>OAVN01000096.1_pt1 | contig 21785 bp, 27 predicted proteins | sample 1476431 | NCBI WGS metagenome assembly OAVN01 (sample SAMEA2580100, study PRJEB22360) | human gut metagenome | biome: human gut; feature: human-associated habitat; material: faeces | place: Denmark | collected 2008/2010 | reverse complement strand
CCGTTCTCTGCTGCGTGAAAAATTGGGGATAACTCCTGCAAAAATCGACGCGCCCGGTGCGCTGTAAGGCTGGTCTGCAATGGAAATATCACTGTATGAACCGATAGAAGGGATGACGGCGAAACGCTTCCGTGATGCCCTGCAGGTGGCACAAGGCCCGGTAACAGTCGCAATCAATAGCGGTGGCGGAAACGTTACTGACGGAATGGCGATTTTTAACGCCTTACGCGGTTACAAAGGCCATACGGTTGCCCGTATTGATGGTATTGCCGCATCAATGGCGACCATCGTTGCGCTGGGAGCTAAACGTGTTGCTATGGCTGATAACGGCTGGTGGATGGTTCACAATCCTTGGGGGGTTATGGCGGGTGAGGCTGGGGACATGCAACGGCATGCGGAAGTGCTGGAAAAAATCGGTAAAACGATGCTGGCCACCTATGTAGCTAAATCCGGTCTTCCCGAAGCGGAAGTAAAAGCCATGATGGATGCAGAAACCTGGCTGACGGCAGCGGAGGCAAAAGAAAAAGGTTTTGTGGATGAAATCTACCCGGCAGAAGGGCAGATGTTCGCGATGGCGCCGGGCTGTGATTCGCTGGTGGCAAAATTTACCCGAACGCCGGAACAACTGCGTGAAGCGATGAAGACCACCAGCCAGCCAGAAAACACAGAGCAGAAAGCAGACGTTCTTTTTGCTGCTTTTGCGGGGCATGAGTGGGCCGCCGGTATCCGGGCTGAGTTTGTGAGCGGCTGCATCACCGAGGCGCAGGCCAGACAAAAAATTCTAACCAATCTGGCTGCGGGAACGACACCGTGTGCCGGACCAGGAGCATATAACGTGTACTCAGGAAACGGGAACATTGTAGGGGACTCAGTTAAGGCGGCATTGCTGGCGCGTACAGGGCTGGAAAAAGCTGAAAAAGATAACCGCTATAACGGTTATACGCTGCGGGAACTGGCGCGAGCTTCGCTGGTGGATCGTGGTGTAAGCGGTATACCGGGCAATCCGCTGGGTATGGTCGGAATGGCGTTTACACACAGCAGCAGTGATTTTGGTGGCATCCTGGCAGACGTTGCGAATAAATCTCTGTTGAAAGGCTGGGATAACTCGCCTGAAACATTCCAGCAGTGGACGAAAAAAGGGACGCTGCCTGATTTCAAAGTATCCCATCGGGCTGGTCTGGACGGCTTCAAGTCGCTGCGAGAGGTTCGCCCGGGGGCTGAATATAAATATGCCACGACCTCAGATCGTAGCGAGCCAATTGCTCTCGCGACTTACGGCGAACTATTCAGTATCGATCGCCAGGCCATCATTAACGATGATATGAGTGCCTTAACGAGCATTCCTCAAAAAATGGGCGCGGCCGCAAGCCGTACGGTCGGGGATCTGGTCTATGCCGTGTTGTTGGGCAATCCCAAAATGGGCGATGGCAAAGCAATTTTCGATGCAGCACATAACAACCTGATGAAGATTGCACTGGATATCCCGGGGCTGAGTGCCGGGCGAAAAGTGATGCGTATGCAGAAGAACGGCGCTGGTGCTGTTCTTAATATCCCGCCACGCTTCCTGCTGGTCCCGGTTGAACTGGAGGATAAAGCCAATCAACTGATTCGTTCCACCTCGTTACCTGAAGCGCAGAACAGCGGGGTATTCAACCCGTATAACGATGCGCTGACTGTAATTACTGAGCCGCGGCTGGATGCTGAAAGTCTTAAGGCCTGGTACATGCTGGCGGGACAGGGAGAAGACACAATCGAGGTGGCTTATCTGGACGGTATTGAAACGCCATACCTGGAGCAACAGCAGGGCTTCACCGTTGATGGTGTAACGTTCAAGGTACGTATCGATGCGGGAGTTGCCCCACTTGACTGGCGCGGCCTGGTGAAGTCGGAAGGGGCTTAATGAATTCTGGTGGTAATCCTTTGGCGGTCTTCGGGCCGCCTTTTTTACGGGTCCTCCTGGCGATTATGTACACCGAGGGGGCGGCGACACGCGGAAAACGGCTGATTTTTCGCATTTTATGCGTGCAGCAGCGACAGGTTAACTAACTGAAAAATAATGATTCAGGTTGCTTTTGCTGCAAAAGCGACCGTGCAGCAGAGGTAAGGATGAAATTGAGTAAAACGCAGGTAAATGTTACGCAACTGGCGGAGCTGGTGGGCATGAACCGAAACCTTGTTGCCCGGCGTCTGCGTGATATGGAGCTGGCTGGCGGTAATGGTGAAAATCTCAAGTTGTACGAACTGGGAGCAGCGCTTCAGGCATTACTGACACCATCAATGAAAGAAAATGGTGAGATGTCACCGCAGGACCGAAAAGCCTGGTATCAGTCAGAAAATGAAAGACTGAAATTTGAAGCAGCCTCACGGGAATTGATTCCTGTAGAGGAAGTGGCCCGCGAATACGCCTCACTTGCGAAAGCGGTCGTTATGGTGCTGGAAACACTGCCAGATATTCTGGAACGCGACTGTGCTCTTACACCAACAGCTGTTACACGTGTTCAAGTCATTATTGACGATCTGAGAGATGGAATGGCGAGGAAAGTTGAGGAATGTGACACAAGTGATGGATGGCCTTTGAAAAAATCTAATAATTAAAGTTTGGTGGCTTGATTTAAAAATATGAATCCCCAATAGTATGAATGACTTAACTCACTGAGAAAAATAAAATGGCCGGACAATTAGACGAAGCAGCGAAACAGATCTTAGCGACATTATTAGGCGATTTCAATGAGAGAGGGCTTGGCTTTAAAGAACTTGAGGAGGGATACGAAGGGCCGACGTTGGCTGCATTAGCAACAGCTGTTTGTGTTTCTGAGGATATTACTCAAGTTGATTTTGAGGTTGCCTTCTCGGATCTCGAAAAAGCAAGACTCGTAGATACCGGCCCATATGAAAATCATAGTAGCGTCTCTAGTTCTCTTGTTTTTATTGGTGGATTTAAACAACGAGAGTACGCATATTTGACCCAAAATGGTTACAAAGAGTCGAGAAAAGCACCTAACCGCCCGCAGCAGAGAGTACAAAGGGTTATTAATACGGTCAATATACACGGTGGTTCCTTTACTAATCTCCAATTGGCTGCCGGTGAAAATGCCGAGCAATCTATGACAGTCACGAGTGGAACGGATAACGACATTGTCAATCAGCTGCTTTCCATTTTAGCGCAGCAGGGCATGCCAATTTCTGAAGTCGAAAAAGAAGGGATTCAATCAGCTGTTGATGCTGCAAATGAAGGTGATGGCAAGCAGGCAAAATCTATATTGACCAAAGTCTGTGGCCCTCTTTGGGAATCAGTGCAACCTGTTATGTGGCCTATTGTGGGTGAGTTAATTAAAAAAAGCCTTGGGCTTTGAATCCGTCAGTTTTCCCTAGGCCGCGTTAGCGGCCTTTTTTATTAACTTTCTCTGTGTATTGCAATGTGTATTGCAACTTCCTTCCTCTGCATATTCTGGCTATGAAACATAGCTAAAAATCAGTGAGTTATTTCAATTCGTTTCATTAAGGATTACGAAGAGAGTGAACGCGTGGCAGCAAGAATCGCTGCCGCGCTGGGCTTTTATATCAAGAGAGGTGATGCCGCTACTTTCCCACAAGAAGATGACTGGAAGCCGTCAGAAAATAAATACCGCTATTTTGATATCGCGCCCGGGATGATTTTTGACGATCTGGCACCGGGCGAAGATCTGGGCATGGTCGAGTCCAATCGTCCGAATGTCCATCTTCATGAGTTTCGCAACGGGCAATTACGTGCTGTTGCCGCCGGAAGCCGGGGAAGCTATTCCAGCATTGCCCGTGACTACAATGGCACATACAGCGCCCAGCGCCAGGAACTGGTGGAAAGCTACGAAGGCTATAACGTCCTGCAGCAATGGTTTGTTGGTCAGCACAGTCGCCCGGTATACCGCGCCTGGCTGGCGATGGCGCTGTTAACGACAGATATCCCACCGGATGTGGATCGAACAACCCTCTTTAATGCGACCTATCTTGGCCCGGTTATGCCGTGGATTGACCCTGTAAAAGAGGCAATGGCCTGGCGGGGAATTGTGCGCGGTGGTGCGGGAACTGAAGCGGAGTGGATCCGCGCCCGCGGGCAATCCCCCCAGGAGGTGAAGCGACAGCGTATGCGTGAAACCGAATTCAACCGAGAAAACGGGCTGGTGTTCGACTCAGACGCCGCCAACGATAAAGGAGTGCTCCCTGATGCAGCAAATGATAAGCCCGCCCCGTCGCGGGACGATGATTAATCCCCGCGCCAGTGTGGCTGGTATCGATGCCGCAAACGGTCAGTGCTGGTATGAGATACGCGCCCTGGCTGCAGGACGCGTGGAAATATTTCTCTATGACGTGATCGGCGGCTGGGGGATTACCGCTCAGCAGTTTGTCTCCGACTGTAAAGAGGCCGGAGTGTTTGAGGCCAGCGCCGTCGATCTGCATATCCACAGCCCGGGCGGCGATGTGATGCAGGGATTTGCCATCTTTAACACCTTGTCCCGTCTGAAAGCGAAGCTGGATATCTGGGTGGATGGCGTGGCTGCCAGTATGGCTTCAATGATTGTCTGCCTGCCCGGTGCCACGGTGCATATGCCGGAAAACGCCTGGCTGATGGTACACAAGCCGTGGGGCGGGATCGCCGGGGATTCCGATGATATGCGTGACTACGCTGCTTGGCTTGATCGTAATGAAGCGCTGATGCTCAGTGCCTACATGAACAAGACCGGGCTGGGGCAGGAAGAACTGGAAGCGATGCTGAAAGCTGAAACCTGGCTTAATGGCGCGGAGGCGGTGGAAAAAGGTTTCGCTGACACGCTTGAACCAGAACTGCAGGCTGCGGCCTGTGTGAATCAAAATAAACTGAAGGATTACCAGAATATGCCAGAACAGATTAACAACCTTTTTGGGCCGCGTGCCGAAGCTCCTGTCAGTCAGCCGCAACCCGCACAAAACCCGGCGCCGCAGGCCGCAAATAACCCACCGGCACAGCAACCCACCCAGCAACCGCTGGCAGGAAATATCGACATTACCGCGCTGGCCGCCCAGCTCCAGCAGCAGATGCAGGCGGCGAATACTGAACGAGTCAGCGCAGTTTCCTCTGTGTTTGATGCGTTTCCTGCTTTCGGCTCCCTGAAAGCAGAATGTATCACGGATATTTCCTGCTCAGCGGAACAGGCCCGTACCAAATTGCTCAATGCGCTGGCGGCAGGGACTACCCCGAGTGCCGGACCAGGTGCAGTTCACATTCACGCGGGAAACGGGAACATTGTTGGTGATTCCATTCGTGCGGCGGTAATGAACCGTGCGGGCTATGCGCAGGCAGAAAAAGATAACGCCTACAACGGGTATACCCTGCGTGAGCTGGCGCGCGCGTCGCTGGTGGATCGTGGTATCGGTATTTCTGGTGTCGGTACCGCACAGGCGATGGTCGGGCTGGCGTTCACCCACAGCAGCAGCGATTTCGGCAATATCCTGATGGATGTGGCGCATAAGGCGGCATTGCTTGGCTGGGATGAGGCCAGCGAAACATTCGAACAGTGGACCCGTAAAGGCACGCTGACTGATTTCAAAACCGCGCACCGCGTTGGTCTGGAATCACTGGCATCGCTGCGTAAGGTTCGCGCCGGGGCGGAGTATAAATATGTCACCATTAAGGATCGTGGTGAGCCGATTGCACTGGCCACCTATGGTGAGCTTTTCAGCATTGACCGCCAGACTATCATCAACGACGACCTGGATATGCTGACGCGTATCCCGCAGGCAATGGGGCTTGCTGCGCGAGCCACCGTCGGCGATCTGGTCTGGGCTGTACTGACCAGCAATCCGAAAATGTCGGACGGTAAGCCGTTGTTCCACGCCGATCATGGCAACCTTGTTACAGCCGATCTGACTATTGAAGGGCTGGATACTGCGCGTAAGGCAATGCTGCTGCAAAAATCCGGCGATCGCCGTCTGAATATTCGTCCGGCCTACATGCTGACGCCAGTGGCAATTGAGTCACGGGCAAATCAGCTGATTAAGTCCGCCAGTGTACCGGGTGCAGACGCGAACAGCGGGATCGTTAACCCGATCCAGAACTTTGTGACCGTGGCTTCTGAGGCCCGCCTAGATGACAGCAGCCCGACCGATTATTACCTGACTGCTGCGCAGGGGCGCGACACCATTGAAGTGGCGTATCTCGACGGTATCGACACGCCATATCTGGAACAGCAGCAGGGCTTCACTGTGGACGGCGCCGCATTCAAGGTGCGCATTGATGCGGGGGTGGCTCCGCTCGACTGGCGCGGGCTGGTTAAAGTCACCAAAAAATAACGACCGCCACCTGGCGGTTTTTTTATCCCTGAAGGCGGCGCTGGTCGCCTTTTCCTTTTATGGAGAAAAAACATGGCGAATAACTATCAGCAGGACGGTACCACACTGGATTATCACAATGCGGGTGTTGATGCCGTTTCATCCGGTGCGCTGGTGGCGGTCGGCGGAATTGCCGGGGTGGCACACAACGATATTCCTGCTGGCGAGTGGGGAACACTGCATATGGCCGGTGTTTATGTGCTGCCTAAAGCGGCAGAAGAAATTGCGGCAGGCCAGAAACTGTATCTGGCTGGCGGCAAGCTGACGGTGGCAAAAGGCGATGATGCAACGCCAAACCCGGTTGTTGGTTCCGCCTGGGGAGCAGCTGAGGCGGATGATACTGATGTTGCCGTCCGCCTGGGGTTCTGATGAGCCGGTTCCGGGAGCGTTTGGCTAAAGCAGATGCCCGGATTAACCGGGCGTTTGCCGAAGAAGTCCCTGCATGCCTGCAAACGGGTGAAGGCCCGCGTCTGGTGACCGTGATTTTTGAATCACCGGATGCGCTGTCGGGTGTACCGGGCGGCGGGGAAATTCAGAACCATTCTCCGGCGTTCAGTGCAATGACTGCGGATATTTCCGGTCTCGAAAAACATGACGGTGTGGTGATCAATACCATCCCTTACCGGGTGACACATATCGGCGCGGATGAAGAAGGGCGGAGCCGCGTCACGCTGGCATATGGGGAACCCGGCAAGACACAGCCTCAGATCGATAAATGGAGCTGATATGGCGCGGGAGTCTCGACTGCGACGGGATTTACCCGTCGATATTGATGTGGATGTTATCTGGCGACTTGCGGACAGTATCGGTGCGACGCAAAAACAGTTCCGTGCAGCATACTCGCGCGCGCTCAGGCGTACTGCCGCCACGCTGCGAAAGAAAGCAATGGCAGATCTGAAAGACGGGCTGGCCCCACGCAGTATGGATCTGGTCCGGCGCCGTCTGCTGTCTTTTCGCCTGGACAGGGGATCGCAACTGGATAACTTCCGGCTCTGGTTCGGGCTGAATGCCATTAAGGTGAAAGACCTTAAAGGACGAATCAACGGGCGGCTGCGACCGCACCATACCCGGCGTGACCGCAACACGGGGCGTTTTATTAAAGCACGCCGCCAGGCAGATAACGCCGGATTTTCCCCGAAAGGGAATCTGCTGAGCGAACGGTCGTTTGAAAACGGGGAGGTGTCCCGTTCAAAACGGGATAATCGCCGGACGGTGGTTATTCGCGATCCCCAGACCCGCCGGACACTCGAAGCAGAAATGGATATCTACGAACCGATGCTGAACTACATCGAGGACAACGCATTTGCGGAAGCGATGGAGATTTTTATGCATCACTTTGAAACCGACATTCGCGGGCGCGTAAAAGCCCGTATTTCTGTCTGAGGTAACGAACGATGGCCGAGCCACTGTTGCTGGGGCGGTATCACGATGCTGTGACTGACGCATTAAAAAAAATCGGATGGGTGCGTGATGCCGGTGCGTATCCGGAACGAAATGTTCCCCGCTTTTCGGGGCTGACCACGCCCGCGGTGTATTTCTCGATTAACTGCTGGGAACAGGGCGGAGGAAATGAGGGACAACTCAGCGTTAATTTAACCTGTGATCTCTTCGTGGTGGTGGATGCCGCCGGGTCGGGTGTGAGTCAGCCTGAAATCTTTGTCAGAACCGCTGCGGCCGATATTACCCAGTGGATTGACGGGCAGCAGTTTGGTCTGGGCCATATTGAGCCTGCGGTATTCACCACGGCTGAACGTGATGAGTTTGATCCGCGAATGGATGATTATCTGGTCTGGCGTATTTCATTCACCCAGGCGGCTGCATTTGGTGCTGACCCCTTTGCAAACAATGGCATGCCTCTGCAGCAGGCCTGGCTGGGGGCTGCACCTGATACGGGCCGTAATCACGTGGATGACTATCAGCTTATCTGGGAGGCTCAGCCCCATGAGTGATATAGCAGGCGACCTGCAGCGCAGACTGGCGAACCTTGTCCGGCGCGGCGTTATCCACTCCGTCAGGCACGATCGCATCCCAAAATGCCGGGTGGATTTGGGGGATATCATCACGACCTGGCTGCCGTTGTGCCAGGGGTTTTCAGGAACTAACCGGGCGGATTCAAATCCTTATGCCGTGGGGGATGCGGTTACGGTCCTGTCCGAGGCCGGAGAGCTCAACAACGGACGGGTGTTTCCCGGCTGGAACACGGGAAAGCTGCCGGTGCCAGAAGGAAGTGACAGCGAGCACATTACCCGTTATAGCGACGGGACCGAGATCCGTTATGACAGGAACGCGCATGCCCTGACGATTACGCTGGCTGATGGCGGAACCTACAAAATTGTCGGTAAAGGCACGCTGGATGGTCCGGTTGAAATTACGGATACCCTGACAGTCCAGGGCAAAACCCAGATTAATGCTGACACGTCGGTTACAGGGAATATCGGGGCGTCAAAGGAGATAACGGATAAATCCGGCAGCATGAGCAAGATACGTGAAGTCTTTAACAACCACGATCACCGCGGCGATAGCGGCGGGCTCACCGATAAACCAAATCAGAAAATGTGACCTGCTGCGGCAGGTTTTTTTATGCCTGGAGAAAAAACATGTCTCAGTTACATGGCGTTGAAACTATTGAACTCACCTCGGGTACGGTGGCGGTTACCACGATTCAGACCGCCATTATCGGCCTGGTGGGAACGGCACCTGATGCGTCGGGGGGAACAGCCGCATCGGGATCATCCGGTACACCCATTCTCGATAACGTTATCGACTTCACTGCAACCATTAAGGGGCGGGAAGGCAATGTCATCAATGTCGCTGCGCTGGCAGGACAGCCGGCAGCCGAAAATCCTGCTGCGGTTGTGACGTCAGCAAGCTGGGATCCTGAATCGCTGACACTGAACATCACGCTGGGTTGTGATGAGCACGGTGTTATCACGGCTAAACCCGGAGACGTTGCTGAGGCTGTCGGTGGTGTTGATGGCGCAAAAGTCAGTGCAAGCGGGCGCGGTGACGGGATTATCCAGCCCTTCAGCCTGCAATTGGCGGGGGGTGAAGATGAACCCTTTCCGCTCAATACGCCGGTGGCGGTCGTCGGCACCACGCTGTTATCCCGCCTGGGTGAAAAAGGTACGCTGAAACAGGCACTGACAGACATTAACGATCAGCGTAATGCGCTGACGGTGGTGGTGCGTGTGGCAGATGAAAACGATGTGGCAAAACGACGCGCTGCGGTACTGAAGGGGATCGGCACCCTGTCTTCAGCGAAATCTGTTACCACGTACCAGCCGCGTATTGTGATAGCGCCGGGATTCAGTGAGGACGATGCGGTTGGTAAGGGGCTGGAAACCGTGGCCGGGAAATTGCGCGCTGTTGCATATGTTGACTGCGCCTCCGGTGCGACGCTGCAGGAAGTGGTACAGCGCCGCCAGTCCTATGGCGCACGAACTGAACTGTTGCGCCCGCGGGTCCAGGCGAGCGATGCAGATGGCCAGCTGGTTTATCGCCCTTACTCTGCGTTTGCTGCCGGGTTGCGCGCCCGCATCGACTTTGAAAAAGGCTGGTGGTGGAGTAAGTCGAACCAGGACATCAACAACATCCTCGGTGTTGAGCAGATCGATGAATTTATCCTCGGGGATGAAAACTGCGACGCAAACCTGCTCAACATGCAGAACGTGTCCACCATTATCCGCCGGGCGGGTTTTAAACACTGGGGGAACCGTTTGTGTGCAACCAATCCTCAGTGGCGTTTTGAATCTGTCCGCCGTACTGCTGATGTTATTGAGGACAGCATTCAGGAAACCATGCTCGAGTATGTTGACCGCCCACTGGACCGGGAAAATGCGGATGACATTATCGGCACCATCAATGCCTATATGCGGCAACTGGTCGGTCTTGGCGCCATATTCGGTGGGCGGGCCTGGCTGGATGAAGAACTGAACACCGCGGAAACCATGGCGTCGGGTGTCCTGTACATCAACTATGACTTTGGTCCGAAATCGCCGACTGAACTTATCAGCCTGCGCGTCCGGGTGAACAATAACTATGCGCTTGAGGAGATGCTTGCAGCATGAGCGATAAAAACACACTACGCGTCTGGACCTTCTTCCGGCAGGGGATCCGTATTCAGGGGGCGCATGAATTTACGCCGCCGTCTCTGGCAATTGTTAAAACGGATTTGCGTACCGGCGCACAGGATGCGCCCACCCCGGTTGATGACGGCATGGAAGCACTGACCTGTCAGGTTAAATTTTATGGGATAGATACGGATATGCTGGCCAGCTTCGGTTTTGTCAGCGGCAGCCGTTCACGCTTTACGGCTTATCAGGGCTATCTTGGTAACGGCACTGCGCGCGGTACGGTTGAGGAAATTGAGGGGTTTGTACAGACCGTCACACCGGATGCGCGGAGTAAGGACACGCTTTCCGAAAATGCCGTGACGGTTGATATTGCCGTCAGCTACTACCGGCAGTCACTGGACGGGCGCGAACTGCTTGCCATCGACACAGAGCGTTTCGCCCGCCGGGTGAATGGCGTGGATGTGCTTTCTGGCCTGGCTGCCAAAGTGCGTCTCTGATTTTACTGTTATCCCACCACTGTAACGGCCTGCGAGCCGTTTTTTTATGGAGCATCCTATGAGCTTTCCTGGTGAAACCCGCGTTATAAAACTGTATTCCCCCGTATCACTTGATAGCGGGGTTGTGATCGATGAAGTCACCATGCGTGAACCGCTGGTTCGCGATCGCATCACTCATGCCAAAGACCGCGGCAACGAAGAAGAGAAAGAAGCCCGCATGATTGCGCTGCTGTGCAATCTCAGTGAACAGGATCTCTGGCTGATGACGGCGGCAGATTATTCACAGCTGCTGGATGCCTTTAACGTTTTTATGCTCCCGCCCGCGAAGCGACCGAAGGCGGGCTCCTCCGGGCAATAAGATTTCTGGGGCGGCGGCTGCATTTTCCGATGGCGGAATACCTTGATATGCCGTTCAGCACTTTCTCTGATTTTTTGACCGACGAACTGGAGACGATAAACCGTGGGCGGAATAAGCCAGAACCTTAAGGCCGTCATTACCTTTGGCGGGAACCTGGATAATTCATGGAAACGATCTGCAGATGGTCTGCAAAAAAGCCTGAAAGATGTCGGAAAGCAGTCTGAACGACTGACAAAAGATCAGACTAAACTGGCAGCAGAAATCAAGCGCGCCAAACTGGCCGGTGAAAGTCTGGGGGATTTGAAGCGCCGCTATACCGATGTTTCCAGGGAAATCCGCAAAACGGAGGCGGAGCAGCAGAAACTGAATGTACAGATGCAAAAAGCACAGCGCATTCAGGCATTCAAAGGAGCCGGTAAAGGTCTGTTCCGGCGCGGTCTGGGGATCGCCGGGCAGGTGGGCGGGATGTTTGGATCCGGGCTGGCTATTGGCGGTGGCGGTGTGGTGGCTTCAGCTCTTGGCACACTGATAGCGCCTGCTGCCACCAATGCTGAAACGGCAACCCGCACTAATGTCGCAAAAAGTTACGGCGTGGACGTGTCCACGTTTAATGCCTGGGATTCTCTGGCGAAGCAGTACGACATGAATGCGGAAAACATTGGCGATCTCTTTGAAGAGTACCTGCACAAATCCGGGGAGTATAAACAGAACGGTAAGCAGGGCTCGCTGCAGGATGCGTTTGAAACGCTCGGGTTCAAAGCGGGGGATTTTGCCGGACTCAGCGATATGGCGCAGTTCGACAAAATTGTTGAACGGGCGCTCAGCCTTCAGGACGAGTCAAAAGCTTCCTTCGCACTGGATTCTCTTTTTGGCGGGGAAGCGAGCAAACTGCTGATGCTTATCAAGCAGTCTGGCCGGAGCTACCGCGACCTGATGGACGAACAGCGGCGCTACAACCTTGTGACCAAAGAGGGGGCTGATGGGGCGGTTGCCGGTAATCAGGCTATCAATAATCTCCGCACTGTTTTCTCTTCTGCGGTCGCAGAAATTTCCGGGCAACTGGGAAATGAGCTTGCGCCGGATATCCGTAATCTGACGGATGATCTTGCCGACTGGTTCAAAGGTGGCGGGATAAAACGCATTGTGACTTTCCTGCGAAACGACCTTTATCCCGGTGTTCTGTCGTTCGGACAGGGGGTGGTTTTTGTCGGCAAAATTATATACGCGCTGGCTAAAAAACTGTCCTGGTTGCTGCCTGATGAACGAAATGATCAGCGCGATGTACTGAAAACACTGGCTGGTAACGGAATGAATATGGCTCGCCTCCGAGCTGAGCAGACAGGCCAGGGAGAATGGTTTACGCAGCAACTGGCAATTCATCCTGACTTGCCAGAAAAAGTAAAAGAGTCATGGAACGATACCCGCGGATGGTTCGGTCCTGACAGCGACGATGAAGCGTTTAACAAATCGCTTGATAAATACCTGTCACCGGAAGACGGCGATAAGCTTTTAAACTGGAATGCGGCGCTACAGCAAAACAAGGACCATGTAGCACAAACCGTTAAAGATAAACCGCAAAGCAGTGCCGGAGCCTGGGATAATTACGCCCATGAGCCGGTAACATCTGCCAGTCAGTGGAAAAGAGAACCATCAGGGCTGACAGCCAGCCAGGGGGAAGGAGAAAGCGCCCGCGCAGGGGATAAGTATCCGAATGCTCCCCTTCCTCCCGTCGTGCAGCAGGACAGGAATGTTACGACAACAGACAGGTCACCTGCTGAGCCGGTCATTTTGAAAGACGAGAGCACGGGCGGTTACTGGGAAAGTCTGCTTCAAAAAATGGATGTACTGGATAAGCAGCCGCCATCACGTCAGATAACTGATAACCGCAAATTTGAATACCACTTCGAAATTAATGCTGCGCCGGGACAGGATGAGAAAGCCATTGCGGATGAAGTGACCACGGTGACGAAAAACAATTCTGCCTTTAATGGTGATAACAGCCTTCTGGATGGGGGACTTGTCTGGTGAGTGAAATTATCCCGATATTCGAAGATTCCGGCCAGCGCAGTGCAGGCGCATTACGGGGTGGGCAGGAAGCCCGCGTGATGATGATGCTGGGGAATTTCGCCTTTTCGATTGATACAGCGGCTTATCATCAGCTCACCCGTGAGGCCAGCTGGCGCTGGAGTGAACAGGAACGCATCGGCAAACAGGACCTTCTTCAGTACACCGGAAAGCCCGGGCGTACTGTCAGGCTCGAAGGGCAGTCTCACGCCTTTTTCCGAAAAGGGGTGGAAGGGGTCAATGATTTATTTGATCTTGCCGATCAGGCGAAACCGCAGCAGCTTGTCAGCGGAGAAGGCGATGTGCTGGGGTGGTGGGTGGTGACCGACTTTTCCGACACGACGAGTAAGTTTTTACCGGGTGGCGGTCACCGAAATAAAAACTGGACGATGACGCTAAAACACTATGCCGACGATCTATCAAACCCGTGACGGAGATGTACTGGATGCAATCTGTGCTGTGCATTACGGTACTGAAAATCTTTCAGACTCAGTGACTCAGGTTCTTGAAGCCAATCAGGGGCTGGCGGATCAGGGGGCTATGTATCCTTCCGGCCTGTATATCACACTGCCGGATCTGGTGACGCCTGTAGCGGAATCGCCATTCAGTTTATGGGATTGATATGGCAGATCAGACAGCGATGCCGGAATATGCGCCGGCCTTCAGCATTCAGGCCGAAGGGAAAGATATAACCCGGGTGCTGCAACAATGCCTGAGTGAACTGACCCTGACGGATTATGGTGGGGCAACAGCAAAAGCCGATGAACTGAAAATCAGCCTCATCTCTGAAACACTGGCGCTTCCCACCAAAGGTGCCCGGCTTCGGGTCGCTCTGGGATTCAATGATCAGCTGATCGATAAAGGCTGGTTTGTTGTCAGTGGTGTCTCGAGCAGCGGCCCGCCGAGGCGTATTGAGCTTTATGCGACCGCCGCGCCGATGAACGCCCAGAAACAACCCGGAGATGTGACAAGCCAGAAAACCCGGAGCTGGGACAATCTTCGTCTTGCCGATATTGTCAAAACAGTGGCCACCGATAACGGGCTGATCCCCCGCGTAGCCGACGCGCTGAAAGATATTCATATCAATCACATCGATCAGGTGGCGGAATCCGATGCCAACCTGCTCGCAAGGCTTGCACGTGACTACAACGCAGTGAGCAAACCATCGGGAGGCTACTGGCTTTTTTTACAGCAAGGGGCCACGGCAACGGCTTCAGGAAAACAGACTGGCGGGATCACCATCACACCGGATGAAGTATCAAACTGGTCCTACAGTGAAGGTGAGCGGGGGAGTTCGACGGGGAAAGCTACGGGTAGCGGAGGTAAAGCCAAAGAGAAAATCGGCGTGCGTTATTACGATGAGGAGGACGGCACGACAAAGACCTCCTCCGTTGAACATGATGGCCCGGCGATGACCAATCCCTATACCCAGTCGGAGAAAAACACCGCCGAGCAACAGGCAAACTCCAGGAAAACACAGGCGAAGCGTAACGAGCAGAAAATCACGCTCACGGGGCCATGTCGCCCTAAACATGTTCCGCTGACAGCAGAAGCAAGTGTGTCGACTACCGGTTTTGGTTCCCGTGAGGATCGGGCCTGGGTGGTTGAGTCTCTGGTCTTTTCTCTGACGTCAGCTGGATTCAGCTACACCTACAACCTTGTCGTGGATATTCGTAAACCCGCAGCAGCTTCGAAAAAATCAGAAAAGCAGGACAAAAAAGGCCCGTCCTACTTCGGTTAACCCTCACGCCATCCGGCGACTCAGCTACGGAATTTAATCATGAACGGTGTAAACAACCGGACCGGAAAACGCCTGTCCGGCGTCGCCCATTTGCGCCAGTCCGTCAGCGACATACTGACCACTCCCATCGGGAGCCGGGTTCTTGTCCGGGACTATGGCAGTGATCTGTTTTCGCTGGTGGATAACCCCCGGGATGATTTGACCCGACTACAAATAATCGCCGCATCAGCGACTGCACTGGCCCGGTGGGAAACGCGGTTGAAGGTAACACGTGTGCTTGTTTCCTTTCCTGAAGGGCAGTCCGGCTGTGTGCTGGATATCGAGGGGATCAACAAGGAAACCAATTTACCTGTCAGAACGGGAGACATAACGATTTATGGCAAGCAGCTATGACGTGATCAACCTGTCCGAACTGGACGTACCGGATGCCATTGTGGTGCCGGATGCGACTGAAATCTTCACCCGGTGGCTGGCGCGCCTGCGGGAACTTGATAAGCAATTTGATGCGCTGGTGGAATCCGATCCGACGTTTAAACAGGGGGAGGTGAATGCCTACCAGCTGACGCTGGCGTTTCAGCGGGTTAATGATGCCGTGCGGGCGGTATTTCTCGCGAGTGCAAAAGAGGCTGACCTTGACCAGATAGGTGCCGCATTCAACGTTAAACGGCAGGTTATTAAGCCCGGAGATCCGCTTGCCATTCCGCCAGTGGAGCCTGAACTGGAAGACGATGCGGCATTTCGTGAACGTATCCAGCTTTCATGGGCGCAGCTGAATACAGCAGGCGCGCGCAACTCATACCGCTTTCATGCGAAGTCTGCCGATACGGATGTGCTGGATGCCGATGCCTATGGGCCGGAAACCCATAACCGGCCCGGCTACGTTGATGTCTATGTCCTGTCACGTACCGGGGATGGGGCGGCGGGGCAGCCCCTGCTTGATAAGGTTAACAGCACACTGAATGCGGATGAAATCCGCCCGTTAACGGACTACGTGACGGTTAAAAGTGCCACGATTGCAAACTATGCCGTTACGGCAGAGCTGGAGATCCCGGAAGGACCAGACGCCAGTACGGTGCTGAATAATGCCATCGATGTTTTACGGTCATACACCACTCTTTCCCATCGGATTAAAACCGTCGTCCCGTTATCCGCCATTTATGCCGCGCTGCAGCAATCCGGTGTGGTCCGGGTAAGGCTGATTTCTCCGGTAGCAGATCTGGAAGCGGAACCGGGTAAAGCGCCCTGGTGTACCGCCATTAATGTCACCCGCAGGGAGGTAAGCAGCAATGACGGCTAAGTTTCGATCTCTACTACCTCCTGGTGCATTTCATGAAGAGCGGGCGCAGGAGCAGGCCAGCGCTGAGCAGATCGCCACCCTCGATACCAATATGGTGCGCAAGTCCAAAAATCCTGACACCTGTCCGGCACATCTTCTCCCCTGGCTGGCCTGGGAGCATGCCGTTGATTTCTGGGATGACGGCTGGACGGAGGCGCAAAAGCGACAGGTGATAAAGGATGCCGCTTATGTTCATCAGCACAGGGGAACGGCCGGGGCGGTACGCCGTTCTCTCGGGTCAGTGAACCTGCCCACGACTGTGGTTGAGTGGTGGGAAGACACCCCGCGCGCTGAACCTTACACCTTCCGGATCGAAGTACAGAGCAGTGAGGGGGTCAGTGACGCTCTCTATCATCAGATCCGCCAGCTTACCGAGCGGGCCAAGAACCTGCGCAGCTATCTGAGCAAAATCGATGTGATGGCGAATGTGGGTATGGATGGGGCTTTATATATTTCGGGTGCGACAACAGCGCATATCGATGTGGACATTTTTGCCGGGGAATCTCATGGCTGATTACTACTCAATTATCACAAACCGGGGTAAAGAACTGGAGGCAGAGGCGCTTGCCAGTGGTCGCCTGATTGTACTGACTCACTTTGTGGTGGGTGACAGTAATGGCAAGCAGGTTAAACCCGATCCGTCGCAAATCCGGTTGATCAATGAAACGTACCGGGGAGCTATCGCTGAGCTGGTGGTGTCCCCGGAACAGTCCACGCAGTTAATGGCAAAAATCGTCCTGCCGACCGGGGTTGGTGGATTCACCGTTCGCGAGGTCGGTTTAATGACTGACGCCGGAGAGCTTTACGCGGTGGCAAACTGCCCATCGATCGATAAGCCGGTTGGTGGTGTCAGCGTTAATATGCAGTTTCGCCTGGCGGTATCAGATACCTCAAATATCACGCTGAATGTTGCAACCGGCGACGGGTTATTCCTGCGTGTTGACCAGTACCTGAAAGAGATAAAGGCGCGGGGCGCGGAAGCACAAAAAACATCGCGTGAGTCCATTGGTGTCCTCGATAGCACATCACAACAAAGAGGGCTGGTTCAACTTAGCAGTTCGGTGAACAGCACCAGTGAAACGCAGGCCGCCACCCCGGCAGCAGTTAAGATCGCAATGGATAATGCGAATGCGCGGCTGGCTAAAGACCGGAACGGCGCGGATATACCGAATGTCGCATTATTTCTACAAAACCTTGGCCTGGTAGAAACGATAAATCGAGCAGCCGGTTCGCTGCAAAAAAATCAGAACGGCGCTGATGTACCGCAACCGGATTCGTTTGTACGTAATATCGGTGCCGGGCGAGCTTTCAGTGGCTCGGTCAGTATTGGTGGAGGCGGTAACTGGACAACAGCGGACTTTATCGTCTGGCTTGAAAATCAGGGGGCATTTAATCATCCCTATTGGGTATGCAAAGGTTCATGGTCATACGGTGATAACAGGGTTATTACGGATACGGGATGCGGGAATATCAGTCTTGCTGGCTCGGTAGTTGAGGTTATGGGAGCGCGTGGTGCGATGACTATTCGTATCACCACGCCAACCACCACAGCCGGAAATGGAACGCCTTCCGCTCAGTTTACCTACATCAATCATGGCGATGGTTACTTACCAGGCTGGCACAGGGATTTTAATACGGCAAATCCTCCTTATGAGTATTACCCCGTAGGCGCACCCATACCATGGCCTTCGGATATACCGCCTGTTAACCATGCGCTCATGCAGGGGCAATCGTTTGATAAATCTGCCTATCCATTACTTGCTTTGGCTTATCCAACGGGTGTTATTCCTGATATGCGTGGCCAGACGATTAAGGGAAACCCAACTGGTAGAGGGGTATTAACACAAGAACAGGATGGTATTAAGTGGCACGATCACGGTGCAACGATCGCAAGTACCGATCTCGGAAGCAGGGATACAACCGGGTTTGACTATGGCACCAAATCGGTATCAGTTTTTGACTACGGCACTAAATCAACAACCGGCGCAGGAGCTCACAACCACCCTATATCCGGAAGAACGCAGTTCGGTCAGGCGGGGGATGTTGTTGCTATGTCCAATACTGGCTCTGACAGAACAAACTGGGGTGCTGTTGGTGGGGTCGGTGACCACGCTCATGCTGTCGGAATTGGTGCGCATGATCACGTAGTGGGGATTGGAGCACATGCTCACTCTGTTTACATTGGCGCGCACAGCCATGGTGTGACGGTTTCACCATCTGGTCAGGCTGAAAATACTGTAAAAAATACTGCATTCAATTATTTAGTGAGGCTTGCATAATGGCTTTTAAAATGACTGACACCAACCGCATTATTACTATTTACAATCTTTCATCAGCAACGAATGAGTTTATCGGTAAGGGGGATGGGTTTATTCCGGCTAATACGGGCTTACCTGCGTATAGTACCGATATAGCACCGCCAAAAGTGAAGGCGGGGTTCGTTGCTGTTTTCGATATTCAGACCAATAAGTGGTCGCAAGTAGAAGACCACCGGGGAGAGACCGTTTATGACATCAGCACAGGTAGACCCACTGTTATTGAGACGCTGGGGTCCCTGCCTGATAATGTTGTATCAGTGGCTCCCGAAGGAGGATATGTTAAATGGGACGGCACACAATGGGTTCATGATGCAGAAGCGGAAAAAGCATTTTTTCAGGGACAGGCTGCGCAGGAAAAAGCAAACCTGTTGATGATTGCAACATCTGCTATTGCTCCTCTCCAGGATGCAGTTGATCTGGACATTGCGACGGAAGACGAATCGAAAGCACTGCTTGCATGGAAAAAGTATCGTGTAATGCTTAACCGAATTAACCCCGAGGATGCTCAAAACATCATCTGGCCTGAATCTCCATTGCCCATATAACAGACTTAAGCAAAACAATGCCGGGACTGATTAGAATCGGCATTGTTCATACCTCAATTAAAAATTATTTACCTATAAGAGAGACCTTTAATCTTCTTAATAAAGTAATTATATCTTTCCTTCCGAATAGTTTAAACAGATTAAACCAGCGGTTCTTACCCAGGTAATTTAGTTTTATTAATTTAGGGTTGTAATGATAGCACATTATAAAAACACCCTGATCGTCATCAACTATATTATTTCTGAGTGTTTTTATTTGGCACTGACAAACCAGTTTGTAAAACTCTTTCCATTTCTTTTGTGTTGCTACAACTGCCCCACCAATAATATAGGAACGATTGTTAATCATGTGGTCAAAAACCTGATGGATAGTTTTGACGGTCAAGCCTTTTTTAACTGTAAAGAAATTTACTTTGTTGCGGTCAAATGGATAATCCCATCGAGATAACCCTCTGGTTACGTCTGCACTGCGACAGTAACCAAAGTCAACCCATGCAACCATATCATCATTCACAAGATTTAACTCTATAGCTCTGTTTACAAAATATGTTTTCAGATTGCAAACCAGTGCATAGTCTGGGGACCAGTATTCGGGGTTTATCAACTGGCGAGTTTCAAGTTTGCTTATGAACTCGTTATCTTTTTGAATCCGCGCAATTCTTTTTTTGATGTGTTGAAATTTTTGATTAATATCTAAAGCCACTACAACAGTGTTTTTCCCATTTCTGATTGCTTCAATTTTTGGTTTAAGTTCACTGGATGTGAAAATGACCATGTCATTATCCAATTCAGACAGATTTTCAAAGTACTGAATATAGGTATCAGCTGTTCTCTCTAAGTGAGGAGAGAAACCTTTATTACTCGTCCAGTCTCCGCGTCCTATATCGAAAAATGCTGTAACAATGGTAATAGATGAGTTCATTTTTAAGCAATCCGTGTTTTATACCTATCCAATAACTACAAGAATGTTGAATACATATTTTTTTTGATATCAGTCACATGGAAACATTCTATCAGTATCAACATGAGGCGGGAAGCATCATGTGATATTAAAACTGATAAGCAACGGATATACAAAATAACTGGTTGTTGCAAAGGATTGTTCAATAGTTAATGATTTTCATTGGTATTATTTTTATTGAAATTGTCGCTTTGTTCTAAGATAGGATAACAATAGGTTGCTGAAGCATATCAAGCAGTGTTCCTTAGCCGATATTTTGCGTAATAACGGGAATCATTAAAGATGACCTGGCTGGCCAATTGATGGTGAACCGTAACGAGAGTTGCCGCAACCACACCGTATGCAAGAGCATGATTGCGGCCGACTGGCGAACGTTCGATAGTGCGAGTATTGAATGATTGCCAGTCACGGCGGATTGTACTTAAGTAATATGACGGTTCAAGGCGTTTAATCTGTAACCAGCCACATATCAGCCTCTTCAAACATTTCCTGAACAGTACGGCTTATCTGTTCCTTCTCGTGCTTGCTGGCGTCAGTGTTGATCGCCGGCAATGTCATCATCGGTTTTACCCGGACATCAGCATCCGGAAAAATCCGGTGAACCCTCTTACTCAGTTCGCCCAGAATGATATCTTTCGCACCGGGCAGACCATCAAAATTCCTTTTGTCATAAACGAGTTCCACGAACATTGCTTATCGCCTCTTTGCTGGATGGATATACAGTATTTATACTGTGTTTTTATCCGGTGTTCAAGAGGGGTTAAATGATGCCACGACGTAGCGATATTGAAATAGCCTGGTATGCTTCGATACAGCAAGAACCGAATGGCCGGAAGACTGTCACCACACAGCGATTTGTCCAGGAACTGAGCAAGGTTAACTGGAACTGGACGATGAAGCAGGCCAATGAATGGATCGAGTGGTATGTGACAACCTTCTGCGATGTATCAACGCAGGAAGGCGAGAACCGTACCTTTCAGCTGTTCAATCCAAACGGAGGACTGTAACCATGGGCTTCCCTTCACCTGCGGCAGATTATGTTGAAGCACGAATTTCCCTCGATCAGCAGCTAATCAGCCAGCCAGCAGCGACTTATTTCATGCGGGCATCGCGTTCACATTTCAGGGAAGGGATAATCCAGGGGGCGCTGCTTGTTGTTGATGCGTCACTTTCTCCTTGTGATGGCTCGCTGCTGATATGCGCGATAGACGGAGAATTCAGGATCAAGCGATATCGGACTCATCCTCAGCCCCACCTGGTTAATCTGGATAACGGGAGAAGGGAAGAGCTGCCAGCAGATGATGATGGCTACAGTTCTGTACCCGCTATATTCGGGGTGATGACGTACATTATTAATGATGCCAGGAACGCGGAATTTGATGACTGCCCGGTGATGTGAATAGCTGAAATTTTACGGCGAAATTGATGCCTTGTGTCGGGGATTTTTCCCCGATTAATCCCCACTGCTTCCCCGTTCAGAAAACAGGCATAAAAGAACCAGCCGTAACAGGCTGGTTCTTAGAGGATTTTTGGTCGGCACGAGAGGATTT
>OAVN01000091.1_pt1 | contig 23950 bp, 20 predicted proteins | sample 1476431 | NCBI WGS metagenome assembly OAVN01 (sample SAMEA2580100, study PRJEB22360) | human gut metagenome | biome: human gut; feature: human-associated habitat; material: faeces | place: Denmark | collected 2008/2010 | reverse complement strand
TGCAAATAGTTATCAATAATATTATCAATATATTTCACGCTAGATCATAAAATTTCACAATAAACATGGGGTTATGGCTGTGACGACGTTAAAGATGGGAAGCGAGGCGTGGTGGCAGTCGAAAAAAGGCCCGGAGTGGGAGCGTGAAGACAACGGAAATTATCGGGTAACCTTCTGGTGGCGTGACCCACAGGGAACGGAAAAAGAGTCAGCCATTCATCGCGTGTGGGTCTATATCACTGGCGTCACCGATCATCATCAAAACGCTACCCCTCAGTCGATGCAACGCATTGATGGAACAAATGTTTGGTGCTGGCGTGTTTCTCTCAGCGCCAACTGGCGCGGCAGCTACTGTTTTATCCCGACAACACGAAACGATATCTTTTCCTCGCTGGCGGTGGGCGCAGCGCCTGACCGAAGCGTACTGCGTGAAGGCTGGCGGCAATTGCTGCCGCAGGCCATTGCCGATCCCCTTAATCCGCAGAGCTGGCGGGGCGGTCGCGGCCATGCGGTGTCTGCGCTGGAAATGCCGGAGGCGCCCGTACAGCCCGGATGGGATCGACCTGAAGACCCCGATTCACCCGCAGTTTGCCTGCAATGGCGTAGCGCCAGGCTTGGTAATACGCGTCGCGTATGGGTATTTACCACCGGAGAGGCCCAAGCGGAATCTCGTCCGCTGGCTATCCTGCTGGATGGGCAGTTTTGGGCACAGAGTATGCCGGTCTGGCCTGCGCTAACTTCACTTACGCATCGTGGACACCTTCCTCCTGCCGTTTATCTCCTGATTGATGCCATCGACACGGTTCACCGTAGCCGCGAACTGCCGTGTAACGCGGATTTTTGGTTGGCGGTACAAGAGGAGCTGTTGCCGCTGGTGAAGACGACGACCGCATTCAGTGACGATCCGCAGCGTACTGTGGTCGCCGGACAAAGTTTTGGCGGGTTGTCATCGCTGTATGCCGGGCTGAACTGGCCCGCGCGCTTTGGCTGTGTTCTTAGCCAGTCGGGCTCTTACTGGTGGCCGCATCGTGGTGGTGGTCAGGACGGAGCGATCGTCGAGCAACTGAAGACCGGGACCATCAGCGCTCAGGGACTGCGTATTGTCCTGGAAGCGGGGATCCGCGAGCCTATTATTTATCGCGCTAATCAGGCGTTATATGCCCAGTTACCTTCTGCACCACAGTCTATTTTCTGGCGTCAGGTTGATGGTGGACACGATGCGCTTTGCTGGCGCGGCGGTCTGATGCAAGGGCTAATGACGCTCTGGCAACCGCTTACCGACACGATTTAACCGGACGACATTCCACGACAGGAGTTGAGTATGGAATTCAGTAACCCCTTCGATAATCCGCAGGGCCAGTTTTACATTCTGCAAAATCCCCAACGTCAGTTTAGCCTTTGGCCGCAGCAGTGTTCACTTCCTGCTGGTTGGCAAATTGCTTGCGAGCCCCAATCCCAGGAAGCCTGCCAGCAATGGCTGGATGCAAACTGGACCACGCTGACGCCCGCGAACTATGTCGATGTGCAGGAGGCTCCATGACTCAGCGTTTACCGTTAGTGGCGGCTCAGCCGGGGATCTGGATGGCGGAAAAACTCTCCACATTGCCCTCGGCGTGGAGCGTGGCGCACTACGTAGAATTAACCGGCGAACTGGACGCGTTGTTGCTGGCGAAAGCGGTTGTGGCGGGCCTGGAGCAGGCCGATACCTTGCGAATGCAGTTTAGCGAAGATAACGGCGAGGTCTGGCAATGGGTGGATCCTGCGCTCACTTTTGCGCAACCCGAAATCATCGATCTGCGCGAAAAATCCAACCCACATGAGGCGGCGCGTGCGTTGATGCAGGCAGACCTGCAGCAGGACATACGTGCTGACGGCAATAAGCCGTTGGTTTTTCACCAGCTTTTACAGGTGGGAGATAAACGTTGGTATTGGTATCAGCGTTACCATCATTTGCTGGTCGATGGCTTCAGCTTCCCGGCCATTACCCGCCAGATAGCCGCAATCTATCGCGCATGGCTAGATGGCGAGTCTACGCCAGACTCGCCTTTTACGCCGTTCGCCGAGGTGGTGGAAGAGTATCAACAGTACCGTCAAAGTGATGCCTGGCAACGCGACGGAGCCTTCTGGCGCGAGCAGCGAAAACAACTGCCACCACCGGCTTCACTGTCGAACAATCCGTTGCCGGGACGCTCGGCCAGCGCGGATATTATTCGCATGAAGTTAACCGCGCCTGAAGGAGCGTTTCGCCGGCTTGCGGCGCGCATGCCTGACGTTCAGCGTGCGGATCTGGCCCTCGCGCTGGTGGCATTGTGGCTGGGTCGTTTATGCAGCCGAATGGATTATGCCGCCGGGTTTATCTTTATGCGGCGCATGGGCTCGGCGGCGTTGACGTCCACTGGACCGGTTTTAAACGTTCTGCCATTTGGTGTGAGGCTGGATGCGGCAGAAAGCTTGCCTGCGCTTGCACAACGACTGGCCGGGCAGTTGAAGAAAATGCGTCGGCATCAACGTTATGATGCCGAACAAATCGTTCGCGACAGCGGGCGTGCAGCCGGTGCAGAGCCGCTGTTTGGCCCGGTGCTGAATGTGAAAATATTCGACTATCATCTGAATATTCCCGGCGTTCAGGCGCAAACTCATACGCTGGCGACAGGACCGGTGAACGATCTTGAACTGGCGTTGTTCCCGGATGAAAACGGCGGGCTGAGTATTGAAATCCTGGCCAATAAACAGCGCTACGATGCAGAAACGCTGGCGCAGCATGCCTCGCGTTTAATCGGGCTTATCGAGCAGTTTGCTGACAATCCGTCGCTATGCTGCGGCGACGCCGGGATGCTGTTGCCTACAGAACATGAGCGGCTGGCGAAGATTAACGACACGACCGTGGAGATCCCGTTCACTACGCTTAGCGCACTGGTGACACAGCAGGCCGATAAAACGCCGGATGCCCCGGCGCTGGCCGATGCCCGTTATCAGTTTAGCTATCGCGAAATGCGCCAGCAGGTCGTGGCGCTGGCGAGCCTTCTGCGCGAACGCGGCGTCCGTCCTGGCGACAGCGTAGCTGTGGCATTACCGCGTTCTGTGTTCCTGACGCTGGCGCTGCACGGTATTGTGGAAGCCGGAGCTGCCTGGCTGCCGTTGGATACCGGATACCCGGACGATCGCCTGCGGATGATGCTCGAAGACGCGAAGCCAAAATTGTTGATAGCGACTGAAGGGCAACTGGCGCGTTTTAGCGATATCCCAGGGCTGGAAAGTCTGTGCTATGACTCGCCGCTGCCAGCAGAAGATGCTGCTCCGCTGGCGCTATCTCAACCCAATCATACGGCCTATATCATTTTTACTTCCGGTTCTACCGGTAGACCAAAAGGGGTGATGGTTGGGCAAACCGCCATCATTAACCGTCTGCTGTGGATGCAAAATCACTATCCGCTGACCGCAGATGATGTGGTGGCGCAAAAAACGCCATGCAGTTTTGACGTCTCGGTATGGGAGTTTTTCTGGCCGTTTATTGCCGGGGCAAAACTGGTCATGGCAGAACCTGAAGCGCACCGCGATCCGCTGGCGATGCAGCAGTTCTTTGCCCGTTATGGGGTGACGACCACGCACTTTGTCCCCTCTATGTTGGCCGCTTTTGTCGCTTCACTGACGCCGGAAACCGCGCGGGAGAGTTGTGCCTCTCTGAAACGGGTATTTTGCAGCGGCGAAGCCTTGCCAGCCGATTTATGCCGTGAGTGGGAGCAGTTGACTCATGCGCCACTGCACAATTTGTACGGACCAACGGAAGCTGCGGTCGATGTGAGCTGGTATCCGGCCTGGGGAGAAGATCTCGCTGCCGTAACCGGCAACAGCGTACCGATTGGCTATCCGGTATGGAATACCGGTTTACGTATTCTGGATGCCATGATGCGCCCGGTGCCTTTCGGCGTAGCGGGTGACCTGTATCTGACGGGGATCCAACTGGCGCAAGGCTATCTGGGACGTCCGGATCTGACGGCGAGCCGCTTTATTGCCGATCCGTTTAACGTCGGTGAACGTATGTACCGTACCGGAGATGTGGCGCGCTGGCTGGAAAATGGCGCGGTGGAATACCTCGGGCGCAGCGATGACCAGCTTAAAATTCGTGGACAGCGCATTGAGCTCGGCGAGATTGACCGGGTGATGCAACAGTTGCCTGATGTCGAGCATGCCGTTGCCCATGCCTGCGTATTCAACCAGGCTGCGGCGACAGGCGGCGATGCGCGTCAACTGGTGGGGTATCTGGTGTCGCAATCGGGTTTGCCGCTGGATACGGCTGTGTTGCGGGAACGTCTGCGCGAAAAACTGCCTGCGCACATGGTACCGACGGTATTGTTACAACTGGCGGAGTTGCCGCTTAGCGCGAACGGTAAACTGGATCGTAAAGCGCTACCGATGCCGCAGTTGATGTCGCGTGTTTCCGGGCGCGCACCGCGAACAGGGACTGAGACCACCATCGCGCAGTCTTTTGCGGCCTTGCTGGATTGTGAGGTGAATGATGTAGAGGCTGATTTCTTTGCGCTTGGTGGGCATTCGCTGCTGGCGATGAAGCTGGCAGCGCAGTTGAGCCGCATTTTTGAGCGTCAGGTGACGCCCGGGCAGATTATGGTGGCTTCCACCGTGGAACAACTGAGCGCATTGCTGGAGAGCAATGATGATGAACAGTCGCAGCGTCTGGGATTTGAGACGCTATTGCCACTGCGTGAAAGTTACGGCCCAACGTTGTTCTGCTTCCATCCGGCGTCGGGTTTTGCCTGGCAGTTTAGCGTGCTGTCGCGCTATCTCAGCCCTCAGTGGTCGATTATGGGTATTCAGTCGCCACGACCGGATGGCCCGATGCAGACGGCGGAAAATCTCGACTCGGTATGCGAACATCACCTGGCAACGCTGCTCAGTCAACAACCTCACGGACCTTACTATTTATTAGGTTATTCGCTGGGCGGCACGCTGGCACAGGGGATCGCCGCGCGCTTACATGCCAGAGGAGAGTCGGTTGCATTCCTCGGTCTGTTGGATACCTGGCCGCCAGAGACGCAAAACTGGCAAGAAAAAGAGGCCAATGGGTTGGATCCAGCGGTGCTGGCGGAGATCGAGCGTGAACGCGAAGCCTTTCTGGCGACGCAGCAGGGGAATGCGTCAGAGGCCTTATTTAACGCTATCGAAGGCAACTATGCCGATGCGGTTCGCCTGCTCACGACGGCACACAGCGTGCCGTTTGCAGGCCACGCCACGCTGTTCGTTGCTGAGCGTACCTTAGTGCCGGGTGTCAGCCCTGAACGTAGCTGGGCCCCGTGGATATCCAGTCTGGATGTTTACCGCCACGACTGCGCGCATGTTGATATTATTTCCCCCGCCTCGTTTGAGGTGATAGGGCCAATCATAAACACCCTGATCAATAAATCGGTATAACCAGACTTATTTCGTTATCGGAACGATCGAATAACTCCATAATGTAAATGATATGTTATGGAGTTGATCTTCTTGGGGACAGAGGGCGATTAAAGGGGTGAATAAATTCCTAATATAATTTTTGGTAGGGCTTCCAGCACAAAGAGTGTTTCGGATTATTCTGACTAGCTGGTAGACTCCCCCCACAGAAATGTTTTTCTTTTGGGAAAGTTTTCAGGTCACGCAACATGTCATCATTAAATATTAAGCAAGATAGCGTTTCGGAATTTACTGGCTATCCTCAGCCAGCGGCAAACGCAAATGAAATCGATTTAGTGAACCTAATCGAAATCTTATGGCGAGCAAAAACGAAAATTATCGCGACCGTTTTCGCCTTTGCTTGTGTGGGTATTCTGGTATCTTTCCTGCTTCCGCAAAAATGGACCAGTCAGGCAATCGTGACCCCCGCAGAACCGATTCAGTGGCAGAGTCTCGAGAATACGTTGACCAAATTGCGCGTGCTGGATATGGATATTAGCGTTAGCCGTGGTGATGTGTTTAACCTGTTTATCAAAAAATTCCAGTCGCCTTCATTGTTAGAAGAATATCTGCGCTCTTCACCTTACGTGATGGATCAATTGAAAGGCGCTGATATCGACGAAATGGACCTGCACCGGGCAATCGTGAGGCTCAGTGAAAATATGAAAGCGACCGACAGCAATGCAGTAAAAAAGAATGAAACCTCGCTGTATACCGCATGGACTCTGAGTTTTACCGCGCCGCTAGCCGAAGAAGCCCAGTCTGTGCTGAAGGGCTATATCCAGTATATTTCTGATGTTGTAGTGAAAGAAACGCTGGAAGATATTCGCAATAAACTGTCCATCAAAACCAGCTTCGAGAAAGAAAGGCTGGAGATGGATCGCGTCAGGCTCAAGAACCAACTGGAAGCAAATATCCAGCGACTGAACTACTCGCTGGAGATTGCCAATGCCGCCGGGATTAAAAAGCCGGTCTACAGTAATGGCCAGGCGGTGAAGGATGACCCTGATTTCTCTATTTCACTGGGTGCTGACGGCATCGAACGTAAATTAGAAATAGAAAAATCAGTAACGGATGTTGCTGAAATTAACGGTGAATTACGTAATCGGCAGTATCACGTTGAGCAACTGTTAGCGATGAATGTGAGCGACGTAAAATTCACACCGTTTAAATATCAACTTACGCCTTCGCTGCCGGTGAAAAAAGATGGCCCGGCTAAATCAATGATCGTTATTCTGGCCGCATTACTGGGTGGAATGGTGGCGTGTGGTGGCGTTCTGCTGAACTATGCCATGGTGTCGCGTAAGCAAAAAATGACGTTTATTGATCAGCAACTGGTGTGATGAATTATCGTATGGCGGCAAGCCAGCCGCCTTACGATAACGCGTGTTATTTGCTGCGTCCAAGTGGCACTACTAACGGCGTTCCGGCAACTGGATCGTCGATAATCATACAGCGCAGTCCATAGATTTTTTCAATAAGCTGCGCGGTGACGATCTCCTTCGGTGCACCCTCGGCAATAATTTTTCCATCTCGCAGCGCAATCAGATGCGTCGCATAGCGACAGGCCTGATTCAGGTCGTGCAAAACGGCGGCCAGCGTGTAGCCTTTTTCCCGGTTTAACTCACTCAGCAGTTCCAGCAGATCGATCTGATGACTGATATCCAGCCAGGTGGTGGGTTCATCAAGCAGCATAATCGACGTTTCCTGCGCCAGCACCATCGCAATCCATGCACGTTGACGTTGTCCGCCGGAAAGGGTATCCACACTTTGTGATGCCAGGTGGGTGATACCCGTCGCCTGCATGGCGTTTGAGACCGCAATTTCATCCTCTTGCCGCCAGCGGGTAAACAGCGGCTGGTGCGGATAGCGCCCGCGGGCAACCAGCTCTTGTACCGTAATATCTCCCGGCGTGGTTGCGTTTTGCGCCAGCAAACCTATTCTTCGGGCGACTTCCTTGCTGGCATAGTGTTGAATATGTTCGCCGTCGAGCCAGACCTTGCCGTTCGCGGGCGTCATCAGGCGACTAAGCGTGCGCAGCAATGTCGATTTCCCGCAGCCATTTGGCCCGATAATCGCGGTGAAGTGACCGTCGGGAATCGACACATTGAGGTTTTCCGCCACGGTAAACTTGCCATAACCCAACGTTAACTGGTCGCCACGCAAACGGGCTACTGATTCGGTCATTTTTTGCGGGACTCCTGAATTAACAAGACGATAAGATAAATACCGCCGAGGCTTACGGTGACAACGCCCACCGGAAGCTGATAAGGCATAAACAGCTGTTGGGCGCATAAATCCGCCATCAACAGCAGCAACGCGCCGCACAGCGCTGACAGGGTTAATCCCCAGCGCGATGTGCCGCTTATACGTCGCGCGATATGCGGCGCGACAAGGGCAATAAACGAGATAGGACCCGCCAGCGCGGTGGCGGCAGCGGTCAGTACAACCGCAACCAGCATCATCATCAGACGCGAGCGCTCAACGCTGACACCAAGCGCACAGGCACTGTCATCACCCATTTCCAGTAAGCGCATCCGGCGTACCAGCAATGTGGCGCATACCAGCATGATGATAATCAGCGGGGCAGACGGCCAGGTTTTGGCCCAGGTCAGGCCATTGAGCGATCCAGCGTTCCACAGTCCAGCCGTTAGCGCGGTTTCTAATGATGCTTTCAGCAGTAGCCAGGTGTTGAACGCCACCAGCATGGCGCGTATGCCGATACCAATAATAATTAGCCGGAAGGTGTCGATCCCATTGCGCCAGGCGAGCGCCCAGACCACCAGAGAAGTCAGGATCCCACCGAGCATGGCTGCCAGTGCGATCGCGGTAAGATGCTGTCCGAACAGCACCATTGCCACCAGCACACCGCTCCAGGCCCCGGTATTGAAACCCATCACATCCGGGCTACCCAGCGGGTTACGCATCAGCGACTGAAATATTGCGCCGCTCACGCCGAGCGCTGCGCCAATCAATAGTGCCATGAGCACGCGTGGCAAACGCCATTCGGTCACCACCAGGGTAATACTGCGCGGCGCATCGCCGAGCAGGGCGGCAATAATTTGCTGGGTTTCCAGCGTAACAACGCCGCTACGCAGGCTCCATAAACCAATGACGAGACAACCTGCAACCAGCAGTAGGCTGCTGATTATCAGGCGGCGGGAGAGGTGCATCATGCGCCACCCCCGCGCGATTTACGGCGTACCAGAAAGATAAGCACCGGCGCGCCGATGAAAGCGCTGACCACCGACACGCGCAGCTCGCCGGGAACAATCAGGCGACCGATGATATCGGCAATCAGTAACAGAGAAGGGGTTGCCAACAGGGTGACGGGCAGTGACCAGCGGTGATCCGCCCCCACCAGCCAGCGCGCCATGTGAGGTATCATCAGGCCGATAAAGGCGATAGGACCGACAATCGCGGTCGCGCTGCCGCACAGTACAGTAATCACCAGCAGGCCAATAAACTGTGTGCGAGCGACTTTACTACCAAGTGCAGTAGCAGTGTCGCTCCCGAGGCTCAGGCTATTCAGGGCGCGACTGAGGAACAGCGCGACAGCCGCGGCAATCAGTACTGGTACCAATACAACCTTCAGCGTTTGCAGGCTGCGGATATCCAGTGAGCCAGCTTGCCAGAAACGCAACTGATCGTAAACGTCCGGGTTGAGCAGGGCGATGCCGGTGGATAATCCTTCCAGCACCGCGCCCAGGGCAACGCCCGCCAGCGTCAAACGTACCGGGCTTAACTGCCCACCGCCCTGACTACCGGTAAAAGCTACGATCAGTGACGCAGCCAGCGCACCGCAAAAGGCCATCAGCAGTTGCTCTTGCGCAGAGGAAAAGCCGAACAGCGCGGCGCCCAGCACAATAGCGAAGCTGGCACCGGAGTTGACGCCCAGAATGCCGGGATCGGCTAGAGGGTTACGCGTGAGCGTTTGCATTAATGCGCCAGCCAGGCCCAGCGCACCACCGGCGAGCAGCCCCGCCAGCGTGCGTGGGAGTCGCGCGTCAAGCACGATGGTGCAATCAGCGCTTTGACAACTGCCGGTGAGCGCATCCAGCACCACGGAGGCAGGTAGCGACTTGGCGCCAATAACCAGACTTAATACCGTGGTCAGAACAAGTAATAACAATAGTCCGGGCACGGCGAAGGCGCGTGTCGCGGAAACAGAGCATGACATATCAACTTCCCTGATAATGATAGTAATTATCGTTATCGATCTTATTTGGATATGTTAGCATGTGCAGCCATCGAATGGATATTGAAAAAGTACCTGGTAAGGCTCTGTAATGAATCGACAATCATGGCTGCTCAATCTCAGCCTGTTAAAGACCCACCCTGCATTTCGTGCAGTCTTCCTCGCCCGTTTTATTTCCATTGTCTCTCTGGGGCTACTCGGCGTCGCGGTTCCGGTACAAATCCAGATAATGACCCAGTCGACCTGGCAGGTCGGTTTGTCGGTGACGCTGACCGGCAGTGCAATGTTTATTGGTCTGATGGTGGGCGGTGTGCTGGCCGACCGCTATGAGCGTAAAAAAGTGATCCTGCTGGCGCGTGGTACCTGTGGCATTGGCTTTATTGGCCTGTGTTTGAATGCGTTACTTCCCGAACCGTCGTTACTGGCAATTTATCTGCTTGGCTTATGGGACGGTTTCTTTGCTTCGCTGGGTGTGACTGCTTTGCTGGCAGCGACGCCAGCGCTGGTCGGGCGGGAGAATCTGATGCAGGCCGGGGCGATTACCATGCTGACGGTGCGTCTGGGATCGGTAATTTCGCCGATGCTTGGCGGGGTGTTGCTCGCGACCGGCGGTGTGGCCTGGAACTACGGACTGGCGGCGGCGGGGACCTTCATTACCTTACTACCGTTGCTGAGTCTTCCCGCGTTGCCGCCTCCGCCGCAGCCGCGTGAGCATCCGCTGAAATCGCTGCTGGCAGCATTCCGCTTTCTGCTTGCCAGCCCGCTGATTGGCGGTATTGCACTGCTCGGTGGTCTGTTAACCATGGCGAGCGCCGTCCGCGTGCTGTATCCGGCGTTGGCGATTAACTGGCACATGTCGAGTGCGCAAATTGGCCTGCTGTATGCGGCTATTCCGCTGGGGGCAGCCGTGGGTGCATTGACCAGCGGACAACTGGCGCACAGTCTTCGTCCGGGACTGATCATGCTGGCATCGACCGTGGCTTCATTTCTGGCTATCGGTCTGTTTGGCTTGATGCCCATTTGGCAGCTTGGGGTTATTTGCCTGGCGCTGTTTGGCTGGCTAAGTGCGGTCAGTTCGTTGTTGCAGTACACCCTGTTACAGACGCAGACGCCGGAAGCGATGCTCGGGCGAATTAATGGTTTGTGGACCGCACAGAACGTCACCGGCGATGCGATTGGCGCGGCGTTGTTAGGTGGTCTGGGCGCGATGATGACGCCAGTTGCTTCGGCAAGCGTGAGTGGGTTTGGGCTGGTGATTGTCGGTCTTTTACTGCTGCTGTTGTTGGGAGAAGTGCGCCGATTCCGGCAAGTCCCCGTGAATGTCTGATCGCGTTGTGCTCTACGGATTGTAGGCCGGATAAGGCGTTAGCCGCATCCGGCGCTGGCAATTAAAACAGAGCCGACAGACGTTGCAGCAGCAGCATTGCGCTGTAGTAGTCGAGACGGAAGGTTTCCGTACCCAGGGCATAAACACGTTTATTTTGCACGGCTGGCAGATGCGCCAGAAGCGGATTAGCGTAAATAGCATCGGCATCTTTGCTGTCGCCAGCAAACAGGAACAGCGCTTCGCCGTTCAGGCCTGCCGCCAGGTTCTCACCGCCAAGCTGGATGATATCGTGGCGTTTGCCCTGACTCTGGCTGGTATGCAAGTTGGCAGGCAGCGTTGCCAGCGTGAACCCTAACTGCTCCATCAGCTTGCCTTGCGCTGACTCGGGCGTCCACAGATTGGCGCTGTGCGCCGCGGCGGTATATACCAGCGCGCTGACCGGCTGTGGTGGCAGGGTAATACGTTGCTTAACTGCCTGTAGTTGCTTATCAAACTCGGCAATACGCGCAGCAGCCTGTTGCTCCTGACCGGTAATTTCACCTAACTGGGTCAGCAGCGACTGCCAGCTTTTATCGTCGTAATTAATGATGAGCGTTGGCGCAATGGTGGACAGCTGATCGTACAGCGCGAGGGCAGAATCGCCCCCGGTGGCGCTTACCAGAATCAAATCCGGCATTTGAGCTGCGACGGCCTCGGCGCTCGGTTCGCCGATATACAGGCGGCTCAGTTTGCGTTCTTTTGCCACTTCGCTCCACTGGCGTAAAAAGCCCTGCGCATCGCCGATGCGATTGTTCGGCGTAGTGGCACCGCTGGCGATGACCGGGGCATCAATCGCCAGCAGCGAACCGGTGAGGGTCACGCTGGTGGAGACAATTCGCTGCGGTTTATGCTCCAGCGTATGCGTGCCGCGGCTGTCAGTAACCTGACGCGGCCAGTCGGCGGCGTGACCTGAAGAAATTCCTGAAAGAGATAAACCTGCCAGTAAGAGCACGGTGCGGCAAAAAGAGGGGAGACTCACGAATCAGCTTCCTGTTATCAGTATAAGTAATGCTTCTCATTTTCATTGTTAGCGAGCAAGGATGCAAGCCAAAGTCGCACATTGTGCTACCACAAGAGTTGACATACCGCCGCTTTACTTTTAGGTTAGCGACCGAAAATATAAATGATAATCATTATTAGAGCCTTTATCATTTTTGGAGGATGATATGGATACGTCACTGGCCGAGGAAAAAACGCAGACTATGCCGACGCTCGCTCCCGACAGTTTTTTCTTTATGTTGCCGTACCGTAGTTTTACGACGTCAGGATGCTTCGCCCGCTATGCGGAACCGGCAATTGATGGCGATTCGCCAGACAGCCCTTTCCAACAAAAAATGAACACACTGTTTGCTGATGCCAAATCACAGGGTATCGCGAATCCTGTCATGGTCGGGGCGATTCCCTTTGATACCCGCCAGCCATCATCGCTGTTTATTCCCCAATTGTGGCAGAGCTTTTCTCGTACGGCGAAGCAGCAATCATCACGTTACTTTACCGCGCATCAGTCGCTGAACGTCGTGGAACGTAAATCGATCCCGGAACAGGACTTTTTTGAAGATATGGTCGCCCGGGCGGCTGCGCTGACGTCTACTCCGGAAGTCGACAAAGTGGTGTTGTCACGCCTGATCGATATCACCACCGATGCCAACATTGACAGTGGTGCGCTGCTGGAGCGTCTGGTGGCGCAAAATCCAGCGAGCTACAACTTCCATGTGCCGATTGAAGACGGCGGCGTATTGATTGGTGCCAGCCCGGAATTGCTTCTGCGCAAAGAAGGCGAGCGTTTCAGTTCTCTGCCGCTGGCGGGCTCTGCACGTCGTCAGCCTGATGATGTGCTGGATCGCGAAGCAGGGATCCGCCTGCTGGCATCTGAGAAGGACCGCCATGAGCACGAACTGGTGACGCAAGCGATGAAAACGGTATTGCGCGATCGCAGCCGTGAACTGCAACTGCCTTCTTCTCCGCAGCTGGTTACTACGCCGACGCTCTGGCACCTCGGCACGCCGTTTGAAGGTAAAGCCAACGCGCAGGAAAACGCCCTGACGCTGGCGTGCCTGTTGCACCCGACGCCTGCGCTGAGTGGCTTCCCACATCAGGTTGCGCGCAAGCTTATCGCCGAGCTGGAGCCGTTCGATCGCGAACTGTTCGGCGGTATTGTCGGCTGGTGTGATGCCGAAGGTAACGGTGAGTGGGTGGTGACGATCCGCTGTGCGAAGCTGTTGCGCAATCAGGTGCGTTTCTTTGCCGGAGCAGGAATTGTTCCAGCCTCTTCCCCGGTTGCGGAATGGCGTGAAACGGGGGCCAAGCTCTCCACGATGTTGAATGTTTTTGGACTGCATTAAGAGCCTTGTGGACTGGTTTTAAGGAGCAATAATGAGTATTCCATTCACCCGCTGGCCGGAAGAGTTTGCCCGCAGGTATCGTGAAAAAGGTTACTGGCAGGATTTGCCGCTGACCGACATTCTGACCCGTCACGCCGACAGCGACCATACGGCGGTTATTGATGGTGAACGCCATCTGAGCTATCGCCAGCTGAATCATGCCGCTGACAATCTAGCCTGCAGTTTGCGTCGCCAAGGGATTAAACCCGGTGAAACCGCGCTGGTACAACTGGGCAATGTGGCTGAGCTATATATCACCTTCTTTGCGTTACTCAAGCTGGGCGTAGCTCCGGTGCTGGCCCTGTTCAGCCATCAGCGTAACGAACTCAACGCCTATGCCAAACAGATTGAACCGGCGCTGCTGATTGCCGATCGCCAGCATACGCTGTTTAGCGGGGACGATTTTCTAAACGCTTTTGTGGCCGAACACAATTCAGTGCGCGTGGTGCAACTGCACAACGACGAAGGTGAACACAATCTGCAAACGGCGATAAGCCAACCTGCGACTGATTTTACTGCTACACCATCGCCCGCTGATGAGGTGGCGTACTTCCAGCTTTCCGGCGGGACGACCGGGACGCCAAAGCTGATTCCTCGCACTCATAACGATTACTACTACAGCGTGCGTCGCAGCAATGAGATTTGCCGCTTCACCGGGGAAACGCGTTATTTATGCGCAATCCCGGCGGCGCATAACTACGCCATGAGTTCGCCAGGCGCGCTGGGCGTGTTCCTTGCGGGTGGAACCGTCGTGCTGGCGGCCGACCCGAGCGCTACCCTGTGTTTCCCGCTGATTGAACAGCATCAGGTTAACGTCACGGCGCTGGTGCCACCTGCGGTGAGCCTGTGGTTGCAGGCGATTGCGGAGTGGGGCAGTAATGCGCAATTGGCTTCGCTGAAACTGCTACAGGTCGGTGGAGCGAGACTTTCCGCCACGCTTGCGGCGCGTATTCCGGCTGAGATTGGCTGCCAGTTGCAGCAGGTCTTCGGCATGGCTGAAGGGCTGGTGAACTACACCCGTCTGGACGACAGTCCTGAGCGCATCATCAATACCCAGGGTCGCCCGATGTGTCCTGATGATGAAGTCTGGGTAGCAGACGCTGACGGCAACCCCTTAGCCCAGGGAGAGACCGGACGCCTGATGACACGTGGTCCGTACACCTTCCGTGGTTATTTCAAAAGCCCTGAGCATAATGCCAGCGCCTTTGACGCCAACGGCTTTTACTGTTCCGGCGATCTGATCGCTATCGACCCGGATGGCTACATCACCGTTCAGGGACGCGAAAAGGATCAGATCAACCGCGGCGGGGAGAAGATCGCTGCTGAAGAGATTGAAAACCTGCTGCTGCGCCATCCAATGGTTATCCATGCAGCGCTGGTCAGTATGGATGACGAACTGATGGGCGAGAAAAGCTGTGCCTGGCTAGTGGTAAAAGAGCCGCTGCGCGCGGTTCAGGTGCGCCGTTTTCTGCGCGAACAGGGTGTGGCGGAATTCAAATTACCCGATCGTGTTGAGTGCGTTGAGTCATTACCGCTGACTCCAGTGGGGAAGGTAGATAAAAAACAATTACGTCAGTGGCTGGCATCACGTTCACTGGCCTGAAGGAGAAATAGAAATGGCAATTCCTAAACTGCAGGCTTATGCGCTACCAACGGCGCTCGATGTTCCGGTGAACAAAGTCGACTGGGCATTTGACCCTGAACGCGCCGCGCTGCTGATCCACGACATGCAGGATTATTTTATTGGCTTTTGGGGCGATAACTGTCCGATGATGGAGCAGGTCGTCGCGAACATCGCCGCGCTGCGCCAGTACTGCAAAGAGCATAATATTCCGGTGTATTACACCGCTCAACCGAAAGAGCAGAGTGATGAAGACCGCGCTCTGCTCAATGATATGTGGGGACCGGGCCTGACGCGTTCGCCGGAACAACAAAAGATCGTTGAGGCGCTGGCGCCGGATGAAGCGGATACCATTCTGGTGAAATGGCGTTATAGCGCATTTCATCGCTCCCCGCTTGAACAGATGCTCAAGGAAACCGGGCGTAATCAACTGATCATTACCGGGGTGTATGCGCATATTGGCTGTATGACCACCGCAACTGACGCTTTCATGCGTGACATCAAGCCGTTTATGGTTGCCGATGCGCTGGCGGACTTTAGCCGTGACGAACACTTGATGTCGCTGAAATACGTGGCGGGACGTTCCGGGCGTGTGGTTATGACCCAGGAATTATTACCGACGCCGGTTCCGGCCAGTAAAGATGCGTTACGCAGCATTATTCTGCCGCTGCTGGATGAGTCCGAAGAGCCGATGGATGACGAAAACCTGATCGACTATGGGCTGGATTCCGTGCGCATGATGGCGCTGGCGGCGCGTTGGCGTAAGGTTCATGGTGATATTGATTTCGTGATGCTGGCGAAAAAACCGACCATTGACGCATGGTGGGCTCTGCTCTCCCGCGAGGTGAAGTAATGGCCGGATTTGATTTTGCCGGGAAAACCGTCTGGGTAACCGGGGCGGGAAAAGGGATTGGCTACACCACGGCGCTGGCGTTTGCGAATGCAGGTGCTGAGGTGACTGGATTCGATCGCGAATTTCCTCAGGATAACTACCCGTTTACGACCGAAGTGCTGGATGTGGCGAATGTTGGACAGGTAGCTGAGGTGTGCCAGCGCGTCCTCAAAGCGCGCGAGCGTTTGGATGTGTTGGTCAATGCCGCAGGTATTTTGCGTATGGGTGCCACCGATGCGCTAAGCGCTGAGGAGTGGCAGCAGACGTTTGCGGTTAACGTTGGCGGAGCGTTCAATCTGTTTCAGCAGACGATGGCGCAGTTTCGTCGCCAGCAGGGCGGGGCGATCGTGACCGTCGCGTCGGATGCGGCGCACACGCCGCGTATCGGCATGAGTGCTTACGGTGCGTCAAAGGCCGCGTTGAAAAGCCTGGCGCTGACCGTCGGACTTGAACTGGCAGGCAGCGGTGTGCGTTGTAACGTGGTTTCTCCGGGTTCGACCGATACCGACATGCAGCGTACGCTGTGGGTCAGCGATGACGCGGAGCAACAGCGCATTCGTGGATTTGGCGAGCAGTTTAAGCTTGGGATTCCGCTGGGGAAAATCGCCCGGCCGCAAGAGATCACCAACACTATTTTATTCCTCGCTTCCGATCTGGCCAGCCACATTACATTACAGGATATCGTGGTGGACGGCGGTTCCACGCTGGGGGCATGACGATGATCTGGAAACGTCATTTGACGCTGGATGAACTCAATGCCACCAGTCAGAACACGATGGTGGCGCATCTGGGAATGGTCTATACCCGACTGGGTGATGATGTGCTGGAAGCCGAAATGCCGGTGGATAGCCGAACGCATCAGCCGTTTGGCCTGCTGCATGGCGGCGCGTCGGCGGCCCTGGCGGAAACGTTGGGTTCGATGGCGGGTTATCTGATGACGCGCGACGGGCAGTGTGTGGTGGGGACGGAACTAAACGCCACGCATCATCGGGCGGTATCGCAGGGGAAAGTACGCGGCGTTTGTCAGCCGTTGCATCTTGGGCGTCAAAATCAAAGCTGGGAAATCGTCATCTTTGATGAGCAGGGACGACGCTGTTGCACCTGCCGTTTAGGCACGGCGGTGATGGGGTGAGGTTACCCGGCAAAGTAAAATGAAATTGCAGAGTTAACAGGTAAATGAAGTGATCCAGTTAACAATGCAATGTAAATAGTCAGTTATGTCTCAGGTTTATGTGGTTGTCAGGTTGTTAAAATCAGGAAAGATGTTATAGAAACAAAATGTAACATCTTTCTGGATCACGCAAACGGACAACAACTATGAATAAATCAGGGAAATACCTCCTCTGGACATTGCTCTCCGTTATCGGAGCATTTGCCCTGGGATATATTGCGTTAAATCGTGGTGAACAGATCAACGCGTTGTGGATAGTCGTGGCGTCAGTCTGTGTCTACCTTATCGCTTACCGTTTCTACGGCCTGTACATCGCGAAAAATGTACTGGCGCTGGACCCGACGCGTATGACGCCAGCCGTGCGTCATAACGATGGTCTGGATTATGTACCCACCGATAAAAAAGTACTGTTTGGTCACCATTTTGCGGCGATTGCCGGAGCGGGTCCGTTAGTTGGACCGGTGCTGGCGGCGCAAATGGGCTATCTGCCGGGTATGATCTGGCTGCTCGCCGGGGTGGTACTGGCAGGGGCGGTGCAGGACTTCATGGTGCTGTTTGTTTCTACCCGTCGCGATGGTCGTTCCCTTGGCGAACTGGTGAAAGAAGAGATGGGCCCAACGGCGGGTGTTATTGCGCTGGTAGCCTGTTTTATGATCATGGTGATTATCCTCGCGGTACTGGCGATGATTGTCGTGAAAGCGCTGACCCACAGCCCGTGGGGAACTTACACCGTAGCGTTCACTATCCCGCTGGCGATTTTTATGGGGATTTACCTGCGCTATCTGCGCCCGGGCCGCATTGGTGAAGTGTCGGTTATTGGTCTGGTATTCCTGGTGTTTGCCATTATTTCCGGCGGCTGGGTAGCGGAAAGCCCAACCTGGGCACCGTACTTTGACTTTACCGGCGTACAGCTGACCTGGATGCTGGTGGGCTACGGTTTTGTCGCCGCCGTGCTGCCGGTGTGGCTGCTGCTGGCCCCGCGTGATTACCTCTCTACCTTCCTGAAAATCGGCACCATTGTTGGTCTGGCGGTAGGGATTCTGATCATGCGTCCGACGCTGACCATGCCAGCTCTGACCAAGTTTGTTGACGGTACTGGCCCGGTCTGGACCGGTAACCTGTTCCCGTTCCTGTTTATCACCATTGCATGCGGTGCGGTATCTGGCTTCCATGCGCTGATCTCCTCCGGAACCACGCCGAAGATGCTGGCGAATGAAGGGCAGGCTTGCTTTATCGGCTACGGCGGAATGCTGATGGAATCCTTTGTCGCCATTATGGCGCTGGTTTCCGCGTGCATCATCGATCCGGGCGTGTACTTTGCGATGAACAGCCCGATGGCGGTGCTGGCTCCTGCGGGCACGGTTGATGTAGTGGCTTCTGCAGCACAGGTAGTCAGTAGTTGGGGCTTTGCTATTACGCCAGATACTCTGCACCAAATCGCCAATGAAGTGGGTGAGCAATCCATTATCTCCCGCGCAGGTGGTGCGCCGACGCTGGCCGTCGGGATGGCGTACATTCTGCATGGCGCACTGGGTGGCATGATGGATGTGGCGTTCTGGTATCACTTCGCCATTCTGTTTGAAGCTTTGTTTATTTTGACGGCGGTTGATGCCGGTACACGCGCTGCGCGCTTTATGCTGCAGGACTTGCTGGGCGTGGTGTCACCGGGCCTGAAACGTACCGATTCGTTGCCTGCGAACCTGCTGGCGACGGCGCTGTGCGTGCTGGCCTGGGGTTACTTCTTACACCAGGGTGTGGTGGATCCTCTGGGTGGTATTAATACCCTGTGGCCGCTGTTTGGTATCGCCAACCAGATGCTGGCCGGTATGGCGTTGATGCTCTGTGCTGTGGTGCTGTTCAAGATGAAACGCCAGCGTTACGCGTGGGTGGCACTGGTCCCAACCGCCTGGCTGCTGATTTGTACCCTGACCGCTGGCTGGCAGAAAGCGTTTAGCCCGGATGCAAAAATCGGCTTCCTGGCTATCGCCAACAAATTCCAGGCGATGATCGACAGTGGTAACATTCCGGCGCAGTACACCCAGTCGCAGCTGACGCAGCTGGTGTTTAACAACCGCCTGGATGCGGGTCTCACCATCTTCTTCATGGTAGTCGTTGTGGTGCTGGGTCTGTTCTCCATCAAAACTGCGCTGGCAGCATTGAAAGAGGACAAACCAACGTCGAAAGAGACGCCGTACGAGCCGATGCCTGAGAATATCGAAGAGATCGTGGCGCAGGCGAAAGGCGCGCACTAATATTCTCTTAACCAATGAGCCCTCTCCTGAACGGGGAGGGCGTTTGTACGACAGGGAATCACTATGTTTGAAACACTCGCCAAAGCCGGGAAGTATTTAGGTCAAACCGCCCGATTAATGATAGGTGTGCCGGATTACGACAACTATGTTGAACATATGCGCGTCACGCATCCGGACCAAACGCCAATGACCTACGAAGAATTTTTCCGCGAGCGCCAGGATGCGCGATATGGGGGGAAAGGCGGCGCGAAGTGCTGTTGATTTTTTGCCGGATGGCGCTGACGCTTATCCGGCCTACAACATCGCATTTGCCGTTATAATTAGTCGTCGTAGGCCTGATAAGGCGAAGCCGCTATCAGGCATCCCATACCCTAATCATACCGTAAACGACTCTACCTTTTCGAATGCTGCGCGCAGTGTCTCCGGCGTTAACGTTACCGGCAGGGCGTGAATGGACTCCACCGGGCGCAGGGTGTGCGTAATCACTTTGTCGATTTCTGCGCGATTATTGATGTCCACGTCCAGTTGAGCTAATCGGGTGGGCAGATTGAAGCGCTGATAGGCGGTAATTAACTGCGCCAGCACGGCATCTTGTCCCAACAACGCACTCTGCACCAGGATGCCGTACGCGACTTTAGTGCCATGTAAAAACTTCTCTGTTTGTGGGAGGACGGTCAGGCCATTGTGAACAGAATGCGCAGCCGCCACGCGGGTGTAGCGCTCGCCCAGACCACCAACCATGCCGCCTCCGGCAATAATCGCATCCACTACATCGCAAAACGTGCGGCTTAACGAGCCTTGTTGTTTGTCTGTCAGCGCCTGCTCGCTGCTTTCCAGCAGGACGTCGCGGATCGTCTGCGCGGCATCGATACCCAGACGAACAGTTAATGGCAGGTTTTCCGGCTGAGGCGCAAGCACGACGGCCTCGTACCACTTCGCCAGCGTGTCGCCGATCCCCGCCAGTAGATATTCCTCTGGCGCATTGAGAACGATCTCGGGTTCGACCAGAACGAGGAAATTGGCATCAGGGAAAATTTCAAAATGCAGCGCCTGGCCTGCATCGTTATACCAGACGGAGAGCGGCGTCCAGGCGGCGCAGGTCGCCGCAATCGTAGGAATACCGACAAACGGCAGATCCAGACGACGGGCCAACGCTTTAGCGGTGTCGAGCAATGTTCCTCCGCCCACGCCAATCACCACGCTGCGATTATCTCCCGACTCTTTTGCCAGTTGAGCAACATCGGTTTCGCTGCAATGTCCCGTAAACAGCAGGCGCTTAGCCTCGGCGAGATGAAATGTCTCTGGTAGATAAGGGCGGGCCGCATCGATAGCGCGCTCACCATAAACCCACACGGCGCGTGAAAGTTGGTCGGTAGTGAAAAAATCGTTGAGTCTCGACAGGCTGCCGGGATGGGAAAAATAGTTGGCCGGGCCGGTGACGACGCGAATCTCTGTATTACTCATGTTGTGTTGTCCTTTGGCTGTCCTGTCCAGGCAGGTTATTTTTATATAGACGTCTGAACGTCTTGATTGCCAAATACTAGCATCGTGTTATAGTGGCTTCAACCACAACATCACACGCTGGGATAACAATAATGAGTAATAACCCGCTGATTCCGCAAAGCAAACTGCCTAACCTGGGCACTACTATCTTCACGCAAATGAGTGCGCTGGCGCAGCAGCATCAGGCCATTAATCTCTCGCAGGGATTTCCTGATTTTGACGGTCCGCTCTTTTTGCAGGAGCGTTTGGCGTATCACGTCGCGCACGGTGCAAACCAGTATGCACCGATGACGGGCGTGCAGGCGCTGCGCGAAGCCATCGCGGATAAAACGGCAGACCTGTACGGCTACAAACCCGACGCGAATAGTGAAGTGACCATCACGGCGGGGGCCACAGAAGCGCTGTATGCCGCGATCACTGCGCTGGTGCGCCCAGGTGATGAGGTGATTTGTTTTGACCCGAGCTACGACAGCTATGCGCCTGCGGTTGAATTATCCGGCGGGGTGGTTAAACGTATCGCACTGCAACCACCGTCTTTTCGCGTCGACTGGCAGGCTTTTAGTGCCTTACTCAGCGACCGTACCCGATTGGTTATCCTGAACACGCCACATAATCCTTCTGCCACCGTGTGGCATCAGGCCGATTTTGACGCGCTGTGGCAAGCAATTAAAGAACGCGAGATCTTTGTCATCAGCGACGAAGTTTATGAGCATATCTGTTTTGCCAGGCAAGGGCATGCCAGTGTGCTGGCACATTCAGAGCTGCGGGAACGCGCTGTTGCTGTTTCATCGTTTGGTAAGACCTACCATATGACCGGCTGGAAGATTGGCTACTGCGGTGTGCCCGCCAGCCTTCCACGTCGCACTAAAAGCTGGAAGATTGGCTACTGCGTTGCGCCAGCAGCCATTAGCGCTGAGTTACGCAAGGTACACCAGTATCTGACGTTTTCCGTCAACACGCCGGCTCAGTTGGCCTTGGCGGATATGCTACGAGAAGATCCTGCACACTATCGCGAGCTGCCTGCGTTTTATCTGAAAAAACGCGACGTGTTGGTGAACGCGCTGCGTGACAGCCGACTGGAAATTCTGCCGTGTGAAGGCACGTACTTTCTGCTGGTCGATTACAGCGCCGTTTCCACGCTTAACGACGTGGAATTTTGCCAGTGGCTGACCACTGAAGTGGGCGTTGCGGCGATACCGCTGTCTGTGTTCTGCGCCGATCCTTTCCCGCATAAACTGATTCGTCTCTGTTTTGCCAAGCAAGAATCGACGCTGTTAACAGCAGCTGAACGTCTGGTGTCGCTGTAGCTATTTCACCGTCCAGGCTTTGGAGAATCGACGGTCGGCGAACAACTCTTGCAGACCGTTGATTTGCTTCAGGCGTAACACCTCGTCGTTGTCCATGCCGAGATCCTTGCTAATTCTTTCTTCACTCCATCCCAGTTGCGATAGCTCGCGGACAATCTCGGACATGGCGTGGATTTGATGACGCCCACGGGCGCGGTTGTGGCGAATGGTCGCCGCCATACGCTCATGGCGTTCTCGTTCTAAACAGGCAACCGGCAGGTATCCTTTAAGCCTGGGCCTCAGTGAGGCTTTGGCTTTACCTAACTCGTGGCGGTGGAAACCGTCGACAATTTCGTATTCCTCTGCCGTTGAGTGAACCACCACAATGGGCTGTGTAAACCCGTCTGCTTCAAGGGACTTCAGCAGCAGCTTTTTCTCCGGTGGTGCAACGTTATTGGGGTTGTAGTCATTGGGTGAAATGTGATCATTTTTAACCCAAAGTACGCAATCTACGGGTTCCTCGCGAAAGGGACTGACGCTGTGTATCGCCCGCCTGAATTCATTGATGGCTTCAATTCGTTCTTCTTCTGACAGGCCAGAAAGAAAGCCGAGGAGTTCGTGAGTTAGTCGGTGTTGCATAAGATTCCCCATTCCTGGCGTTTTGTTTTCATACGTTCGTTATAGCGTTGGTAGTTTTTGGGTTTCGTTGGACTGAATGAAAGTGCCCGACACCAGTAATCATTATTCAACAGGACTTTGCAGATACGTCGCCATGAAGGAATATCTTTCGAACCAATATCGCCTTCCTGAGTTTGCGGGATATTATCCATGCCTTTTTTCTTATACCACTGCAAATAGACGGCGATTTTATTGCGGTAATGCTCTGCGGTAGTCTCCGGCATGCTGTTCAATAGCAGCATGGCATATTCCTGCCAGCTTAAATGCTCTGGTTTAAGTATTTTCCGATGACCGTAAAAATGGTTGTCATGACCGGCATAAATCCCCCCGCTTTTAACACCGCTGACACGGGCGCACATAGCCGCCCAGCGCTCGGGTTCAATGACATGATATAGCCATAATCCCTGACGCTGTTCCGGGCCAAAGGGTTCGCAAATGCGCATATATCGTGTCGGGACCCCGGCCTGGTACATCAGATTATACAGGGGGTTACACGGCAATTTTGACTTCGCAAACCACGTCCAGATGTCGGCTGTTTTCCAGTCATACAGCGGGTAAATATACCAGGTGTGTCCACCAGGTGCTGCAGTCGTCCACGGCTTGTCATCGGCAAAACGCTGCTTTTGCGAGTTGGCAATGGCAACAAAGCGGTTATATGACTCATCGGCGCGGATGCCCACCATCATGGCAGCCGGTCGTTTCTGCGAAAACCAGTCAGCGAACTCACGAACAAATTGTTCAAAGGTCATGCCGGGTTGATAGAAGGAGAAATATTCAGGATCGGTTATGGCATCTGCGGGCGGCTGGCGAACCCATTGCGTACCCGGCTCCCAACACTGCCATTCGGGTTGAAATTGTGACAGTGAATTCTGCGTCGTCAGCGGTAATGCCACCCAATAGAAATTTTCGATGACATCGGAATAACTCTCGCGCAGCGCCTGGATATAATCGATAGTGCAGGAAAACTGCGCCTCCCAGTCGATAAACAAGACGTTTATTTTTTTCTGTAACTGGCGGGCAATGGCGGCGGTTAGATGTAACATCAGCCCCGAATCTTTACCTCCAGAGAAAGAAACGCAAATGCGTGGCAGAGCCTCAAGCGTCCAGGCGATACGATCCTGTGCGGCTTCGAGAACGTTTTGATTCAATGGTATTTT
>OAVN01000079.1_pt1 | contig 27069 bp, 30 predicted proteins | sample 1476431 | NCBI WGS metagenome assembly OAVN01 (sample SAMEA2580100, study PRJEB22360) | human gut metagenome | biome: human gut; feature: human-associated habitat; material: faeces | place: Denmark | collected 2008/2010 | reverse complement strand
GCCTGAGAAGAAGACACCGCCTCCGTTGCCGCCTTCCTGCCAGGCGCTACTGGACGAGCATGTACTCTAATGGATCATTTTGCCTCTCTGTTTATGGTGTCGCCACTGCTGTTAGGTGTGCTTTTTTTTGTGGCGATGCTGGCAGGTTTTATTGATTCTCTGGCCGGAGGCGGTGGTCTACTCACCATCCCGGCATTGATGGCGGCCGGGATGCCACCAGCGCAAGCGCTGGCGACCAATAAGTTGCAAGCCTGCGGGGGATCTATCTCTTCCTCCCTCTATTTTATTCGTCGTGGCGTGGTTAATCTGGCGGATCAGAAGCTCAATATCTTCATGACGTTTGTCGGATCAATGAGCGGGGCGCTATTGGTTCAGCACGTGCAGTCAGATGTTCTGCGCCAGATCCTGCCGGTTCTGGTTATCTGTATTGGCCTTTACTTTCTGTTGATGCCGAAAGTGGGGGAAGAGGACCGACAGCGTCGATTGCACGGTTTACCTTTCGCGCTGGTGGCGGGAGGCTGCGTCGGTTTTTACGATGGCTTTTTTGGTCCGGCGGCAGGGTCGTTCTACGCGCTGGCCTTTGTCATGCTGTGCGGATACAACCTGGCGAAATCGACGGCCCACGCCAAAGTATTAAATGCCACATCGAATATCGGTGGGTTGTTGTTGTTTGCCCTCGGCGGCAAAGTGATTTGGGCGACAGGTTTTGTGATGCTCATTGGCCAGTTTATTGGCGCACGGATGGGCTCTCGACTGGTGCTCAGCAAAGGACAAAAACTCATTCGGCCAATGATCGTTATTGTCTCCGCCGTGATGAGCGCCAAGCTACTTTATGATAATCATGGACAGGAGATTCTCCACTGGCTGGGGATGAATTAATGAATAATACGCACCACTACGAACAGTTAATTGAGATTTTTAACGGCTGCTTTGCCGATGAATTTAATACCCGTCTGATTAAAGGCGACGACGAACCGATCTATCTTCCTGCGGATGCGGAATTACCGTATCACCGTATCGTTTTTGCGCATGGTTATTACGCCAGTGCGTTACACGAAATTTCACACTGGTGCATCGCCGGTAAAGCTCGTCGTGAGCTGGTCGATTTTGGTTACTGGTACTGCCCGGACGGACGCGACGCGAAGACACAATGCCAGTTTGAAGATGTGGAAGTGAAGCCGCAGGCGTTTGACTGGTTGTTTTGCATGGCGGCGGGGTACCCGTTTAACGTCAGTTGCGACAACCTCGAAGGGGACTTTGAACCGGACCGCGTGGTATTCCAGCGCCGTGTTCATGCTCAGGTAATGGAGTACCTGGAAAAGGGGATCCCTGAACGTCCGGCGCGTTTTATTAACGCGTTACAGAATTATTATCACACGCCTGAACTTACGGCGGAACAATTCCCGTGGCCCGAAGCGCTCAACTGAAGCCGCTGCCACGTTTACAATGAGGAAAGAAGATGATCGCGGAGTTTGAATCACGCATTCTGGCATTAATCGACGATATGGTAGAGCACGCCAGCGATGATGAGTTGTTTGCCAGTGGCTATTTGCGTGGACACCTGACGCTGGCTGTGGCTGAGTTGGATGCTGGCGAGGACCATTCCGCTGAGGCATTGTACGCCAATGTGACCAGCAGCCTGGAAAAAGCCATCAGCGCAGGCGAACTCTCGCCGCGTGACCAGGCGTTAGTGAAAGAGATGTGGGACACTTTATTTCAAAAGGCAACGCAATAATAATTGCAGTGGATTGTGCCGGATGGCGACGCGAAGGCGTCTTATCCGGCCTACGTGGACGGGGGTTGTTGGCCTGATAAGCGTAGCGCCATCAGGCAATGATGAGATGGTATCTTATTTCACCGCTTTACCCTTCAATAACTTCCTTACCCACAGACGATTAGGATTCAGCGCAGTCAGCGTGCTGGCATCCATAGGGATAGGTTCATCGCTCATTTGCGATGCCAGAATTTCTGCACACAGCGGGGCAGTACACAGCCCGCGCGAGCCCAGCGCACCCAACATAAATAAATCGGAATAAACCGGGGCGTTTACGGCGTGCTCTCTGTCTTCGGCAAGAGTGGCATACTGGCTGAGCGTGGCGTCATAATCCGCGACGTTGCCGACCATCGGCATGTGATCGCGCGTGGCGCAGCGCACTCCACAACGGGCGGCATTGCCACTAACGTCTACTTCTTTTGCCCACGCGGCATTCGGGAAACAATCTATTAAGCGCTGACGGTTTTGCTGCTGATCGTCAGCACGATACACCGTTTCTTCACTTCCGCGATGATAACTGGCGCCAATGCAGTGCTGCTGATTTTGCGGGTTGTGCGGCGTGAGGTAGCCGTCATAGCACAGCACCTGACGCAGCGCTAAAAGCGAAGGCGTAGTAGGAATGTGACTCACCTGACCGCCTACGGAGTACACCGGTAGCGACTGCGTCTGTTCAACGCTGTTAATGCGATGCCCGTTAGCCAGCACTACCGCAGCGTGAGTGGCGGTTGATCCACTGGCAAACGCCAATTTCCAGTTTTCTGTCTGTCGAGACAGTGAGGCCAGCGTATGTTGATACCGGGTGCGTAATCCCAGCGTTGCGGCATAGTCGAATACGGCGGCGGTTAACTGTGCCGGACACAGCCATCCTCCGGCGGGGTACTGAATCCCGCCGCATCCGGTTTTTACGCCGGTCGTTTGTAAAACCTGCTCTGCGTCAACTCCGACGGCGAGCGCATCGGGCAATTCAAGGGACAACATTTGGTCGATTTTTTGCTGGCTTTTCTCATCCCACGCCAGTTGCGTCACGCCGCACCAGTCATGCGCGAACTCAACGGGGAGGGCGTCATACAGCCGGCGGGCGAAGGTAAACGCGGTGGGGAAAAAGAGATTAATGGCCGCGTCATGTTTGCTCAGTAGCGGATAAAGAGCGCCCTGGCGATTGCCGGATGCACCCCCGGCTGGGTTATCGTCGGCGCAATAGAGCGTGACCTGCCAGCCGCGGCGCAGTAACGCCAACGACAGCAATGCGCTGGCAATCCCCCCGCCAATAATGGCGGCTTCGCGTTTATCTGTTCCGGTACGTGCAAACCAGGGTGCCGAGGAGGGGAGCGCCAGCGTCTTATCCATTACGCCACAAAGCATTTCTCGTTTGCGACCAAAGCCTTTGCATTTTTGCATCGTAAACCCGGCTTCCTGCAATCCCCGACGCACAAAGCCTGCTGAGGTGAAGGTCGCCAGCGTGCCGCCGGGGCGAGCCAGACGGGCCATTGCGTTAAACAGCGTTGGCGTCCACATATCCGGATTTTTTGCCGGCGCGAAACCGTCCAGAAACCAGGCATCCACTTTTTGATTCAGGGAGTCATCCAGCTTGCTGGTCAGTTCGTTAATATCGCCAAACCACAGATCCAGCGTGACGCGTCCTTCATCAAGGAGCAGGCGATGGCATCCCGCCAGCGGCAGCGGCCATTGCTCTTGTAGCGCCGTGGCCCACGGGACAAGTTCTGGCCAGTGCTGATGGGCTAAGGTCAGATCTTCACGCGTCAGCGGAAATTTTTCAAAACTGATGAAATGTAATCTTTCCAGGGTAGCGTCAGGGTAGGTATCGCGGAATTCGGCAAATGCCTGCCAGAGTGTCAGGAAGTTAAGTCCGGTGCCAAACCCGCTTTCTGCCACCACGAAGAGGGGACGTGAATGCGCAGGGAATCGCTGGGCGAGATGATTCCCGCCGAGAAAGACGTAACGTGTCTCTTCCAGCCCGTTATCATTAGAAAAATAGACATCGTCAAAATCTCGGGAAACAGGTGTACCCTCAGCGTTGAATTCAAGGTTGGCAGGTTGTATAGCGTATTGTTTCACGTAAGTTACTCGTCTGGCAGGCTGTGCCCCGATCTTAGCGATGAGTGCCTGGCTGCGCAAATTTCCACATTAAATGGCTGATCGGACTTGTTCGGCGTACAAGTGTACGCTATTGTGCCACTCGAAACTTTAAAATAGTGCGACTTACAGAGGTATTGAATGAAACGTGCAGTGATTACTGGCTTGGGCATCGTTTCCAGCATCGGTAATAACCAGCAGGAAGTCCTGGCATCTCTGCGTGAAGGACGTTCAGGGATCACTTTCTCTCAGGAGCTGAAGGACTCCGGCATGCGTAGCCACGTATGGGGCAACGTAAAACTGGATACCACTGGCCTCATTGACCGCAAAGTAGTGCGCTTCATGAGCGACGCATCCATCTATGCATTCCTTTCTATGGAACAGGCAGTGGCTGATGCCGGCCTTGCAGCAGAAGATTACCAGAATAACCCGCGCGTTGGCCTGATTGCAGGTTCCGGCGGCGGCTCCCCGCGTTTTCAGGTGTTCGGTGCTGACGCAATGCGTAGCCCGCGTGGCCTGAAAGCGGTTGGCCCGTATGTGGTCACCAAAGCGATGGCGTCCGGCGTTTCTGCCTGCCTCGCAACGCCGTTCAAAATCCACGGCGTAAACTACTCTATCAGCTCTGCCTGTGCGACATCTGCGCACTGTATCGGCAACGCAGTAGAACAAATTCAGCTGGGCAAACAAGACATCGTTTTCGCTGGCGGCGGCGAAGAGCTGTGCTGGGAAATGGCGTGTGAATTCGACGCCATGGGCGCGCTGTCTACCAAATATAACGACGATCCATCCAAAGCTTCCCGTACCTATGACGCACACCGTGACGGTTTCGTTATTGCTGGCGGCGGCGGTATGGTCGTGGTCGAAGAGCTGGAACACGCTCTGGCACGTGGCGCGCACATCTATGCGGAAATCGTCGGTTATGGCGCAACGTCCGATGGCGCAGACATGGTTGCTCCGTCTGGCGAAGGCGCAGTACGTTGCATGCAGATGGCGATGCACGGCGTAGACACGCCGATCGACTACCTGAACTCCCACGGTACCTCTACTCCGGTAGGCGACGTGAAAGAGCTGGGTGCGATTCGTGAAGTGTTTGGCGACAACAGCCCGGCAATCTCCGCAACCAAAGCCATGACCGGTCACTCACTGGGTGCGGCTGGCGTTCAGGAAGCTATCTACTCTCTGCTGATGCTGGAACACGGTTTTATCGCGCCAAGCATCAACATTGAAGAGCTGGACGAGCAGGCGGCAGGTCTGAACATCGTGACCAAACCGACCGAGCAGGCGCTGACGACTGTTATGTCTAACAGCTTCGGTTTTGGCGGCACCAACGCTACGCTGGTTATGCGTAAGCTGTAAGCGTAAGACTGAAAGATTATGCAAGAGGGGAGCCTGATGGCTCCCTTTTTTATATCGTTGACAACCGCTCTGGTTTACAGGCAGACTCCAGCTTCAACATTATCCTCTTGATAATGCGTAAGCGTTTAACGTTATCCAACGCACCTTAATCCTGATAGTCAGGTAGAGGGGGCGTGGGCATTCCTCGCCTTACTCTGCATTTTGGAGTAACGCATGACAGCTGTAACCCAACAAGAAAAAACACCTTCGGCGAACGTTTCGCTGTTTCGCATCGCTTTTGCGGTTTTCCTGACCTATATGACGGTTGGTTTACCTTTGCCCGTCATTCCTCTGTTTGTGCACCAGGAACTGGGCTATGGCAATACCATGGTCGGCATCGCCGTCGGCGTACAGTTTCTGGCGACGGTATTAACACGCGGCTACGCCGGGCGGTTAGCCGATCAATATGGTGCCAAACGCTCGGCGCTACAGGGGATGTTTGCCTGTGGGCTGGCGGGTGCGGCGTGGCTGTTAGCCGCGCTATTGCCCGTTTCTGTTCCCGTAAAATTTGCGTTGCTAATCGTCGGTCGTTTGATCCTCGGTTTTGGCGAAAGCCAACTGCTCACCGGAACGTTGACCTGGGGGCTGGGGCTGGTCGGCCCAACACGCTCCGGTAAGGTGATGTCATGGAACGGAATGGCGATTTACGGCGCGCTGGCCGCCGGTGCACCGTTGGGACTTCTGATCCACAGCCACTTTGGCTTCGCGGCGCTGGCGGGAACCACGATGGTATTACCGCTGCTGGCATGGGTATTCAACGGCACCGTGCGTAAAGTGCCTGCACATGCAGGAGAACGTCCTTCGTTATGGAGCGTGGTAGGGCTTATCTGGAAACCGGGCCTGGGCCTGGCGCTGCAGGGCGTTGGCTTTGCGGTGATCGGTACATTTATTTCACTCTATTTTGTCAGCAACGGCTGGACGATGGCGGGGTTCACCCTGACCGCGTTTGGCGGGGCGTTTGTGCTGATGCGCATTCTGTTTGGCTGGATGCCGGACCGGTTCGGCGGCGTGAAGGTTGCCGTTGTCTCTTTGCTGGTGGAAACCGCAGGACTGATTCTGCTGTGGCAGGCCCCAACAGCCTGGGTTGCACTGCTTGGAGCGGCATTAACCGGGGCCGGGTGTTCGCTTATCTTCCCGGCCTTGGGCGTCGAGGTGGTGAAGCGAGTACCCGCGCAGGTTCGCGGTACGGCGCTGGGCGGGTACGCCGCATTTCAGGATATCTCCTACGGCATAAGCGGGCCGGTCGCCGGGGTGCTGGCCACCGCGTACGGTTATCCCTCAGTGTTCCTTGCCGGGGCGATATCCGCCGTGGTGGGGATTATTGTAACGTTGCTTACGCTGCGTAAAGGTTAAGCGACCAGCCAGAAAATGGCTAACGCAATCATCAATGCAACAAACAACAGTCCCGGTCGTGCCGACAGAGATTTAACCGTTTCAATCATCGGCGCGAACGGGCTGTAAATGGGCTGCAGATGACGCGGATCGCTGAGCTCGCGTTCTCGTTCCACGCGACGCAGGAAAATTTGATTGAGCAAGTCCTGCACCTGCACCGTGGTCAGAATCGATTGTGGTTGGATCTGATACGTCTGCTGCGCGTACTCTTTTATTGCTGTCAGCTCATTCGGCTCTAATGGCAGCTTCAGCGCAGCCTGGAGCGTTTGTAGCGTCGGGGCGCTTTGCAGGCTGAGCGTCTGGCGCGCCTGCAGCCAGGTGACCAGGTGCGTAAACTGTTTGGCAGGGATCAGCTCACCGCTTTTTACGCCAGACAACTCCAGCATCGACTGCCAGATCATCTTCCCGGATTCTCCCGTGGCCGCCGCCAGTTTGGTAACTAACTGGTTCAGCGTATTGTGCTCTGCGGGGAGCAACGGGCGATCGGTTGCCGGGCGCTGCTGCGGCTGTGGTATCGACAGCTGCCCTTGTTGCAGTAGCGTGAGCACGTTTTTCAACTGCTCAGGCGTGAGCTGGCTGAGCGCCGTTTGCCCATACTGCTGACGGATAAAATCACTCACCGCCTGGCGATTATTTCCCTGGCTCAGTAATTCAGTGAGCTGCGAAAGCACCTGACGATTAACATGATTTTGCTGAGCAACTCCCAGCCGTTGGTTAAGGTTTTGCTCAGCGGCTGGAAAGTGACGTGACTGCAGCGGAGTATCACTTTTGACGCCCAGATCGTGCTTCATTCCGGCCCACACCTCAGCACTTTGCTGCTGGGTGAGTGAAATCAAACGGGTAATTAGTCGTTCCAACACAGTACGTTGTTGCGTGGATAACGGTTGTTCACCCGCAGCGGAAGGGGCATTTTGGCCTTCACCGGGAGGGCGTGCGGGCGTACCTGAAATGGGCTGCATCATCTCTGTTCCTTAAATCTGTGCTGACCAGGTCTCGCAGTATGCCTGGCGGCGAGATTATGGCACACTTGCCCGGTTAACTCTCGTTCTCAAACAGGTGCGAAAGACGTGAAAATCCTCGTTGATGAAAATATGCCCTATGCCCGCGAACTGTTCAGTCGTTTGGGGGAGGTCAAAGCGGTTCCCGGTCGTCCGATTCCCGTTGCTGAACTGGATGATGCGGATGCTTTAATGGTGCGCTCGGTGACGAAAGTAAATGAATCACTGCTTGGAGGCAAACCGGTTAAATTTGTCGGTACGGCAACCGCTGGCACAGACCATGTGGATGACGCCTGGCTTGCGCAGGCTGGGATCGGTTTTTCCGCCGCGCCCGGTTGTAACGCGATAGCGGTCGTAGAATATGTTTTTTCAGCGTTGCTGATGCTGGCGGAGCGTGATGGGTTTGCGTTACGCGATCGCACCGTAGGCATTGTGGGTGTGGGCAACGTGGGTGGGCGTTTGCAGGCGCGTCTGGACGCGCTGGGGATCCGCACGCTGCTGTGCGATCCACCGCGAGCCGATCGCGGTGACGAGGGAGATTTCCGCTCGCTGGACGAACTGGTAGAGCAAGCCGATGTGCTGACTTTCCATACGCCACTGTTTAAAGACGGACCCTACAAAACGCTGCACATGGCGGATGATGCGCTGATTAGCCGACTGAAGCCGGGCACTATTCTGATCAACGCCTGCCGTGGGCCGGTCATCGACAATACAGCATTGCTGAACCGGTTGAATGCCGGTCAGTCGCTGAGCGTTGTGCTGGATGTCTGGGAAGGAGAGCCGGATCTCAATGTGGCGTTGCTGGAGAAAGCCGATATCGGCACGGCGCACATTGCCGGGTATACCCTCGAAGGAAAAGCGCGTGGCACCACGCAGGTCTTTGAGGCCTATAGTAAGTTTATTGGTCACGAGCAGCACGTTGCGCTCAGTACCCTGTTACCCGCGCCGGAATTTGGTCGTATCACCCTGCATGGCCCGTTAGATCAGCCAACGCTGAAAAGGCTGGCGCATTTAGTGTATGATGTGCGCCGCGATGATGCGCCGCTGCGTAAAGTCGCTGGAATTCCGGGTGAGTTTGATAAACTGCGTAAAAATTACCTTGAGCGTCGTGAATGGTCGTCTTTATATGTGATGTGTGACGACGCAACGGCTGCTGCCTTATTGTGTAAGCTGGGTTTTAACGCTGTTCATCATCCGGCACATTAATGTCTTCTTAATGCTCCCTGTCGAATAATGCGACAGGGACGCTTACGTATTTCTTGGAGTAAATCACCATGTCTGAAGGCTGGAATATTGCCATTCTGGGCGCAACGGGCGCCGTAGGCGAAGCCCTGCTCGATACGCTGGCTGAACGCCAGTTCCCGGTCGGTGAAATTTATGCGCTGGCGCGTAATGAAAGCGCCGGTGAGCATCTGCGTTTTAACGGTAAATCGGTCATAGTGCAGGACGTTGCAGACTTTGACTGGACGCAGGCACAGTTGGCATTTTTTGTTGCGGGCACTGAAGCCACCGCCGCATGGGTAGAAGAAGCAACAAATGCGGGTTGCCTGGTGATTGACAGCAGCGGTCTGTTCGCGCTTGAACCAGACGTTCCGCTGGTGGTTCCGGACGTTAACCCGTTCGTGCTGGCGGATTACCGTAACCGCAATGTGATTGCGGTACCAAACAGCCTGACAAGCCAGTTGCTGTCTGCGCTGAAACCATTGATTGATGACGGCGGGCTGTCACGGATTACGGTGACCAATATTATTTCGGCTTCCGCTCACGGCAAAAAAGCCGTAGACGCACTGGCCGGACAAAGCGCGAAATTGCTTAACGGCATCCCGATTGACGAAGATGATTTCTTTGGTCGTCAGCTGGCGTTCAATATGCTGCCGCTGCTGCCCGATCGCGAAGGCAGCGTGCGTGAAGAGCGTCGTATTGTTGATGAAGTGCGCAAAATTATGCAGGATGACGGTCTGCTTATCTCAGCCAGCATCGTGCAGTCCCCGGTGTTTTATGGCCATGCGCAGATGGTGAATTTTGAAGCCCTGCGCCCGTTGGCGGCGGAAGAAGCACGTGATGCGTTTTCACGCGGCGAAGATGTGGTGTTGTCGGAAGAGACCGACTTCCCGACTCAGGTTGGCGACGCGTCAGGTACTCCGCACCTTTCTATTGGCTGCGTGCATAACGATTACGGTATGCCGGAGCAAGTTCAGTTCTGGTCTGTGGCAGACAACGTACGCTTTGGCGGCGCGTTAATTGCGGTGAAAATTGCGGAAAAACTGGTGCAGGAGTACCTGTACTAATGTCTGACCAGCAACAGCCGTCAACCCATAAAATTGCGCTGGGCATTGAGTATGACGGCAGCAAATATTATGGCTGGCAGCGCCAGAACGAAGTGCGTAGCGTTCAGGAAAAACTGGAAAAAGCGCTTTCTCAGGTGGCGAACGAACGCATTAATGTTTTTTGTGCAGGTCGCACGGATGCGGGCGTTCATGGCACTGGGCAGGTCGTGCATTTTGAAACCACTGCCCAGCGTAAAGATGCGGCTTGGACACTGGGGGTAAATGCGAATTTACCTGGTGACATCGCCGTGCGCTGGGTGAAAGCTGTACCTGATGATTTTCATGCCAGATTTAGCGCTACGGCTCGCCGTTATCGCTACATCATCTACAATCATCGGTTGCGCCCTGCGGTTTTGGGTAAAGGGGTAACCCATTATTATGAACCGCTGGACGCTGAGCGTATGCATCGTGCAGCCCAGTGTCTGATTGGCGAAAATGATTTTACCTCGTTCCGTGCGGTACAGTGCCAGTCGCGCACACCGTGGCGTAACGTGATGCACATTAACGTTGAACGTTTCGGTGCATATGTGGTGGTGGATATTAAAGCGAATGCCTTTGTACATCATATGGTCAGGAATATTGTCGGCAGCCTGATGGAAGTTGGCGCCAACAACCAGCCGGAGAGCTGGATAGCAGAACTGTTAGCGGCAAAGGACAGAACGCTGGCAGCGGCAACGGCGAAAGCGGAAGGACTGTATCTGGTTGCAGTAGATTACCCGGATCGGTTCGACCTGCCAAAACCGCCTATGGGCCCGCTATTTCTGGCGGACTAATTTGAGTCGTATAAAGGCATAACTATGGACCTGATTTACTTTCTTATTGATTTTATCCTGCACATTGATGTGCACCTGGCGGAGCTGGTCGCGGAATACGGTATCTGGGTATACGCGATTCTGTTTCTGATCCTGTTCTGCGAAACCGGGCTGGTGGTGACGCCGTTCCTGCCGGGAGACTCGCTGCTGTTTGTTGCTGGTGCGCTTTCTGCGCTGCCGACCAATGATCTCAATGTTCATCTGATGGTGGCGCTGATGATTGTGGCGGCGATTGTGGGCGATGCAGTGAACTACACGATTGGCCGATTGTTCGGGGAAAAACTTTTCAGTAACCCGAACTCCAAAATTTTCCGTCGCAGCTACCTGGATAAAACCCATGCGTTCTACGAGCGTCATGGCGGTAAGACGATTATCCTGGCGCGTTTCGTGCCTATCGTGCGCACATTTGCGCCGTTTGTTGCCGGTATGGGACATATGTCCTACCGTCACTTTGCGATGTATAACGTCGTAGGTGCATTGCTGTGGGTATTGTTGTTCACCTACGCAGGCTACCTGTTCGGCGATCTGCCGATTGTCCAGGAGAACCTGAAATTACTGATTGTGGCGATTATCGTCCTTTCCGTATTGCCGGGGGTGATTGAAGTAATTCGCCATAAACGTGCTGCGTCACGGGCTGCAAAATAGAAAGTAACTCAGCGGTTCGACCACTTTTTTATCCAAAGTTTCGGGCTGTTATGTTTTAATGTGCAACATTCATGGTCTGTTAGGGGCAAAAATGGCATTATGCGCCCCTTATAACAAAGCTGACTAGGGTTCAGGCAGAAAGGTCACCAATGAGCTGGATTGAACGAATTAAAAGCAACATTACTCCCACCCGCAAGGCAAGCATTCCTGAAGGGGTGTGGACCAAGTGTGATAGCTGCGGTCAGGTTTTATACCGTGCTGAGCTGGAACGTAATCTTGAGGTCTGTCCGAAGTGTGACCATCATATGCGCATGTCGGCGCGCAATCGCCTGCATAGCCTGTTAGATGAAGGTTCTCTTGTGGAACTGGGTAGCGAGCTTGAGCCGAAAGACGTGCTGAAGTTTCGTGACTCCAAAAAATACAAAGACAGACTGGCTTCTGCGCAGAAAGAAACCGGCGAGAAAGATGCGCTGGTGGTGATGAAAGGCACGCTGCATGGTATGCCGGTCGTTGCTGCGGCATTCGAGTTCGCGTTTATGGGCGGCTCCATGGGCTCTGTGGTCGGTGCGCGTTTTGTCCGTGCCGTTGAGCAGGCACTGGAAGACAACTGTCCGCTGATCTGCTTCTCCGCTTCTGGCGGGGCGCGTATGCAGGAAGCGCTGATGTCTCTGATGCAGATGGCAAAAACCTCTGCTGCGCTGGCGAAAATGCAGGAACGCGGTTTACCGTATATTTCTGTACTGACCGACCCAACAATGGGTGGTGTTTCCGCAAGCTTCGCGATGCTGGGCGATCTCAACATTGCAGAACCGAAAGCACTGATCGGCTTCGCGGGTCCGCGTGTTATCGAGCAAACCGTACGTGAGAAACTGCCGCCGGGATTCCAGCGCAGCGAGTTCCTGATTGAAAAAGGCGCTATCGATATGATCGTCCGCCGTCCAGAAATGCGCTTGAAACTGGCAAGCATCCTGGCGAAGCTGATGAATCTTCCTGCGCCGAATCCGGATGAGCCGCGTGAAGGCGAGGTGGTATCTCCGGTACCCGATCAGGAATCAGAAGCCTGATAACTTACTCTATGGATTTCGAGTTGCAGGAAGACGGCAAGAGAGTGAACCCCGATGAGCTTGCACGGGCAAGTGATTCGGGTGAGCGAGAGCAGCCAACACACCTGCAGCTTGTAAGACGACGAGTAAAAAAGGGCAGGGCCAACTGGCGCTGCCTTTTGCTTTAATCTACGTAATAAAATTACAGGCATCATGGACAATAAACGTATTCCTCAAGCCGCGTCGCCCCTGGCGTCGTGGCTTTCTTATCTGGAAAACCTGCACAGTAAAACCATCGATCTTGGCCTTGAGCGCGTAAGCCAGGTAGCGCGCAAACTGGGTGTATTGAAACCCGCGCCATTTGTGTTTACGGTGGCAGGAACCAACGGAAAAGGCACGACCTGTCGTACGCTGGAATCTGTGCTGACTGCGGCAGGATATAAAGTTGGGGTATATAGTTCGCCTCATCTGGTGCGCTACACGGAACGCGTACGCGTGCAGGGGGGGGAACTGCCGGAATCAGCCCATACCGCCTCGTTTGCTGAGATTGAAGACGCTCGTGGTGATATTTCCCTGACTTACTTTGAATACGGTACGTTATCGGCACTCTGGCTGTTTAAACAGGCCCAACTGGATGTCGTTATTCTGGAAGTGGGATTAGGCGGCCGCCTTGACGCCACCAATATCGTCGATGCCGATGTCGCTGTAGTCACCAGTATTGCGCTTGACCATACTGACTGGCTGGGCCCGGATCGCGAAAGTATTGGTCGTGAGAAGGCGGGCATTTTCCGTGCAGAGAAACCGGCTATCGTCGGCGAGCCTGAAATGCCTTACACCATCGCGGATGTCGCGCAAGAGTGCGGGGCGATTTTGCAACGCTGCGGCGTAGACTGGCGCTATGCGGTTACTGAGAACGACTGGTCGTTTACGGATGCTCATGGAACGTTGGCGCATTTGCCGTTGCCTCAGGTGCCACAACCTAATGCTGCTACCGCGCTGGCCGCGCTGCGCGCAAGCGGGCTGAACGTTAGCGAGCAGGCGATTCGTGACGGCATCGAACGCGCGATTTTACCGGGGCGCTTCCAGATTGTGAGCGAGTCGCCGCGAGTGATTTTCGATGTTGCCCATAACCCGCATGCGGCAGAGTATCTGACCGGACGTCTGAAAAAGTTAGTGAAAAGCGGGCGTGTACTTGCGGTTATCGGTATGCTACATGATAAAGATATTGCCGGTACGTTAGCCTGGTTAAAAAGCGTGGTTGACGTCTGGTACTGTGCGCCTCTGGAAGGGCCGCGTGGCGCAACGGCAGAACAACTGCTGGAGCACCTGGGCAAAGGCAACGCTTATGACAGCGTGGCGCAGGCATGGTCTGCAGCACTTGCTGAGGCGAAGCCAGAAGATACCGTGTTGGTGTGTGGATCCTTTCACACTGTCGCACATGTCATGGAAGTAATAGACGTGGGGAGAAGCGGTGGCGAGTAAGTTTCAGAATCGATTAGTCGGCACAATTGTGCTAGTCGCGCTCGGGGTAATTGTGCTTCCCGGGCTGCTTGACGGGCAGAAAAAGCATTATCAGGATGAATTTGCAGCGATCCCACTGGTGCCTAAACCCGGTGATCGCGATGAACCAGACATGATGCCTGCAGCAACGCAGGCGCTGCCGACTCAGCCGCCGGAAGGGGCGGCAGAAGAGGTGCGTGCGGGTGATGCTGCCGCGCCATCGTTGGATCCATCACGTTTGACGACGACAAACAGCGCGGAATTAGATCCTGTCCCTGCGCCTGTGGAACCACCGAAACCTAAACCGAAACCGCAGCCTGTTGCCGTCGCTCCGACGCCGGCACCGACTCCAGCGCCGAAACCGGCCGCTGAAGAAGCGCCAGCCCCAACCGGCAAAGCGTACGTTGTACAGCTCGGTGCGCTGAAAAATGCGGATAAGGTCAATGAGATCGTGGGTAAACTTCGTGGCGCGGGCTTCCGGGTATATACTTCCCCGTCGACGCCGGTGCAGGGTAAAATAACCCGCATTCTCGTCGGGCCGGACGCCTCCAAAGATAAGCTAAAGAACTCGCTGGGCGAGCTGCAAAAGATCTCTGGTCTGAGTGGCGTCGTGATGGGGTACACCCCTAATTAAGGGATTGCGCTGTTTACGGCGCAGCTCTGATTCAGGCCAGATACGGTGTTTTCACCGCTATCCGGTAGTGCCCGAAGAGGCATAAAACGGTATGGCGTTGAAGATTTTTTCAGCGCCATTTTTATTTACGCGTGGAAAGGAAATCCCTACGCAAACGTTTTCTTTTTCTGTTAGAATGCGCCCCGAACAGGACGACAGGGCGTAAAATCGTGGGACACATATGGTCTGGATTGATTACGCCATTATCGCGGTGATTGGTTTTTCCTGTCTGGTTAGCCTGATCCGTGGCTTTGTTCGTGAAGCATTATCGTTGGTGACTTGGGGTTGTGCTTTCTTTGTCGCCAGCCATTACTACACTTACCTGTCTGTCTGGTTTACGGGCTTTGAAGACGAACTGGTTCGAAATGGGATTGCTATCGCGATACTGTTCATCGCGACACTTATCGTCGGCGCTATCGTTAACTTTGTGATAGGCCAACTGGTAGAGAAAACAGGACTGTCGGGTACCGACAGGGTGTTGGGGATCTGCTTCGGTGCTTTGCGTGGAGCGTTGATCGTTGCCGCCATACTGTTCTTTCTCGATACCTTTACCGGTCTGTCGAAAAGTGAAGACTGGGGTAAGTCGCAGCTGATTCCGCAGTTCAGTTTCATCATCAGATGGTTCTTTGACTATCTGCAAAGCTCGTCAAGTTTCTTGCCCAAAGTATAAACTTTGGGTCGTTGCTGAACGAGGAAAAGACGTATGTGCGGTATTGTCGGTATCGCCGGTGTTATGCCGGTAAACCAGTCGATTTATGACGCGTTAACGGTGCTCCAGCATCGTGGTCAGGATGCTGCGGGCATCATCACCATTGATGCCAACAACTGCTTCCGCTTGCGTAAAGCAAACGGAATGGTGAGCGATATTTTTGAAGCGCGCCATATGCAGCGTTTGCAGGGCAATATGGGCATCGGTCATGTGCGTTACCCAACGGCTGGCAGCTCCAGCGCCTCCGAAGCTCAACCTTTTTACGTCAACTCACCGTATGGCATCACTCTTGCCCATAATGGCAACCTGACCAACGCGCATGAGTTGCGTAAAAAGCTGTTTGAAGAAAAGCGCCGCCACATCAATACCACTTCAGATTCTGAAATTCTGCTGAATATTTTCGCCAGCGAGCTGGATAACTTCCGCCATTACCCGCTGGAGGCCGACAATATTTTTGCTGCCATTGCGGCAACCAACCGCCAGATTCGCGGCGCCTATGCTTGCGTGGCGATGATTATCGGTCACGGTATGGTTGCCTTCCGCGACCCTAACGGTATCCGTCCGCTGGTAATGGGCAAACGCGATATTGGCGATGGCCGTACCGAGTACATGGTGGCGTCTGAGAGCGTAGCGCTGGACACGTTGGGCTTTGAATTCCTGCGCGACGTAGCCCCTGGCGAAGCGGTGTATATCACCGAAAAAGGCCAGCTGTTTACCCGTCAGTGTGCTGATAACCCGGTGAGCAATCCGTGTCTGTTTGAATACGTTTACTTCGCTCGTCCTGACTCCTTTATCGACAAGATTTCCGTCTACAGCGCCCGTGTGAATATGGGGACTAAGCTTGGCGAAAAAATTGCCCGTGAGTGGGAAGATCTGGACATCGACGTAGTAATCCCAATCCCGGAAACCTCCTGCGATATCGCGCTGGAAATTGCCCGTATTCTCGGTAAGCCGTACCGTCAGGGGTTTGTGAAAAACCGCTATGTGGGACGCACCTTTATCATGCCGGGCCAGCAGCTGCGCCGTAAATCAGTGCGCCGTAAGCTGAACGCTAACCGTGCGGAATTCCGTGATAAAAACGTGCTGCTGGTGGATGACTCCATCGTGCGCGGCACCACTTCAGAACAGATTATCGAGATGGCGCGTGAAGCCGGAGCGAAGAAGGTGTATCTGGCCTCTGCCGCCCCGGAAATTCGCTTCCCGAACGTTTATGGCATCGATATGCCTACCGCGACGGAGCTGATTGCGCATGGTCGTGAAGTGGACGAGATTCGCCAGATAATCGGCGCAGATGGTCTGATCTTCCAGGACCTGAACGATCTGATTGAAGCTGTCCGTGCTGAGAATCCGGATATTCAGCAGTTTGAATGTTCAGTGTTTAACGGTGTGTACGTCACCAAAGACGTCGACCAGCAATATCTCGATTTCCTCGACTCCCTGCGTAATGATGATGCTAAAGCGGTATTGCGTCAGAACGAAGCGGAAAACCTTGAAATGCACAACGAAGGTTAATGTTTGCTCGCAAGCAAGGGCGCGACCTGCACCCTTGCTTGCAACTCACCGTAATTTCCTGCAAAGTCGGCCCTGAGCAAGTAAGGGCTATTACACATGAAACGACTCATCATTGGTATTTCTGGCGCAAGCGGGGCAATTTACGGCGTGCGCCTGCTGCAGGTTTTGCGTGACGTTACCGATGTGGAAACCCATCTGGTGATGAGTGCCGCTGCCCGGCAGACGCTGGCACTGGAAACGGACCTCTCTGTGCGCGACGTGCAGGCGCTGGCAAATGTGAATCATGATACGCGCGATATCGCCGCCAGTATCTCCTCCGGCTCTTTTCAGACCGCCGGCATGGTTATCCTGCCGTGTTCAATCAAAACCCTTTCCGGCATTGTCCACAGTTACACCGATGGGTTGCTTACCCGTGCGGCAGATGTGGTGTTGAAAGAACGTCGTCCGCTGGTGCTGTGTGTACGCGAAACGCCGCTGCATCTGGGGCATCTGCGCCTCATGACCCAGGCGGCAGAAATTGGCGCAGTGATTATGCCACCAGTCCCGGCGTTCTATCATCGTCCACAAACGCTCGATGATGTGATTAATCAAACGGTTAATCGCGTGCTTGACCAGTTTGATATTACCCTTCCGCAGGACCTGTTCACCCGCTGGCAAGGGGCGTAAGCCGTTCCATCAGCGTGCAAAGAAACATCCGTTGCCCTGTTTCAGGGCAATTTTGTAACCGCGATCATATCCTCAACATTTAATTCGTTAAAACTCAACGAAACGCTGCGGTTCGACCGTCAGACCTGCTATCTTCAAAATCAGGACATTATTGCAACGTTTTATTAACATATTTAACGTCGAATATCCTCATCGACGCGAAAATGGCATAAGACCTGCATGAAAAAGTCTGCAAACACACAACACAACGTAAAACATAATAAAATTACGCCACTTGAGGGTTATGTATGAAGAAGACGGTTCTTGCTTTGTCTTTGCTGGTAGGACTCTCCGCCACCGCGGCCAGCTACGCAGCACTTCCGCAGACGGTTCGTATTGGTACAGATACAACGTACGCACCTTTTTCCTCTAAAGATGCCAAAGGCGACTTTGTCGGCTTTGATATCGATCTGGGAAATGAGATGTGTAAGCGCATGCAGATCAAATGTACCTGGGTTGCCAGCGACTTTGATGCGCTGATCCCGTCGCTGAAAGCGAAAAAAATTGATGCCATTATCTCCTCGCTTTCTATCACCGAGAAGCGTCAGCAAGAGATTGCATTCTCAGACAAACTTTACGCAGCAGACTCACGGCTGATCGCCGCGAAAGGTTCCCCAATTAAACCGACTCTGGACTCCCTCAAGGGTAAACACGTTGGCGTGCTGCAAGGCTCTACTCAGGAAGCCTATGCCAATGACAACTGGCGTAGCAAAGGCGTGGATGTGGTGGCCTATGCGAACCAGGATCTTATCTATTCTGACCTGACGGCGGGTCGTCTCGACGCAGCGCTGCAGGATGAAGTCGCGGCCAGCGAAGGCTTCCTGAAGCAACCTGCCGGTAAGGACTACGACTTTGCAGGTCCTTCGGTGAAAGATAAAAAATACTTTGGCGACGGAACCGGGATTGGTTTGCGCAAAGATGACACCGAGCTGAAAGCCGCTTTTGATAAAGCGCTGGGTGAACTGCGCAAAGACGGCACCTACGACAAAATGGCGAGCAAATATTTTAATTTTAATGTCTACGGCGATTAATACAGCGGCGTGGGGAATTGACTGCACCATTGCGGGTAACCATTACGGTGCATAATACATTCAGTGCACTGTTTTGGTGCTTTTATCGCTGACTTAATAAGCATGAGTGCATACTTAAGCGCTTTTCATGCAAATAAATACCGCCGGCAGGGTAGAATACTTTGCCTTGTCGGCCTGATTAATGGCACGATAACTGCACCTGGTCCTGTAAAGATCCCCTATAAAAGACAGTCTGTTGAGGATAGTTATGAAAAAACTGGTGTTGTCTCTTTCTCTGGTTCTGGCTTTCTCCAGTGCTACCGCAGCATTTGCAGCCATTCCGCAAAAAATTCGTATCGGTACTGATCCTACTTATGCGCCGTTCGAATCGAAAAATGCACAGGGTGAATTAGTCGGTTTTGATATCGATCTGGCTAAAGAGCTGTGCAAACGTATTAATACGCAATGTACTTTCGTGGAAAACCCGCTGGACGCGCTGATCCCTTCGCTAAAAGCGAAGAAAATCGATGCCATCATGTCCTCGCTTTCCATTACTGAAAAACGTCAGCAGGAAATCGCTTTTACTGACAAGCTTTATGCAGCCGACTCGCGTCTGGTTGTCGCTAAAGATTCAGCTATTCAGCCGACCATTGAGTCGCTGAAAGGTAAACGTGTTGGTGTGCTGCAGGGCACCACCCAGGAAACGTTCGGCAACGAACACTGGGCGCCAAAAGGTATTGAGATTGTCTCTTATCAGGGGCAGGACAATATCTATTCTGACCTGACTGCCGGGCGTATTGACGCCGCGTTCCAGGATGAAGTCGCGGCCAGCGAAGGCTTCCTGAAACAGCCAGTCGGTAAAGATTACAAATTTGGCGGTCCGTCTGTGAAAGACGAGAAGTTGTTCGGCGTGGGTACCGGTATGGGGCTGCGCAAAGACGATAACGAGCTGCGCGAAGCGCTGAACAAAGCCTTTGCCGAAATGCGAGCTGACGGTACTTACGAGAAGCTGGCGAAAAAGTACTTCGATTTTGATGTTTACGGCGGTTAATTACCGCAGGTGCTGATAAAGCCCGTAGATTTTTGACGCGTTGAATTTATGCCTGATGGCGCTGCGCTTATCCGGCCTACGGTGATTATGTAGGCCGGATAAGGCAAAGCAGTCATCCGGCATTTAACGGTTAGTCTGAAATCAAAAGAGGCTTACTACTCCACCACACACGACAGGACAGGCAGCATGTTGTATGGCTTTTCAGGTGTTATTTTACAGGGCGCAATTGTTACGCTGGAGCTGGCACTCAGCTCGGTGGTACTGGCGGTTCTGATAGGTCTTGTCGGCGCAGCAGCAAAGCTGTCGCAAAGCCGGGCAATGGGGCTTATTTTCGAAGGGTACACAACCCTAATCCGCGGCGTGCCCGATCTGGTCTTAATGCTGCTCATCTTCTACGGATTACAAATCGCGCTGAATACCATTACCGATGCCATCGGTATCGGCCAGATTGATATCGATCCGATGGTTGCGGGCATTATCACCCTTGGATTTATCTACGGCGCCTACTTTACCGAAACTTTTCGCGGTGCGTTTATGGCTGTACCAAAAGGCCATATTGAAGCCGCGACGGCGTTTGGCTTTACCAGCTCACAAATATTTCGTCGCATTATGTTCCCGGCGATGATGCGTTATGCCTTACCGGGAATCGGTAATAACTGGCAGGTTATTCTTAAGGCCACGGCACTGGTGTCGCTGCTCGGCCTGGAAGACGTGGTGAAAGCGACCCAGCTTGCCGGGAAGAGTACCTGGGAGCCGTTCTATTTTGCCGTGGTGTGCGGGGTCATCTATCTGGTGTTTACCACTGTTTCTAATGGTGTGCTGCTGTACCTTGAGCGCCGCTATTCCGTGGGTGTGAAGAGGGCTGACCTGTGATCGAGATTATTCAGGAATACTGGAAGTCCCTGCTGTGGACCGACGGATATCGCTACACTGGCGTCGCTATCACCCTGTGGCTTTTGATTTCGTCAGTAGTGATGGGCGGAATACTTGCGCTCTTTTTGGCTATTGGCCGCGTTTCCAGTAATAAATTTATCCAGTTCCCTATCTGGCTGTTCACCTATATTTTTCGTGGCACGCCGCTGTACGTTCAGCTACTGGTGTTTTATTCCGGAATGTATACGCTGGAGATAGTCAAAGGCACGGACTTCCTCAACGCGTTTTTCCGCAGCGGGCTGAATTGCACCGTGCTGGCGCTGACGCTGAATACCTGCGCCTATACCACTGAGATTTTCGCCGGGGCTATCCGTTCCGTGCCTCACGGTGAGATTGAGGCTGCTCGCGCATACGGTTTCTCGTCATTCAAACTGTATCGATGCATTATTTTACCTTCCGCGCTGCGTATTGCGCTGCCGGCTTACAGCAATGAAGTCATTTTAATGCTGCACTCCACGGCGCTGGCGTTTACCGCAACGGTACCTGACCTGTTGAAAATCGCCCGCGATATCAACTCGGCAACGTATCAGCCGTTTACCGCCTTCGGTATTGCCGCTGTACTGTATTTGATTATTTCGTATGTCCTGATTAGCCTGTTCCGTAAAGCGGAAAAACGCTGGTTGCAGCATGTATCCTCTAAATGATTCGAGTAACACGATGTCTGAAAATAAATTAAACGTTATCGATTTACATAAGCACTACGGCGAACATGAAGTGCTGAAAGGGGTGTCGCTGCAGGCCAACGCGGGTGATGTTATCAGTATTATTGGCTCGTCAGGTTCCGGTAAAAGTACCTTCCTGCGCTGCATTAACTTTCTTGAGAAACCAAGCGCCGGGTCGATTATAGTCAGTGGTCAGAACATTGGTCTGGTGCGCGACAAAGACGGTCAGCTCAAGGTTGCGGACAAAAATCAGTTGCGCCTGCTGCGCACGCGTCTGACGATGGTCTTTCAGCACTTTAATCTGTGGAGCCACATGACGGTGCTGGAAAACGTCATGGAAGCGCCGATCCAGGTGTTGGGGCTGAGCAAACAGGAAGCCCGCGACCGTGCGGTGAAGTATCTGGCTAAAGTGGGCATTGATGAGCGCGCGCAGGGCAAATATCCGGTGCATCTGTCTGGTGGTCAGCAGCAGCGTGTTTCCATTGCCCGTGCGCTGGCGATGGAGCCGGAAGTGTTGCTGTTTGATGAACCTACGTCGGCACTAGATCCTGAGCTGGTGGGTGAAGTGCTGCGCATTATGCAACAGCTGGCCGAAGAGGGGAAAACCATGGTGGTGGTGACTCACGAAATGGGGTTTGCCCGTCATGTTTCCACGCACGTGATTTTCCTGCATCAGGGGAAAATTGAGGAAGAGGGCGACCCGGAGCAGGTATTCGGTAATCCGCAAAGTCCACGTTTGCAGCAGTTCCTCAAAGGTTCGTTGAAGTAAATCACCTGCCCGGAGGCGTTACGTTTTCCGGGCTTACAATTTTAGCGCGTCGCGCTCCAGCCGAAACACCCAGTCGTCGTAGGCGATGCCATCAATCTCATACGCCTTTTCCAGTACCTGGGTACGCACAAACCCCGTTTTTTCCAGAATACGAACAGAACCCTTATTCTCCGCGAGTGCGTAAGCGTTTATCGCCGTGACGTCCGTGCGCTCGAAAGCGTACTGGCACACTGCCGTCACGGCTTCGCTGGCAATCCCTTTCCCCTGAGCTTCTGGCAAAATGGCGTAGCCGAGGTCGGCCTCGTGTGGGTATAAATGGCTGATTTGCAGACCAATATCACCGAGAGGTGTTGATTTGTTATGCTCGCGGATGACAAAAGTATGCTGTGCAGCCAGACGTCTGGCGAATAACAGCCGCGTATCTTTCGCCGGGGCAATATCACCCATATAGCGCATGACTTCCGGGGATTCACGTAATCTCTGGAAAAATGACCAGTCAGAAAATTTAAATAAGGAGAGGGTAAGTCGGGGAGTCGAAATTATCGCCATAACGTCGCCATTGCGGAAATCTGGCCTATAACCTTACCACCACAACAGCGACCGTGAATAGAGCTACTGGATTATCGGATCACATCCGCCAGCGCTTCTTCTAAATCGTACCAGCGAAATGCAAAGCCGGACGCTTCCAGGCGTTTGGGTAATGCGCGTTGACCACCAAGGACCAGTACTGAAGATTCCCCCATCAGCAGCCGCATAGCGGTGGCGGGAATGCGCAGAATGGCAGGGCGGTTTAGAGCGTGTCCCAGCGCGTGGGCAAACTGCTCATTGTGCACCGGGTATGGCGAAACCATATTGAAGGGACCGCGTAGATCATTATTCAGCAGCCAGATAATTCCGTTGACCATATCATCAACATGGATCCAGGCCATATACTGTCGTCCGTTACCGATTGGGCCGCCTAAGCCAAGACGAAATGGCGGGACCATTTTCGCCCGAAAACCCCCCCCTACGCAGAACCATTTTCGCCAGAATACCGCCAGCAGAGGCTAGTACCACGCCGGTACGCAGCATACACACGCGGGTTTTGTCGCTTTGCGCGGTGCTGGCAATTTGCTCCCAGCGGGCGCACAGCTTATGGGTAAATTCATTATGCGGTGGCTCTTCTTCCGTAACCACAACTTCGCCCAAATCGCCGTAGTAACCGATAGCGGAACCGGAGATTAACACTGAGGGCGGCGTCTCGCTGGCATTGATTAAATCGACCAGTTTCTGCGTAATGCCCCAACGGCTCTGGCACAGGCGTTCCTTTTGCTGTGCGCTCCAGCGCTTATCTGCAATAGGTTCTCCGGCAAGGTTAATCACGGCATCAATGTCATTGAGATGCTGCCGATCTTCCAGTCCTTTCCATAACGTGACCCGAGAGTCGAGAATCTGACGAGCCTTATCAGGGGTACGTGTCACTACAATTATCTGATGCCCCAGTTCCAGCAGGCAGGGGATCAGATGACGTCCAATCAGGCCAGTACCGCCGGTAATCAGAATCTGCATGTCGCCTCCCGGGTTACGTTTTAGCGCTGCCAGCTCAGCGTCATAGAAACTGAGTCGGCGTAACGCAATGCGTGAAGTTTATCTATCTCCACTTCAGCATAAGTGACCCAGTGATGTTCGCGTGCGATATCGAGCACATCTTGAGTTAATTTTTCTAATAATGAGAAGCGGTTACCCTCCACGTGGGCAATGATGCTTTTGGTGATTGTGCGATAATTCAGCGCGTCGTTGATATCTTCGCTGGTACGGGCTTTGTCTGCCGGATAGTGAATGGCAATGTTGATGACGATATCCTGGCGGTTAAGGATCTCCTCTTCTTTGATGCCGATAAAAGTGCGCAGACGAAGGTTTTTTATACGAATAATAGCGTCAGGTTGTGACATTGCAGGTTTCCTCCATGTATGAACCTTTGCATGATACACGAGAACCGAATTGCGTCATCGCTTCTCGCTTTGTGCGTGCTGCATGGCGCGTTCAGTCGCGGGACGTGTACGAATGCGTTCATGCCAGTTATTGACCGCCGGGTAGTTGTCGAGGTCGATGCGCTGACGTTGATGGGCGTGGATCCACGGCCAGCTTGCAATGTCGGCAATGCTGTAGTGATCGCCTCCCAGCCAGGGTGACGATTCCAGACGTTTATTCATCACGTTGTACAGGCGCTGGGTTTCAACCTGGTATCTTTCAATGGCGTAAGGGATCGTTTGCGGAGCGTAATGACTGAAATGATGATTCTGCCCCAGCATAGGACCCAGACCGCTGACCTGCCAGAACAGCCACTGCAGCGTGGTGTGGCGTTCGCGTAATTCACCGCTGAGCAGCTTACCGCTCTTTTCCGCCAGATAGAGTAAAATTTCTCCGGACTCAAACAAGCTGATGGGCCTTCCGCCGTCCACCGGGGCATGATCGATAATGGCCGGGATTTTATTGTTCGGCGAGATCTGCAGAAAATCGGGGTGAAACTGGCTACCTTTGCTGATATCGACATGAATCAGACGGTATTGCAGCTGCGCCTCTTCAAGAAACAACGTGATTTTGTGACCGTTTGGCGATGGCGTGTAATAGAGATCGATCATTTTCAGCATCCGTTTTGTCATGAACCGGGTCATAACAAGTATAGAGCCTGTTGGCGTGCTTGAGTTTTCATCAAGTGACAGCGAGAGAAAGACTCTATATTTTGAAGGCAAGCTAATACACTTCAGAGGACATTATGAGCAAACCTGCAATTACGCTGTGGTCAGATGCCAATTTTTTCTCCCCTTACGTGCTGTCTGTTTATGTCGCTCTGCAAGAGAAAGGGCTGCCTTTTACGCTGAAAACTGTTGATCTCAACAGTGGTGAACATTTGCAACCTTCATGGCAAGGTTACGCCTTGACGCGCCGCGTGCCGGTTCTTGAGATCGATGGTTTTGAACTGAGCGAATCATCAGCGATTACGGAATTCCTCGAAGAGAGCTTCGCGCCGCCACAGTGGGAGCGTATCTATCCGCACGATGTGCAAAAACGCGCGCGGGCGCGCCAGGTTCAGGCGTGGATCCGCAGCGATTTAATGCCTATCCGTGAAGAACGCTCAACGGATGTCGTTTTTGCTGGCGTGAAGAAAGGACCGTTAAGCGAAGCGGGAAAAGCCAGTGCGGAAAAATTGTTCGCTACTGCCGGCAGTTTACTGAGCCACGGTAAGCAGAATTTATTTGGTGAATGGTGTATCGCTGACTGTGATTTAGCGCTAATGCTTAATCGCCTGGTCCTGAATGGCGATGAGGTTCCGGAAGCGCTTGCGGAATACGCCACCTTCCAGTGGCAGCGCGCTTCAGTACAGCGTTTTATCGCGCTTTCAGCGAAGCGTTCCTGCTGAAAAACGGGCCGTAATCCAGTATCATTACAAGGTACTTTTCAGCGAGGAGTGAGTGATGAAACTGATGTTCGCATCGGACATTCATGGTTCGTTGCCAGCCACGGAACGCGTACTCGAACGGTTTGCTGCAAGCGGTGCGCAATGGCTGGTGATATTGGGTGATGTTTTAAACCACGGGCCGCGTAATGCGCTTCCAGAAGGCTATGCACCTGCGCAGGTTGCAGAACGGCTGAATGAACAGGCATCGCGAATTATTGCGGTGCGTGGTAATTGCGACAGCGAAGTGGATCAGATGCTCCTGCATTTTCCGATGACTGCGCCGTGGCAGCAAATTCTGACAGAAAACCTGCGACTCTTTTTGACGCACGGACATCTTTTTGGCCCGCAAAATATGCCGGCGCTCAATGCGGGCGATGTTCTGGTTTATGGGCATACTCATCTGCCGGTTGCTGAGCTGCGCGAGGATATCTATTATTTCAATCCCGGCTCGGTAAGCATCCCTAAAGGGGGTTTTGCGGCAAGTTACGGGATTCTGGATGATAATGTTCTCAGCGTAATGGCACTCAATGATCAAAGTGTTATTGCACAGGTCGAGATTAATCCGTAATTTACCCCACAAACATAAACGCGCCGTAAGAGCGCCAGAAAAAAGAAGGTTTCCTGATGGTGGAACAGCGTCGTTTGGCAAGTACTGAATGGGTGGATATTGTGAATGAAGACAACGAAGTCATTGCACAGTCCAGCCGGGAACAAATGCGGGCGCAACGCTTACGCCATCGTGCAACGTATATCGTTGTGCATGATGGTATGGGCAAAATTCTGGTTCAACGTCGCACTGAGACAAAAGATTTTTTGCCCGGTATGCTGGATGCCACCGCAGGCGGTGTTGTTCAGGCTGACGAGCAGATGCTGGAATCAGCGCGCCGTGAAGCAGAAGAGGAACTGGGGATTGCGGGCGTGCCGTTTGCCGAGCATGGTCAGTTTTACTTTGAAGACCAGAACTGTCGCGTATGGGGCGGGTTGTTTAGCTGCGTTTCCCACGGACCGTTTGCGCTTCAGGAAGAAGAGGTCAGTGAAGTTTGCTGGCTGACGCCGGAAGAAATTACCGCGCGCTGCGACGAGTTCACTCCGGATTCGCTGAAAGCCCTGTCGCTGTGGATGACCCGCAACGCCAAAAATGAAGGTGCGAAAGCCGAAAAGCAGGAAGAAGCTGAGTAACCTCTGTTCATCCGGCCTACTGCGTCGAGAAATCGAGTAGGCCGGACGCGCGCTTTTTAATGGTAACCCATTATCTGCGCACCAATCACCACCACGCTGGACATAATAAACAGCAGTCCGAGCAGCGTGGCACCGACTTTTAGCCAGTTACGAAAATCCACCCGACAAACACCTAACGTAGCCATCAGAGATGCCGACGTCGGATAGATAATATGGCTGAATCCGTCGCCAAACTGGAAGGCCAGCACGGTAACCTGACGGTTGACGCCAACCAGATCGCCCAGCGGCGCTAACAGCGGCATGGTCAACGCTGCCTGACCGGAGCCGGAGGTGACGAAGAAATTAAACACCGCCTGGAACAACAGCATAAACCACGCTGCTATGGCGTTATCCAGACCGCTAATGCCGTTGGCAATACTGTGCAGCAGCGTGTTTAACACGCTGGCT
>OAVN01000072.1_pt1 | contig 30076 bp, 35 predicted proteins | sample 1476431 | NCBI WGS metagenome assembly OAVN01 (sample SAMEA2580100, study PRJEB22360) | human gut metagenome | biome: human gut; feature: human-associated habitat; material: faeces | place: Denmark | collected 2008/2010 | reverse complement strand
TGGAGCGGGCAGCGGGAATCGAACCCGCATCATCAGCTTGGAAGGCTGAGGTAATAGCCATTATACGATGCCCGCATGGTCCGCCACCGAGGACTTGAACCTCGTACCGTCAACTTAGAAGGTTGATGCTCTATCACGATGAGCTAGTGGCGGCACAGCACATGAGTGGTAAGTAGCCATGTGCCTCTATTTTATCAGTCAGTACCAGAAACGCAAAAGTCCAAGGCGTTAACCTCGGGCTCGAAAACTCATTTACTGCCAGTGCATAGAACAATGGCACAATATCAGATTTACACGAAATATATGCGTTTCAATCCAGTTTTGCAAGACTTACATCCAAATTTGTCGCCTTTTGTTGTGAACGTGATCGCGTTACCTGCAATAATGCGTCGCAATCCAGTCGCTGGTAGATACGCCTCATATCCACCCAGCGGTCCGTAAACGTCTCTGACCAGTTCTTTGGGTTTACGCCCACCAGCTCTGCCAACTTCTGGTATTCGTACGTCTCCCGCCCAGCCAACTCAGCCTTCACATCCTGTGCCGCCAGCCATATAAGCTGTCGCAACCGTTCGACGGTCTTCTTCGCCACCCTCTTCCCGGCCAGATACTCGCAGAATTGCGACCACGCCCACTGAGTAATCAACACCTGATTCTCCCAGCTTACGTTCTCACTGTAGTTCCACAGTAGCCAGGCCCTCTGGGGTTCTTCGAGTGATATCAGCGCGCGGCGCCACGATGCAGTGGAGTATTCAACTGGCTGCACCAGGGGAATGTGCGATCCCTTAGCATGCGACTGTTTGCCGGGTATTGGTGGGTTATCCAACGTAATCATTTTCCCGGTCACTTCATCCATCACTCGAGGCTTTTTACGTTTAAACGTTCCAGTTTCGAACTGCGCGTTCTCAAGCCAGGCCATTAACTGCCCTTTCGTCGCACCACTCAGGTCAGCGGTGGCCACCATCAGCTGCTGGCGCACGTATTCGAGAAATTGAGTGTTCATACAGCACCGCCTATGGTTTTGATGTAGTTCTTCAGTATTCGGTAGTCCGTCAGCACAGAGCCGGGAAAGTGATATAAGCGCAATCGTTGCCAACGAACGCGGAGGTGATCGGCAAAATAGGATTCAAATGTCATGCAGCCTCCCTGCTCTTAATTAATCCACGGCGAAGCGCGCTGTAGTGCTTCCTAATGGTTTCGAGTTCTTCGATGGTGTATCGGTGTGGGACGTTATTGTTTTCGAGTGCCTCGACGCGCTCAGGCCCAATTTTCTCGATAAGGCCAAGGCGGTACTGCTGCTGATTGCCCGACAACTGCACGTTACAGTGGTGGCACTGTTTACTGATATTGTCTTCGTGATAGCGAAGATGTGATGCCTTACCGCGTGAGCGGTAGTGACCTGCTTCCCACTGGACGGTTTCGAACGTCCCGCAACTGATGCATGGCAAATAATGGTCACGCTCGCGGATGTAGTCATTGACGACGCGCTGGGTTAAATCTTCCCAGTGTTTCAACGGTTTCACAGCAGCTTTGCGCTGTCGCCAGGCTGCTCGTTCTTTCTTCTCTGAAGCGCGCTGTTTGGCAGACTCCTTACGCTGCGCATCTTCACGGGCTTTTCTGGTCTGCTCTTTCCCGACGGCGCTGGCGCACTCATAACCGCAGACAGTCTGCGTATCACGCACAGGATGAAACCACTGGCGGCATTCTTTGTTGGCGCACTTACGGCGCGGTAACTTAGCCATGCTCACCCCCACGCCCTGTTTTGCCAGACCTTACTCGGGCGAGGAGCCTTCTCGCTTTCTGGCAACTGAACGCTGACAGTCCAGGTTATGTTGTCGCGATTAAGGCTGCGTTCTACCGTGGTGCCACGACGGCGGTAACTTGCCACCAGTTCGTCGGCCTGTTCGGTTGTGCATTCGTGATGGTGGAACCAGGAATATTTCATGGTCATCACCCCGCAAAGCTCATGAGCTGGGCGGCGGCGTTCTCGGCCTCCTGCTGCGTGCGGAACGTGCGGGACAATATCCAGCGCCAAAGTACATCGAGCGCGGCCTTGTACAGCTGCTGGAACTCGATTTCATCCATGTTTGAGAAGGAAATACTGCGGGGATGTTTGCGCAGGGTGTCGTCAGGCAGCCGGATAGCATCGTAATGCCCGGCTTCGACGATGACCCAGGCCCGGTACGCTTCGTATGATTTGCACAGGCTAATGCCGTTGGTGACGCGTCGCCCGGCTACCTGCTCAAGGTATTTCTCAGCGGCATCCTGCAGCGCGTTTGCACTGCCGCCGTACGTCGCCAGGAAGTTAGCGAACCCGGTCACCAGTTTGCGCTCGTTGGACGAGATAGCGCCGCCGGTAGGTTCCCAGTATTCGAAGCCGAGGTTAAGCAGCGCAAAGAAGCGCCGATGGAATGCAGAATTGCGGGGTTGCCTGAAGTTGGCTACCAGCACGGCGCCAAGCTTGATTTTTGATTGCAGGATTTCACTGGTCTCGGGCGTTGCCGGGATCAGGATTCCAGAGGACTGCTTGATGAGTTGTAACTGCGCCATGGTGTTCTCCGTGGCGCATAAGGCTGTCAGTTGTTCAGGCTGACGGGGTTAATTATGTATTACTGATTCTGGATTATCAATTCCGTTATATAACAGGAATTTCATCAACTTCGGCGCGTCGTATTACGTTGATCTCGTATGTCATCACGCCAGATACGGTTACATCGTCCAGCACATCACCTTCCAGCGCTTCGCCCTCTTCCGTGATGAGCGACGAGCCCATTAGTTTCGCAAACTGAGTTCGCCCGCAATGAGTGATAAGCACGATGTTACCCTGCTCCGCTCTCAGCGAACGATTGATGACTGCATAGCCGGTTGCAGTTTGAATGACTGTGCAGTTAGCATCCATCTGACAAATTGAATCAACTGTCAGACGCGCTTCCGTGTAGTCATTTGCTGGGGATGGGAAGGCCATGTGTACACCTCACAAATAAAATAACACTGTACATAAAAACAGTATTATTTTATTTATGATGTGTCAAATCTGGAATGAACAAAAAAAACGACTCCTCGATAGCATAAAAATCACCACTCGATCAAATTTTCATTTTTTTTTGCAAATTATTGACATTCTCGCGAGCCCTTATGTGCCATGGACTTAGCCTTTCTTACCCTTTCACAACCTCAATTCAATGTCAAAAACAACTCTTGTACTGAAAAGAATCCCCACTAGAATACTAACCATATAGAACAACTAATTAATTCAAAACCACTACATGTAGTGGTTATCCACAGGTTGTTTTGCTTTGCGGTAGAAATGAAAAAACCCGGTTGACTAGACCGGGTTCTTCAATCGGTAAACAGAGTTCGCACCTCTGGTTACCTTGCCAAATGTATCTGGCGACTGAGGTAAGCTTAAACAATTGACGTGGATTCTTCAAGCGACCTGAAACACCCTGGAACGCTTTGGAACGGTTTAGAACGGTTTAGAACATGATTTAAAAGCGAAATTTTCGCCTGGGTTTTTGGTGACTCGAAAGCCCCACCCAAATAAGAAATCGTGCCGAATGTATCTGGCGACTACTGATACAACAACTGCAAAGGCAAGCCCAAGGGTGTTTGCAGCGAGGCGCGACAAAGCTGAGTGAGGCCAATCATGGTTAACTTGCTTTTCAAAATCGTACCTCCGATGGTCGTGATTATTAAAGCGATCATCGAGTACGTGAACCAGCGCCCGTAAGCATGGTTTTTGCCAAAGGCCCAGAAATGGGCCTTTTCTTTTTTACGCAGCAATTCCTTTCCGATTACACAGCTCCGGCAGATTAGCCCTCACCAGCGCCTCAGCAAACGGCGGCGGCACCGCATTACCGCAGCGCGCAACCTGCTTGTCCTTTGCGTACTTTTTACCGCTATAGTCCTGGTCGATGATGTACCACTCCGGGAAGCCCTGCGCCCGGTACAGTTCATGCGGTTGCAGCATGCGCATTCCGATATCAACGATGCGGTAAGTGATGCCGTCAACCGTGACCAGACCGTCGCAATCCTCGCCGCAGTATTGCCGCAGAAACTCCAGAGTTTGCTGCGCGCGGTGCTCGTCATATCCATCAGCTGCCAATGTGGTTTTCACCTCGCCAACGTGCTGGCCACCAGCAGTGACCGTCGGCATAGGTTCGTTTGTGCGCTGCCCGTCTCGGCATGTTCCGCGCAGCTTGACCAGGTGAGACGCCACGACCGCATGATGGTCAACGGTTGTCACTGAATGCGCAGGCTCGTCCAGGCTCACGCCCGGCCCGGTATAATTTCCGCCGTAATGCTTCGCCAAAAACGCGCTCACCGTTGCAAACTTATTGCCCCCGGCTGTAACGGTGCCCAGCGGGTTGTCCAGTTGCAGAACTCGCGGCTCCTGTCCTGGGCGTTCGCCGTACCCCATCTGAATCAGTGTCGGCGTCACCAGCTGCGATTTACCGCCACCACCTGCCGTGATAGTTGCGCTTGGCTCGTCAGCCCGGTGGCCGATACTGGCGCCGAACTGCCGGGCAATAACCGGCGCAACCAGGCAAGCCCGGGATTGCTTCAGGATGGTATGCGCGGGTTTATCCAGTGGGCGCGGTTTCGCCTGGTACTCACTGCCGCCGTTGCCAGCCATGAACGGCGCAACTGTCGGTACAGCGATCGCGTAGCCATGGGTTTTGGTGATTGTCTGGAGCGGTTCGGCCAGCGCCTGCCCACGGAAACAATCATATTTTCCCTTCGTCGTGGTGTGGTTACACTTCACGATAAACGGCGCCGGACTATCGATAACAAAACGCTGGATACCCCGAGCAATCCGTTTCAACGTATTAACAGCCAACGGCTTTTTACGCCCGAAAATAGACTTGGCGGGGATTGACCAATCAATGCATTCCGCAGCGGTTCGCCATGGTGCCAGCTTGCCTGTAAGAACTGCTGCCGACTTTGGATCTCCGTGTGTAGGTTCCGGCCAAACAATCGGCTCCCCGTCCCGGCGCATGACCATGAAGAACCGTTTACGGATGGTCGGCGCGCCAAAGTCGCATGCGCGCAACTCACGGAACTCAACGATATAACCCAGCCCTTTCACCAGTCGCGCTGCGTCTTTGCTGTCGAGAGGGATATCCAGAAATTCACAGCACTCCACCAGCGCAGGATGATCTGCCGAGATGCCGGTTGTCAGCATGCCTACAAAAGCCTGGAATGTTTCGCCAATACGCGCCGGATCTGGGCGACTATAGCCAGGATAAACGGGGCCAATAAAATTCACCATCATAGCCTCAGTCAAATCTGGCTTTGGCGGCGTATGAATCAGCGGACCCCACGTTTTAAATTCTTCGACGTTCTCCAGCATCATCACCCTCGGGTCAACATCCAGCCCCCAACGCAAAGTTACCCACGCCAGCCCACGAATCGCTTTTTCAACGGGTTTAGCGCCCTTCGCTTTGGAGAAATGGCGGCAATCCGGAGAGAACCAGGCCAACCCGACGCGGCGGCCGGCGGTCGCAACTTTCGGACGTACCGCGTAAACCGATTCGCAGTAGTGCAGCGTGTCCGGGTGGTTTGTGGTGTGCATGGCCACCGCGTTCACATCGTGGTTGATGGCGATATCCACACTGCGGCCGGTAGCCATTTCAATGCCAGTAGATGCCCCACCGCCGCCAGCAAAATTATCAACAATGATTTCTGAATCTCTCACGCGTATTTCTCCATAGCGATGGCCAGTGACCGGGCCGCAGCGATTATTGACGGTACCGGCATTTGTTCCAGCCACATGCGGTTGATGTGATGCTTCAGGCGGCGCTGGTGATGTGCCGGAAGATCCCCGGCACTTTCAATCTGGCTATATACCATTCCTACTTCGGCAGGCCAGACAGTTTCCTCAACATTCACCAGCAGCAGGTTTTCCAGCTCAATTATCCGGTTCGTGGCATATTGCAGTAGCTGATCCATCACTTCGTCTCCCGCCATGCCCGCTTATTACATCTCGGGAAGCGTTCTAGCCTCCATATCCAAATCATCCACAACATCTTATTAAATTCAGGTAGTGCCCGATAATCATCAGCACTCATTTCGAGGGCCTTGAATCGCCACTTTGCCACCTTGACCACCCGCCACAGCATCACCATACAAAACAGAGTGCAAACAACAAGGAAACCGAAAAAAAGATAAGTACTCACCTCACTCCTCCTGCTGCGGTGCTGCTGGCAGTGGCATCCAATGGGTTACCAATATGTGCTCTATACAGCATGCGGCGGCCACATCTACTCTGTCGAAAAACAGCCCTGAATGCTCATCAAAGAACGATACAAAGCAATGCCCCATCCTGTTCCTGGTTAGAACCTCCTGCTCGTCTTCCGGCATCCGCTCGCTGCACTTAATCCAGCCATCCTGAATCACCGGAGAGTTGCCATCGGATAATGGCATATCCGGCCCCTTGCGTATCGCCTTTGACAATTCGATAGGGTCATCGTAAAGCCAGTCGCCAGTTTCCGGATGATTTGCTTTTGCCAGTTGTGCTGCCCATTCCAGCCCGTCTTTGTGCCCTTGCAGGTAGTCCAGCGGTAATTCATCGCAATTACTTGCAGGTTCGGCACCCTGAAGCATGGCGGCGCGGCAAGCGTTCCAGCCCTCCCACATCCTAACGAAATCATGGGCTAACCATGCGGAATATGCCGTTACTGCATATCCGGTACCGCAGCGGGTGACATGCTTCGGCATTTTGAATGTTCGCTCGAATGCATCTCGCGGATCTTCATCCGGCACTACCGGCGCTCTCGGCTTGCCCTGGCTATCTGACGGCGCTAACGGAGCGTTTCTCAGTACAGTGGCCAGCATTTCAATATCTACTGGTGCAGGCTCAGCACCAAATGCCGCAATAGCCCCATCAATAACCTTCACAGCATCAGCCATTGCGTAGCCGAGATTACCGCCGTCGCTTTGTGCTGCTGCTTTGCTGAGTATTTCGCGTATCTGGTGCAGGCGATCGAGTGATACAGGACCGTGCGCCTGGTGGTTGTTAGTTGTCATGGGTTAGTCCTCGAAGATTTCTGATTCCATCAGCAATATCCACTAACGTTTCTGAATAATCGCGCTGTGCGTCATTACCAAACTCAAACGACCCAGTATCTGTGTCATACCATCCGTGTTCGCTGTCGTAGGCTTCTCGTTGCTTATCAACCCAATTGGCAGCAGCAGATAAACCATCAAAAAATGATTCCCCAACTGGCATGAACGACAGGTCAGCGAAGAACCCACCGAAACCAAAGCTGATGGAATACACCATCCTACCGTGTGGTTTTATGCTTGGGCTTGTGACATCGTTCATTGCAAAACTTGAGGTAAATTCGTCCACCACAACCTGCGGCGCTGACGGCTTATCGGTCCAAGGAATACAAATCAGGTCGAAGTCTCGTGCCATTGTTCCGTGTATTGCCATTGCATAGCCGTGTTTTCGTGATATCTCAGCCAGCTCTGGATAAAGCGAACAATAAACCGGGGCCAAATTTGCTGGTTTCATCTCACTCCCCCTTCACGCCAATGCCAGCGGCGCGGAGTGCTTCTATGAAAATATCAAGCCCCTGATTAAATCCGATAGCCTCATAAAACTGTTTTGTGTGCATGTCCGGTGAATTGCGATATTGGGGCAGCATCACTGTCCGCGCCTCCAGTTCTGCTATGCGCTTCTCTGCGGCTTCCTTTTCCACGCGCAACCGACCAACCGTAAGCATCAGGTCTTGATTCTCTTCGTCGCGTTCTTTTGCGTAACTCTGCGCGGCTTCCAGCTCATCCAGCTCATCCAGCAGCGCCAGCACGGTGCCAGGGTTAGCGGCCTGTGAAAATTCTCTGTTGGCCCGAGCGTCTGGCCCCTCAAAGTGCGCGATTATGAAGTTGCCGTTGGCCTGGTCTTCAGCACTGCAAATTGCCTCCCAACCATCGCCAGACTCTTTAATCCATTCACCTGCGCTGGCTGACCGCGCCTTACTGCGCAGCGCCTGTTTGTTGAGTGCTGTCATTGGGCTGCCTCCTGGGTATCTGCGAGAACTAAGCGTCCATCACAAAGAGCCTTGATGATTTCCTGGTACTCCCACCCGAAATACATGCTTTCGACGTAAACTCGAAGCGGTGGGTAGTCGTGTTGTTTTCGTCGAATGAACGCCTCCGCAGCCTCTCTGGTAAGGTGCGCGTTTACGTGCTGCCATTCTTTTTTGAACCCGCTTACAGTGTGATTTTCGAGATCTTCGAGAACAGACCACTGAGTATCTTCATTGAGATCTGTGAATGGCGTGTCGTATGTTTCCTCACATTCAGCATTGAGATCAGCCTGTTCATCATCGTCCAGGTCATCCCAGTATTCTTGCGGGGAAAACCAGACGCTATCTTCGAGCGCTACGAAACGTCCATCGCAATAATCGGTGTCCATACCGTAAATTGTGGCCTGCTTCTGAACCATGAAAATTGGGTCGGCGGTGATATGGCGGCTAACACCTTCTCCGCGATGGTGATATTTCAGACGCACAATAAAATCAGCGAAGGTTTCTGTCGTCAGCTTTGCGCCATCTGCGATTGACTTGCTCATAGCGCGGCTCCTTTGCGAAGTTGGGCGGCAACTGCTTCTGCTCGTTCAGCCGTCAGGTTGTAGCTACACCGCATGTTTACGGAACAGCCATCTTTATCGGCAAGCGCTCGGCAGATAGTCGAAACTTCGTCAGCGCCACTGGCCCGCACCTCAGCCAGGAAAGCGTCGCAAGCAGGTATCTGCAATACAGCCAGTGAGCGAATCATCTTCTGAACTTCTGGTGGGCTTTGTTCATAATGCTCGTCGGTGATAAATACCGCCTCGTTGTGAATTTTGTCCACAGCGCTTAATTCCGCCGCCAGCTCCCTGCACTTGCTCTCTGCGTTAGCGAGCTGTACTGCCATGTCTGTGACTTCGGCTTCAAGTTTTTCAGCATATTCAATCAGGAGATCGATTCTTTCCGGCGTTACGGTTTTAACGTATTTGCAAATCGATGACGCATAATTATCATCCTGGAGTGTGCCAGCCAGGCCATTACAAAATTTGCGGTTCCCTTTTGTCGCCTTGATATCGGCGATGATTTTTTTAACATCTGGTTTCATGCTGATGCTCTCCCGTAAAACGCCAGTACACGCTGCATAGCCGGACTTGTGCGGCAAACTGATGTGACCATGTTTTTGCTCATGTTCGATTTGAGCTGCTTAATGTTCAACTCCCCGCCGGACTGAAACATGTAGACAGGGCGATGCGGTTCGCCAGTGCGGATTGCTACCGCTCTGCGTGTCAGGTGAAGCAGCAGGTTGTGTGCTTTCTTGCAGTCGCATCCCAGAAGGTGCTGAACCTGACGAGGCGTTATGGTCTGGTTAACCCGAAGGAAATCGACGATTGCCCACAGTGATTTGCTTGCCATAGTGATTTTCCCTCGAGGTTATTTAACGATCCGGAGATGGCTAACGTTCTTGCGGTAGCTGCCCCAGTCAAAGTTCACCCACATCCCGCCATCCATCTGGAGGCGATCGATAACCCGTGCACCCAACGCGCCGAGAAGTTCGTCGTGGTTCAGATTCGTCAGAACACCAACCGGACGCATCGACGACAGCCGACGGTCGATAACCTGATTCAGGATGACTTTCTCACCGCTGCTTCCGCGCTGAATACCGACCTCGTCCAGTACCAGCAAATCGACTTTGCAGAGGTCATCCAGAAGTGAAGCCTCTGATTGGCCGCCGTCGTAGCATTCGCGAACCCGAAGCATCAGATCCGGAATGGTGACGACCAGAACCGAATGGCCAGCAGCCAGAAGATGGTTGCCAATCGCCGCGGCAAGATGGTTTTTGCCGGTGCCCGGGGCGCCACTGAACACGAAGCTCGCAAAGCCGGTCCCGAAGTTCTGCGCGTAGCTTTTCGCCATGGTGTAGGCCTTGCGCTGCTGCTCGCTGGATACTTCGTAGTTGGCGAACGTGCAGCTGCGGTGCAAGGTCTGGATGCCAGAGCGACCGAAGATTTTCTCAGTGCGCGCCTTCTGGTTCAGTCGACTCAGCTCCTCGCAATGTTTCAGGCCCTCTTCCCGCTGCCACGCCAGCAGCTCAGCAGCGCTGGTGAATTTCGGCTGTACTCCTGGCGGAATGAGTTTTTTCAGGCGCTCAAGCGCGCTGCCGGTACCAATCATGTTTTTCATCGCTACCCCCTGAACCCTGGTGGGATGGTGTTATCTGGCTCAGAAATGTGGTTCACATCCCGGCCCGCCGCTTTGCGCTCGCTGATAGCAAACTTCGGTTTGAACAGCCCCTGGTACCCGTTGGCGATACTGGTGTTGATCACGTCCACCGGGTTATGCCCTTCGACCAGGCAGGCCTTCAGCATATTGAATGCCTTAGTGACTGTCATTTCGGTCTTGATGGCTTTGCCAGACTGTTGGCGATAAGCAACCCACTCACTCCACGCGGTTGAATCAAGCCACTCAGGAACAGGGATAGTCAGCGGGTCAAACTTAACCTTCCCCTTTGGGGGATTAGAGGGGGTTAGATCTGTTTTTATATTTGTCTTTGGAAGAATGTCTTTGGTGTTCCCTGTTTTCGGGGATACCTCTCCCTGAATTCGGGGATAACCATCCCTGAATTCGGGGATGGTTGAAGGGGTAAAATCACCATCCCTGTTTTCAGGGATAGCCATCCCTGTTTTCGGGGATAACTGTCCCTGATTCTGGGGATCGCAAATCATGAATTCAGGGGCGTTAATAACCCAGGTTTCAACTTCAGCAGCCGGGAACGCCGCCGGACACTTCATGCAATTTGGCTTGGTATAAGCCCATTTATCCAGGCAGGTATTAATCCCTATGTATCTGGTTTGCCCAATGCGGCGCAGGATGATGATGTTCCGATAGGCAAGGCTCAGAACAGCCTCAGAGACGTGCTTTACCTTCAGCGTCGTTTTATCTGCAATGAGGCTATTGGCGATACGGTCAGACTTTTTAGACCAGCCATAGGTCAGGCGAACGATCGCATTCAGAACCCGGAATTCACGGCCTGATAGCTCAACAATACACAGGGCATCCTGAATCTGGTTGGCCAAACGCAAATAGCCGTTCTCCAGTTCAGCCATGCGACTCTCCTGTTTCCCCTGTGGCGGGGAGGGAAATTTGATAACTTCAGCGGTATTTGACATACTTATCTCCGCAATTACCTACCGTTTTTGCACTAGAAAGCCGTTGGTGTTCGCGCACCGCGGCTTTCGCCTTTTTACTTCTGACGTTCTTCATCGATACCTCACAAAAGACCGGGCGCTAACGCTGCAAGACCGCTAAGAACCTGCCCCATAGCTTCGGCTGGAAGCATTGCCAGCATCTTCTCGATGCCCTCTCTAACCTCTTTCACCATCTGGTGCTGCGGAGCGTTAAGCATCAGTGCCTGCTTTGCTTCGCTTATTTCTTTCTCCATTGCCGCATACCGAGACATGAAGTCATCCTGTGGAACCAAGCGCCCACGGAACTCCAGAGGAAGAACCGCCAGAATCGCCGGGCTCAGCAGCTGGATGTTGCGCTGTGCCGCCATGGTGGTCCCGTCGAGCCAGCGAAACAGCTTCTGACGGCTACGGCTGAGGTCATCAGGGAAATCCAGCGCGCCGCCACCCTGGCGCTCCCACTCCTCAACGATTAGGCCTGCGACAACATCCTGATTGTTGATTGAGGCTGCCCAGGCGCGAACGGCATCACGGATATGTTCCGGGGAAACATCAGTTGCTTGCTGATAACGGTTTATCAGTGACTTAGATTCAAAAGCTGTATTCTGGCGATACATAAGTGATTGCATGATGATTTCCTTTTCGTTGTTAAGCAGCCGAGTTACGCGGCGCCGCAAATACCAAGCTCTCTTTTAAAACCGGTGCCTGACGATGAAAGCTATGGGTTGCCGTTTCGATCGCAGATGCTTTTTCAGGGGAGGCCCGGCGATTCCCATATGCAATCTGGTCAAGGTAGCCAACGGTTGTTTTAGCCAGCTTTGCGAGCTGGGACCATTCATCAGAGGTGGCGCCTTTGCGCCAACGAAGAAGTTCATTACTCATCGGTGTCTCCTGTGGGTGTGTTGGATCGGAGTTTAGCGTTATGCTAAATAACACGCAAGAAAGATTTAGCAATTTGCGCATTTATCATTTTGCTATAAGCAGTGAAAATGAAGGGATGGAAAATAAAGAGATTAGAAAAGCCAACCTTGAGGCACTGTACGAACAGCGGCAGACAGATAGCGGAATGACTAAAGCACAATTTGCTGAACTCATTGAAACCAGCCCTGCCGCTCTTAGTCAGTTACTTGGGGCAAATCCAAATCGCAACATCGGCGATAAGTTGGCTCGAAAAATTGAAACTGCGCTGAATCTACCGTTTGGTTGGATGGATGTGCTACACACCCCTGAAAGCGACGGTAACGTGAAATACCGTGGAATTAATGAGACGAAAGGAAGCTATCCTGTAATCAGTTGGGTAAGCGCGGGACAATGGATGGAAGCTGTAGAACCTTATCATCGCAGAGCTATTGATCGCTGGTACGATACCACCGTTGCTTGTTCTGAAGACTCATTCTGGCTTGATGTTAAAGGCGACTCCATGACCTCTCCGGCAGGACTAAGCATCCCAGAAGGAGCAGCGATTCTTGTTGATCCTGAAGTCGAGCCTATCAATGGTAAATTGGTAGTAGCAAAGCTTGATGGTGACAACGAGGCTACATTTAAAAAGCTCGTTATTGACGCAGGTCGTAGGTTTTTAAAGCCTCTAAATCCTCAGTACCCAATGTTAGAAGTTAATGGTAACTGTAGAATCATAGGTGTTGTGGTTGACGCGAAAATTTTGAACATTCCTTAACACAGCACTAAAGAGTGAGCCCGCACAATGCGGGCTTTTTTTTGTCTTCAATCCAGCCTTACAAAAAAATTTAAGCGCTTATTAATCAATGAGCTAAATTCTTCGCACAAACTATTTAGCGTTTTGCTATTGATAATGATTTAGCAACACGCTAAATTCACATCATCGCGAAAACAAACGCGCATAAGGCATCACAATGTTCCGCCAGCCTGGCGACAAGGGCAAAACAGAAGTGAGCTTCGCGGTGGTGAATTGCCGAGTTAAAACGCTCAACCGTGAAGATCAGCGTCACGGCACCACCAGCGAAGTTCACTCAGAAAAACTGGAGAACATCATGGTTCATCAGCACTACGGTACACAGACGGTAAACCGCGGCGCAGTTCAGCCTGGAATGCTCGTCAAACACAAGGATTCAACCTGGACGGCATCAGCTAATGCTCGTGGTCGTTTGTATCTGCATCGCGGCGTTGAGATGACTTACACCAGGGATTTGCTGGTTGAAGTTTATCTGAACGGTCTGGGGAATGGCCTCAGCCATTAACGGAGAGTGTCATGCAAGACAAGAAATGTGGTTACTGCAGCAAGCCGGTTAAACAGGAAGAAGTAATCAAAAGCACCCTTCTCTATCGCAACGGCTCACAGCTGGCGCGCAAAGAGAAAGAGTACTGTTCCAGACGTTGCGCTTCGCACGACCAGATGGCTCACGAAGGCTAACGTACACCCCGCGCAAGGCGGGATCTACGTCCGGTGCCACCGACCAAAGTTACACCGGAAACAACATCAAAACCAAAGTTAACCCAATGGGCGCTATCAATGGCCCGGGGATTCTAACACCCAAAAATGAGGATCTCACATGGAATTCTTTAATGTGGTTAAAGCCACTCAGAAATCCGGAAAGCAAGATGCAGTGGTCTGGTTCACTGCGAAAACCGAGGCTCGCGCCAATCTGATGCTGGATGTTGCGCTGGAAGATGCTGGCATCGAAACGGGCCGTGGCAAGGACTACGCCAAACCGATTCGAACTGATTTCCCGGTTGTTGACGACCTACCAGAAGAAGGTGAGATTGATTTCACCTGGTGTGATCGTTACGAACTGGCCGAAGACCAGCGCACCTGGAACGTAAAATTAAAAGCGGACGATGCGGCGCAGGAAGAAAATAGCCAGGCTGATGGTAATGTCGTTAATAGTGAAGTCGGTAATGTAGAGCAATCTCAGCAGACAGAGCAACCGAATCTGATCGTTGTTGCCACCCTGCCTTTCCGCCAGCGCGTACTGGCTCAGTTCATCGGTGATGGTGAATATCTCTTTCACGTAGATGCCGTGCAGAAAAACGAGATTGTCCGCCTTGAGATGGACACCGATGACGCGTACGTCCAGAACCTGCTACTGGCAGCTGAGAATGTGGAAGCATTCAAAAAAGCCATTGAGCACGATATTCATAAAGCTGTGAATGCAGTTAAGAAAGTCTTCCCTGTCGACGGTAAAAAACCGGAGCTGGCAACAGTTATCCAGTTCCTGACGGTGTGGTTCAAAACTGATTACATTGACCGCGGCCTACTGGTTAAAGAGTGGAGCAAAGGTAATCGTGTAACAACCATTAATCGCACACCTTCAGGTGCGAACGCCGGCGGCGGAATTATCTCTGACCGTAAATTCCCGCAAACCATTCTCGGTCTGGAGCATGAGATTGCTCTGGCGCTACGTGCCCGTGACCGCGAATTTGATATTTACAACGTCCCTCTGGATATAGAACTGCAGGCAAACTCCATCATGAATAAGATGGACGATCCCGAATGGCTGGCGACTCGAGAGAGATTCGTTTCAATTCCTGGTGGCCTGGACTACTCACGTGCCTGCATCATCGCAACAGTAAAAACCACACCAGAGGGGCTTTATGCTGATCCTGTAAAACACCAAGAATATTTGAATAGAGTACTTACGGAAACCGACCACGCCAACCCAGATCCATTGCTCGTTGATATAGCCTGCGGTCGTTCGTCTATGCCTGTACCTATGAAACAGGAAAAAGTAACGGCCGAAGAGGTAAACAAAATTCTTGCAGCTTCCCGCGGCGAATATGTCGAGGGGATTAGTGACCCTACAGACCCGAAATGGATCACAGAAGACCTCGCATTAACCGCCCAACAAATAGATGACCGTTCACCACTTAATGAGGAAGCCACCAGCGATGTGCAGATGGAAGAAGCTGTCAGTGATGAAGAACAGGCTGGTGATGAAGTGCAGCCAGGCGAAAGCAGTCTGGAAACTGGTGAAGAGTCACATACCGGCCAGCAAGCCGATGTAAACCAGAATGCGGACTCTGTCGTCCAAAATAGCGATTCTGTAAACCAAGCCGAACCAGTTGCTGCGCAAACCGAGCCAGAAGCGAAATCTGACGAACCGGCTGTTGTGTATCCCGCTTACTTCGAGCCTGGGCGCTATGAAGGTCTGCCGAACGAGGTTTATCACGCAGCGAACGGAATCAGCAGCACGCAGGTAAAAGATGCCCGCGTCAGCCTGATGTACTTCAACGCACGCCACGTCGCCAAAACGATCACCAAAGAGCGTTCTCCAGTTCTGGACATGGGTAACCTGGTGCATGGACTGGCGTTGCAGCCAGAGCAGCTTGATGAAGAGTTCAGCGTTGAACCGATGATCCCGGAAGGCGCGTTCACCACGACGGCAACAATCCGCGCGTTTATTGATGAGTACAACGCCAGCCTGCCAGCGCAACTGAGCGCTGACGACATCAAAACATTGCTCGAGGAATACAACGCCACTCTGCCTGCACAGGTGCCGCTGGGTGGTTCAGTCGAGGAAACTGGCCAGAGCTATATGGCGCTGCCAGAAGAGTACCAGCGTATCGAAGCGGACCAGAAACAAACCGCAGCGGCAATGAAAGCCTGCATCAAAGAATACAACGCCACTCTGCCCCCGCAGGTGAAAACCAGCGGTAGCCGTGACGCACTGCTCGAGCAGTTGGCAGTGATTAATCCTGATCTGGTTGCACAGGAAGCGCAGAAGCCTCAACCGCTGAAAGTCTCCGGTACCAAAGCAGATCTGATTCAGGCCGTGAAGTCTGTTAATCCGGATGCCGTCTTCGCCGACGAACTGCTGGATGCGTGGCGCGAGAATCCGCAAGGGAAAGTGCTGGTCACCCGCCAGCAACTGAGCACCGCACTGAGCATTCAGAAAGCCCTGCTCCAGCACCCGACCGCCGGGATGCTGCTTCAACATCCGAGCCGCGCTGTTGAGGTGAGCTACTTTGGCTTTGACGACGAAACCGGTCTGGAAGTCCGCGTTCGTCCGGATCTGGAGATCGACCTGGACGGCGTTCGCATCGGTGCCGACCTGAAAACCATCAGCATGTGGAACATTAAGCAGGAAGGACTGCGCGCCAAACTGCACCGCGAAATCATCGACCGTGACTACCACCTGAGCGCGGCTATGTATTGCGAGACCGCAGCACTGGACCAGTTCTTCTGGATTTTCGTCAACAAAGACGAGAACTACCACTGGATCGCCATCATCGAGGCATCAGCTGAACTGCTGGAACTGGGCATGCTCGAGTACCGCAAGGCGATGCGCGCTATCGCTACCGGCTTCGACACTGGCGAATGGCCAGCGCCGATCACCGCTGATTACACCGACGAACTGAACGACTTCGACCTGCGCCGCCTTGAAGCGCTGCGTACTCAGGCATAAGGGGAAAAGAACATGTCTACTGCAATTACTACCAACGAAAACAAGACGCAAATGATCGATAACATCTCAATTTTGACTAATGGGGAACTTTTCGACCGCCTACGCACCTTGTCGACAGTGATGGCAAATAGTGGCGCTTTTGTACCTGACCACTTCCGCGGAAAACCAGATGCCTGCATGGCTGTGGTCATGCAGGCCGCACGATGGGGTATGGACCCCTTTGCCGTAGCTCAGAAGACCCACATCGTCGGTAATAGCGGAGTGTTAGGTTACGAAGCTCAACTGGTTAATGCGGTTGTTACCAACATGTCGCCTACAAAAGATCGCCTTCATTACGATTGGTTTGGCCCATGGGAAAACATCATTGGTCGATTTGTAGAGAGAACCAGTTCTAAAGGCAATAAGTACATCGCGCCAGGTTGGGATTTAAAGGATGAGGCCGGTGTAGGAATTCGTGTGTGGGCAACGATGAAAGGCGAGGATGAGCCACGCGAACTGGTACTCATGCTTTCTCAGGCTCAGGTTCGTAATTCGACACTATGGGCAAGTGATCCGCGTCAGCAGCTCGCTTATCTCGCGGTAAAGCGCTGGGCTCGCTTGTACTGCCCTGATGTGATTCTCGGTGTTTACAGTGCCGATGAAGTCGAAGAACGAGAAGAAAAAGTTATTAACCCTGGCTCAGCCCAACGAATGAGCGTTGCTGAAATCGCAGGTGACACCGTCACAACTACGCAAAGCGCACACGAATCGTCGGTAAATATCGACGCTCTTGCCGATGATTTCCGCGAGCGCATCGAGGCAGCACAGGATGTTGATAGCGCCAAAGCACTGCGCGCTGATATCGAAAGCGCGAAGGCCACGCTCGGTTCAGCACTTTTCACTGAGCTGAAGAACAAAGCGGTGAAACGTTATTACCTGGTTGATTCACGCAACAAGGTTGAGGCCGCAATCAACTCCCTACCGTCTCCGGACGAACCGGATGCAGCAGCACGGTTTGGAGAAGTTGAGCGAGCTCTTGCAACTGCGAAACGTCATCTTGGCGACGAGCTGCACGATCAGTTCAGCATCACTCTGGCGGATATGAAACCGGAATACGTTGGCTAACTGGGTTGGGAGGGTTCGCCCTCCCACTGAGGAGATGTAATGCGACTAATTAACCGTGCAAATCAGCAATCCCCGTTAGCGCGTCAGGCATGCGACATAGCACTGGCCACTCATGCAGAACGTTACGGCGACTATGGCCGCAGCAAGATGAAGGAGACGTACACGGTGAGGGTTGAAGGTGTGAAGGTCTGGGTGGAAGTGGTGAACCGTAAGGCGAGCTACGTGGCCACAGCAATGACAGGTATGCGCCGGTTGCGCGCACTTCCGGGTCAGGTTTCTTGATATTACTTTTGGAAATGGCCCAGTTCGGGCCATTGGAGAAAAACGATGGATGATATTTTGCTGACGTCAGACCTGACCAGTCGATACAAAATCTCACGTAAAACCCTTTGGTCATGGCAAAGCACAGACACAATGCCGCGGGGTTTTGCGAAGCCGTTCCCCGCCCCGGACTTCCCCGGTAACCCTAACCGCTGGAAGTCGGAGTCAGTCAAAGAGTGGGAAGGAGTGAAACAGCCGATTAACTGAACGGCTCACCGATGATGTTTTCAAGATGGCTCTGCCAAACGTGGAGCCAGTGTTTTTGATCATCGATGTAGTCATGCAGGTTATAGTGCGCCATCACGCCAACCATTTGGTGACCAAGTAACTTTTCAATCACATGCGGCGGACAGCCAAGTTCTGAAAGATTTGTTGCGATTGTTCTTCTCATATCATGGAGAGACCAGGGCTCCATGCCGGATTCTGACCAAATATACCTGGCGTAGTTCGAAGCAACTGGCGGATGAACCGGGACGTCTTTAATTTCCCCATCCAGTAAGCGCTGTGAAGTGACTAAATGCTTTGTGTTGATCTTCTCAAGATGATTTTTTACCAGTCCCACCGCAGCATCAGAAAGAGCCCTTCTCATGTGCACTCGCGTTTTGTAACTTCCAGCAGGAACTATCCATTCATTTTCATCCAGCTTGAACCATGACCTTTCGCTCAACCGAATCTCTGCCGTCCTACAGCCGGTCAACATAATAAATTTCACAAGAAACACGGACTCTATGGACATGCGGTTTTGCAGCCACCGATAAATAGCCACCAGCTCACGATCATCCAAGCGCCGCGTTCTCTTTTTCGGTTTTTGGCCAACGTCAGTGGGAAGCAATCCCTCGAGCGGATTGGTCGATATTACGCCTCGGTTAATACAGAATCTGAATGAGCGTTTACACAGCGAAAGCATATAATGAGCCATCACCCTGCTTTCAATCTGATCAAAAACATCTATCCAGTGCCTTTTTGTGGAATTGTCGACTTTGACGTTTCGCATCGGCTCGGCGATATGCTTGGCAAATACCAACTGATAATAATCTGTCTTTGTCAGTTGATTAGCGATGCAGTGTTTCTCGATCCAATAATTGAATGCTTCCGATACGGCCATGGAACCTTCGCGGGTCAATTTCTCCAGCTTTACTTGCTCCCGGGGATCTAGTCCCTCAGTAAGCCAGGTTCTGAATTGCAGACGCCTTTCCCTTGCCTGAGCAATACTCATTGCTGGATAATCGCCGACATTGAGTTTTACAGCTTTGCCTGCCCATCTGTACCGGTAGAAGAAAGAGACCTTTCCGGCCTGACTGATCCTTGCGTTGAGTCCGTGAGAATCTGAAATGGTTTCGATATCATCGCGTTTCTTGCCAAGGGCCTTCCTGAGCTTTGTGTCAGTGATCATTGAATGGGTACACATTTGGCTTTTGAGTACGCAAAAGTGTACACAAAACTCATTGCTCAAAGATACCCACAATGTAACACTTGTACTCGGAGTGTGATAATTGGAAGGCTGAAAGGCAGGCGGCAGAAGGGTTCAAGGTAACAGAACGTTTTTATGCGAAATTCTTCGAAATGGGCTGAATGACAATACAAAAAAGTATTTTAAAAACAAAACAAAAACAGACATTGGGCACCGCCAGCGGTGCCCTTTTGGGATCAGATGCTATGGATCGCAAACAGCAACGAGTTGCGTTGATGGTTGAGAATGCACTTTCTGATAGTGTGGATACGCATATTACGACGCGATTGTCCTTCAAGCCAACGTGCTTTCCGGCGGCTAGCCTGACGCAGCATCCGCCAGCGTCCCACTTCCGTTCTACTACGCTTCATGTTTACTACTCTTTCAGTCACTGAGTGGCCATTATAACGCCACACCGAATGCAGACCAGCGGTTTTCCCGTGTTTTTATTTGCCAGATTAATCCTGATGCGTAAACTCTTAACAATACGCTTTCAAAAGGATTTTTAAATTTATGACAACCTTCTACACCGTGGTGAGTTGGCTGGTCATTCTGGGTTACTGGGTACTCATTGCTGGCGTAACATTACGCATTCTAATGAAACGACGCGCAGTGCCCTCCGCAATGGCCTGGCTTTTGATCATCTATATTCTGCCATTGGTAGGGATCATTGCTTATCTGTCCTTCGGTGAGCTCCACCTGGGTAAACGCCGCGCCGAACGCGCCCGGGCAATGTGGCCGTCAACGGCCAAGTGGCTGAACGATCTTAAAGCCTGTAAGCATATTTTTGCGCAGGAAAACAGCAGCGTCGCCTCCTCCTTATTTAAACTGTGCGAGCGTCGTCAAGGAATCGCCGGCGTTAAGGGAAATCAGCTGCAGCTGCTCACCAGTTCAGATGACGTGATGCAGGCGCTGATCCGTGATATTCAACTGGCGCGCCACAACATAGAGATGGTGTTCTACATCTGGCAGCCGGGTGGTATGGCCGATCAGGTAGCCGAGTCGTTATTGGCTGCCGCGAGGCGTGGCATTCACTGTCGCCTGATGCTGGACTCCGCCGGCAGCGTGGCGTTCTTCCGCAGCCCTTGGGCGGCGATGATGCGTAACGCAGGTATCGAGGTTGTAGAAGCGCTGAAGGTGAACCTGATGCGTGTATTTTTACGCCGTATGGACCTGCGTCAGCACCGCAAAATGATCATGATCGACAACTACATTGCGTATACCGGCAGCATGAACATGGTCGATCCGCGCTTCTTCAAACAAGATGCAGGCGTTGGGCAATGGGTTGATTTAATGGCAAGAATGGAAGGCCCGGTAGCCACCGCTATGGGCATCGTCTATTCTTGCGACTGGGAAATTGAGACCGGAAAGCGCATTTTGCCCCCGCCACCGGACGTCAATATCATGCCGTTTGAGCAGGCCAGCGGGCACACCATTCACACAATTGCCTCGGGTCCTGGTTTCCCAGAAGACTTGATTCATCAGGCGCTGTTAACCGCAGCTTATTCAGCGCGCGAATATTTAATTATGACCACGCCCTACTTTGTTCCCAGCGACGATTTGCTGCATGCAATTTGTACGGCAGCACAGCGCGGGGTCGACGTCAGTATCATTCTTCCACGTAAGAATGATTCCCTGCTGGTTGGCTGGGCAAGCCGGGCCTTTTTCACTGAGTTGCTGGCAGCTGGCGTTAAAATTTATCAGTTCGAAGGCGGCCTGCTGCACACCAAGAGCGTACTGGTCGATGGCGAGCTGAGCCTGGTCGGTACCGTTAACCTGGATATGCGCAGTCTGTGGCTCAATTTTGAAATCACGCTGGTCATTGACGATGCCGGATTCGGCGGCGACCTCGCCGCCGTGCAGGATGATTATATTTCGCGTTCCCGCCTGCTTGATGCCCGTTTGTGGGTAAAACGACCACTCTGGCAGCGGATAGCAGAGCGACTGTTTTACTTCTTTAGTCCGTTGCTGTAAAACGTGCCCATCAGACAGTAAACAGGTAGTCATTATGGATATGGATTTGAACAATCGCCTGACCGAAGACGAAACGCTTGAGCAGGCTTACGACATTTTTCTCGAACTGGCTGCGGATAACCTCGATCCGGCAGATATCATTCTGTTCAATTTGCAGTTTGAAGAACGCGGCGGTGCCGAGTTATTCGATCCGGCAGAAGACTGGCAGGAGCATGTTGATTTTGACCTGAACCCTGATTTCTTTGCCGAAGTGGTGATTGGTCTGGCAGATACAGAAGACGGCGAGATTAACGATATTTTTGCGCGCGTTTTATTATGTCGCGAAAAAGATCATAAGCTCTGCCATATTCTCTGGCGCGAATAATCAAACAAAAAAGCTGCTCTCGCAGCTTTTTTTATTTTTAGCCCGGTAGTTTGCTTCCGCAACGGTTACAAAACTGCGCGCTATGTTCGTGCTGCGCCTGCTGACACTGGGGACATTTTCGTTGGTGCCCGCGATGCTGGAACGCACTGCTCATGTGCGTGGTAATCAATCCCGTCGGTATCGCAATCACCGAGTAGCCAATCAGGATAAGCACGGACGCCACCATGCGCCCCAACGGGGTGTGCGGTGTGATATCGCCATAGCCGACGGTGGTTACAGTAACAATCGCCCAATACACCGACGCATTCAGCGTAGTAAATCCATATTTTGGCCCTTCAATCAGATACATCATCGCACCAAAAACCACCATCAGAATGGCGATAAAGGAATAAAATAACATCAGCTGATGTCGGGCACTTTTTAACGCATTCCAGAACACCCGTAGAGAAGGCATAAAGCGCAACAGCTTGAGAATACGCAGTACGCGCAGGACACGCATCGCCCGCCAGGCGAAAACATAACTCAGACTGATTTCCGGCCATAGCCACATCACATACAGCGGCAGGATGGTGGCAAGGTCAACTATCCCCCAGAAACTAAACACATATTTGGCGGGATTGGCCCAACAGCATAAGCGCAGAAGATATTCGAGAGTAAAGACCAGAGTAATAAAGATCTCCAGCCAGACAAAAACGCGCCATTCCTCAAATGTTAAATGGTATTGCGTCCCTACTCCGGACTCAATGAAGATAACAATAACGCTGAGCAAGGCGAATAGCGCGCACATACCTTCAAAGCGACGCCCTGAACGGGTGTTTAAATCGAATAATTTGCGAAAGAGCGCGCGGCGGACAGAAGAGACTAAACCTGGCACAGATACCTCACCAAAAAAAGGGCTGACTTTTGTCAGCCCTCGGAATTATAGCGGGTCTACTTTCAGGCAGGAAACTGCGTGTCGGAAACTTCCTTCGAGAACCGGGCGCGTTTTTGCGCATTCCGGCCCTGCAATCGGGCAGCGCGTACGGAACACGCAACCGGAAGGAGGGTTAATCGGGGACGGTAACTCGCCTTCCAGCAACTGGATAACCTTGTTCCTTTCCTGATCCGGATCGGGGATCGGCACCGCAGACATCAGCGCTTTGGTATAAGGATGCAGCGGGTTATGGTACACCTCGTCATAGGTCCCTAATTCCACCGCATGTCCGAGATACATAACCAGCACACGGTCGGAGATATGTTTAACCACCGCGAGGTCGTGGGCAATGAAGATTAACGATAATCCCATTTCTCGCTGAAGTTGTTGCAGCAGGTTAACCACCTGGGCCTGGATTGACACGTCCAGCGCCGAAACGGGTTCATCGCAGATAATCAACTTCGGTTCGAGGATCAGCGCGCGGGCAATACCAATACGCTGACACTGGCCACCTGAAAACTCATGTGGGTAGCGGTTAATCAGGTTGGGCAGTAATCCTACCTTCATCATCATCGCTTTCACACGATCGCGGACTTCCTGACCAGGAAGACTCGGATGATAAGTACGCAGCGGTTCGGCAATGATTTCACCAATGGTCATGCGCGGGTTTAATGATGCCAGCGGATCCTGGAAAATCATCTGGATATCACTGCGTACTTCCCGCCACTCATCGGGTTTCATGCCGAGTAAATCTTTACCCAGCCAGGCAACCTTTCCATCGGTGGCCTTCACCAAGCCGATAATCGCACGGGCAAAGGTCGATTTCCCGCAGCCTGATTCACCGACCACGCCCAGGGTTTCGCCCTCATACAGTCGCAGGGTTACGCCATCAACTGCCTTAAGGGTTTTAGATGGTTGCCAGAACCACTGTTTGCCATCTTTAATATCGAAATGGACTTTAAGGTCAGCAATCTCAAGGAGCACTTTACGTTGTTCGGTTACCGCATTCATACCAGTTCCTCCACCGGCTTAAAGCAGGCGCGCAAACGGCCTGGACTAAATTCCTCCAGTGGCGGAGCACTGCTACAGATTTCCATCGCATGCGGGCAACGCGGCTGGAAGGGACAGCCTTTTGGCAGACGCAGCAGGTTCGGTGGGTTGCCCGGGATCGTGAGCATCTCTTCCCCTTCTGCATCCAGACGAGGTACGGCATTCAGCAAACCAATCGAATACGGATGAACGGGCTTATAAAAGACATCCCGCGCACTGCCGTATTCCATCGTACGACCGGCGTACATCACCAGAACTTTATCGCAAATACCGGCAACAACCCCCAGATCGTGGGTGATCATGATAATCGCGGTGTTGAATTCGCTTTTCAGTTCATTCAGCAGCGTCATGATTTGCGCCTGTACCGTCACATCGAGCGCAGTGGTCGGTTCATCGGCTATCAGTAATTTGGGCCTGCACAGCAACGCCATTGCGATCATAACGCGCTGACGCATACCACCGGAGAATTCATGCGGATACATTTTCATGCGCTTACGCGCTTCCGGCATTTTCACCGCATCCAGCATTCTGACCGACTCTTCAAAAGCTTCCGCTTTGCTCATGCCTTTATGCAGCATCAGAACTTCCATCAACTGCTCCCCGACCCGCATGTACGGATTGAGAGACGTCATCGGGTCCTGGAAAATCATCGAGATTTGCTCGGCGCGCAGTTTGTTCAGTTCACGTTCCGGTAAGTTCAGAATTTCACGTCCGTTGAACGTAGCGGAGCCCCCGATACGACCATTAGCCGCCAGCAGGCCCATCAGGGCAAAGGCCGTTTGCGATTTACCTGAGCCGGATTCTCCGACAATACCCAGCGTTTCTCCAGCTCGCAGAGAAAAGTTTAAATCGTTGACCGCAGTTACATCGCCGTCGGGGGTAGCGAACGTCACACGCAAATCTTTTACGTTCAGCAGTGCGTTAGCCTGTTGTTGCGCGAGCGGCGCGGTTGAGGTTTCAATTACGCTCATGGCTGCACTCCTTAACGGTCTTTCGGGTCGAGGGCATCACGCAAGCCATCGCCAATAAAGTTAAAACAGAACAAAGTGACCACCAGGAAACCTGCCGGAAACAGCAGCAGCCATGGTGAGACTTCCATTGAGTTGGCACCATCACTAAGCAGAGCGCCCCAGCTACTTAACGGCTCCTGCGTACCTAATCCCAAAAAGCTCAGGAAGGACTCAAACAGGATCATGCTCGGCACCAGCAATGAAGCGTATACCACCACCACTCCCAGCACGTTCGGCACAATATGGCGGATAACGATACGCACGGTAGACACCCCACCCACTTGCGCCGCTTCAATAAACTCTTTGCGCTTGAGGCTCAGCGTTTGTCCACGCACGATACGCGCCATATCCAGCCAGGAGACCATCCCGATAGCGACAAAAATCAGCAGGATATTTTGACCAAAGAAGGTGACCAGCAGGATCACGAAGAACATGAACGGGAAGGAGTTGAGAATTTCCAGCAGACGCATCATCACCGAGTCGATTTTTCCGCCGAGGTAGCCCGACAGAGAACCGTACAGCGTACCGACAACCACCGCGACCAACGCCGCCGCAATGCCGACCATTAGCGAGATGCGCCCGCCAATCGCCACGCGCACCAACAGGTCGCGTCCCGACGAGTCAGTACCGAAATAGTGGCCTGATTCCGTATCCGGCGCGCTGGACATCATGCCCCAGTCAGTATCGAAGTAGGTAAACTGCGACAGCATCGGCGCGAGCGTCACGAACAGCGCAATAATTACCAGCACCACCAGGCTTGCTACCGCAGCTCGGTTATGCATAAAGCGTCGACGCGCGTCCTGCCACAGGCTACGGCCTTCGACCTCCAGCTTTTCACTGAAATTCTCCAGCGCTTCGCTGTTTTTCTTACTTAACATCATAGCGAGCTCCAGTATCAGTAACGAATTTTCGGGTCGATAACGGCATAAAGCACATCGACAATCGCGTTAAACACGATGGTCAGAGTACCCACCAGTATGGTCAGACTCAGAACCAGCGAATAGTCGCGGTTTAACGCGCCGTTGACGAACAATTGGCCAATGCCCGGCAAACCATAGATGGTTTCAATAACCATCGAACCGGTGATAATGCCGACAAATGCCGGTCCCATATAGGACAGCACTGGCAACAGCGCAGGTTTTAACGCATGGCGGAAAATAATCCGCCGCATCGGCAACCCTTTGGCGCGCGCGGTACGAATAAAGTTAGAGTGCAGCACTTCAATCATCGAACCGCGAGTAATACGAGCGATACTGGCGATGTAGGCCAGTGACAAGGCCACCATTGGTAGGATCATAAATTTCAACGCCCCACCGTTCCAGCCCCCGCCGGGCAGCCATTTCAAGGTTATGGCAAATATCATGACCAATAAGGGAGCGACCACGAAACTGGGGATAACTACCCCAGTCATTGCCACCCCCATAACCGTGTAATCCCAACGTGTATTTTGCTTCAGCGCGGCTATCACCCCGGCGCTAACGCCGACGAGTACCGCCAGAATAAAGGCTGCCGCACCCAGCTTCGCAGAAACCGGAAAACTCGAGGCAACGAGGTCGTTAACCGTGTAGTCTTTATATTTAAAGGATGGTCCAAAATCGCCATGCGCCAGCTGTTTCAGATAGCTGAAGTACTGCGTCGAGATAGGATCGTTAAGATGATATTTCGCTTCAATATTCGCCAGCACCTCTGGCGGTAACGCGCGTTCCCCGGTGAATGGGCTTCCGGGCGCAAGGCGCATCATAAAGAATGAAATCGTAATAAGAATAAACAGCGTCGGAATCGCTTCCAGACAGCGACGTAATATGAATTTTAACATTGCCCGTACCTTCTGGCGTGTGCCTTTATACCTCTTTAACCCCGACGTTCAGGTAAAGCGGTATTAATAGTTCGAAGAAAAAAGACACTGTGGGGCAAAAATGATTGCCCCACGTCTTGCCATTAATGCTTGATAATATACAAGTCTTTAACGTGGATATTATCCATCGGGTCTTTACCGGAGTATCCGCCAACCCATGGTTTCACCAGGCGGGCATTGACATAGTAATAAACCGGTACAATCGCAGAATCTTTATCCAGCTGCTGTTCCGCTTTCGAATACAGTTCGCTGCGCTGCGCTTCATCAGTCACTTTCAGCGTATCCGCAATCAGCTTATCAAATGCCGGGCTCTTATAGTGGACGGTATTATTGGAGCTGTCGGACAGCACCATATTCAGAAAGGACGTCGGTTCGTTATAGTCCGCACACCAGCCCGCACGTGAAACATCATAGTTGCCCTGATGGCGCGTATCGAGGAACGTTTTCCACTCCTGGTTTTCCAGCTTCACATTAGCACCCAGATTTTTCTTCCAGATAGATGCCGCGGCAATAGCCAGCTTCTTATGCAGATCTGAAGTGTTATACAGCAGGTCAAAGGTCAGCGGTTTCTCAGCGGTATATCCGGCCTCAGCCAGCAGTTTCTTCGCTTCTTCATTACGCTTTTCCTGAGACCACTTGAACCACTCTGGCTCAACCAGTTTCGCGCCATCGGTGTATGGAGGAGTAAAGCTATACGCCGGCAGGTCACCCTGGTTTTTCACTTTATTGACGATAATGTCACGATCCAACGCCAGCTTCAGGGCGGTACGAACACGAACATCGTTGAACGGTGCTTTCTGGTTATTGATTTCGTAATAATAGGTGCACAGATACGGGTCAACGTGGACTTCGTTCGGGATCTCTTTTTTCAGTTTCTGGAATAACTCAATCGGCATGTTGTTATAGGTCATGTCGATTTCACCGCTGCGATAGCGGTTAACGTCAGTCACTTCAGAAGAAATAGGCAGGTAAGTTACCTGGTTAATAACCGTTTTAGCGTTGTCCCAATAGTTGGTATTACGCTCAAGCACAATGCGCTCGTTCACAACCCAGTCTTTCAGTTTATACGCACCGTTAGTAATGATGTTAGCGGGCTGGGTCCACTTCTCGCCGAATTTTTCAACAGCAGCTCTAGGAACCGGTGAAACGGAAGAGTGCACAAGCAGTTTGTAGAAATAAGGAACAGGTTCGCTGAGGGTGACTTCAAAAGTATGATCGTCGAGAGCTTTTACACCGAGATCGGTGATCGGTTTTTTACCGGCGATAATATCATCAATATTGACGATATGACCGTACTGCAAATAACTGGCGTACGGTGATGCAGTATTTGGATTAGCCAAACGTTGCCAGCTATACACGAAATCTTGCGCGGTAACAGGCGTGCCGTCAGACCACTTAGCATCTTTACGCAGATGGAATGTCCAGACTTTAAAATCTTTATTTTCCCATTTTTCAGCCACGCCAGGCGATGGTTTGCCATCGACATCACTGATTAATAAACCTTCAAACAGGTCACGGTTAATGTTGGATTCAGGTACACCTTCGATTTTGTGGGGATCGAGTGACTGCACTTCCGAACCGTTATTACGCACCAGAGTCTGCTTTTCAGCAAGCTGCACACCCGCCGGCACTACTGCCGCCGTGGCAACATTTCCAGCGACTAGCGCAGTTAAGATCCCCGCAGCTACTAAACTTTTTTTAGTGATGTTAGTCATTGTGTTGTACTCCCTCATTATTATGGCTGGTTTTTTAACCAGACTGTTAATCCTGTCAGGATCACTGTACGGCACCGGAGATTTTCTGCCGTCAGGTCGTTTTTTGTTTTACTGCTTGCTATCACCGACTTTATTTATTCTGGCGGTTCGTATGACTGCCTTACGTCGATTATCTACGTGCCTCCCCTGCCGGAAACACGCTATTACCCTGTTGAGAGAAACTAACTGCAAATGATTCTCATCAACGTGAATTCTTCTGCATAATACCTGGCCGGAAAGTATCAAATGCGTTTCTTAACCGCCAATACATTTTACAAATTTGTTAACCAATTCTCTTTTATTGGAAATAAATCTCACAAAGAAAGTCTTACGAATGAAGGTTTTCTATAATAAACCCATGAAAAACAATAAATTACATCAAGACAGGTATTAACTACCCTGTCAGGTGTCAACACCACGTCAAAATACACATAAATTTAACAATTGGTTATTAATTAGCACATTCAACTGAAAAAAACGCTGAAATAACTAATAACATTTCGATAATCCTACAGCAAGCCCCAGAGTATGATGTTAATTAAATAACAGCGATATCAGGCTCTCTCTGGCAGATGGATGAGTGTTACATTCATAAAATCAATGAATAAACAAATGAATAACCATCAGCATTTTTTATTATCACTATGCTGATTTTCAACTTTAGTGAGAAGTTTTACTGATAATGAAAGGAAACGGAGCCGGGACCGACTCCGTTTGTACAGAAGAGAGATATCAGGCCAGCAAACCTGGGAAAATGGATTTGATACCTGTAACAATGAATTCGATACCCAAGGCCATTAACAGTAGCCCCATAATACGCGTAATGACGTTGATGCCAGTTTGTCCCAACAGTCGTACCAGCCATGGCGCCATGCGAAACAGCCCCCAGCAGCACAGGGCAAACAGCGCAATCGCGACAAAAAAGCCAAACAGGTTAATCGCACTGTGATATCGCGTACCCCAAACAATAGTTGAGCTTATCGCCCCCGGTCCCGCCATCAACGGCAATGCCAACGGTACAACGCCGATACTCTCACGGATTGCGGTTTCTGATTTTTCCTGTTTGTTTTGTTTATCTTCCCCTAGTTTTCCGCTAATCATTGACATCGCGATAGTCACAACCAGAATGCCGCCGGCAATCCTGAACGAATCTATTGAGATACCGAAAAGTTGCAGAATACCATCACCAAGAAACAGCGAAGTCCACAGAATGATAGCGACTGACAGGTTTGCCGTAAGGTTGGTTTTGTTTCGCGCTGCAGCAGTTTGATAACTGGTCATACTGATAAAGACAGGGATGATCCCTACCGGGTTGACCAACGCAAATAACCCAATGAAAAATTTAAAATAGACAGGAAAATCAAATAGCGTTTGGATCACGGTTAGCTCCGAAGCGTTAGCCGGATAAAATGAGTCATAAAAATTGATAAAATCCGCGCTGAAGATACGCCTTTTGTCAGCATACTTCACCTTCTATCTTCGTATATCTACGTAAATACGCTACCAATACTCAGTGTTATTAATATGTATTAATTATGCTAACGTTATTAGCATTCATTACGTCAACTTATTAACACTTGACAAGAAACGCTAAAAGGGCCTGCTGAAAGGTGTCAGCTTTGCGAATTTTTGATCCAGATCACGCAATTACTACCCAGAAGTGAGTAATCTTGCTTACGCCACCTGGAGGTAACGCGTTAGAGTTA
>OAVN01000054.1_pt1 | contig 39416 bp, 27 predicted proteins | sample 1476431 | NCBI WGS metagenome assembly OAVN01 (sample SAMEA2580100, study PRJEB22360) | human gut metagenome | biome: human gut; feature: human-associated habitat; material: faeces | place: Denmark | collected 2008/2010 | reverse complement strand
CGTCTTATCTGTTTAGCCCCAGGAAGCAAAAATATGGCAGCCGCCATACGCCGCGTTAATTCTATGCAATATGATGTCTATACCCAGACGGAGGTCAGTAATGGCAAACCATCGAGGCGGTTCCGGCAATTTTGCAGAAGACCGCGAAAGAGCATCAGAAGCAGGTAAAAAAGGTGGACAGCACAGCGGGGGTAATTTCAAAAATGACCCGCAGCGCGCATCTGAAGCAGGTAAAAAAGGTGGCAAGAGCAGTCACGGTAAAAGCGACAACTAGCCGGGCTAATCAATGACGCATGCATTTTTGTCTGTAGCTCGTCAAAACGCCATCACCGCCGGTTACCCCGGCGGTTTTCTGTTTATGGCTCCTGATGAACAACTTCTGGCGGTGGAACGTCAACCAACCTTCTGCTTAACAACGCATTGAGTAAAATCGCGCCAAAGGTGGCTGTACCGATCCCTCCCAACGTAAAACCGCCCAGTGTGAGAGCAAAATCACCCGCACCCAGCACTAAGGTTACTGCGACCATAATCAAATTACCGTTCTGGCTTAAATCCACACTGTTTTGTACCCAGATCCGTGCGCCTGCGACGGCAATCAGCCCGAACACAACAATTGATGCACCACCAATCACCGCAGCCGGAATAGTATGGATCAGCGCGCCAAATTTCGGCGAAAAGCCCAACAGCATGGCGATGACGGCAGCGGCAACAAACACCAGCGTCGAGTAGACTTTTGTCACGGCCATCACACCGATATTCTCGGCGTAGGTGGTTACGCCGCTACCGCCGACAGAGCCAGAAAGCATCGTCGCCAGCCCATCGCCTACGAATGCCCGCCCCATATACGGGTCCATATTGCGTCCGGTCATCCCGGCGACCGCCTTGAGATGACCTAAGTTTTCCGCCACCAGAATCACCGCCACGGGCGCAATCAGCATCATTGCCTGACCATTAAAAGCAGGAGTGGAAAAATGTGGCAGACCGAACCAGGCAGCATGGCTGACGAGAGTAAAATCGACGGCTTTTCCCAGCCCTAAAACGTTGGTCATCACGCCATACAGCAGACAGGCAACAATTAATCCTACGAGAATCAATAATCGCTGGATCATGCCACGGGTAAATACGGCCACCAGCCCAATACACAGCACCGTCATTACCGCCATCCAGCTATCAAAGGCCGAAGCCGATACATTTTTCACTGCGATAGGCGCTAAGTTCAGGCCAATCGCCATCACTACCGCACCCGTCACAACCGGCGGCATTAGTCGTTCAATCCAGCGCGTACCGATTTTCATCACCACCAGGCCAATGACGGTATAAACCAGCCCACAGGCGATAATCCCGCCCAGCGCGATGCCGATATTCGGATTAATTCCCTGACCATTAAAGCCCGTCGCGGCAATCACCACGCCGACAAAAGCCGCGCTGGAACCGAGATAACTGGGCACGCGCCCGCCGGTAATAAAGAAAAACAGTAACGTGCCGATCCCCGACATTAAAATGGAAAGATTGGGATCCAGCCCCATCAGAATCGGCATTAACACCGTCGCGCCAAACATCGCCACCGCGTGTTGAACGCCCATTACTGCCGTTTGAGCAAACGGCAATCGTTCATCCGGCGCGACCACGCCGCTCTCTGTAGAGGTCGATTTTAACTGCCAGTGAGGAAAACCGAACATTGCCATCAGCTGTCTCCTTAAGGAGGTTAACAAGCAGGGCGCATCAGCGCGTGATAACTGCGATCAAACCACACCAGCCCGTAGGGGGTGGCGTGACGATGAATCGCTTCGATGGCGCAAAACAAAATGTCGTGGGTGCCGACGCTCACCACCTGGCTGATACGGCAGTCAAACGAAACCAGTGCTTCTTCCAGTTGCGGGCATCCGGTCACACCCGTCTGCCAGCGGGCGGCGGCAAAGCGGTGTTCCATGGGCGTTTTGCCGCCAAAAAGGTTTGAAAGCGGCTCCTGCCCGGCGCTAAGTGTATTTACACACAGCGTTCGATTTTCATTGAATACCGGCCAGACGGACGCCCCACGATTCAGGCACACCAGTAATGTGGGCGGCGTGTCAGTCACGCTGCAGACGGCGCTGGCGGTGAACCCGGCGCGCCCGGCTGGACCGTCCGTAGTGATGATATTGACCGCCGCGCCCATACAGGACATCGCATCGCGAAAGGTTTGTTGATCGACAATGTTCATTGTTTGCTCCTTACAACAGCCCGCAGGCTTCTTCAAAGGACAGACGTGGCAGGCGCGCAAAAAGTTTGCTGGAATCGCCATAGCCGATATTAATCAGCAGATTGCTCTTCAGCGTGCTGCCCGCAAAAAAGGCGTCGTCAACGTATTGACGGTCAAAGCCCGACATCGGGCCGGTATCCAGCCCCAGCGCACGGCAGGCGACGATCAGATAGGCCGCCTGCATGGAACTGTTGCGAAACGCTGTTTCTTCGGCAAGTTGTGGACTGGAGGTAAACCAACTGCGGGCATCGCCGTGAGGAAACAGCTGTGGTAACCGTTCATAAAATTCACTGTCCCAGGCGACGATAGCGGTGACGGGCGCGGTCAGGGTTTTTTGCAGATTGCCGCTGGAAAGCGCCGGGCGCAGACGTTCTTTTCCTTCTGCAGTGCGGATAAACACGATCCGTGCCGGAGAACAGTTAGCAGATGTCGGCCCCCATTTCATCAGGGCATAAATCTCCCGTAACGTCTCATCGCTGACGGGGGGCTCCCGCCAGCCGTTGTGAGTGCGGGCATCGGTGAACAGGGTGCTAAGCGCACCTGGGCTAACGGCTTCGTTCATAGCAATTCCTTACAGAGCGGCTTCACGGTGATGTAACAGGCTGGCAAGCCCGTTGAGTAACAGAGCATTAAACGTTTCGGGATCGGTCACGTTGCAAGCGTGTCCGCCATAGCGCATCACCATTTTCTGGCTATCGGGCAGGGCGGCATGAAGTTCACTGGAACATGCTGTTGGCACCAGCAGATCATCACTGGCGCAGATGATTTGCACCGGGCAGCGGATACGATCCGCATGGTGACTAAAGTCAGCGCGTTTGAGGGCGTTAAGTCGACGCAGTAAATTATTTTTGCCTTGAAAATGCGCCAGTGCCAGCGCGTCTTCTGCCTCAAGGCGAGGTGCGCGGGCCGCCATCCAGTCGGCGGGATAGAGGAACAACGGCTGCGCTTCCACCCATGCCTGCGCGCCGCCGCTATGTAGTAACTGTTCGCGAACCTGAAAACAGCGGCGCGTATGGGCGTTTATTCGTAGCCAGCCGTTAACGCTGACCAGCACAGTTACCGACGCGGGATAATCCAGCGCCAGCTGCATTCCCACCAGCGCACCGAGCGCATGGCCGACCACCGCGTAACGCTCAATCCCTGCGGCTACCAGCGCCTGATGCAGTTCCGCTGCCATCTGGGCGATACTGTAATCTTCTGCCAGCGTGTCGGGATTATTGCCGGTGCCGCGCTGGTCGTAACAGACTACCTGATACTCCTGATCCAGCACCGCCAGTTGCGGTAACCAGTAACTGCCGCTACCGCCAAGACCCGAAATCAACACCACTACGGGCGCATCAGCATAAGGGGGAGGTGAGAGTGAAAGTTTCATCGCGGCCTCACTTGGCGATATGCGCAATTGTGGCGATTTCCACCAGCGCGTCAGGTTTTACCAGTCCGCACTGAATGCAGAATCGCGCCGGTTTGTCACCCGGGAAAAACTCGGCGTAGATTTCGTTAATCGCGGCGTAATTTTTCCAGTCGGTAATAAAGATGCTGTTGAAGGTCACATCCGCCATCGTGCCACCCGCCGTCTCGATCACCTTGCGGATGGTTTCCAGAACGTGGCGGGTTTGCGCCTTTGGGTCATCGGCAAACAGCACGTTGTTATGTTGATCAAAAGCCAGCGTACCGGAGACATACACCACGCCATCAGCCAGCGTGCCGGGAACGAAGGGGGCCAGCGGTGCGCTGCTGCCAGCAGGAATAATTACGGATTTTGGCATCGTTAAACTCCTTAAGCGATACGAGCAAAGGACGTGGAAGAAAGCGCGTCGCAGAACGTTTCGACGTCGCTGACCCAGCCAAAAAAGGTTTCGATATTGAACAACGCGGCTTTCTGTGCAAATTCCGGCCCCGCCTGGTGTGTTGCGTCTTCCAGCACCACGCCGAAATACTCCAGAAAAAAGCCGTCGCGTAGCGTCGATTCGACGCAGACGTTGGTAGCGATACCGGTGAAAACCAGATGGCGTATTCCACGGCTGCGCAAAATGCTGTCCAGCGGCGTATTGAAGAAACCGCTGTAGCGCGGCTTCGGCAGCACAATATCGCCAGGCTGCGGCACCAGTTCATCCACCAGTTGATAATCCCAGGAGCCTTTCGCCAGCAATTTCCCCTGCAGCTGCGGCTGATTACGCATGGTTTTCAGGGCGTTCGATTTATGAAAATTCGGTGAGCCGGGGCCGCCAGCCTCGACATACTGTTCATCCCAGCCATTTTGAAACCAGATGATCAGCATCCCTGCCGTTCGCGCTGCGGTCACGGCGGTTTGAATGTTGGCAATGACCGGGCGAGTGGTTGAGACATCAAACCCGGCGAGATCTAAGTAGCCGCCTGGCGTGGCATAGGCATTTTGCATATCCACCACGATCAGCGCAGTTTGCTGCGGATCGAAGGTAATGGCTTCCGGTCGTGCGGTTAAGGTTGTCATCATGCCACCTCCTGAGTCAGCGCAGGGAGATGGGCGCGGCACAGCATCAGTGGTTGAATGCGCTCGCCGAAGTTTTCGATTCCCGACAGAAAATCATCGAAGGTCAACAGCACGCCTTCGGCACCAGGCACGCTTGCGACTTCATCTAACATGCGCGCGACACTGGCGTAAGAACCGACTAACGTCCCCATATTGATGTTTACCGCCGAAGTGGGATCGGCCATCTGACGGACGTTGGTGTCTGTACCGGAGCGGGTATCTTTCTGACTTTGTTCGGTTAGCCAGCTTAACGCCTCTTCATCCGCGCCCGCTTTGTAGTGTTCCCATTTGGCGCGAGCGGCATCGTCGGTTTCGTCGGCAATCACCATAAACAACACATAAGAGCCAACGTCGCGTCCGGTTTGCTCTGCGGCCTGTTTCATCCGCGCAGCGGTCGGGGCGAAAGCCGTGGGTGTATTTACGCCTTTGCCGAAACAGAAGTTAAAATCGGCATACCGGGCGGAGAACGCCATGCCAGCGTCGCTTTGCCCGGCGCATATCACTTTCATGGGGACACTCGGTTGCGGACTGACGCGACAATCATCCATAGTGAAAAAATCGCCTTTAAAATCGCTTTTCCCCGAGCCCCACAGGTCGCGCAGCACCTGAACATATTCGGTGAGATAGTCGTAACGACGGGAGAAATAGTCATCGCCAGGCCAGATACCCATCTGCTCATACTCGGGCTTCTGCCAGCCAGTCACGAGGTTGACGCCAAAACGCCCGCCAGAGATGGAGTCGATGGTTGCGGCCATACGGGCGACGATTGCCGGAGGTAACGTTAAGGTGGCAGCTGTCGCGTATATCTGAATGCGCGAGGTCACGGCTGCCAGCCCCGCCATCAAGGTGAACGACTCAAGGTTGTGATCCCAGAACTCAGTTTTGCCGCCAAAGCCACGCAGTTTGATCATCGAAAGGGCGAAATCGAAATGGTAGTGCTCCGCTTTTTGCACAATGGCTTTATTCAGTTCAAAGGTCGGCATGTACTGCGGCGCGTGGGTCGAAATGAGCCAGCCGTTGTTGCCGATAGGTACGAATACGCCAATTTTCATCATCAACCTCTCTTCGTCTCGTAAAGTGAAAGTCAGACGGGGCGCTGCATCCTGCATATCCTTTTCAGCCGCGTAATGGTTTGTTTGCAAAGCGGATGCCAGTTTTTAAAAAGTGAATGTTATTAATGTGTTAATGTTAAGTTGTCTAAAATGCCTGGAAAAAAGTGGACTAAACGGTCAAAACAGTTGCACATAAAACATGCATTCGTGCGCGATGAGAGTGCAGAAGGTCGAGGCCGGGCGGGGGTTTTGCTATCCTGTTGCCAATCTACAAGAGGGGAGAGCGCATGACGCAAGGCGCAGTGAAAACAACGGGTAAACGTTCGCGCGCAGTGAGCGCGAAGAAAAAAGCGATTCTTAGCGCAGCACTGGACACTTTTTCACAATTCGGTTTTCACGGCACAAGGCTGGAGCAGATCGCGGAGTTGTCAGGCGTTTCAAAAACCAATCTGCTGTATTACTTCCCGTCAAAAGAGGCGCTGTATATAGCCGTACTGCGGCAGATTCTCGATATCTGGCTGGCACCGTTAAAAGCGTTTCGTGAAGATTTCGCCCCGCTGGCGGCGATCAAAGAATACATCCGTCTGAAGCTGGAAGTTTCCCGCGATTATCCGCAGGCTTCGCGCCTGTTCTGTATGGAGATGCTGGCAGGTGCACCGCTGTTAATGGATGAACTGACGGGCGATTTGAAGGCATTAATTGATGAGAAATCGGCGCTGATTGCCGGTTGGGTTAAAAGCGGCAAACTCGCGCCGATTGACCCGCAGCATTTGATTTTTATGATTTGGGCTTCCACTCAACATTACGCCGATTTTGCCCCTCAAGTGGAGGCGGTGACAGGCGCGACGTTGCGCGATGAGGTGTTTTTCAATCAAACGGTTGAAAACGTGCAGCGGATTATTATTGAGGGGATTCGACCACGTTAAAGATGCCGGAGGAGGTTGTAACATCCTCCGGCTACCTGTTTAACCGATCGTCATTAAACTGGCGTTACCGCCAGCAGCAGCGGTATTCACACTCAGCGAACGCTCGATATACAGCCGTTCCAGAAGGATATTGCTTTCGCCACGGGCAAAACCCTGCACCGAAACAATTGCACCATCCCGCGCGGCAACGGCTTCACACAATGCGCGAAGCTGATCCGAATCACCGTGGAAGATCACCGCATCAAAGGGTTGAGCGGTTATATTTTCCGCTTTCGCCAGTTGAATACGTTCGCTGACTGCCGATGGCAATGCCTTCACTAACTGACGATGCAGCGCATCATCCGGCCACAGCACCTGGCTACCCACCGCCAGCACAGCGGCGAGCTGAGTCAGCGCATCCTGTTCATCATCCGCAATACACAACACGCGCTCACGCGGCAGCAGCGTCCAGGTGTTGCGTTCACCCGTCGGCCCTGGCAACAATCGTTGTGTTCCAGCCTGCGCCAACTCGCCATATTGCGTACATAACGCCTGCAATTCTGGACGGTTTGCCGCCCATTCCCGCAGTGCATTTAGCGGCTGAGTCAATGCGGCTTTCAACTGCGCATCGACCGGATACTCCGCATCCTGACGCGCGAGCGTCACTGCCAGCGCACTTTCCGGGCGATTCGCCAGCAGACGGTAGAGATAGAGCGGACCGCCTGCTTTCGGCCCGGTACCGGACAACCCTTCGCCGCCGAACGGTTGCACCCCAACCACTGCGCCCACCATATTACGGTTAACGTACAGATTACCGACATGCGCCGAGCCAGTGACCTGGGCGATGGTTTCATCAATGCGCGTATGGACGCCAAGCGTCAGACCATAACCGGAAGCGTTAATCTGCTCGATCAGCGCCGGCAGCTGGTTACGGTTGTAACGCACCACATGCAGCACCGGACCAAAGACCTCTTTTTGTAATTCGGCAAAGTCATCCAGTTCGATCAGCGTCGGAGCGACAAAGGTGCCGCTTTGCCATTCACGGGCATCTTCACTGTTTTCCCGCACTGCCTGGAACACCGGGCGGCCTTTGCTACGCATAGTCTGAATATGGCGCTCAATATTGGTCTTCGCTTCGCCATCAATCACCGGACCGATATCGGTGGTCAGGCGACCCGGATTACCCATCCGGCATTCGGCCATTGCGCCGCGCAGCATTTTCAGCGTGTGGTCGGCAATCTCATCTTGCAGGCACAGCACGCGCAGTGCCGAACAACGCTGACCTGCACTGTCAAACGCCGAGGCCAGCACATCTATTACGACTTGTTCGGTCAGTGCTGAAGAATCGACAATCATCGCGTTCATGCCGCCGGTTTCAGCGATGAGCGGAATAGGGCGACCCTGAGCGTCCAGGCGGCTGGCGATATTGCGCTGCAGTAACGTAGCGACTTCGGTTGAACCGGTAAACATCACCCCGCGCACGCGATCATCACCCGTCAGTTGCGCGCCCACGGTTTCACCCCGACCTGGCAGCAATTGCACCACGCCTGGCGGTACACCCGCTTCCAGCAAAATGGCGATCCCTTGCGCGGCAATCAGCGGCGTTTGTTCTGCCGGTTTTGCCAGCACGCTGTTACCTGCCGCCAGTGCGGCAGCGATCTGCCCGGTGAAAATAGCCAGCGAGAAGTTCCACGGACTGATACATACCACAGGCCCTAATGGACGGTGGGTTTCGTTAGCGAAATCATCCCGCACCTGTCCGGCATAGTAGTGGAGAAAATCGACCGCTTCGCGCACTTCGGCAATGGCGTTACTGAAGGTTTTTCCGGCTTCACGCACCAGAATACCAATCAGTTGCTGCATCTGGCTTTCCATTAGCACGGCAGCGCGATGCAAAATCGCCGCGCGTTCAGCCGGAGGAGTGGCAAACCAGATTGGCGCGTTATTAACCGCACTTTCCAGCGCCTGTTCTACTTCACGCGGCGTGGCTTCACGCACATAGCCCACAATATCTTTCGGTTCCGCAGGGTTAATAACGGGCGACATCTCACCAGCCGCGACCGATTGTTCCAGCATTGGCAAGGCCTGCCATTTTTGCAGTGCACTATTGAGCAGGGCAGAGGAGAGCGAGGCCAGACGGTGTTCGTTAGCGAGATCCAGCCCTGCCGAGTTGTCGCGCCCGTGACCGTAAAGATCGCGCGGCAGGGGAATTTTCGGATGCGGTAATCCAGTTTGCCCTTCCTGTTGCGCCAGTTTTTCTACAGCAGTGACTGGATCGGCGACCAGTTCATCCAGTGGCAAAGAGGTGTCGGCAATACGGTTAACAAACGAGGTGTTAGCACCGTTTTCCAGCAGGCGGCGCACCAGATATGCCAGCAGCGTTTCATGTGTACCGACCGGAGCATAAATACGACACGGACGGTTAAGTTTGCCGTCGGCAACTTTCCCGGTGACCTGCTCATACAGTGGCTCGCCCATACCATGCAGGCACTGGAACTCGTACTGACCCGGGTAGTAGTTTTGACCCGCCAGTTGATAAATTGCCGCCAGCGTATGGGCGTTGTGCGTCGCGAACTGCGGGTAGATTAGATTTGGCACCGCCAGCAGTTTTTTCGCACAGGCAAGATAAGAAACGTCGGTATACACCTTGCGGGTATAAACCGGATAACCTTCAAGGCCGTCCATCTGTGCACGCTTGATTTCACTATCCCAGTACGCGCCTTTCACCAGGCGAATCATCAGACGGCGACGGCTGCGGGTGGCGAGATCAATCAGGTAATCGATCACCAACGGGCAGCGTTTTTGATAAGCCTGAATAACAAAACCGATGCCGTTCCAGCCTGCCAGTTCAGGCTCGAAACAGAGTTTTTCCAGCAGATCGAGGGAGATCTCCAGACGATCGGCCTCTTCGGCATCGATGTTAATACCAATATCGTACTGACGCGCCAGCAGGGTGAGTGATTTCAGACGCGGGTAAAGCTCTTCCATTACCCGGTCATACTGGGCGCGGCTATAACGCGGATGTAGCGCCGACAGCTTGATTGAAATGCCCGGACCTTCATAGATGCCACGACCGTTAGACGCTTTACCAATGGCGTGAATCGCCTGCTGATAGGAAACCATATACGCTTGTGCATCTGCGGCAGTCAGTGCGGCTTCGCCCAGCATATCGTAAGAGTAACGGAAACCTTTCTCTTCCAGTTTGCGGGCATTGGCTAACGCTTCCGCGATGGTTTCGCCCGTGACGAACTGCTCGCCCATCAGGCGCATCGCCATATCCACACCTTTGCGGATCAGCGGTTCACCGCTCTTACCGATAATGCGGTTCAGCGAGCGGGAGAGGCTGGCTTCGTTATGGGTGGAAACCAGTTTGCCGGTAAACAGCAGCCCCCAGGTAGCGGCATTAACAAACAGGGACGGGCTACGACCAATGTGTGACTGCCAGTTACCGTTACTGATTTTGTCGCGAATTAACGCGTCACGGGTGGCTTTGTCGGGAATACGCAACAACGCTTCCGCCAGACACATCAGCGCCACGCCTTCCTGCGATGACAACGAAAACTCCTGCAATAACCCCTGAACCATACCTGCGCGACCACTGGCGTTTTTTTGATTACGCAGTTTATCGGCCAGTTGATACGCCAGTTTGTGCGCCTGTTCAGCTACTGGCTGCGGCAGGCGAGCTTGTTCCAGCAGCATAGAAACCGCTTCGGTTTCCGGGCGGCGATAGGCGGCGGTGATGGCGGCGCGGGAAACCGACTGGGGCAATATTTGCTCGGCAAAGTCGAGGAAAGGCTGGTGTGGTTCCTCTGCCGGAGTCGGTGCTTCATCGCTCTCATTGGCCGCGCCAGAAAGCAGCGCTGGTAGCTCCGGGAGAGTATCGCTGTTTTCCAGTTGTTCAAGATAAGAAAAAATCGCCTGTTTAATTAACCAGTGTGGTGTGCGATCGATACGTGTCGCGGCAGACTTAATACGCTCACGCGTCGCGTCGTCCAGCTTAACCCCCATGGTGGTGGTTCCCATGCCATTACTCCTGTTGTTCTGAAAGGTGCAACTTAACGTTATCGTGAAATATCCATGATGTTGCAACTTTGTGCAACCGTGTTAAATGTGACCTGCGTAGCAAGCTTAAAAATGAATGAAATGTTAATAAACGAAATCGATATGACAGGGATTAAAAAAATAACTCAGACTTTTTCTCTGCGGCAGTTAACCTTTTTGAAAGGTGCAACCGCAAAAAATGTGAGAGAGTGCAACCTGATGAAAAATAGTGTCGCTGAGCACTAAAATTTAATGTAAATGGTGTGTTAAATCGATTGTGAATAACCAGCGCTTCCGGCAGGATACGGTCGCCCTGGTAAAACATAAACTCTGTTACCCCGTTCCGGTGGCAGATATAACGGCAAGTTTCGACATTGCCGATAATAATTTTTTGGAGACTTTAGATGGCTATTAGCACACCGATGTTGGTGACATTTTGTGTCTATATCTTTGGCATGATATTGATTGGGTTTATTGCCTGGCGATCAACGAAAAACTTCGACGACTATATTCTGGGCGGTCGTAGTCTTGGGCCATTCGTGACGGCATTATCGGCGGGTGCGTCGGATATGAGCGGCTGGCTGTTAATGGGGTTGCCAGGCGCTGTTTTTCTTTCCGGGATTTCCGAAAGCTGGATCGCCATTGGTCTGACATTAGGCGCGTGGATCAACTGGAAACTGGTGGCCGGGCGGTTGCGTGTGCATACCGAATACAACAATAACGCCTTAACATTGCCGGATTATTTCACCGGGCGCTTTGAAGATAAAAGCCGCATTTTGCGCATTATCTCCGCGCTGGTTATTTTGCTGTTCTTCACCATTTATTGCGCTTCAGGCATTGTGGCAGGCGCGCGTCTGTTTGAAAGTACCTTTGGCATGAGCTACGAAACGGCTCTGTGGGCGGGGGCTGCGGCGACGATCCTTTACACCTTTATTGGCGGTTTCCTCGCGGTGAGCTGGACTGACACTGTACAGGCCAGTCTGATGATTTTTGCCCTGATCCTGACGCCAGTTATCGTCATTATCAGTGTCGGTGGCTTTGGTGACTCGCTGGAAGTAATCAAACAAAAGAGCATTGAAAACGTGGATATGCTCAAAGGGTTGAATTTTGTCGCCATTATCTCGCTGATGGGTTGGGGGCTGGGTTACTTCGGGCAGCCGCACATCCTGGCGCGTTTTATGGCGGCAGATTCTCACCACAGCATTGTCCATGCGCGTCGTATCAGTATGACCTGGATGATCCTCTGCCTGGCAGGGGCGGTGGCTGTCGGCTTCTTTGGTATCGCTTACTTTAACGAGCACCCGGTGGTAGCAGGTGCGGTAAACCAGAACGCCGAGCGCGTGTTTATTGAACTGGCACAAATTCTGTTTAACCCGTGGATTGCCGGGATTTTGCTGTCGGCGATTCTGGCGGCGGTAATGTCAACGTTAAGTTGCCAGCTGCTGGTATGTTCCAGTGCGATTACCGAAGATTTATACAAAGCGTTTCTGCGTAAACAGGCCAGCCAGAAAGAGCTGGTATGGGTAGGGCGAGTGATGGTGCTGGTGGTGGCGCTGGTGGCGATTGCGCTGGCGGCAAACCCGGAAAACCGCGTGCTGGGCTTAGTGAGCTACGCGTGGGCAGGCTTTGGCGCAGCGTTTGGTCCGGTGGTGCTGTTCTCGGTGATGTGGTCACGCATGACGCGCAACGGTGCGCTGGCGGGGATGATCATCGGTGCGCTGACGGTTATCGTCTGGAAACAGTTCGGCTGGCTGGGTCTGTACGAAATTATTCCGGGCTTTATCTTCGGCAGTATCGGGATTGTAGTGTTTAGTTTGCTGGGTAAAGCGCCGTCAGCGGCGATGCAAAAACGCTTTGCCGAGGCCGATGCGCACTATCATTCGGCTCCGCCGTCACGGTTGCAGGAAGGGTAAGGGAAGGCGTTTTACCGAAAATTTCACGTCATAACAGGAAGCAGGCAGAGGGCAATCAGTGATTGCCCTCTGCGTTTTTTCTCAAAATATTTTTACATCTTCTCATCATTATCACTACATTCCACTTGTATTTTTCTTCATCGTAATGATAATCGCTATCACTGCGATTTACTTTTCTTTGCATAGATTGACTCAGAAAAACGTTTAAGGGTGGGTGGCATGTTTGTTCCGTTTCTCATTATGTTGCGCGAAGGACTTGAAGCCGCGCTGATTGTCAGTTTGATTGCCAGCTATCTTAAGCGTACCCAGCGAGGCCGATGGATTGGTGTAATGTGGATTGGCGTGTTGCTTGCCGCTGCGTTGTGTCTGGGCTTGGGTATCTTCATTAACGAAACCACCGGCGAATTTCCGCAAAAAGAACAGGAACTGTTTGAAGGCATTGTGGCGGTGATCGCCGTGGTGATCCTTACCTGGATGGTTTTCTGGATGCGCAAAGTGTCGCGCAACGTCAAAGTACAACTGGAGCAGGCGGTCGATAGCGCATTGCAGCGTGGAAATCATCATGGCTGGGCGCTGGTGATGATGGTCTTTTTTGCCGTTGCAAGGGAAGGGCTGGAGTCGGTCTTTTTCCTGCTGGCGGCATTTCAACAAGATGTCGGGATCTGGCCGCCGCTAGGTGCAATGCTCGGTCTTGCTACAGCCGTGGTGCTTGGCTTCCTGCTCTACTGGGGCGGTATTCGCCTCAATCTTGGTGCATTTTTTAAATGGACCAGTCTGTTTATTCTCTTCGTCGCCGCAGGGCTGGCAGCTGGTGCCATTCGCGCATTTCATGAAGCCGGATTGTGGAACCACTTTCAGGAAATCGCCTTCGATATGAGCGCGGTGCTCTCAACTCACTCGCTGTTTGGCACACTGATGGAAGGGATTTTTGGCTATCAGGAAGCACCGAGCGTCAGCGAAGTCGCCGTCTGGTTTATTTATCTCATCCCGGCGCTGGTGGCATTTGTTCTGCCACCACGCGCAGGGGCGACTGCGTCCCGCTCCGTGTAGCAAATACGACGCAAACTCTTGCTTAGTTACAACATACTTTAAAGGGATAGTCTCGTCATGACCATTAACTTCCGCCGTAACGCATTGCAGTTGAGCGTGGCTGCGCTGTTCTCTTCTGCTTTTATGGCTAACGCCGCTGATATTCCGCAAGTCAAAGTGACCGTGACGGATAAGCAGTGCGAGCCGATGACCATTACGGTTAACGCCGGGAAAACACAGTTCATTATTCAGAACCACAGCCAGAAGGCGCTGGAGTGGGAGATCCTCAAAGGCGTGATGGTGGTGGAAGAGCGGGAAAATATCGCCCCTAGTTTTAGCCAGAAAATGACGGCGAATTTACAGCCTGGCGAATACGATATGACCTGCGGTCTGCTGACTAACCCGAAAGGGAAGTTGATCGTCAAAGGTGAAGCAACGGCGGATGCGGCGCAAAGTGATGCGCTGTTAAGTCTTGGTGGTGCAATTACTGCATATAAAGCGTATGTCATGGCGGAAACCACGCAACTGGTGACCGACACCAAAGCCTTTACCGACGCTATTAAAGCAGGCGATATCGAAAAAGCGAAAGCACTGTATGCGCCGACGCGCCAGCACTATGAGCGCATTGAACCGATTGCTGAACTGTTCTCCGATCTGGATGGCAGCATTGACGCCCGTGAAGATGATTACGAGCAAAAAGCCGCCGATCCGAAATTCACCGGTTTCCACCGTCTGGAAAAAGCATTGTTTGGCGATAACACCACCAAAGGAATGGATAAGTATGCTGACCAGCTTTATACCGATGTGGTCGATTTGCAAAAACGCATCAGTGAACTGGCTTTCCCTCCTTCAAAAGTGGTCGGCGGTGCAGCCGGACTGATTGAGGAAGTGGCAGCCAGCAAAATCAGCGGTGAAGAAGATCGCTACAGCCACACCGATCTGTGGGATTTCCAGGCTAACGTTGAAGGCTCGCAGAAAATTGTCGATCTGCTGCGTCCACAACTACAAAAAGCGAATCCGGAACTGTTGGCAAAAGTCGATGCCAACTTCAAAAAGGTCGATACCATTCTGGCGAAATACCGTACTAAAGACGGTTTTGAAAATTACGACAAACTGACCGATGCTGACCGGAATGCACTGAAAGGACCGATTACTGCGCTGGCGGAAGATCTGGCGCAACTTCGCGGTGTGCTGGGGCTGGACTAAGCGTTATGCAGTATGAAGATGAAAACGGCGTGAATGAACCGTCACGCCGACGTTTACTGAAAGGGATTGGTGCGCTGGCGCTGGCGGGAAGTTGTCCGGTCGCTCATGCACAAAAAACGCAAAGTGCGCCGGGTACGCTTTCACCGGATGCACGCAATGAGAAACAGCCGTTTTATGGTGAGCATCAGGCAGGGATCCTGACACCACAACAGGCTGCAATGATGCTGGTGGCGTTTGATGTGCTTGCCAGCGATAAAGCCGATCTTGAACGGTTGTTTCGCTTGTTGACTCAGCGTTTTGCTTTTCTGACTCAGGGCGGAGCGGCACCAGAAACGCCAAATCCGCGCCTGCCACCACTCGATTCCGGCATTCTTGGCGGCTACATTGCGCCCGATAATCTCACCATCACGTTATCGGTGGGTCACTCATTGTTTGATGAGCGCTTTGGCCTTGCGCCACAGATGCCAAAAAAGTTGCAGAAGATGACGCGTTTCCCTAACGACTCGCTGGATGCGGCGTTATGTCATGGTGATGTGTTGCTACAAATTTGCGCCAACACCCAGGACACGGTGATCCATGCGCTGCGCGATATCATCAAACACACGCCGGATTTGCTCAGCGTGCGCTGGAAGCGGGAAGGGTTTATTTCCGACCACGCAGCGCGTAGTAAAGGCAAAGAGACGCCGATAAATTTGCTGGGCTTTAAAGACGGCACCGCCAATCCCGATAGCCAGAATGCGAAGTTGATGCAAAAAGTGGTGTGGGTGACGGCAGAGCAGCAGGAGCCTGCGTGGACAATCGGTGGCAGCTATCAGGCAGTACGCCTGATTCAGTTTCGAGTGGAATTTTGGGACAGAACGCCACTGAAAGAGCAGCAGACGATATTTGGTCGTGATAAGCAAACCGGTGCGCCGCTGGGCATGCAGCATGAGCATGATGTTCCCGATTACGCTAGCGATCCGGAAGGGAAGGTGATTGCGCTGGACAGCCATATCCGGCTGGCGAATCCCCGCACGGCGGAGAGCGAGTCCAGCCTGATGCTGCGTCGTGGCTACAGTTATTCGTTGGGCGTCACCAATTCCGGGCAACTCGATATGGGGCTACTGTTTGTCTGCTACCAACACGATCTGGAAAAGGGCTTCCTGACAGTACAAAAAAGGTTGAATGGCGAGGCGCTGGAGGAATATGTCAAACCTATCGGTGGCGGCTATTTCTTTGCGCTGCCGGGTGTGAAGGACGCGAACGATTATCTCGGAAGCGCATTATTGCGGGTTTAATGTTTTTAGGCGGATAAGGCGTTTACACCGCACCAGGCGTTCGTGCGCTGATGCGACGCTTGCGCGTCTTATCATGCCTACAATCGGTGCGGGTCGGTAGGTTGGATAAGGCGTTCAAGCCGCATCCGGCAAGCTTTTACCAGTACTGCGAATCCTGCTGAAAGCACACAGCTTTTTTCATCACTGTCATCACTCTGTCATCTTTCCGGTAGAAACTAATGTCACTGAAATGGTGTTTTATGGTTAAATATAAGTGAATATATTGTTGCAATGAATGCGAAATCTGTTGTACTTATTAAGTAGCAGCGGAAGTTCCCGGCAGTGATAGTCAGTCACTATGGAGATCGCGGATGGTAACGTCCTGTACTGGACATGTTTTAGATAATCAGCGCGCCACCACTCGCGGAGATTTCTCCTCCGGTAGTCATCTCGTCACTTTGTATTTTCAACCTCATCCTTTCTTTTCATGTGTTACCGACGCCGTAAACGGTGCGCGTAGCCGTTTTTCGGCATTTTATCCAAAAGCAAACTATGGCTTACAAGGAAGCCAACCCTCTGATGTTCGTGCGCATAATCGCGCTGCCAACGGCGCGTGTGATGAATACAAACAACTCAAGGTGCTCTCCATGGGAAGACAAAAAGCAGTGATCAAAGCTCGTCGCGAGGCAAAACGTGTGCTGAGACGGGATTCGCGCAGCCATAAGCAGCGTGAAGAAGAATCGGTCACCTCGCTTGTGCAGATGAGCGGCGTAGAAGCCATTGGTATGGCCCGCGACAGTCGCGATACCTCGCCCATCCTCGCGCGAAATGAAGCGCAATTGCACTATCTGAAGGCTATTGAGAGTAAGCAGCTGATATTTGCCACGGGCGAAGCCGGGTGCGGAAAAACCTGGATCAGCGCAGCAAAAGCGGCAGAGGCCCTGATACATAAGGATGTCGACAGGATTATCGTCACCCGTCCAGTTCTGCAAGCTGATGAAGATCTTGGCTTCTTACCTGGTGATATCGCAGAAAAGTTTGCTCCCTATTTTCGCCCGGTCTACGACGTGCTGGTCCGTCGCTTAGGGGCTTCCTTTATGCAATACTGCCTGCGACCGGAAATAGGGAAGGTGGAAATTGCGCCGTTCGCCTATATGCGTGGACGTACCTTTGAAAATGCAGTCGTCATTCTTGACGAGGCGCAGAATGTGACTGCCGCGCAAATGAAAATGTTTTTAACCCGCCTCGGGGAGAACGTGACGGTTATCGTCAACGGTGATATCACGCAATGCGATTTGCCTCGCGGCGTGCGCTCCGGATTAAGTGACGCGCTGGAACGTTTCGAAGAGGATGAAATGGTCGGGATCGTCCGATTCGGTAAAGAGGATTGCGTACGTTCGGCACTTTGCCAACGTACGCTACATGCATACAGTTAAGTGTATTATCGGTGCAGAGCCCGGGCGAACCGGGCTTTGTTTTGGGTGTTTATACCCGGACTAGCGTTTTTTCTGAAACCACCATTTTTATTTGTCCCTGACTGGTGAAGTGTACGCTCATCCTGTGGCTTTTTTGTAGTTGCTGATAAAGCTCATCAGGTATTGCTAAGCTCTCTGCATATTCTTGCGGCGTATATTGGTATGCTGCATGATGCTGCTGTTTTTTAAAACGCAGCTTATTGTACAATGCCCAGACGATTAACACGACGGCATTCGCCACTGCCAGCAAAAAATAGAACTGAAGTCGGCTTCTGGCCTCGCTTTGCCAGTAATAACCCGTCAGCAGATCAATGGCGAATAAGAATATGAACAAAGCAAATAATGTCCACAAGATGGTTGTGGCAACATAATCAACCAGTAAACGTACTGGCGATTGTCGGGTCGTAATAATTAGATTGTTCATATTAACCTCTCAGAATCCCACGATCGGGACTTACCCAACGAGCGCGTTGTTTTTTAGGCATCAACATGACACGTGTAAATGATACCAATGTCGTTGCCAGGCTTAGCATCCAGAAAATAACCGGAAACCAAATAATCCAGAAAAGCGATGAAGCCAGATTGTGCTCATAGCGATTCTCAATTACCAGACTGACAATAAATTGCAGTAAACATAACGTGCACAATAATATTCCGGCAGTATGTGTCGCTGCGATATGTGTCAATTCAATATTTAACGGTACACCTGCAAGTTGGACTGCGTAAATAATGAAACCGACCAGGCAGGTAAAGGCCCATATTGTCGTCAGGCAGTATTCAAAAAACAGTGGCCACATTCGAAAGTTTTCTTTTCGCCACAACCTTGTCATATTTTTGAGGAATACTTCTGCACCGCCCTGAGCCCAGCGCAGGCGCTGTTTCCACAGCCCTTTTAACGTTTCAGGCATTAATATCCAGCACAGCGCCCGTGGCTCGTAAAAAATCGTCCACTGATTCAACTGCAGCTTCCAGCTAATATCAATATCTTCGGTGATCATATCGTCACTCCAGTAACCCACTTCTGCCAGGGCGCTGCGACGAAATGCGGCAATAACACCGGAAACGGTAAATACGTTTCCATAGATACGCTGGGTCCGCTTGATCAAACCAATAATTGAGGAATACTCGCCAACCTGAATTTTACCCACCAGGGTAGAACGTGTGCGAATACGAGGATTACCGGTTACGGCACCCACACGTGGGTTGTACAACATCGGTTCCACAATATATGCCGCTGCATCGCGGTCTAATAACGCGTCGCCATCAATGCACACCAGATATTCACTTTTCGCCGCGGCAGCTCCGGTTTTAAGCGCAATGGCTTTCCCCTGGTTTTGCGCCAGATGAATGACCCGCAGACGGGGAATTTGTGCAGCCATGTGATCCAGGATGGCACGGGTTTTGTCTGTTGAACCATCATTTACGGCAATAACTTCAATGTTCTCATAACGCTGTGCTAAAGCGGCATGTATAGTTTCCTCAACGTTTTTCTCCTCATTAAAACAGGGAATGATAATGGAGATAGATGGATTATCTTTCAACTGGGGGGCTGGTGCGTTTTCTCCCCACGGCCAGTGGCGTTCACGATAGACCCAGAAATAGACGCCGCCAATAATCCACATAATGGACATAAAAAACGGCCAGAAGAAAACGAACCTCATCATCAGTTCACCAGAGTGAAAGTACGCTACGCATAGAGGTATGCATAACACCAGACATAATATAAAAAACGATACGATGCGATTAATCATTTTTCGGATACCAGGCTGTTGAAAACTCAGGACGAATAACGTCTATTTCAGGTTGGTTATGCAGAAAATTGTCGGGATAATAACCATAATTTTTCACTCCATTCAGTTGTAATAGGCTCATCCAGTGAGCGAGTTGTTGTGAAGAAATAGCCTGATGCTGACCATTTTTCTGCCAGTTTTGTGCCTGTAATTCTAAAATTGATTTGTCTTTAGCCTGCGGGATGCTTTTCATCTGATTGGTCAATTGTGTTAACCATTGATCAGCCGATTTTTCTGTGACGCCTTCCATATAAGGCATAGCCATAATAGCGGTCCAGTCATAGCTTTTTAGGAAATCAGCATAATTCTGTGCAAACCAGGCTTCACTTTCAGGTTGTATTACCGGAAGTGCAAAAATATTTCGTGCAGTTTTAACATGTGGACCACGAATGGCTTTTACGCGCGCACTAAGTTCTAAAGTGAAGTCAGTTAACGCACGACTTTTAAAGCGGGTCCACTGTTTAAATTGCTCCGGGTTTTGTCGAATTTCGCTCAGACTCCCGCTAAAGCCAGCTTGCTGATAAGCCGCGATAGCCGCTGCACTGGCATCTTCATAATCTGAAAGCAAAGCATCATCGTGGAACAATATGCCATCAAAAGCAGCATGTCCGGCAAGATCATCATATAACATGCCAACTTGTGCTCTGACCCTGTCATCGAAAGGAGAGAGACGGCGGTATTGTTCAGGATGAATTTGTGCTTTTTTCTCCCCAGTTGGTAAGTATTTTACTCGCGTTAATGTGGGATCTAAATCCCAGCTTAATACCGGCATCCACGCATAGATGTTTACACCTGAGCGGGTACGCAATTGCCAGGCAACCCGACTAAAAATATCTGCTTTCATTGGTAGCAAACGATTTGGAAACCAGACCTCTTTAACCAGCCCATCACCATCGGGATCAGCAAATGCTTGTAAATACACGGTAGATATTTGCATATCTTTTACCCGCTGAATTAGCACATCAATATTGCGATCCATTTGCTGGCGGTTTTCGTCATAAATGTAATCAAGATCGATATGCATTACCCGTTGTAGTGGTTTTTCCTGTACGGTAATAATTTGCTGGGCAAACTCTTTTAATGAGGGATTATTGGCGATTAATACTCGCGGAATGGAATCTAATTGCGACGCATTTGCCAAACCTGATTCAAGGGTGAAGAACATGTCATAACCGAGTTTTTTTAATTCCGCGATTGCTATGCCATTCGCTTCGCCATAAGGCCAAACAAAAACGTGTGGATTTACCTCAGCCTTTGTACGCAGGTATTCCGTCATTTTTACAGCATCCAGACGAATTCTTTCCCGGTATTCTGCTGCGGTTTCATACCGTGCATGGTCAGTAAAATATGCACGATTTACATATGCAGGTAATAAGCTGCCGGTGGCATTAGCCTGAATACCGTAGTGAGAATCCCATGTATGAGAAGCGACCGCAACGAGCCGGGAACGCGCAACTTCTCGCACTTGTTGCCACGTGGCAAAATATTCTCGACTGACCATCTCATCACCAAATTTCACTTGTTTATCCGCTGGAGTATCGACCCAACTGCCGACGGGAGCCCATACAGCCGGCCACTGGAAGGCCTGAAGAATTGGGAAGACACGGGTATAAAAACTCTGGTAGCCGTCATCAAAAGTCAGCACTACTGCTTTTTCCGGTAGCGGTTTTCCTCCTTGATGTGCTTCACGAATTTGAGCAATACTGACCGGTTGATAACCGTTCTCGCGCAGCCAGGCAAATTGTTCACGCAGTGCTGATGTCCGCACTGACATAAAACGCTGGTCGGCAGCTTCGTCTTCAACGTTATGCCATGAAATCGCCACAAAACCATTATGCGGCCACGGTTGCTCGGCGAGTAAAGATTCGCGATCCTGTGGCGGTATAAATGATGTTCTTGACTGGCTAATGCACGCAGTGAGCATAATTATACTCACCAGCATCAGGATATATTTATTTCCATTACGTAACATATTTATCCTTAAAATCTGAATGTCATATCGAATTCAACGTATAAGTTGTGTTCTCTGTCACCGTCATAAGGTCGTTTTTCCCAGCGTAGCGTTGCGCCAGCATCAATCACGTCATTCCAGCTAATACGTTGCCCGTAGCCGAGTTGGGTGACGACATCCGTGCCATAATGTTTTTGCCAGGAGGCACCAACACCTGCGCTGAAGATTTGCTCCCAGCTATTTTCATAGCTTCGCCATAACAAATGACTTGCCTCAAATGCCGGAACAATATCGAACGTTTTTATAGGGTTGTAGTATGGAGTGTCGTGTTCTGTATTTTGTTCGTAATACAGATTGGGTAGGAAATCGACAATCAAATATGGTGAAGACCAGATGCGTTCCTGACCCTCAAGTGAGACTTCCTGACGCTGGTTACTGTCGGAAAAATCAGTGAAAGCCCAGGAGACACCGTACTTACGCCGCTCATTTTGATACCAGCGAACATAAGCCTGAGCACTGTTGCCTGTAACACCATTTTTCATTGCCCGTAATGGAACGCGGTGAGAGAGGCGTTCCAGTTGCGAACCAATACGCCAGTTATCATTAAAATCATACCAGCCAGACAGGCGCGCGCCGGGTTTATGCTCATGATTGAAAACGCGTTCAGCGTACTCCGCCTCGAGCCAGATATTACGTGACCGCCACTCAACACCCGCCAGCCAGTCGCGAACAATCCCTTTTCCTTCGCTAAATTGTCCATCGGCATAACCGAATCCAGCAAAACCGCGCCAGTTATCCTTCAGCGGTGGTGAATAAACGATGGTGGTTAAGTCGACATCATGTTTACCACTATCCGGGCCTTCGGCATCAATTCCTGTTGAACCAGCTATACGAAGCTCTGCAAGATTATGTACATCAACCGCACGTTTTAAACGTACAACGCCGGGATCTTGCGGTTCACGTTCGACAACATCGTGCGTTAAGACAGCTGCCTGCTGCCATTCTTGTAACGTTAATGCTGTCCATGCTTGTTCAACCTCCAGATTAATATTACGTGGCTCGATCACTTCTGCTTTTTTTAATTCATTTTCTGCTGCACGAGGCCAACCGCGGGCTTGTAACACACTCGCGTAATCAATGCGCAGTCCCTGATTTCCTGGTGCGTTATAAGCAAGCTCTCTGGCTATCATTTCAGCCTGAGGAAGATCATTACTATATTTTGCTACGGTTGAGAGAAACGAATGCCCCTGTAACCAGGTATCATTCGGGATGCTCGTAGGCGTGCCCATTAACCGAAGGAAAGGCGGCGAAGTATTAATGGTATGTTGGGTGACAGTTAGCGCGCCGGGATAATTTTCACTCTCCAGGTGGCTGTAAAAGAGATCCGCAAGTTCTTCATCGGATAAATCCGGGGCAATGGTCTCCTTGTGATAAAAGAGCTCTGTCATTATTGACTGTGCTTTTTTTGGCTGCTGTTCTTTGAGATAAGCCGACGCAACCCAATATTGCGCCCAGGGCGGAATAATTTGCCTCGTATTTTTTAAACGCTGATAGTGAGAAATAACGTCTTTATAACGATCGCGAGTTAATAACGCGCCAAGATGATCAACCTGAATACGCTGGTACTGGGCAGTGCGGTCTGAGTTATCGTGCCACAGAATTTCTAATGCAGCGTATTGGGCGAGGGCGCGATCGGCAATGGCATAACGTTCACTTTCACTGCGCGTAGGCATAAACGACAGTCTGATCAGTTCGGCATGAATATCAGCGCGAATATCTGGCGTTAAATTGGCATCGTCAATCGCGGCAGCTAGTTGATTATTACGTAATGCCTGCACGTATTCTGTGGGATATTGTTGCTTAGATGCATTTTCAGGTAATGACTCTGTCATCGCCCGTAATTCATCCTGATGACGCCCCGTCAGTTTATAGATATAGGCTTCTGCGAGTAAATTGGCTTTGTCCGGCGCTCCAGATTTAAGCTGCTTAAGTTTAACCAGCGCAGTATCATAGTGACCCGCATCTGCCAGGGTTAAAATTTGTCCCCGTTGATAATCCTTATTTTGCGGCTCCAGAGAGAGCGCCTTTTGCCACAGTGTAAGCGAGTTTTGCCATTGTTGCAGGTTACGATAAGCGACGGCGACAGCTGCATAACCACGCGCTGGTAATTGCTGATGACGGTAGCGGCTGTAAACGGTAATAACCTGTTTATCTTGCCCGGCCCATAAGGCAATTTGTAACCAGTCAGCAATTTGGTTATTACTGAGTGTTGATTTTTGTGCAAACCATGACAAAGCTGGCTGAGTATTTCCTTTGCGAGCTTCAATAATCAATGCATCATAGGCGTTATTAACAGCACTCTTCGCCGCGGGACTCGCTGCTAAAAATGCGGCAGTAAGAAGTTTCAAAGCCCATTTGGTTTTCGGGCACCTTTTTCTGCTACTTGAATACATCCTGTATTACTCCATGTATTGCCAAAATCTCTCTCTATATCTAATTACAGGTAACTGAAAAGAAAGATATTTTTGCATCTCATAATCCGTTATTAAACGCGGAAGAGACACGTGAATTGTTGATGATGAGAAGAAGAAATGATGAGCAGATTGTCCATATAAAATCCTTTTCTCGCCCGAAAATCCATTCCAATGATGAGGATCTTCAGGAATACGGCATAAATCCCAATGCCTTTTTCAAAATAAATTAGGATTAAAATAATTAAATCAGTAAATTCCGATGCATGATATCGGATTTTTCGAAAGTCCTGATGAAATGCAGCGTTACTGTACTCACGGATTCAATTGTTATTCCTAATATATCTATGAATTAATGTTTTATAAGGATTTCCTTATAACCATTTATATGTATTTGCAAGCCTGTCTTGTCGCGAAGAATGTATAAAGCACTAAGGTAATAATAATTGCGGTCTGCAACTATCATCATTGGTATTGTTTGTGGTGGATTTTTATATTGACAACAGTACAGTTCTTATATCTATTAATGACAGAAAGGGATCTACAACCTACAGATTGGTGTAGCTTTATGGAAAAAGACTATTTGGGAATTAGTAGTACTGTATTAGTGAGTTTATTGTTTGGGCTTGCGTTGGTTTTGGTGAATAGTTGGTTCAATCAGCCAACCGTTGAGGAAGTTGTTCCACGATCAACCTATCTGATGGTTATGATTGCTTTATTTTTTATCGATACTGTTGCATTTATTTTTATGCAGTTGTATTTCATTTATGACCGTAGGCAATTTTCAAACTGTATACTTAGTTTGGCTTTTTTAAGTTGTTTGATTTACTTTATTAAAACCGTCATTATCATTCAGCAAATTATTGAGGGGCGTTTGACAAGCAGTGTTGTTCAAAATGACATTGCAATTTATTATTTGTTTCGTCAGATGAGTTTGTGCGTATTAATATTTCTGGCATTGGTAAATAAAGTTAGTGAAAACACAAAACAGCGAAATTTGTTTTCCAAAAAAGTGACTTTGTGCATAACTTTGTTTTTTGTTCTTGGGGGGGCGATAGTTGCTCACATATTTTCTAGCCATTATGAGAGCTACGATTTACACATTGCCGAGTTAACCAATGAAAATGGTCAGGTGGTTTGGAAAGCCTCATATGTTACCATAATGATTTTCATGTGGTTAACCTTGCTTTCGGTTAATCTATACTTTAATGGTTTACGCTGTGATATCTGGAACGGTGTGTCGGTGATTGCTTTTTGTGCCGTGCTGTACAATATCTCTCTGTTATTTATGAGCAGGTATAGCGTGTCCATTTGGTATATTAGTCGCACTATTGAAGTAGTCAGTAAGTTAACCGTTTTGGTAATTTTTATGTGCCATATATTCAGTGCGCTACGAGTAACAAAGGACATTGCACATCGCGATCCCTTAACCAATATATTTAACAGAAATTATTTTTTTAATGAACTGACGGTTCAATCAGCATCGGCCAAAAAAACACCTTATTGCGTCATGATTATGGATATTGACCACTTCAAAAAAGTCAACGACACCTGGGGACATCCGGTTGGCGATCAAGTGATAAAGACAGTGGTGAATATCATTGGGAAAAGCATACGACCAGATGACCTTTTAGCGCGCGTTGGCGGCGAAGAGTTTGGCGTCTTGCTGACGGAGATCGATACTGAATGTGCGAAAGCTTTAGCGGAAAGGATTCGGGAAAATGTTGAACGTTTAACTGGCGATAATCCTGAATACGCCATACCACAAAAAGTGACGATTAGTATTGGCGCTGTTGTAACGCAGAAAAATGAGTTAAACCCTAAGGAGATCTATCAACTGGCTGATAACGCACTTTACGAGGCGAAAGAGACCGGGCGTAATAAGGTGGTAGTAAAAGAGGCAGAAATTCTTATCAACCGCAAGGATGATGAATGAGTCTGTCGCCAGTTGTCGAACCCCGATCGGGGCTTCTCATCCCCCCGGTGTGTGCAATATACGAAAAAAAAGCCCGTACTTTCGTACGAGCTCTTCTTTAAATATGGCGGTGAGGGGGACCGCCTGAAATAAATCTGACTTAATCCAGGTGTGTTATATAATTTCATTATAAACAATGTATTACACTTTTTGTTGTCCGATATTATCTAATGTATTCTTAGTGAAGCGAGGGACTAATGGCATACTGGATGGCATACCAGAGTGACGGGAATTAGCGTATGGCAGTATTGACGGATACGAAAGCAAGACATATCAAACCTGATGACAAACCATTGCCCCATGGGGGAATTACCGGACTGACCCTTCATCCTTCTTCAGTAAAGGGGCGGGGGAAATGGGTTTTTCGTTATGTAAGTCCGGTGACACAAAAAAGACGTAATGCTGGATTGGGAACTTACCCAGAGGTCAGTATTGCTGAAGCTGCACGTACTGCCCGGATAATGCGAGAGCAACTTGCTGCAGGTGATGATCCTCTGGAGATTAAAAAGGCTGAATCTGAGAAAGTCGTTATCCCAACATTTGCCGATGCAGCCAGGCGTGTACATGCAGAACTGTCTCCTGGATGGGAAAATCCAAAGCATGTAAGGCAGTGGTTATCGACGCTTGAGAATTACGCGTTTCCTCAACTGGGAGCAAAAACGCTGGATTCGATTACGGCTGCGGACGTGGCAGAAACACTGCGTCCAGTCTGGTTAACCTTGTCAGAAACGGCAAGCCGGGTTAAACAGCGCATTCATGTTGTTATGCAGTGGGGATGGGCGCACGGTTTTTGTGTGGCAAATCCTGTTGATGTGGTTGACCATTTGCTTCCTCAGCAGACAAGAGGACGTGATGAACACCAACCCGCAATTCCCTGGAGGCAGTTACCGCTTTTTGTGGCGACCAGTGTGTATAGTGATGAACCTTATAATGTTACCCGCGCACTGTTATTAATGGTGATACTTACAGCAACTCGCTCGGGCGAAGCCAGGGGAATGCGCTGGGCTGAAATTGATTTTCATAAGCGGGTATGGACTATACCTGCAGAAAGAATGAAAGCTAGGCTACAGCATCGTGTTCCTTTATCCCGGCAGGCTATTTACATTCTGGAAAATATACGTGGCCTGCATGATGAACTGGTGTTCCCTTCACCCAGAAAGCAGCAGATCCTTTCCGATATGGTGTTGACAAGTTTTCTGCGTAAAAAGAAAGCCGTCAGTGACATTCCGGGGCGAGTTGCCACAGCACATGGTTTTCGCTCAACATTCAGGGACTGGTGTAGTGAACAGGGGTATTCGCGGGATCTGGCGGAAAGGGCGCTCGCTCATACGCTGAAAAATAAGGTTGAGGCGGCATATCATCGTACTGATCTACTGGAGCAGCGTGTACCGATGATGCAGGCATGGGCGGATTATGTGATGTCTCAAATTGTGAATAAATAATAGTGAAAATGTATATTGTACGATCATGATTTGATATGTGATCGTGGCAGTAGTAATTAAGGAACCGCTTTTATGTCAAATGTATTGAGCTGATAATTATCAGATCGTCAGGAAAGCGTATTTTTATAAACAGGAGATTACTCAACAATCTCCTGTTTATAAAAAACAATTTGCCTGTTTTAACGTTTCACTCCTGCTGAGACTGAATTATTCCTAGTGCGTCATAAATCAGTCTTCTGCGTAGTTTATTGTTTTTATCTGCACCATATAACATAAATATATTTTCAACTTTTTCTTCAGGTGTTCTGAGATAATGGATAAGAAAGGTTATCATTCCAACACAATGGAATAAAGTGAATCCATCAAACAGGCTTATCAGGTTTCCTTTTTTTTCCCGTGTTGTAAGTATTTTTTCGCGGGTAAGAATATTTGCCAGTTCATGGGGGGCTGATATGTTTCTGCTGTCTATAATGTTATTTATTTTACCAAGGGCTATATCAACTTCCTGTAATAGGTTATTTATCATAGCTGAGTGAATGTTATTGGTTTCATGTTCCTGACAGTTTATGAACTTATAAATCATTGAGTTATACAGAAATATTACTCTTCCTAATAAATATGTGTTTGTGTCATTTTGAAGACAGGACTCTGGGTATTCGTGATCCAGTGAAATAAGGTTAATGGACTCGCCCTGATAAGTCATAAAATAATTGATGTCATTTAATAATGCTCGGATATTTACATGATTTTTACTGAATTTTATTTTAAATGCTATCTTTAGTATAGCAAACGCGGCAATGATAAATCCAAAAGGTAATTTCTCATAGTTCAGTTTATTGATGGTGCGATGAACACTTTCAGTCTTTCCTGAAGTAAGTTGTATCAAACAGTTAACAAATTCTGTATAGCCATTTAAGACATAATGGCATGAAGAATCTTTTAAAGTGTTTTCTATGTTTTGTAATGTGACGCCGTTGTTCAATGTATAAATGTAACCGCCAAAGACAATGTTTTCAATCTCAACGACACAATTTATTGTTTTTTGTTCAGGATAAAGATAAATATCAGAAATACTATAGTCTCGTATTGCGTCAATGGCCTCCCACGATAATGCACTGTCAATTTTCAGTGTATAAAATGGTGAGTTCTCATTAGGAAAGTAATATATGTATTTGTTCAGTATATTCATTACATCTATTGGGTTGGTTAAATATAATAACTGGCATTCATATTCTGAAACTTCTCTTTCGCTTATCAGCATTTTATATAAAGTTGCCAGGGCGCTTGTTAATGAAGTTCGTCTTTCGAAAGCCAGTAATATAGTGAGATAATAACATGCAACTTGAATTTTATCTAAGTCAGAAATTGTTTTTTCCATGTCTTCATTACTTAAATAAAGCAGATGTTTACAGGTTTCTTTGCATGTGTTGATAGTTGCGGTAAGTTTTGTTTTTCCTGGTGTACTGTTTTTGCGAATATTACGAATGAATTCATATACGCCATCAAAGATATCTTTGAAATGCGCATTCGCTGGTGTGTATCCGGATAAACATAACTTAACGTAATTTCGCAGATATGTCCTTGCAGCATGATATATATCATCCTCATTATCCGGTATCTGAGTGAGAAAAGAATGAATATGATAGTAAAATGCCATCTCATTATCCGGGCGATATGTGTTCCTGATGTCGAGTGCGAGAATCATTGGTACAATGTCATTAAAATATTTTTGTTTTATTATTTGATGTGTTTTGTCTGTAAAAACAGAATAGTGCATTAGCTTAACATAGAGATCTTCATATCTCCTAAATGTAACTTTTCGTTGTTCTGTACTCAATACTTGTTCTTTATCAATAATGTTTATTAATTCATCAAACATGTCGCCCAGTGAATGTTGATGTGAGGAAAAATTTTTAATATTTCGGATGTCACGGGTATTCTGGTTTTTAGCCAGAACACCAAAACATGAAAAGACATCATACAGTATAGTGATAAAATTATACATAACATTCTCCTTTTATTGCACTATATAAAATTTTAACATTATATCATTTTGCTTTTCTGTTAACTGGTTTTCATTTTTGAATCAATATTTTCTGAACAGGGTAATAGTACACGTATTAACAGATTATGTCAGAAGGCCCCGGTGATGCCTTCTGACGATAGATTAATGTGGTATTCTATTGGTATCTGGAGACCATATGGCAACAGTTACAGTACATTCTCCCCGCTGTAATTCCTATAAAGTGTACCATTATGATCACAGCACCTCAGATCATGAGCGTTTCCAGTGCTAATCCTGTAAACGTGTGTATTTCAACTGAATTACATCTACGAAACCCGAAAACCAGGCATTAAAGAGCAAATTGTTGAAATGGTTCATAACGGAGTCGGGGTTCGCGATAGCTCCAGAACGCTGAAGGTGGATATCAACACCGTCATTCTCACTTTATAAAACGCTCACCACGCAAAGTAACCACATCTCCAGACGCCAGTGCCGATGTGGCGCTTATCTGCGAACTTGATGAACAATGGAGTTTTGTCGAAAACAAAGCTCGTCAGCAGTGGCACTGGTATGCGTATAACACCAAATCTGGAGGTGTGCTGGCTTACACTTTTGGTCCTCGCACTGATGAAACATGTCGTGAGTTGCCGGAACTCCTGAAGCCATTCTCCACAGGCATGATAACCAGAGACAACCGGAGCAGTTATACCAGAGAAATGCCACAGGATAAGCATCTTGTCGGCAAGATATTTACCCGGCGCATTGAGCGCAACAATCTGACACTTCGTACTCACATCAAACGACCAGCCCGGAAAACGATTTTCTTTTCACGCTCCCTGGAAATTCACGAAAAGCCATTGGTTCATTTATCGAAAACACTGTACTACTGACTGGAGTCATTACCAGGGCCTCTTTTGCTGTTTTTTTACCAATGAATGATAATGAGAATCGACAGCGATAAGGAGAAAGTAAAATAACAATAATGCTGTTGTTTTCTATCGTATTGATTTTTAATTATTTATTGTCTTTTTGCTCAGCCCATTTTTTTACGCAGACAAATTTACCCGGGGAATACAAACTGTAACGACAGTTCACCACACTATGGGGGATAAAATGCCAGATCAATCCGGATACTGCTGGACTCCTTCACGCATCTTACGGATGCCTGAACTGAGCCAATTGTTAGGTATATCTCGTTCGACAATTTACGAAAAAATGAATCCGTTATCGAAATACTACGATGCAACCTTCCCCAGGCCGGTACGTCTTGGTAGTGGTTCTGTGGGCTGGCGTTCATCAGCTATTGACGAATGGCTTACTTTACATACTGTACCTGCCAGATCAGCAGTCAAAGGTGTTAATGACGAAGTGCGACATACGCTTTCTTCAGATATGACCATGAGCAGATAAGTTTTTGTCATCACGTGATCACCTCAGGAGGAAAAAGAAGCATAAGAACAATTTAGCCAGAAGTTTAATTGATAAACAGAATTTCTAGCATTCATTGTTGAAAGAGCAGCTATTGTCGCTATTGTAGCGGTAATTGCTGCTATAACCGAAACGTATTACGAAAAAGGAAGCATTTATGTCTTACATCAAACCGGATATGCCGTATTCAGTATATGCGTGACCATCAATGATAGGGAAGGCAATAATTAAAGCTCAATACAATAAACAAGTACCTCTGACTCTGGTTGCAATGTCAGTATTAACAGCGATGTCAATTGCCTGTCAGAATCAGGTTGACGTATGCAGTCCCGGAAATTTACGTGGGGCCGTTAATATTTACACTATGGTTCTGGAGAAAGGGAAAAGACCGGGGGAAAGGTATTAGTGAAATAATTTCTGGAGGTATTAAGAATGAGAAATATGAATGATATTTCGTGGTGAATAATACAGTCTGCACTGAATTAACCTTATCGGTTTATTAAACATCAGGTTTACAAATGCTCTGTATTTCTCAGAGCATCAGGTCTGAATAGCAGCTATTTTCGCTATTGTAGCGGGAGTTGCTGCTATTTTACTAACCCATTAATGAAAAGAGAGGCTTTTATGTGCTTACTTGCACCAGAAAATCCTTATCCGATATATGCACTACCACCGCTGGTGAGAAATGCAATAATTGAAACTCAAAAAAATACACAGGCACCTTTGGCTATGGTGGCAACATCCGCATTAACAGCGACCTCAATTGCCTGTCAGAATCAGGTTGACGTGTGCAGACCTGGAAATTTACGTGGGCCTGTTAATCTTTACTCTCTGATTCTGGCTGATTCCGGTGAAAGGAAAACGACCGTGGATAAAGTGTTTATGAAAGCATTTTATCTCAGGGATGAAGCCCTGGCGGAAGAATACGCGAAACTGGTTGAGAATTACAGTACAGAAAAGGAAATATGGGAGCAAAAACAAAAAGCGCTGGAATCAAAATTTCATAAAGAGATTCGTGCCGGTAAAGATTACAAGGCAACAGAATCAGAGCTTGAAACGCATCTGAATAAGTCTCCTGTTCCGCCGCAGATACGTCGAACAATTTTTAATGAGACAACGATAGAGGGAATGTTAAAATATTACTCCGATAGCAATCGTTCTTTTGCTCTTGTATCCAGTGAAGGGGGGGTGATTTTTGACAGTCGGGCCATGAGTAAACTGGGAATTATTAACACTTTGTGGGATGGAGGTTCTCTTTTCATCGACAGGAAATCATCTCCCGGAATTAATTTGAAGGAGCCAAGACTGACGATGTCGGCGATGATTCAGCCTGATGTTTACCACAAAGGTTTTTGTACGCGAAAAAAAGAACTTGTGAAAACGTCAGGACATCATGCAAGGTTTTTGATGTGTCAACCAACATCAACGCAGGGGACAAGGATAATAACCGGAGATAATTATTCATCACAGTATCAGGAGTTATTTGATAAGAGGATCAATGAACTTATTGATGAAAGTCTGGCTATGAGTGGTGAACGACGTTGCCTTCACTTTTCTCCTCAGGCTGCCAGAATCTGGACGGATTATTACAACGATGTGGAATCGAAGCTGGGGGGATTGGGGCCTTTAAGACATTGTCGGGAATATGCTGCCAAAAATGCAGAGTATATGGCAAGACTGGCAGGACTTCTTCACCATTTGAGCAGTGAGGAGGGGGACATTTCCCCTTACACTGCAGAAATGGGGAGAGAATTAGCAATATGGTACGGTAATGAGTATATGCGGTTGTCTAATCCGTTAACTTTTGACAACACTGCTCAAAACGAGACTATGCGACTCATTCCAGAGGAGCTTGAACTTTTCAACTGGATAAAAAGCTATTGCATTGAGAAGGGGATCCCCTGTATGAAAAAAAATGACATTTTACAGCGTGGTCCGAACCGTTTCCGGAAAAAGGATAAAATCAACTGGTTACTGGATTTACTGTATGAACAAAACAGAGTTGTACCGGTTATTGAGGGAAAAACGTTGTGTGTCGCACCTAACTTTGACCTCTGAATGACTTAATCGTTGAGTAACATATAATCTCCTCTGCTACTTGCGGAGGAGACTAATGCCTTTACCATGTCAGCGTTGTATTAGAAAACTCTGGTTCAGGTCAGTCAGTAAATATAACTGGTGTAACCACTATTTACTATTGGATAGAGTGTTGCTCAGGATATTGTCGGCTTTAGTCTGAGGTGAGGTGGGACCTTCATTGTTTTCGTGTTCAATAAATAATTTAGGTTAATTAGTATTATTAATGGGAGTTATGTTATCTGTTATGTTGTCTCTTTCTATCGTAATGTCACTCCTCTTTATGCTGAGTATTCTGTATGTGCGTAATGCGTCTATCCCCATATACTATAGTGTGGTGGTGTATGGGGTTTAGTTATGTGTAAATTATGTTACTACACTCATAGCGTAATATTGAGAAAGTTAATCCACTGAATGTATGTCTGGTTTGTATTTAACACTAGTTACGTACCAGAACACTATTAGAGTATATTGTCTTTAGTTCGTACGTTATAGCTCCGTTACAATTTATAAGTATGGGTAAATATAATATTTTCTGTATGAAATAATCTTCTTATTGTGAGGTTAAATATCTGTAGGCTCTCTCTGCAGAGTCTCTGTTTTTACTTAATGGTACGGCAATATTAATAGCGATGTTGCCTGTGGCTACCCGGTACTGACTTTTGTGAAGATCAGATTATTTCCTGTAAGTAATTGAATGGTGCTTTCTTAAACCCAATTATATGAGGTGTGTTTTTTATTGTAATTCGTTCTGGTCCTCAGTTTAAGAGAGTCTTACTGTATTCTGAATCTATTACCTCATTACAGCAATGAGGTAATACAAAACAGTTTTATCAGGTTGTCTGTGCTGCTGGTTACCTCGTTTATTAATGCCGCGGTACGGCGTTTCTGTACTCTCAGTATTTACGTAATTTCCTCTTCCTGTGAGTTTTATAAAGTAAGGACTATAAAATGTATAATGCTAACCCCAATTACGAAATGAATTTCACGATTCTGAAAGATGTGAATGAACACATGGAAGGTCTGTTTCAACGTTTTTCTAAACTGTTACCTTTCAGAATTGATTTTGCCTACAGGAAAGACACGCCCAGTTTCGGGCATTCCTGTAAGCACAGTATGTGTATTGAAATATACCGTTTACTTAGCGAAACCCAGACGATGTTGGCAGGATATTACTGGGTAATGGAATATACACCAGACAAAGGGCTTCATATTCATTTTATCGGCTATCTGGATGGGCAACGTCACAAGAAATCTTATCGGATATCCAGGCAACTGGGAGATATCTGGAGGCGGATCACGGAAGGGGAGGGTTATTTTCACCTGTGCAGGACTAAAGACAAATACCCGGTGCGTATCGATCACGTGATTCACTATAGTGATAAGTCTGCGGTAGACGGTTTACGTTACGCCCTTAGCTACCTGGCTAAACAGGATCAGAAAGAACACGGTATTATTCTGATGCGTAGCAGACTTCCCGAAAAAAGTAACCGCGGCCGACCACGACACAACTGAATTACAGCTGTATTAGAATTAAGTTTCCGTAAGTTGTTGGGAGGTGCTTGAGTTAATAGGCAGTAGAGGGGGCGCTGTAATCAGTGTAGGGGACCCGAATTTCTGCTGTGGTGCTTCAGTGGTTCGGATACAGGTAACGAATATGGTTCATAAATCTGACAGTGATGAATTAGCAGCACTGAGGGAAGACATCACTTGAAGCTTATGGGATTGAATGGCGACGTAAACCGCAGAGTTCTGTGCAGTGCGTTTCCGTATTATCCACGGATGAGAAAGTTGCGTTATTTCGTCGGTTTTTTCGTGGGCGTGGTGATGTATGGGGCCTTCGATGGGAAAGTAAAACTAGCGGAAAATAAAGTAAGGCCAAGTAACCGATAAGGTCGGAGCGCGCGAATGTCTCATCAAGGCCAGAAGCAATAACTTCATGAACAGGCCGGATATACGTAAGCGCCCCGAGCAGTTCGTAGCGGAAGGATTATTTTGCAGCAGAGAAGTTACAGGGCAGCACCAGTTATTGATCTTTACGATCACTTCGCGCAACCAGTCCTCCGGCTCCACCCCATTCAGTTTGCAGGTAACCAGCAGACTGTAGATGATCGCAGCACTTTCTCCACCGTTGTCAGAACCGAAGAAGAGGTAATTTCTTCTTCCTGTCACTAACGGTGCAAAAGTGGTTCTTCCGCAACTTGGGTGGAGATTTTCATGCCAGTGGACTCATGACCCTCTGCCTGAGTAGTTCAAATCCGGCTCTACCATACATCTGGCGTTTTAGCATCTTCAGGCGATTTACATGACCTTCGACAACACCATTACTCCAGCGGCTACTGATTGCCTCACATATAGCTGCAGCATCAGCTTCCATCCCCGCCGCCACGCGCCGAAATTCTGCTGAACCGCTTTCGTGGACTCGAGTGAACCAGCTACTTAGCTGTGATTTATTTTGGGTTTTCAGAATACGGTAGAACTCGAGTGCCAGTTGCTGCGCTATTTTCAGCCCCGGTTCTTTTTCACACATCAGACTAATAAATCGGGAAGCATAATTTTCTTCATCCCTGATTATTCTCCAGGGCATCAACCAGCGCCTTACCCGGGACACTGAAGGAAGTCTGACGGCAGTAGTAACCGGTGGGATCCAGCCTTTACGCCATTTGGCAACAGTATCCCTGACAATGGTTTCACTGCCTGTAAACCCCCGGACCACCATTTCCCGCCATTATCCGGCTGGCGTTATAATTCCCACTTTCTCGTTGCTCTTTTAACCACTCCCTCCATGGGTCCAGAAGCCCTCGCTTTGGAGGCCGGGTTGACATTTCAGGGAATGTTCCTGAACGCCCCCTGCGACTGACTGTCACACGCGACAGGCCTGTAATACGGGATATTTCCCTGAAACTACATCCCTTGTTATGCAGGGCCATAACCTCTGTCCAACGCTGATGCCGTTTTTTGCGGGTTTGCTGTTTTAGGTGTTCCGGACGACGGAGCGATGCTGCAGGCACAGATGGTTCTGGATCAGGTGATTTCTTTGGTGACAACTCACTGGCAACAAGACGTATCAGAGGCATATGTCTGTACATCATTCGTTCAGGCGCATCGCCAATATTTTTTAGCAGGTGCCATCGATCGGCCACCTGTCTGGCCTGAGGTGCACCTTCACGTGCTGCTGTCGCATAGACTCCACTGCGATCACGCGAGACAACCTGTATTTCCGGATATTTTCTGAACCAGGTCGCCAGCGTACGCTGATCACGGCCGGGAAGCAGGACGAGGGGACGGTGAGTATCAAGATTGACTATTAACATACCGCAGCAGTGGCCCCGATGCCACGCCCACTCATCAATACCGACATGAGGCGCGCCTGACTGTTTCGTCTCCGGGGTATTGATAACCCTGCGAAGAAGAGTATCAGCACTGCAACGGAGACCCACTGCCGTTGCAGCCCGTTTCCCGGCCTCACCTCCGGCTATTAATCCCAGTTGACGTTGTAAATTTTGTAACGCCTGTGAAGACTGCTGGTGTGAACCGGCGAAGGGAGCAAGCGACTCGGCAAAAATTTTACGTGAACAAGCCGGGTTACGGCAGTACCAGTGGCGGACGGAAAATACAAGCCATAGCGTATGCCCTTAGCAGGGTAGATGCTGTATCCGGCGCCGACGACAACTATGAACAGAGTCGCTACGCTTAAAGCATTCAGGACATTGTGCAGTTTTTCGTTTTCCGTGGAGATGGAGGGTTATACCGTCAGAGCTAATAATTTGTCGACTGCATCGCCATCCGCAAGGTAACTGTAGAAGTGTCTTAAGAGAGTGCATTGAGTTGCCCAAAACTTAAAACAGCTTAGATCTTTGTTCACCAGAAAGTTTCATCCATTTTCTTCCACTCAGGTTGCGGAAGAACCACTTTTGCACCGTTCGTGACATTAAGCTTTAAAACGGCAAGGTCAATACCCAGTTGTTCCGCCACTATTGTGATAACAGCCTTCGGGGGGAGCTTTTCTGTACGCAGTGTGCGACCGAGAGCACGGACAAGTGCAAGCTGAATGGCAAAACCAAGACGGTTATGAGACCGCCGCTGAGCTCTGGCAAATGCAATATTTTCGCAGGAGAGTGCTCATCGGGGAATTAAAGTTCAGGTAATCCAAAAAGCGTATCGTGCGAGTTTGTCACGCAAGAAATCACAGATTTATAGATCCAATTTTCTTCAACTGTAGGACCTTACGGAAAACAAGTGATTTCAAGGTGAAAAGGCTTAACGTGAGTTATCGCAGAAATGGTTACGGAACATCCTGTATTGTCAAACATGCATTAAATGATTATCATTATCAATTAGTATGTGCAACAGATGGTTAAGAATAGAACTTTCAGGAGATACAATGCAGTCAGTCAGTAAATCAATCTACCGAGGGAAGTTGCTTGGCAGTTTACCTGCTGTGGGCGAGATTCATAAAGAAATCGCAGTATCAGAAGAAACCGTAACATGGATCTCTCTGCAACGAGAGATTATAGCGAATATTTTGCTGGGAAAAGATCCTCGCTTGCTTGTGATTGTTGGTCCATGCTCAATCCATGACGTTCAGGCTGCCGTTGAATATGCGAAACGATTGTCCGTATTACAGAATAAGTACTTATCGCAAATGTACATTGTAATGCGCACTTATTTTGAGAAACCTCGAACTCGTAAAGGCTGGAAAGGAATAATGCACGAGCCTGATCTAAATGGAAGCTATAATGTTGAGAAAGGGATACGATATGCTCGCCAGTGTTTGTCCTCAATCACAACAATGCGTGTCGCAACCGCTACAGAATTCCTCGATCCTTTCCTTACTCCCTATATTGCTGATTTAATATGTTGGGGGGCTGTTGGTGCCAGAACTACTGAATCACAAACGCATCGTCAACTTGCGTCTGGTTTACATTGTCCTGTTGGATTTAAAAACAGCACTGATGGAAATATTAACTTAGCTATTGATGCTATTCTTGCAGCCCGTGAACAACATGTTGTATATATGACATCTTTAACAAAATGTATATCTACCCTATTAACCGATGGCAATCTACATGGACATCTCATATTACGTGGTGGTAGAGAGCCGAACTATGGTTTGTCGGATATAACGAAGGCAGTGAAATTAATGCATGATGAAGGTATCAATCATCGTCTGATAATTGACTGTAGCCATGGTAATAGTGGTAAAGTGGCTGAACGGCAAATCTCTGTTGCTCGTGAAGTCATTGATAATCGGAAAAAGATGCCGGGATATGTAGCTGGAATTATGCTGGAAAGCTTTTTACAAGGTGGAAAACAATCAGACAGCCTTCCGCGAGAGTATGGTCAGTCTGTTACTGATGAGTGTCTTTCATGGCAACAGACAGAACAATTATTATCAACTCTGGCAGCACAACTTTAATTTCAACTATTCAGTATCATTTTTTAAGGGAAAAATGAAATTATTTATCTTAATACACCCAATCTGGGCATCAAAGAAACAGATGTTTTATCTGTACAGTTCATTGTTGGAAGGGAAATAAAATATGACATGAATGGCAGAAGTGTTATCACTCTGACATTAATATTTTTATTAGGAGTTGCAGTATTTCTAATATACCATCTCCAATGGATGTATCTTCCAGGGTATTATCTGTGGGGCCTATGTGTATGTATATTGTCAAACCAGTTAGCTCTTATGCTTCATTCCCTAGCCCTTCTTGGCAAATGATACTGTACTTGCGTAGGTGTCATCTGTGACATGGTTGCGGTGCTATTTTGTCTCTGTTGGCTTAAAAAGAGTAATTAAGACTATGATAAAAAGTTAATTTCCAAAGAACACGGTAGGGCGCTAATCAATAATCGGATGCATGCTAAATCATATTTTATAATATGTCTGTGGAGATGATGCTAAAGTCATCAATAGTTCTTGAGGAATTCATTATGACTATCATTGGTATCGTTCTTGCCAGACACGTCTTCGCTGTTCACAATGTTGCGTTAAATGAGAAAATGTTCTGGTAAACCCCCGGAGAGCACATGCAGTGCTGCCAGCCCTGATTGTACTTTTACCTCCCTGAGTTATGGGTACCTTGCTAAGGGAGTATTCACCAGTGAACAACATAATACAAAGTAGCGTAAACCTTTTGTTCAAGGTCAGTCAGGGTATCTCATCGGAATGGTGTGCAATTTAACATCGCTGCCCAGCATGAGTTGATAGGCGTGACCGTGATCCGTACCGTGGGATGTGAGTTTCATACAGGTAATATGATCCTACCCACGTAATGTGGACACGGCCCTAAGCGAGATTATGGTTTTCAAATTGTTCCGGGCTGAGACCGCCACAGGCACTGTGACGACGCCAGCGATTGTAATCACACTCGATATAATTAAACACCGTTGCCCGCATTATTTCCCGGCTGCTAAAGCGTTCCCCGTGGATACATTCCACCTTCAGCGAATGAAAGAAGCTTTCCACACAGGCATTGTCATAACAGTAGCCTTTCGCACTCATACTGCCACGCAGGTTGTGTCGCTTCAGCAGCGCCTGATAATCCCCTGAACAGTATTGACCACCACGGTCCGTATGAACAATGACGCTTTCCGGGCGTCTTCTCCGCCACAACGCCATTTGCAGTGCATCACAGGCCAGTTGT
>OAVN01000053.1_pt1 | contig 39576 bp, 30 predicted proteins | sample 1476431 | NCBI WGS metagenome assembly OAVN01 (sample SAMEA2580100, study PRJEB22360) | human gut metagenome | biome: human gut; feature: human-associated habitat; material: faeces | place: Denmark | collected 2008/2010 | reverse complement strand
CGCGATGCTAGGGGGACGATATACACCGCGACACCCGCAGCCACAATCAACCAGATGGTATTTCCCAGCGCGGCCTGGAAGGCGAGCGTGCTACCCTGGAACTGGGTCGTAATATTTGCGGGCAGGTTAAGCGTTTTTTCGGCGTCCAGAATCGCCTGTACCGCATCACCCAGCGAATGTTCGTCTGGCACGTTGAACGAGATGGTGGTGACCGGGAACTGATCGAGGTGGTTAATCGACAGCGGGGCAAAACGCTGTTCAATACTGGCGATCGCGCTGAGCGGTACTATGCCACCGTCGCTACTGGTCAGACGTATTGTATCCAGTGCCGCAAGCCCCGGCGTATTGTTGGTGTTATGTTCTAACACCACGCGATATTGATTTGCCTGGGTGTAAATAGTCGAAATCAAACGCTGGCCGAAGGCGTTGTACAGGGCGTTGTCGACATCTGACATGCTGATGCCCAAACGGCTTGCGCTGTCGCGATTGACGTTCACATACGCTACCAGCCCTTTGTCCTGCCAGTCGCTGCTGACGTCGGACAGTTGCGGTAGCTGATTTAGTTTTGCTATCAGCTGTGGAACCCAGGTGCTGAGGGCATCAAGGGATGTCGCTTGCAGCGTGAACTGATATTGCGTCCGGCTCACCTGAGTATCAATCGTCAGATCCTGAGTAGGCTGAAGATAAAGGTCAACTCCGGGAACCCTGTCAACCGCGTCCTGTAAGCGCGCAATCACTTTCTGCACCCGATCGTCACGTTCATCCAGCGGTTTAAGGTTGATTTGCAAACGCGCGCTGTTCAATGCCGGATTAGTACCATCCACACCGACAAAAGCGGTCAGGCTCTCTACCGCCGGATCTTTAAGGATGACATCTGAAACCTGACGCTGGCGCTCGGCCATGCTGGCGAATGAGCTGGACTGCGGCGCCTGTAGCATACCCTGGATAATGCCGTTGTCCTGGATTGGGAAGAAACCTTTGGGGATAATAACCCATAGCATGACGCTCAATGCCAGCGTGCCGAGCGCTACGCTCAGCGTCAGCCACGGGTGGTTAAGTACTTTCGCCAGCCAATGACCGTACCCGGCTATGACGCGATCAAACACTCGCTCTGAGGCGCGGGAGAAGCGATTTTGCTTACGCAATGAGGCCTGATTCAGCATGCGCGCGCACATCATCGGCGTAAGAGTGAGCGAGACAACGGCAGAAATCAGAATCGCCACCGCCAGCGTAACGGCGAATTCACGGAACAAGCGCCCGACGATATCGCCCATGAATAGCAGTGGGATCAATACCGCAATCAATGAAAACGTCAGAGAGATGATGGTAAAACCAATCTCGCCTGCGCCCTTCAGGGCAGCAGTCAGCGGTTTTTCGCCTTTTTCGATATAGCGTGAAATATTCTCGATAACCACGATAGCGTCATCTACAACAAAGCCTGTCGCGATGGTTAGCGCCATTAAGGTCAGGTTGTTGATGGAGAAATCAAGAAATACCATCACCGCGAAGGTGCCGATTAACGACAACGGTACGGCGACTGCAGGAATAATCGTCGCCGGAACATTGCGCAGAAACAGGTAGATAATCATCACCACCAGCGCTATCGCCAGCATCAACTCGAACTGGGTGTCTGTAACAGAGGCACGAATATTGGTGGTGCGATCGGAAAGTACGCTGACCTTAACCGATTTGGGCAGGCTTTCGGTGAGCTGTGGCAGCATCTGGCGGATACTGTCTGCCGTGGCGATGATGTTCGCCCCGGGCTGGCGCTGCACATTCATCACTATAGCTTGTTGCTTATTTGCCCATGCACCCAGCCAGCTGTTTTCTGCTCCTTGTTCGACGGTAGCGACATCGCCCAGGCGAACCGGTGCACCGTTTTTATAGGCAATAATGAGCTGACGATATTCATCTGCGGACTGCATCTGGTCGTTAGCTGAAAGGGTAACGGCGCGCGTTGGGCCATCAAGACTCCCTTTTGCTGAATTGACGTTGGCACCGGTAATGGCCGTACGGATGGTTTCGCTGGTCAGACCGAGTGCGGCAATGGCCTGAGCGTTAAGTTTCACGCGGACCGCCGGACGTTGCCCACCGGAAAGTGTTACCAGACCCACGCCGGATACCTGAGAGATTTTCTGCGCGACGCGGGTTTCGACCATATCTTCCACCTGCGTCATCGGCATGGCGCTGGAAGTGACCGCCAGCGTCATGATCGGCGGATCTGCCGGGTTTACCTTGCTGTAGACCGGAGGGTTAGGTAGATCGCTGGGTAATAAATTGGTGGCGGCGTTAATCGCGGCCTGAACTTCCTGCTCGGCAACATCCAGCGGGAGCGTCAGTTGAAACTGTAACGTAACGACCGATGCGCCACCGGAGCTTTGTGATGACATCTGTTTTAAGCCAGACATCTGGCCAAACTGACGTTCAAGCGGCGCGGTTACCGCCGAGGTCATAACGTCCGGGCTGGCGCCAGGGTAGAGCGTCACGACCTGAATCGTGGGGTAATCCACTTCAGGTAAGGCGGCGATTGGCAGAAAGCGATAACCGATAATACCGGCAAGCAAAATCGCGACCATCAGCAGCGTAGTGGCGACGGGGCGCAGAATGAACAGGCGCGATGGTCCGCCTGTGTTGTCCGGAGGTAACACCTGCATCAGGAGTTGGCTCCTTTTTTGCCGTATCCGCGTGGCGCTGTTTTCTCATCGGAAACAGAGGCGTCGTGCGCCTCAACGACTTCGACTTTTGCGCCTTCCGTCAGACGGTCAATACCGTCAGTCACGACCCGATCGCCTGCGGACAACCCAGCGGCGATCACCACTTTTTGGCTGTCCTGAATACCCGGTTTAACCAGATGCTTACTCACTTTGTTGTCGCTATTCAGTACCCAGACAAAGTGCCCTTCGTTGCCCATCTGCAGGGCTGCTGTTGGGATCACAACGGCATTTTGCTGTGTGTCGACCAGCATGCGGGCGTTGACGAACTGGTTAGGGAATAACGCATCATCCTGATTGTTAAAACGGGCTTTAACTTTGATGGTTCCTGTAGTGGCATCAATCTGATTGTCGAGACTGAGCAGGACGCCTTCACTCAGTTTTTGTGAATTGGTTCGGTCCCAGGCTTCGACCTTCAGCTGGCTCCCCGATTTTTGTGCCTGCAACACGGTAGCAATGTCGTTTTCAGGCAAAGTAAATATCAGGTCGATGGGATGAGTTTGCGTAATGACGACGATCCCGGTGGTATCACCGCTGGAAATTTGGTTACCGACATCGACCTGCTTCAGGCCGACACGACCATCGACAGGTGCGGTTATCCGACTCCAGTCGAGCTGCAACTGAGCGCTGGCGACACTGGCTTCATCCGCTTTGATTGTGCCTAACGTCTCATTGACCAGCGCCTGCTGGGCATCCAGCTCCTGGCGGGAGACCAGATTGGTTTTAACCAACTGTTGATAGCGGGCAAGATCGCGACGGGCATTCGCCAGCGTGGCTTTATCTTTTGCCAGTTGTCCCTGCGCCTGAGCCAGAGCGACTTTGAACTGGCTGGGATCTATCTCTGCCAGCAGGTCGCCGGCTTTTACCTGTTGTCCTTCCTCAAAGTGTAAGGCAATGAGCTGACCGTCCACCCGGCTACGTACCGTGGCGGTATTGGCGGCAGTAATGGTACCCAGCCCTGTCAGGTAACGTGGAACGGCTTCCTCGGTGGCGGTGGCAGCCTGCACGGGAGCCAACGGTCCGGAGCGCATTCCACGGCGTGCCGACCCAGGCGTGTGCTGCGCTGGTTTGGTAGCGCCCGGTGCGGTTTCCTGGGAAGCGCTGCGGCTTTGCCAGAACCAGATGGCGGCGACGGCGGCCACGACGATCACGATTGCTATCACCCAGCGGGATTTATTACTGCCTTTCATTGTTATGAGTTTCTCATCCTGAAACGATTCGCGGAATGATACTAGTTTAGCCAGCGAACAAGGGAGAAAAATGGAGGAATTATGAAACACTGTCGGGATTCGTCTGAATGCTGACGCGGCTTTGCGAGGCGTTACGCAACAATTTGCGGCGAAAATAGCGAATGCGTCATTGTGCGTTAGAGTGCGGTCAAGGCAAAAGGAGGTAAGCCAGAGATTTCAGCGGGACGCTGGAACGGGAAAGCCCCTCCCGAGGAAGGGGCCAAAATAAGGAAAGGGTTATGATGAAGTACGTCATCATACTGGTGATACTCTTAGTCATTAGCTTACCGGCTTACTAAGACACCAGGGGGAGGGGAAACCTTCCCTAACCCTCGCTCCTGAAAATAAGCCACAGCAACGGTGATGTCAATACGCACACCTTTCAGCTTGCGAGCGGCTTAGCGGAAAACAACGTCAGCCCAGCGGGCCAGACCGGCGGTGACAGAACCGAAGTCATCGCCACCCGCGATAGGGATCCCAGGAAGCTGCTGGGCGAGGGCTTTTTTAATCAGCGGTGAACGCGCGCTGCCGCCGGTCAGATAAATCACGTCCGGTTTTTCCTGCGCGTTGTCCAGCGCCAGTTGGACCTGCTCCAGAATGCGCGCCAGGGGCTGATTGAGCGCGGCCTCCAATCCATGGTGACTAATATCGGTTGCCAGCGTGTCGCTGATAAACGGTATCGCCGCCGTTACAATGGTCTGGTCGGAAAGCGCGATCTTGCTCTCTTCTGCGCTGCGCACCAGGCGATAGCTCAGACGCTCGCGCCAGACTTTGAGCAGCAAGGCTACTTTATCGGCTTCTTTCGCGTCGCGGACAAGATCGTTCAGTAAACGACCGTTGGCGCTGCTGTAGAAATCACTTTGCGCGGGAACATCGTTGATCGCGACCGCGTTCCACCAGGGGAGAATCGGTAAGGCGATCCCTTTTTCAGTCTCACCGCCCATACCTAGCAGCGGCATCAGGTGTTTAAACGCCAGCGCGATATCCAGATCGTTCCCGCCTACACGGCAGCCACTGTGTCCCAGCAGGCTGTTTTCGCGATCGGCGCGCTGATGCCATTGCGGCCCCATCAGCAGCAGTGAACAGTCGGTCGTACCCCCGCCAATATCTACCACCAGCACGCGTTTCTCATCCTGCAGTGTGGCTTCGTAATCCAGCCCCGCTGCTACCGGCTCGTACTGGAAGACGACATCCTGAAAACCGGCACGTTTGGCCGCACGTTCAAGAATCCCCTGCGCCTGGATGTTGGCGTCATCGCCACCTAATCCCTGGAAGTTGATGGGGCGACCAATTACGGCCTGAGTGATAGCTTCCGGCAATTGGCTTTGCGCCTGGTTGCGAATGTGCAGCATCATTGCACAGACCAGATCTTCAAAAAGCGCAACTTGCTGCGGCTTCAGACCGCTGGCACCCAAAAATGATTTTGGCGATTTAACGAAGTACACCTCTTCCGGGTCTTCAATATACTGACCCAGCGATGTCAGACCGAACTGCACGCTGTTGGCGTTAACGTCGATGTCCTCTTCGCGATTGTAGCGCATCGCACGGCGAAGCAGCGCCTGTGTTTCATCGTCCGTGGTTGGAACGTCGTGATGGCGATACAGCCACTCGCTAACCGCTTCGCGCGTTGGTGCACACAGCATTGAGGGTAGCAGCGTGCTGTTATTTTCCATTTTGAGCAGGTGGGGCTGCCCATCACGCATAACGGCCACTGAACAGTTTGCCGTACCGTAGTCAAAACCAATAAACACCGTAAAAATCCCCATGCCAGTGAAGAAGGGGCGTGACTTTAACGAATAGTTGACGCCCCGACAACTGGAATATGAAAGCAAGGCGTACTGATTGAATACCGTTTATGCTGTAAGTTTGCTTTAAAAGGAAAACCGAATGTTCACGCTGAGCTGGCAACCGCCTTATGACTGGCCCTGGATGCTGGGATTTCTTGCCGCCCGTGCGGTTGAAGGTGTCGAAACCGTAGAAGAACTGAGTTATGTCCGAAGTCTGTCCGTAGGGGAGCATCGTGGTCTGGTAAGCGTTGTCCCGGATCTGCACGCCAACGTGCTACACGTGACGTTGAGCTCAGGGTTACAGCCTGTAGCCTCTGAGTGCCTGGCAAAAATAACGCGCTTGTTCGATCTTTCCTGTTGCCCGCAGCAAATTGTCGGCGCGCTGGGTAACCTCGGCGCGGCGCGTCCGGGATTGCGCCTGCCGGGATGTGTCGATGCTTTTGAGCAAGGGGTACGGGCGATTTTAGGGCAGTTAGTCAGCGTGGCGATGGCCGCAAAACTGACAGCGAAAGTAGCGCACGCTTATGGCAATACGCTGGAGGATGCGCCCGAGTATGTGTGTTTTCCCTCTCCAGAAGAGCTTGCCAACGCCGATCCGCTGCACCTGAAAACGTTAGGAATGCCGCTCAAACGCGCTGAAGCGTTGATTCACCTTGCTCATGCAACCCTTGAAGGAACGCTCGCGACAACAGCCCCTGCCGATATCGAACAAGGCGTTAAGCAGCTACAAACATTTCCCGGGATAGGGCGCTGGACCGCCAACTACTTTGCGCTGCGCGGCTGGCAGGCGAAGGACGTTTTTCTGCCGGATGATTATCTGATTAAGCAGCGTTTTCCCGGCATGACACCAGCCCAGATCCGGCGGTATGCAGAGCGCTGGAAACCCTGGCGCTCCTATGCGCTGTTGCATATCTGGTATACGGATGGTTGGCAACCGTCAGTTGATGGCGAAATTGCTGGTATTCAGTAGCAGATCCAGCGGTTGGGCGTCGGCAATAATATCGCCATAAATCATATCAATACCGATGCCTGAAAGCGTATCCATGATGAGCGGCAGTTGCACCGGACCGGCGATGGTTTTTATGTCCAGGCGCTGAGCATGACCCTGGATAATGGACACCCACATTTCGTCGATCAGGTTGCCGGGAGCGCTGGCACTTAGCTCGCTGTCGAGCAACAGGTAATCGACAATGTGATATTTCAGGTTGTCAAAAAGCTCTAAGTCGCGACCAACCTGACTTAACACAATTCGACAACCGTACTGGCGCAGTCGATGCAGTGCGGATACCGCCTGCGTTGGGTTTGTTTTGATGACGCTTGATGGAACGGTCAGATGCAGCAATCGTGGCGGTAGCGGGCTGCGTTGCAAGTGCTCCAGCAGCTCATCTACCAGCTCTGTGTTGAGCAGGCCGGCGGCGGAAAGGGGCAGGGCAATACTGAGGCCCTTGTTGGCGACAGCCGGGGCAGCACTCTGGAAGAACTCGCCGAATACCCGACGATCGAGCGCTTGACTCAACGTGGGATCGACCAACCCGGCATGGAAGGCTTGATCTTCAATGACTTCACCCTCAGCGGTGCCTAAGCGAAGCGAGATAATCCAGAAGCTAAAAGTCTCCGGTATACGCGGAGAAGCAACGCCTCTGGCGATCATCAGCATAGGGTTGTGTGTAATAGTGTGTCTTTGTTCATCCAATGACAGTTGGCTACGCGCGGCATGGGCCTGGCTTTGCTGAGGTTCATAGACACAGACTCGCCCACGGCCGCTGTTTTTCGCCGCGTAGCAGGCGATATCGGCCTGAGACATAACGTCAGTCGCGACATGGTTTTTCTCATCAATCAGCGTAATTCCCGCACTGGCGCCAATACGGTGCAAACGGCCTTCCCACATAAATTGGTAATTGTTAATAGCACTGATGATGCGTCCTGAGATAAAGCGGGCGCTTTCGATATTACAATCCGGCAGCAACAGACCAAACTCGTCGCCGCCAAGGCGCGCCAGCATATCGCTGGATCGCAACATGCTGAGCATAAGCGCAGAGAGTTCACGCAGCAGGGCATCGCCGGCGGCATGACCCGCGCTGTCGTTCACCGCTTTAAAACGATCCAAATCGATAAAAACCAGTACATGGCACTGGCGCGTGTCGTGTACTGAATGCAGCAATTGTTTTAGATGGTTTTCGAAGCTGACCCGGTTTGCCAACTGCGTCAGGTCATCATGTGAGGCACTGTAGCTAAGCTGGCGGAGCATCTTCCGTGACTCTGTGACGTCCTGAATAACCAACACCGAACCAATGCTGCCGCCGTCAAGGGTGCTGAGGGGCGTGATGCTGTACTGAATGTCATAACTGTTGCCATTACGACAATGCAGGACCACTTCCTGCTCGATTGCCGTACGCGACATGTCAGCACTGTAGATATTTTCCATCAGCGGACCGTTCTCGCCAAAAGTAATATGTAGTACCGTCAATAGCGGAATGCCGATGGCACTGTCCTGCTGCCAGCCGCTCATTTTCTCAGCGACCGGATTCATAAAGGTCACGTTCATATAGACATCAATACAAATTACCGCTTCGCCGATTGAGTCCAGCGTAATGTGCAGGCGCTCTTTTTCCTGATACAGCGCTTCGTTAAGCTGCTTCACTTCGGTCATATCCATATTGATACCAAGTAAGCGTTCAACTTCACCGTCTTTATTCAGCACCCGGTTGGCCAACGAGCGGATATGGCGTATGCCATCTTTTACTGCGATACGAAACTCAAGCTTAAACGGAACCCGCGCGGCCAGCGAATCACGAATCACATTTTCGGCGTACTCGCGATCTTCGGGTACAACGCACTCATACCAGACTTGCCAGCTGGGCTTTATATGCGCAGGAACTTCATACAGATCGAACATCCGTTTATCCCAACTGATCACGTCAGGCTGCAGTTCCCATTCCCAAATCCCAATACCCCCGGCTTCATTGGCGAGGGTAATGCGTTCCATCAACCGTTTGTTAATCCACTCGGTATGCTTCAGGTCGTTAATGTCCTCAACCTGCGCGATAAAGTAGAGTGGAGTGTTGTCGCTATGACGCACCAGCGAAACGGCCAGCAACGCCCAGACGACGTCGCCCGCGCGGGTGTAATAGCGTTTTTCCATGGAATAGCTATTAATCTCTCCGCGTGCCAGCATGTTGAGTTGTTCAAGGTCGTTGTTCAGATCTTCCGGCCAGGTTAACTGCTGGAAGGTCAGCGAACGTAGCTCCTCCTGGCTATAGCCCAGAAACTGGCACAAGGCTTTATTGGCCTGTAGCCATTGCCCCTCGGTGCCAACCAGTGCCATGCCAATCGCGGAATATTCCATGGCGTTGCGAAAGCGTGACTCGCTTTCTGAAATGTTCTTGCGTTCGGCTCGAAACGCGTACATCACCATGGTCATCATGTTGGCGGGCAACAGGATCATCAAAAACGGCAACCAGGGGATGTCCGTCATCATGTTCTGTTTCGGGGTGTAAAGCAGTGAAGGGTCGGCGGCCAGCATCAGCGAAACCATCATCACGGTGCTGAGGAATATTAAAAACGCCTCCATACGCGGCAGACGGACAGCGCTCCACATCAGCAGGACAATAACGCAGGTAAATGGCCATGGAATGTACATCATGGATAACCAACTGAACGTTAAGGTCACCAGAAGCGTAATCAGGGTCTCAAGCAATAATCGCGGGTCGCGATGGCGCAGCAGGTAATGTGGTTTAAACAGCAAACCTAACGGCACCAACGCCAGTGCGCCAATGGATTCTGACAGTACCCAAATGAGAAAGGTATTTAACGTAGTTTCCTTCGGCAACAACATCCACATCAATACGCCGCCCAGCAGTGGCGGAACAACCGCGCTGCCAAATGCCAGACGCGCCCAGTCGTTAAGATTTTGTAAGGGATTGTACCAGGGCAGCAGTTTACGCAATAACATTGCGCCAACAACAGCCTCAATAATGTTAATGACCGTATAGGAGAAATTAAGCGACTGTCCGGGGAAGAAGAGTAAAGAGGCGCCGATGCTACCGAATGAGCAAGCCAGCGCGATCCCAGGCCACATCTTTCCAGCGTGACGGTAAAAAGCCACCATCATGATAGAGGTTGGAAACCACAGCGGTGCAAGCTGTGCGCCGTAACGTGACAGTTCCAGCGAAAACAACGTAAAGATGAAAGCCACCAGACCTAAACTGGCCAGGCGCAGTAGAGGATGGGGTAAGGTAACTAAAACATGTTGGGATTGTTTACTCATTACCACTCTACCCAAATAGCCGTTGTCGCCCAGCAGAGATGCCGGACGCATCACATTTAATCTGGGATTATGCTAGTACAAACAATTTACAATTTATACGCCAGCTGCTCATAAATTAACACTCCCAAGCTATTAATTCCTAAGGCAGGTGAATAAATATAGCGGCTGTTCTAAATCTGACCATTTTAATTTGCGACAGGGACAGCATTGGTGCAGCCTGGGGTGGCATCGCGCCGCTGAAATCCCTATAATTGCCGCGTTTGGCGTTTCGGCGCCGCCCTTCCTTACATCCAGGTTAATCAGGTCGCTAAATTTATGACTGATCAGTCCCATCAGTGCGTCATTATCGGCATTGCCGGCGCATCGGCTTCCGGCAAGAGCCTTATTGCCAGTACTCTTTATCGCGAATTGCGTGAACAAGTCGGTGACGAACATATTGGCGTTATTCCCGAAGACAGCTATTACAAAGATCAAAGCCATCTGTCGATGGAAGAACGTGTAAAAACCAACTACGACCATCCGAACGCGATGGACCACAGCCTGCTGTTTCAACATCTGCAAGCGCTGAAACGCGGCTCCGCCATTGAGCTGCCGGTATATAGCTATGTTGAGCACACGCGTACGCAAGACACTATTCATATCGAACCCAAGAAAGTCATCATCCTGGAAGGCATTTTGCTGCTGACGGATGCGCGTTTGCGTGACGAGATGAACTTCTCTATTTTTGTTGATACACCGTTGGATATTTGCCTGATGCGCCGTATCAAGCGGGATGTGAACGAACGTGGTCGTTCAATGGATTCGGTGATGGCGCAATACCAGAAAACCGTCCGCCCAATGTTCCTGCAATTTATTGAGCCTTCAAAACAATACGCCGACATCATTGTGCCGCGCGGGGGTAAAAACCGCATCGCCATCGATATTCTGAAGGCTAAAATCAGTCAGTTCTTTGAATAAGTTCAGCGAATTGTGTACCGTTCAGTGATAACCTGGTTCACCCTTAACGCACCTGGCATTAAGGGTTTGAAGCACGAAAGGAGAAAGTGCCATGCGTTTATGTGACCGAGATATTGAAGCCTGGTTGGATGAAGGTCGCCTGTCGATCAATCCACGCCCTCCTGTCGAGCGAATCAATGGCGCCACGGTAGATGTGCGCCTTGGCAACAAATTCCGTACGTTCCGCGGTCATACGGCGGCGTATATCGATTTAAGCGGACCGAAAGATGAAGTCAGCGCCGCGCTGGATCGCGTGATGAGTGATGAAATCGTCCTTAAGGACGGCGAAGCCTTTTTCCTGCATCCGGGGGAACTTGCACTGGCGGTAACATTCGAATCAGTGACACTGCCTTCCGATCTCGTCGGTTGGTTAGATGGCCGTTCTTCGCTGGCTCGTCTGGGACTGATGGTACACGTCACCGCTCACCGTATCGATCCTGGCTGGTCTGGCTGTATCGTACTGGAGTTTTACAACTCCGGAAAATTACCGCTGGCTCTGCGTCCGGGGATGCCGATTGGCGCGTTAAGTTTCGAACCGCTTTCCGGTCCGGCAGCGCGACCCTACAACCGTCGTCAGGATGCGAAATATCGCGACCAGCAGGGCGCCGTTGCCAGCCGGATCGATAAAGACTGAGTGTTTATCAGTCCATTGGGGATAGCATGAGACGATTTCTGACGACGCTGATGATTCTTCTGGTCGTGCTGGTGGCCGGTTTTTCTGCGTTAGTACTGTTGGTGAATCCGAATGATTTCCGCGCGTATATGGTCAAGCAGGTTGCCGTACGTAGCGGGTATCAGCTGCAGTTGGATGGCCCCCTGCGTTGGCACGTATGGCCGCAACTGAGTATCCTCTCAGGGCGAGTGATGTTAACGGCTGAAGGCGCCAGCGACCCCCTGGTTCGTGCTGATAATATGCGTCTCGACGTTGCATTGTGGCCGCTGTTGAGCCACCAGCTCAGCGTGAAGCAGGTGATGCTCAAAGGCGCAGTGATTCAATTGACCCCGCAAACTGAGGCGGTACGCGGCAAAGATGCACCCGTTGCCCCAAAAGACAATATGTTGCCCGATCTGGCGGAAGACAAAGGATGGTCGTTTGATATCGCCCGTCTGCGTGTTGCCGACAGTGTTCTGGTGTTCCAACATGAAGACGATGAACAGGTTACCGTTCGCGATATTCGTCTGGAGATGGAACAAGATAGCCAGCACCGCGGCACGTTTGATTTCTCCGGGCGTGTGAACCGCGATCAGCGCGATCTCGCGTTATCCTTTAACGGTACGGTCGATGCCTCCGATTACCCGCACAACTTATCTGCGAATATTGAACAGTTAAGCTGGCAACTGCAGGGGGCCGATCTGCCGCCGCAGGGGATCAACGGTCAGGGACATCTTCAGGCGCAATGGCTGGAAGAGAAAAAACAGCTTTCATTTAGCCAGATAAATTTGACCGCTAATGACTCTTCTTTCTCCGGGCAAGCGCATGTGGCCTTGTTGGAAAAACCGGAATGGGCCGTTGACCTAAAATTTGGTCAGCTCAATCTGGATAACCTGCTCGTACAACATGACGCAGCGGTGACAGCAAAAGGTGAAGTTCAGCAAGGTCAGAGTCAGTCAACGCTGGCGCGCCCCGTTATTGCTTCCCAGGTTGATGCTGTTTCGTATCAGGGACTCAAGGGTTTTTCGGCAGACATCGCTTTGCAGGCTGACAAGGTGCTGTGGCGGAAAATGGCGTTTGAGAATGTCTCGGCAAAAATAGACAACCGGTTCGGCTTACTGAACATTGCACAGTTGCAGGGAAAAAGTGATGGCGGGCTGATCTCATTGCCCGGTACGCTGGATGCCAGAAAGGGAGAACCGCGAGCGGTATTTCATCCGCGCCTGGAAGGTGTTGAAATTGGCACTATTCTGAAGGCCTTTGATTACCCCATTGCACTCACCGGCAAGCTGTCGTTGGCGGGAGATTTTTCCGGCTCGGATATTGACGCCCAGGCGTTTCGTCACAGCTGGCAAGGGCAGGCCCATGTCGAAATGAACGATACGCGAATGGAAGGGATGAACTTCCAGCAGATGATACAGCAGGCCGTCGAGCGTAGCGGTGGAGATGCTAAAGCCCAGCAAAATATGGAGAACGTGACCCGTCTGGATCGTTTTGTAACCGATATGACGCTGGATAACGGTGAGGTGACGCTGGATAACATGGTAGGGGAGTCCGCTATGTTGGCACTGACCGGCAAAGGAACGTTAGATCTGGTGAAGCAGAATTGCGACACGCTGTTTAACATTCGCGTTCTGGGCGGTTGGGATGGCGAAAGTAAGTTGATTAATTTCCTGAAGGCCACCCCGGTTCCTCTCAGAGTCTATGGTCAATGGCAGTCACTGAACTACAGTCTGCAAGTTGATCAGCTTTTGCGTAAACATCTGCAGGATGAAGCAAAACGTCGCCTGAATGACTGGGCCGATCGCAATAAAGATTCCCGCAACGGCAAAGATGTTAAAAAGTTGCTGGATAAGCTCTGATTCATATTGCCGGATGGTGGCTAATGCCCCATCCGGCTCGTGACTTACACCTCGTAATCCATCTCTTCTTCACTGTGTAGCGGTATCAGCTGGACTTTTTGCACGCGATGATTTTCCACCTGCAGGGTTTTTAGCCGATAGTCGCCAACCTGGACTTCCTCCCCGGTTTTTGGGATGCGCTGCAAATATTCCATTAAAAGCCCGGCAATGGTGTGATACTCACGTTTTTCATCTAATGGGATAGGGACGTACTGCACAAGGTCTTCCAGCGGCATATGCCCGTTAGCGGTCCATGAACCATCGGCGTTTTTCTGAATATCATGGCGGGCGTCGATTTCCTCTACCTCGTTTGGCAGATTGCCGGCGATGGTTTCCATCACATCACTCAGCGTCACAATTCCTTCGACGGAACCAAATTCATCGGCTACAAACGCGAAGTGCGTCCGGGCGTTTCGGAACTGCTCAAGCGCCGGAAGTAGCGGCAGAGTTTCCGGGAACACCAGCGGCTGGCGAATCAGGACGCGCAGGTCGAGCGGCTCGCCGCGCAGAGACTGTTGCAGCAAATCGATGACATGCACCACGCCAAGCAGTTCTTCCTGCCCGTCTTCGCCAGTGACCACCAGACGCGTATGCTGGTTTTTTTCCAGTAAGGCGCGGATTTCTGCTTCGGGAGCATTGAGGTCGATGTGTTCAATATCGTGACGCGAGGTCATGATACTGCTGACGGTACGCTGATTAAGGTTCAGCACACGTTCAATCATCCTCCGCTCCTGAGGCGCGAAAATCTGACCTTCATGATGGTCTGCCAGCATTGCCGCGGTTTCGGCATCCAGTTCGGCATCTTCTTTTTGCCCGCTCAGCAGCCGCATTACCGCCTCGGCGGTGCGCTGGCGCAGAGTATGGTTGGCTGACAGGAAGCGACGACGGTTAAAGATAGCCAACTGGTTCAATGCTTCGATCATCACCGAGAAGCCGATGGCCGCGTACAGGTAACCTTTCGGGATATGGAAACCAAATCCTTCGGCCACCAGACTGAAACCAATCATCAGCAGGAAGCTCAGGCACAGAATAACGATAGTTGGATGGCTGTTGACAAAGCGTGTCAGCGACTTGCTCGCCAGCACCATCAGGCTGATGGCAATAATCACCGCAGCCATCATCACGGCCAGGTGATCGACCATGCCAACAGCGGTAATGACGGAATCGAGAGAGAATATGGCGTCCAGCACCACGATCTGCGCGACCACACCCCAGAACTTAGCGCCTTTACGCTGGGTGGGATTGTCGCTGTCTTTTCCTTCCAGCCGTTCGTTGAGCTCCATAGTGGCTTTAAACAGCAGGAAGAAACCGCCGAACAGCATGATCAGATCGCGGGCACTGAAGCTGAGATCGCGAATGCTGAACAGCGGCGTGGTCAGTGTTACCAGCCAGGATATTGATGCCAGCAGCAGCAGGCGCATAACCATCGCCAGCAGTAGCCCGGTAATACGCGCCTTATCCCGCTGGGCAGGAGGTAGTTTCTCCGCGAGGATGGCAATAAAAACAAGATTATCAATGCCAAGAACAAGTTCGATCACGATTAACGTGACCAGTCCGGCCCAGATTGACGGATCGGCAATCCATTCCATAGTAAATGCTATACCCATAGTTGTATGACAATTGTCACAATTCGATCATGGGTAAAACTGGCGAAAAATGCAATGGCGAGAGGGGATTTCTCTGTCGGTTATATCAGAACAGATGCAGGATAATAGCCTTAATGTCACTACAGGAAATTATTTTACTAATCTAAATATATTTAGGAAATATCGCAGGTGGGATGTTTTTATATCAATATTGTCAACATCAATAAAATCCTAAAAATATACAAATCCAACGCTTAATATTAATCTTAAAAGCTTGGTATTGGTGGTTTGTTATCTTGCCTGATATTCTCTTAGCTGCAACAATTCTTGCGGTAATAATCAAAAGATAAATATTTCCTCATTAACCAGTGGCGCGCATTCCCGATGCGTTGCCGCTGTAAATGTGATGAAAATAAAGGAGAAGATAAAAATTTAAATTAATCAGTGCATTGGTAGCTAGTGAAGCCAGGGGCGGTAGCGTGTCTGGTCGCCTGAAACAAGCCTAAATTATTCTGTCAAGAGACCGCAGATGAATTCATTTTTTTTAGGACTGATGCCAGTTAAATTCCATTTCAATTAACGGCAAGGTAAATACGTACAGGCGAAGTCGCTATTTAGATTGCATGTGATAATTACTCTGCCAAAGTGATAAATAATCAATGATGAAATCCAAACTTAAATTGATACCAGTATTGGTATCGGTAATCTTGATAAACGGTTGTACCGTGCTTCCGGGCAGCAATATGTCTACGATGGGCAAAGATGTGATTAAACAGCAGGACGCTGATTTTGATATCGATCGCATGGTGAATGTTTATCCACTCACCCCACGACTGGTAGAACAATTACGTCCTCGACCAAATGTTGCACAACCTAATATGTCGCTGGACCAGGAGATTGCCGGGTATCAGTACCGAGTCGGTCCGGGGGATGTCCTGAATGTGACCGTCTGGGACCATCCTGAACTCACCACGCCAGCCGGGCAGTACCGTAGCTCAAGCGATACCGGCAACTGGGTACAACCTGATGGCACGATGTTTTACCCCTACATCGGCAAAGTCAGCGTGGTAGGGAAAACGTTGGCAGAGATTCGTAGTGATATTACCGGGCGCTTAGCGAAGTACATTGCTGACCCGCAGGTGGACGTTAATATCGCCGCTTTCCGCTCGCAGAAGGCCTATGTCTCCGGACAGGTGAACAAATCTGGTCAGCAGGCCATCACCAACGTGCCACTTACCGTTCTCGATGCCATTAACGCCGCAGGCGGTCTCACCGAAGCGGCAGACTGGCGCAACGTTGTGCTGACTCATAAAGGGCAGGAGCAACGCATTTCACTGCAAGCACTGATGCAAAATGGCGACCTGAGCCAGAACCGACTGCTCTATCCTGGCGACATTCTGTTTGTCCCGCGTAATGACGATCTGAAAGTCTTTGTAATGGGGGAAGTGAAAAAACAGAGCACCCTCAAAATGGACTTCAGTGGCATGACGCTTACCGAAGCGCTGGGCAATGCCGAAGGTATTGACCTGACCACCTCCAATGCCAGCGGTATTTTCGTTATTCGACCATTGAAAGGCGAGGGCGGGAACAACGGCAAGATCGCCAATATCTATCAACTTGATATGTCCGATGCGACGTCGCTGGTGATGGCAACATCATTCCGACTCCAGCCATACGATGTGGTGTACGTCACTACTGCGCCGGTTGCTCGCTGGAACCGTTTGATCAATCAGTTGCTGCCGACTATTAGCGGTGTTCGCTATATGACGGACACGGCCAGCGACCTTCACAACTGGTAATCGTCATGTTTAACAAAATCTTAGTTGTCTGTGTGGGGAACATTTGCCGTTCCCCGACGGCAGAGCGCTTGTTAAGGCAATTTCACCCGGCGTTGACGGTCTCTTCTGCCGGTCTTGGGGCGCTGGTGGGGAAAGGCGCGGATCCGTGCGCCATTAGCGTGGCGCAGGCGCACAACCTGTCACTGGATAATCATTGTGCCCGGCAGATCTCGGGACGAATGTGCCGGGAGTATGACCTGATCCTGGCCATGGAAAAGCGCCATATCTCTGCCCTGTGTGAAATGGTGCCGGAGATGCGCGGCAAAGTGATGCTTTTTGGTCACTGGGACAGCGAGCGCGAAATTCCCGATCCATATCGTAAAAGCCGTGATGCGTTTGACGCGGTGTACACATTACTTGAACGGTCTGCCCGCCAATGGGCTCAGGCACTGAACGCAGAGCAGGGAAAACGATGACAGAAAAAGTAAAACAGTCTGCTGCGCCGGTAACGGGCAATGATGAAATCGATATTGGTCGTCTGGTCGCAACGGTGGTGGAAGCCCGCTGGTGGGTACTTGGCATTACCGCGGCTTTTGCATTGTGTGCCGCGGTCTACACTCTGTTCGCCACCCCCATCTATAGTGCGGACGCGCTGGTGCAAATTGAGCAAAATACTGGAAATTCACTGGTGCAGGATATTGGCTCGGCGTTGTCGAACAAACCCCCGGCCTCGGAAGCGGAAATTCAGCTCATTCAGTCACGACTGGTATTAGGGAAAACGGTAGACGATCTCAACCTCGATATCGGCGTTACCAAAGATACGTTCCCTATTTTTGGCGCGGGCTGGGACCGGCTGATGGGCCGTCAGAACGAAACGGTTAATGTGACTACCTTCACGCTGCCAAAGGCAATGAATGAACAGACCTTCACGCTCAATGTGCTGAATGACAAAAGTTATCAACTGGTGAGTGACGGGGGTTTTAGCGTTCGGGGGCAAGTCGGCAAGGTGTTGGAACACGATGGCGTGACGATGCTGGTTAAGGCGATTCATGCCAGCCCGGAGAGCCAATTTACCGTCCGTAAATTCTCCACGCTGGGCATGATAAACACCCTGCAAAATAATCTGATGGTGGCGGAAACAGGCAAAGATACCGGTGTATTGAGCCTGACTTTTACCGGTGAAGACCGCGAGCAAATCCGCCAGATCCTCGACAGTATTACCCGTAACTATCTGCAACAAAACGTGGAACGTAAATCCGAAGAGGCCGCCAAAAGTCTGGCGTTTCTGGCCAGACAGTTGCCCGAAGTGCGTAACCACCTGGATGTTGCTGAAAACAAGCTGAACGCCTTCCGTCAGGATAAAGACTCCGTGGATTTGCCGCTGGAAGCCAAAGCGGTGCTGGATTCGATGGTGAATATCGACGCGCAGCTGAATGAACTGACCTTTAAAGAAGCGGAGATTTCCAAGCTGTTCACCAAAGCGCACCCGGCGTACCGCACGCTGCTGGAAAAACGCCAGGCGCTGGAAGATGAGAAAAGTAAGCTTAACGGGCGTGTAACGGCGATGCCGAAAACACAGCAGGAAGTTGTTCGCCTGACGCGTGATGTGGAGTCCGGTCAGCAGGTCTATATGCAGTTGCTGAACAAGCAACAGGAACTGAAGATTACCGAGGCCAGTACGGTCGGTGATGTGCGCATTGTCGATCCCGCGATTGCCCAGCCTGGCGTGCTGAAGCCGAAAACGGCGCTGATTATTCTCGGCAGTATCATTCTCGGTTTAATGCTTTCGGTGGTGGGCGTACTGCTGCGTTCTCTGTTTAATCGCGGTATTGAAAGCCCCCAGGCGCTGGAAGAGCATGGTATCAGCGTGTATGCCAGTATTCCGCTGTCTGAATGGCAAAAAGCGCGTGATAACGTTCAGACCATTAAAGGTGTGAAACGCTACAAGCAAAGCCAACTGCTGGCCGTGGGGAATCCAACGGATCTCGCCATAGAAGCGGTCCGTAGCCTGCGTACCAGCCTGCACTTTGCCATGATGCAGGCGCGTAACAACGTATTGATGCTGACCGGCGTCAGTCCGTCGATTGGGAAAACGTTTGTCTGCGCTAACCTGGCGGCAGTTATTAGCCAGACTAACAAACGCGTGCTATTGATCGACTGCGACATGCGCAAAGGCTATACCCACGAACTGCTGGGGACCAATAATGTTAACGGCCTGTCTGAGATCCTCATTGGCAAAGGGGATATTTCATCCAGCGCTAAACCGACATCGATTCCGCATTTTGATCTGATCCCTCGCGGTCAAATTCCTCCCAATCCTTCCGAACTGTTGATGAGCGAGCGCTTCGGCGAACTGATTGCCTGGGCCAGCTCGCACTATGACCTGGTGTTGATTGACACCCCACCAATTCTGGCGGTGACCGATGCGGCTATCGTAGGGCGCCACGTCGGAACCACGCTGATGGTAGCGCGTTATGCGGTCAACACGCTGAAAGAGGTGGAAACCAGCCTGGGCCGCTTCGAGCAAAATGGCATTCAGGTGAAAGGGGTGATCCTCAACTCGATCTTCCGCCGCGCGAGCGGGTATCAGGATTACGGCTACTACGAATACGAATACACGTCGGATTCGAAATAACTAACAGCAACGCATATCGAATGTAGGCCTGATAAGCGTAGTGCCATCAGGCAACTTTTTTTGGAAACGAAAATGACCACAGAAAACCCGCTAATTTCAATTTACATGCCAACCTGGAACCGCCAGCAGCTGGCCATTCGGGCGATTAAATCGGTGTTGCGGCAGGACTATCCTCACTGGGAGATGATCATTGTGGATGATTGCTCTTCCTCATATGAGCAGTTGCAGCAGTTTGTTGAGGAACTCAACGATCCGCGCGTGTCGTATACGCATAATCCCACCAACTCCGGGGCCTGTGCGGTGCGTAATCAGGCCATTATGCAGGCCAACGGGCAATACATTACGGGGATTGATGATGATGATGAATGGACGCCGAACCGACTGAGTGTATTTCTCAACTATCGCCATCATTTGGTCACGCGGGCGTTTCTGTATGCCAATGACTATGTCTGTGAGGGTGAAGTGTATTCGCAGCCGACCAGTCTGCCGCTCTATCCTAAGTCCGTTTATTCACGCCGCAGGTTTTATAAGCGCAACATCATTGGTAACCAGGTATTTACCTGGGCATGGCGGTTTAAAGCATGTCTGTTCGATACCACGCTGAAAGCGGCGCAGGATTACGACATCTTCCTGCGCATGGTGGTGGCGTATGGCAAACCGTGGAAGGTCAAAGAGGCGACGCAGATCCTGCATGTAAATCACGGTGAGATGCGCATTACCTCATCGCCGAATAAATTCTCCGGCTACTTTCAGTTTTACCGCAAGCACAAAGGCAAATTTGACCGGGCCAGCAAGAAGTATCAGCTGTTTACCCTCTATCAGATCCGCAACAAACGGATGAACTGGCGCACGCTGCTGACGCTGCTTTCTGTTCGCAACAGTAAGCGTCTGGCCGACGGACTGCGAGGACGCTAATTATGCTGGAAGATTTACGCGTGAACGGCTGGAGTCTGCGCCCCTGCTGCATGGTGGTGGCCTATCGGATTGCCCATTTTTGCTCCCTCTGGCGTAAAAAAAACATCTTAAACAACCTGTGGGCCGCACCGGTACTGGTGATGTACCGCCTTATCACCGAATGCCTGTTTGGCTATGAAATTCAGGCCGCTGCATCAATCGGTCGTCGTTTCACCATCCATCATGGCTATGGGGTGGTTATCAATAAACACGTGGTTGTGGGGGATGATTTTACCCTACGTCACGGCGTCACCATCGGCAATCTTGGCACCAACGATTTGTCCTGCCCGGTAATCGGTAACAGTGTTGAGCTGGGGGCCAATGTCACTCTGCTTGGCGACGTTGCTATTGGCGATAACGTGACGATTGGTGCCGGGAGCGTCGTGGTGGATAGCGTTCCGGACAATGCGCTGGTCGTGGGCGAGAAGGCACGGGTGAAGGTAATAAAATGAAGATATTACAATTTAATGTGCGACTCGCAGAAGGTGGGGCGGCAGGCGTGGCGTTAGATTTGCATCTGAGGTCGCTGGAAAAAGGGCTGTCGTCGCGTTTTGTCTATGGCTATGGCAAAGGCGGTAAAAAAAGCGCCAGCCATGCGAAATACCCGCAGGTTATCAAATATACGCCGCGCCTGACGTCGGCGGCGAACATTGCGCTGTTTCGTTTCGCGAACCGCGACATGTTCGGCAATCTCGACAAGCTATATCGTACGGTTACCCGCACTAACGGCCCGCTGGTACTGCATTTTCATGTGTTGCACAGCTACTGGTTGAACCTGGAAGAGGTAGTCTCCTTTTGCCAAAAAGTGAAAGCGCATAAACCGGATATCACCTTCGTCTGGACGCTGCACGATCACTGGAGTGTGACCGGGCGCTGTGCCTTTACCGATGGCTGCGAAGGCTGGAAAACGGGCTGTCTGCAATGCCCAACGCTGAGCAACTATCCGCCGGTAAAAATCGATAAAGCCCATCAGCAGTTGCCCGTTAAGCGGCAGATGTTTCGTGCGATGCTGGCGCTGGGTTGCCAGTTTATCTCGCCCAGTCAGCATGTGGCCGACGCGTTCAACAGCCTGTATGGCGCGGGACGTTGCCGCATTATCAATAATGGCATTGATGTGGCAACTGAAGCCATTCTTGCCGAACTACCCGCGATGCATGAGAAGAGCGGTCGGCCGAAAATTGCCGTGGTGGCTCATGACCTGCGCTATGACGGCAAAACCAGTCAGCAACTGGTGCGAGCGATTACCGCGCTCGGAGACAAAATTGAGTTGCATACCTTCGGCAAATTTTCGCCATTTGCGGGAGATAACGTCATCAATCACGGTTTTGAGAGCGATAAGCGCACGTTGATGAGTGCGCTTAATCAGATGGATGGATTGGTGTTCAGCTCCCGTGTCGATAACTACCCGCTGATTCTGTGCGAAGCGCTGTCCATCGGCGTACCGGTAATAGCCACGCACAGCGATGCCGCGCAGGAAGTGCTGGCTAAATCAGGCGGAAAAACGTTCAGCGAAGCTGAAGTGTTGCAACTGGTGCAGCTGAAAAAATCAGACATTGCGCAGGCGGTTTTTGACACGTCGCTTGCCGCATTTAGCCAGCGCAGCCGGTTGGCATACAGTGGACAACAGATGCTGGAGGAATATGTCTCGTTCTATCAGAATCTGTAGCTATCTGGTGCTACCGCTGCTTTATCTGCTGGTAAACGTCAAACTCGCCCAGCTTGGCGAGAGCTTCCCGATCACTATCGTTACCTTTTTACCCGTTCTGCTGTTGCTGTTTATCGAACGCATCAATATCAAAAAATTAATGATCGCGCTGGGCGTAGGGGGCGGACTGACGGCATTTAACTATCTGTTCGGTCAGTCACTGGATGCCAGCAAGTACGTGACGTCCGCCATGTTGTTTATCTATACCGTGGTGATTATTGGCATGGTATGGAGTATTCGCTTCAAAACCATTTCACCGCATAACTACATTAAAATCTTGCGCTTTTTCTGGCTGGTTGTGGGACTGGTGGTGGGGTTAGCTGCGGTTGAAATGGCACAGATAATTCTCAGCGGCGGCAGCAGTTTAATGGAAGTTATTTCGAAATATCTTATTTACAGTAATAGCTATGTTCTGAACTTTATTAAGTTTGGTGGGAAACGAACCACCTCGCTCTATTTCGAACCGGCATTCTTCGCTCTGGCGTTAATCTCAATTTGGCTCAGTATCAAACAGTTTGGTATCAAAACACCTAAGTCCGATGCTATGATTCTGGTAGGGATAATATTATCGGGTTCGTTTTCAGGAGTAATGACGTTTATTTTGTTTTACCTCCTGGAATGGGCGTTTCAGTACCTAAATAAGGATGCGATAAAAAAGAAACTACCTCTGGCGATAATCTCATTGAGCGTGTTTTTAGTTGGTGTGATATTTGCTTTTCCGTACATCGCAACGCGGCTTGGTGATTTAGGAACTGAAGGTTCGTCATCGTATTATCGTATCGTAGGACCATTAGTGATGGTCGGTTATTCATTACTGAACGTTGATGGCGTAGTGAGATTTGGCTCACTTTATGAATACGTCGCGTCATTCGGAATTTTTAACGGTGCAGATGTCGGTAAAACAATAGACAATGGCTTGTATCTGCTGATTATTTATTTTTCATGGTTCGCGGTGATATTAGCCCTATGGTACATGGGGAAGGTCATGAAAATGATGATCAATGCGTTTGGCGATAATCAGAATTATCGGGTGCAGCTTTATCTTTTTACACCATTGTCACTGTTTTTTACAGGTTCAGTATTTAGTCCGGAATACGCATTTTTAATTGTGTGTCCGTTTATTTTGCGCAAGGCGCTGAATATCGCGAGGTAACTCACATGCTGCTCAGTATCATTACCGTCGCCTTTCGCAATCTGGAAGGGATCGTCAAAACTCACGCGTCGCTGGCACATCTGGCGCAAGCGGGTGATATCAGTTTTGAGTGGATTGTTGTTGATGGCGGCTCCTCGGATGGTACGTCGGCGTTTCTTGAAGGACTCAGTGGAGAACACCGGTTACGGTTTGTCAGCGAGCCGGATAACGGCATCTATGATGCGATGAACAAAGGCATCGCCATGGCGCGCGGGCGGTTTGCATTGTTCCTCAACTCCGGGGATATTCTGCATGTGAATGCGGCTTGTTTTATCCGCCAGCTAAAAATGCAGAGTGACCAAACTATGGTCATTGGCGATGCGTTGCTGGATTTCGGCAATGGCAACAAAATTAAGCGTCGGGCAAAACCGGGTTGGTATATTTATCACAGCCTGCCCGCCAGCCATCAGGCAATATTCTTTCCTCTCTCAGGACTGAATGTCTGGCATTATGATTTGCAATATAAAATATCGTCAGATTACGCGTTGGCAGCCAAATTATACAAATCCGGTTACGCTTTTAAAAAGCTGCGCGGGTTGGTTTCGGAATTTTCTATGGGCGGAGTGTCAACGACGAATAATCTGGAATTGTGCCGGGATGCCAAAAAAGTACAGCGCCAGATATTAAACATGCCAGGTTTTTGGACCGGTTTGTCAGAATATTTACGTCTGCGCACAACCGATAAAGCAAAAACCTTATATGGAAAAACGTAAGAGCACAATATGCAAGACTTAAGCGGATTTAAAGTGCCTGGAGGTTTTCGCGGCGGCGGCGCTATTAAAGTGCAATTATGGTGGGCGGTGCAATCAACATTATTTCGCTGGTCTCCACAGGTCATGTATCGCTGGCGTGCATTTTTATTACGGATGTTTGGCGCAAAAATAGGAAAAAACGTAGTCATTCGGCCTTCAGTAAAAATTACTTATCCGTGGAAACTAACTCTGGGAGATTATGCCTGGGTGGGTGATGACGCGGTTTTATATACGTTAGGTGATATTACGATTGGGGCCCACGCAGTTATTTCGCAAAAAAGTTATTTATGCACCGGGAGTCATGATTATGCCAGCCAACATTTTGATATTAACGCCACACCGATAGTGGTTGGCGATAAATGCTGGCTGGCGACAGATGTCTTTGTCGCGCCTGGCGTAACGATTGGCGATGGCACCGTCGTCGGAGCACGAAGCAGCGTATTTAAATCGCTGCCAGCAAATGTCATTTGTCGGGGAAATCCCGCAGTAGTCACGCGCGAACGCGTCGAGAAAGTTACTCCCTGAGGGGATCACTGAAGAGGTTATAACATGTCAAAAGTCGCTCTCATTACTGGCGTAACCGGGCAGGATGGTTCTTACCTGGCAGAACTCCTGCTGGAAAAAGGGTACGAAGTACACGGTATTAAGCGTCGCGCTTCATCATTCAACACCGAACGTGTGGACCACATCTACCAGGATCCGCATTCAGGCAATCCCAAATTTCATCTGCACTATGGCGATTTGACGGACTCCTCCAATCTGACCCGTATTTTACAGGAAGTCCAACCGGATGAAGTCTATAACCTGGGTGCCATGAGCCACGTTGCGGTGTCGTTTGATTCACCGGAATACACCGCAGACGTTGATGCGATCGGCACCTTGCGCTTGCTGGAGGCGATCCGCTTCCTTGGTCTGGAAAAAAAGACCCGTTTTTATCAGGCGTCCACCTCTGAGCTGTACGGTCTGGTTCAGGAAATCCCGCAGAAAGAGAGCACGCCGTTCTATCCGCGTTCACCGTATGCCGTTGCTAAGCTGTATGCCTACTGGATAACCGTCAACTACCGTGAGTCTTACGGGATGTATGCCTGTAACGGCATTCTGTTTAACCACGAGTCTCCGCGCCGCGGCGAAACCTTTGTCACTCGCAAAATTACCCGGGCGATCGCCAACATCGCTCAGGGGCTGGAGTCTTGCCTGTACCTGGGCAACATGGATTCACTGCGCGACTGGGGGCATGCCAAAGATTACGTCAGGATGCAGTGGATGATGCTGCAGCAGGATAAGCCGGAAGATTTCGTGATTGCCACCGGCGTGCAGTATTCCGTGCGCCAGTTTGTAGAAATGGCGGCAGCACAACTGGGGATTAAATTGCGCTTTGAAGGTGAGGGCGTGAATGAAAAAGGCATCGTGGTTTCCGTGACCGGACATGATGCGCCGGGCGTGAAGCCAGGCGATGTCATGATTGCCGTTGACCCGCGCTACTTCCGTCCGGCTGAGGTGGAAACGCTGCTGGGCGATCCGGCCAAAGCACATGAAAAACTGGGCTGGAAACCGGAAATCACGCTGCGCCAGATGATCTCGGAAATGGTTGCTAACGATCTTGATGCGGCGAAGAAACATTCCCTGCTCAAGTCGCACGGTTACGAGGTTGCCATCGCGCTGGAGTACTGAGGATGAAGACACAACGTATTTTTGTGGCGGGCCATCGCGGGATGGTGGGGTCCGCCATCGTCAGACAATTGTCGCAGCGAAATAATGTGGAGCTGGTGCTGCGTACCCGCGACCAGCTTAATCTGCTGGACGCCAGTGCGGTGCAGGCGTTTTTTGCCGCTGAACGTATTGACCAGGTTTATCTGGCGGCGGCAAAAGTAGGAGGGATTGTGGCAAACAATACTTATCCTGCTGATTTTATTTATGAAAACATGATGATTGAGAGCAACATTATTCATGCTGCACATCTGCATAACGTGAATAAACTGTTGTTTCTCGGGTCATCCTGTATTTATCCCAAGCAAGCTACCCAGCCAATCGCCGAGAGTGAACTGTTGCAGGGGACACTTGAACCGACCAATGAGCCGTATGCGATTGCCAAAATTGCCGGTATCAAGCTGTGTGAATCGTATAACCGACAGTATGGCCGTGATTATCGCTCGGTGATGCCGACCAATCTGTATGGGCCGCATGACAACTTTCATCCGAGTAATTCGCATGTGATCCCGGCGCTGCTGCGCCGCTTTCATGAAGCTCGCGGGCAAAATGCGCCGGATGTGGTGGTATGGGGCAGCGGGACGCCAATGCGTGAATTTCTGCATGTCGACGATATGGCGGCGGCCAGTATCCACGTGATGGAGCTGGCTCAGGAAGTGTTGCAGGAATATACCCAGCCGATGCTGTCGCATATCAACGTGGGGACCGGCGTGGACTGCACCATCCGTGAACTGGCGCAGACTATTGCGGAGGTCGTGGGCTACAAGGGGCGTGTGGTGTTTGACGCCAGCAAACCGGACGGCACGCCGCGCAAATTGCTCGACGTTACGCGTCTGCATCAGTTGGGCTGGTATCACGAGATATCTCTGCAAGCGGGGCTTGCCAGTACATATCAGTGGTTCCTTGAAAACCAGCAGCGTTACCGGGGGTAAGCATGTTTTTACGTCATGAGGATTTTGCCACCGTTGTACGTTCAACTCCGCTGATTTCCATCGATTTGATCGTGGAAAACGCCCACGGTGAATTTCTGCTTGGCAAGCGCCTCAATCGTCCTGCGCAGGGGTACTGGTTTGTGCCCGGCGGTCGGGTGCAAAAAGATGAACCGTTGCACGCGGCCTTTGAGCGGCTTACTGAAGCTGAGCTGGGGTTACGTTTACCGCTGTCCGCTGCGCAGTTTTACGGTGTCTGGCAGCACTTCTATGACGACAACTTTTCCGGGGAAGATTTCTCAACGCATTACATCGTGCTGGGATTTCGTCTGCGGGTGTCGGAAAACGACCTGCAACTGCCTGACGTTCAACATGACGCGTACCGCTGGTTGGCAATTGAAGAGATTCTGGTCAGTGACCACGTGCACGACAACAGCCGGGCTTACTTCTGTGAGAAGAGTCAGGCCGGAGCACCCGGGCTATGAAGATCCTTGTGTATGGCATCAACTATTCGCCGGAGTTGACCGGTATCGGTAAATACACCGGTGAAATGGTGGCGTGGATGGCGCAACAGGGGCATGACGTACGGGTGATCACTGCGCCGCCTTATTATCCGCAGTGGAAAGTCAACGGTCGCTATTCATCCTGGCGCTACCGTCGTGAAGAGGGCGATGCCATCGTCTGGCGTTGCCCGCTGTATGTGCCTGAGCAGCCCTCCACGCTCAAGCGTCTACTGCATTTAGGCAGTTTCGCCCTGAGCAGTTTCTTCCCGCTGCTGGCGCAGCGCCGCTGGAAGCCGGATCGCATCATTGGGGTAGTACCGACGCTGTTTTGTACGCCGGGAATGCGCCTGCTGGCGAAGCTGTCCGGGGCGCGCACGCTGCTGCATATTCAGGATTACGAAGTTGATGCCATGTTGGGACTTGGCATGGCGGGCAAAGGCAAGCGCGGTATGGTGGCAAAACTGGCCAGCGCTTTTGAGCGCAGTGGGCTGTTGAATATGGATCATATTTCGACCATTTCTCGCTCAATGATGAATAAAGCACAGGAAAAGGGCGTTGATGCACAGAAGGTTATTTTCTTTCCGAACTGGTCAGAAGTAGCGCGTTTTCGCGATGTGGACGCCGCCGATGCTCTGGCGTTGCGCCAGCAGCTGGGCTTGCCTGATGGAAAAAAAATCATTCTCTACTCTGGCAATATTGGTGAAAAGCAAGGACTGGAGAGTGTAATCGACGCAGCGGCCCTGTTGAGCGAGCGGCCCTGGCTGTTTGTGATTGTCGGGCAGGGCGGGGGTAAAGCGCGACTGGAGAATATGGCCAGCGAACGCGGCCTGAACAATGTGATGTTCTTTCCGCTGCAATCTTATGACGCGCTGCCTGCACTGCTCAAAATGGCGGACTGTCATCTGGTGGTACAAAAGCGCGGTGCGGCGGATGCCGTACTGCCCTCCAAACTGACCAATATCCTCGCCGTTGGTGGTAACGCTGTGATTACCGCCGAGCCGGAAACCGAGCTGGGGCAGCTCTGTAACATTGTTCCAGGCATCGCTGTATGCGTGGAGCCGGAATCGGTAAATGCGCTGGTTTGCGGTATCCAACAAGCGTTCAGGATGCCAAAAGTCAATACGGTGGCACGTGACTATGCCGAACGCACGCTGGATAAAGATAACGTGCTTAGCCAATTTATTGCTGATATTCGGGGTTAATGATGAGTCAAAGCAAACTCTTTCCGGTAGTGATGGCCGGTGGCTCGGGTAGCCGTTTATGGCCTCTGTCCCGCGTATTGTATCCAAAGCAGTTCCTGTGCCTGAAAGGTGATCTCACCATGCTGCAGACAACGATCTGTCGTCTGAATGGCGTGGAGTGTGAAAGCCCGGTGGTTATCTGTAATGAACAACACCGTTTCATCGTCGCGGAACAGCTACGGCAACTGCACAAGCTGACTGAGAACATTATTCTCGAACCCGCCGGACGTAACACGGCACCGGCGATAGCGCTGGCCGCACTGGCGGCAAAACGTCAAAGCCCGGAGGAAGATCCGCTGCTGCTGGTATTGGCGGCCGATCACATGATTGCCGACGAAGAGGCATTTCGCGAGGCGGTTCGCAATGCTATGCCCTATGCCAGTGCGGGTAAGCTGGTGACGTTTGGTATCGTGCCGGACCAGCCGGAAACGGGCTATGGCTATATCCGCCGTGGCGTGGTTTCGCTAACGAATACCGACGCCGTGGCGTTCGAAGTGGCGCAGTTTGTTGAAAAACCCAATCTGGAAACCGCGCAGGCTTATGTGGCGAACGGCGATTACTACTGGAACAGCGGCATGTTCTTGTTCCGCGCCGGACGTTACCTGGAAGAACTGGAAAAGTACCGCCCCGACATTCTTGAGGCTTGTGTGAATGCCATGAGTACGGTCGACCCCGATCTCGATTTTATCCGCGTTGATGAACAGGCGTTTCTCGCCTGTCCGGAAGAGTCTGTGGACTATGCGGTAATGGAACGTACGGCGGATGCGGTGGTAATGCCCATGAACGCTGGCTGGAGCGATGTTGGCTCCTGGTCATCGCTGTGGGAAATCAGCGCCCATACCGCCGAAGGCAATGTGCATCATGGCGACGTCATTAGCCACAAAACGGAGAACAGCTACGTGTATGCCGAATCTGGCCTGGTGACGACCGTCGGGGTGAAGGATCTGGTGGTGGTGCAGACCAAAGATGCGGTGCTGATAGCCGATCGCAACGCGGTGCAGGACGTCAAAAAAGTGGTGGAGCAAATTAAAGCTGACGGACGACATGAACACCATATTCACCGTGAAGTTTACCGTCCGTGGGGCAAGTACGACTCTATTGATGCCGGAGACCGTTACCAGGTGAAGCGAATTACCGTTAAACCCGGTGAAGGATTGTCCGTGCAGATGCATCATCACAGGGCTGAACACTGGGTGGTGGTGGCCGGTACCGCGAAAGTGACGATCAATGATGACATCAAACTGCTCGCTGAAAACGAGTCTGTCTATATTCCGCTTGGGGCGACCCATTGTCTGGAGAATCCCGGGAAAATCCCGCTCGATCTGATTGAAGTGCGCTCCGGATCTTACCTCGATGAGGATGATGTGGTGCGGTTTGCGGACAGATACGGGCGTGCCTGATGCAGGATGCGCCGCGCTTATCCGGCCTACAACAACGTAGGCGCGGTAAGCGAAGCGCACCGGGCAATGCATTTAACACTCATTAAAAAGGCTCATTAAGAGTCAGGGCCTCCTGTTGCCTGAAGAAGGGTAAATCATGACGAAATTAACCTGTTTCAAAGCCTACGATATTCGCGGCAGGCTGGGCGAAGAGCTGAATGAAGATATCGCGTGGCGTATTGGCCGCGCTTACGGCGAGTTCCTGAAGCCAAAAACGATTGTCCTCGGTGGTGATGTGCGCCTGACCAGCAAGACGCTAAAGCTGGCGTTGGCGAAAGGACTTCAGGATGCGGGGGTGGATGTGCTGGATATTGGCATGTCGGGTACCGAAGAGATTTATTTCGCCACCTTCCACCAGCCATAATCCGATGGATTACAACGGCATGAAGCTGGTGCGGGAAGGGGCGCGGCCCATCAGCGGTGATACCGGTCTGCGCGACGTACAGCGCCTGGCGGAAGCCAACGACTTCCCGGCGGTTGATGAGACAAAACGTGGCCGCTACCAGCGTATTACTATCCGTGATGCCTACATTGACCACCTGCTGGGTTACATCAATCCCGCCAATCTGAAACCGATGAAACTGGTGCTCAATTCCGGCAACGGTGCGGCAGGTCCGGTGGTTGACGCTATTGAAGCCCGTTTTAAGGCGCTGGGCGTGCCGGTCGAGTTCATCAAAATCCACAATACGCCGGATGGCAACTTCCCTAACGGCATTCCCAATCCTCTGCTACCGGAATGCCGGGCTGACACGCGCAATGCGGTGATTGAACACGGCGCCGATATGGGAATTGCCTTCGACGGTGATTTTGACCGCTGCTTCCTGTTCGATGAAAAAGGTCAGTTCATTGAGGGCTACTACATTGTCGGCCTGCTGGCGGAGGCGTTTCTGGAGAAGAATCCGGGGGCGAAGATTATCCACGACCCGCGTCTGTCCTGGAACACCGTGGACGTGGTGACGGCGGCAGGCGGTAAACCGGTGATGTCAAAAACCGGACACGCGTTTATCAAAGAGCGGATGCGCCACGAAGATGCCGTCTACGGCGGTGAAATGAGTGCGCATCACTATTTCCGTGACTTTGCCTACTGTGACAGCGGGATGATCCCGTGGCTGCTGGTCGCGGAGTTGCTGTGTCTGAAAGGGCAGTCGCTGGGCGAACTGGTCCGCGACCGGATGGCGGCCTACCCGGCGAGTGGTGAAATAAACAGCACGCTGGCAGAGCCGGCGGCAGCGATTGCGCGCGTGGAGCAGCATTTTTCCCGTGAGGCGCTGACGGTGGACAGAACGGACGGTATCAGCATGTCGTTTGTCGACTGGCGCTTCAATTTACGCTCTTCCAATACCGAACCGGTGGTGCGCCTGAACGTGGAATCGCGCGGAGATATTCCGTTGATGGAAGCGCGAACGCGCACTCTTCTGGCGTTACTGAATCAGTAACGCTGGTGCTTCCTTTGCCCGATTCTGGGCAAAGGGTGACTAACAGGAACCACGATGACACATCTAAAGAAGCGCGAGCGCGCCAAAACCAATGCGTCGTTAATTTCGATGGTGCAACGCTTTTCAGATATCACCATCATGTTTGGCGGGTTGTGGGTAATCTGCGAATTAAGCGGTTTGCCTTTCCTGTACATGCACCTGCTGGTGGCGTTGATCACGCTGGTCGTTTTTCAGATGCTCGGTGGCATAACGGATTTTTATCGCTCCTGGCGTGGTGTCAAAATGACCACTGAGCTGGTGCTGTTGCTGCAAAACTGGACGCTGAGCCTGATTTTTTGCGCAGGTCTGATCGCCTTTAATAACGATTTTGATAACCGTCTCGCCGTCTGGCTGGCGTGGTATCTGCTATCCAGCGTTGGCCTGGTGTTGAGTCGTTCGTTTATTCGCTACGGCGCGGGATGGCTGCGTAATCGCGGTTACAACACTCGCCGGGTGGCAGTGGCAGGGGACCTGCCAGCTGGACAAATGCTACTGGACAGTTTTCGCCATGAACCGTGGCTGGGGTTTGAAGTAGCAGGTATCTATCACGACCCTATCCCTGGAAAAAACTCCCGCGACTGGGCCGGTAATCTGCAACAACTGGTGGATGACGCCAAAGCCTCACGCATTCATAACGTTTATATCGCTATGTCGATGAGCGATGGTGCCAGCGTCAAAAAATTAGTGCGCGAGCTGGCCGATACCACCTGTTCAGTGATCCTAATTCCTGATGTCTTTACCTTCAACATTCTGCATTCCCGGATTGAAGAGATGAACGGCATTCCGGTGGTGCCGCTGTATGACACGCCACTCTCGGGGATTAATCGTCTGTTAAAACGCGCGGAAGATATCGTGCTGGCTTCACTGATCCTGCTGCTTATTTCCCCGGTGCTATGTGGCATAGCTCTACTGGTAAAACTGACTTCCAAAGGACCGGTGATTTTCCGCCAGACCCGTTACGGCATGGATGGGAAGCCGATCAAAGTCTGGAAGTTTCGCTCAATGAAAGTGATGGAAAACGATGCGGTGGTGACGCAGGCGACGCAAAACGATCCGCGCGTTACTCCTGTGGGGAATTTCCTGCGTCGGACGTCGCTTGATGAACTGCCGCAGTTTATTAACGTGCTGACGGGAGGGATGTCTATCGTCGGACCACGTCCGCATGCGGTGGCGCATAACGAACAGTACCGCCAACTGATTGAGGGATACATGTTACGCCATAAGGTGAAACCGGGTATTACCGGCTGGGCGCAAATCAACGGCTGGCGCGGTGAAACCGATACGCTGGAAAAAATGGAGAAACGTGTGGAGTTTGACCTCGAATACATTCGCGAGTGGAGCGTGTGGTTCGATATCAAAATTGTTTTTCTGACGATATTCAAAGGCTTTGTTAACAAAGCGGCGTATTAACATGAGCTTACGAGAAAAAACGCTTAATGGCGCAAAGTGGTCGGCGATTGCCACGGTGATCATTATTGGGCTCGGACTTATTCAGATGACCGTCCTGGCGCGAATTATTGATAACCACCAGTTCGGGTTGTTAACCGTGTCGCTGGTGATCATAGCGCTGGCCGATACACTGTCGGATTTCGGTATCGCCAACTCAATTATTCAACGCAAAGAGATTGGTTATCTGGAGCTGACGACGCTGTACTGGCTAAACGTTGGGCTGGGTATCGTGGTATGCGTGGCGATGTTTCTGCTGAGCGAGACGATTGCCAGCGTGCTCAGTAATCCCGAACTGGCGCCGCTCATCAAAACCTTATCACTGGCGTTTGTGGTGATACCGCACGGGCAGCAGTTTCGCGCGCTGATGCAAAAAGAGCTGGCCTTCAACAAAATTGGCATGATTGAAACCAGTTCGGTGCTGGCTGGATTTACCTTTACCGTGGTCAGCGCCCATTTCTGGCCGCTCGCGCTGACGGCCATTCTTGGGTATCTGGTGAATAGTACGCTACGTACGCTGCTGTTCGGCTATTTTGGCCGCCGGATTTACCGACCCGGGCTGCATTTTTCGCTGGCATCCGTTTCGTCGAACCTGCGTTTTGGCGCATGGCTGACGGCAGACAGCATCATCAATTACATCAATACCAACCTTTCCACGCTGGTTTTAGCTCGCACGTTGGGAGCTGGCGTGGCGGGCGGATTCAATCTCGCCTGGAACGTGGCGGTTGTCCCGCCGATCAAACTGAACCCGATTATCACCCGCGTGCTGTTTCCGGCGTTTGCCAAAATCCAGGACGACAGCGAAAAACTACGGGTGAATTTTTACAAGCTGCTGTCAGTGGTTGGGATTATCAACTTCCCAGCGCTACTGGGACTGATGGTGGTGTCGAATAACGTGGTGCCGCTGGTATTCGGCGATAAGTGGAACGGCATTATTCCAGTCCTGCAATTGTTGTGCATTGTGGGTTTGCTGCGATCCGTGGGGAATCCAATAGGATCGCTCTTGATGGCGAAAGCCCGGGTCGATATCAGCTTCAAATTCAATGTTTTCAAAACCTTTCTGTTTATTCCTGCCATTTTCATTGGCGGTCATCTGGCAGGGGCGATTGGCGTGACGCTGGGCTTTCTGTTGGTCCAGGTGATTAACACGATCCTCAGCTACTTCGTGATGATCAAACCTGTTCTTGGCTCCAGCTACAGTCAGTACATGCTCACCCTGTGGCTGCCGTTGTATCTCTCCTTACCAACCCTTGTGGTGAGCTATGTGTTGGGCTTAACCCTGCGTAACCTGATGCCATTAAGCGCGCTGCTGGGGATCCAGATAGCGGCAGGAGCACTGGTGTTTGCGCTAATGATTGTGCTGTCGCGCCATCCGCTGGTGGTGGAAATAAAACGCCAACTCTGTCGCAGTGAAAAAATGAAAACCTTGCTCCGTGCGGGATAAGAACAACGTTTTAAGAGGTCATAATGAAATTACTAATTTTAGGCAACCATACCTGCGGGAACCGAGGGGATAGCGCGATCCTGCGCGGTTTGCTGGATGCCATTAACGCGTTGCGTCCCGAGACCGAAGTGGATGTGATGAGCCGTTACCCGGTGAGCTCTTCGTGGTTGTTAAACCGCCCGGTGATGGGCGACCCGCTGTATTTGCAGATGAAGCAACATAACAACGCAGCGGGTGTTATGGGGCGCGTGAAGAAAGTGCTGCGTCGTCGCTATCAGCATCAGGTACTGCTCTCGCGTGTTACCGATTCCGGTAATCTGCGCAATATCGCTATCGCCCAGGGCTTTACCGATTTTGTCCGTCTGCTGTCGCGCTATGACGCCATCATCCAGGTCGGCGGATCGTTCTTTGTCGATCTGTATGGCGTGCCGCAGTTTGAACATGCCCTGTGTTCGTTTATGGCGAAAAAACCGCTGTACATGATTGGTCACAGCGTGGGGCCATTCCAGGATGAGCAGTTTAATCAACTGGCGAACTACGTGTTTGGTCACTGTAATGCGCTAATTTTACGTGAATCCGTCAGTCTGGATCTGATGAAGCGCAGCGCAATTACCACGGATAAAGTCGAAACTGGCGTGGATACGGCCTGGCTGGTTGACAACCATCATGAGGATTTTGAGCCAGGTTATGCGGTACAGCACTGGTTAGACATGGCGGCTAAACAGAAGACCGTTGCCATTACATTGCGTGAGCTGGCTCCTTTTGATAAGCGTCTGGGGACAACGCAGCAGGCCTATGAGCAAGCCTTTTCCGGGGTGGTGAACCGCATCCTCGACGAAGGTTACCAGGTGATAGCGCTGTCAACTTGCACCGGTATTGATAGTTACAACAAAGATGACCGCATGGTGGCGTTAAACCTGCGCCAGTATGTTAACGATCCGGCCCGATATCACGTGGTGATGGATGAACTTAACGATCTGGAGATGGGGAAGATTCTGGGCGCCTGCGATCTGACGGTGGGGACTCGCTTGCATTCTGCCATCATCTCGATGAATTTTATGACGCCTGCCATCGCCATTAACTACGAGCACAAATCGGCCGGGATCATGCAACAACTGGGGTTACCGGAGATGGCTGTTGATATTCGTCATCTTCTCGATGGCGGTCTCGAAGGGAAGGTTGCCGATACTCTCGGACAGTTACCTGAGCTGCGCATACGTCTCGGCGACGCGGTTATGCGCGAACGCGAACGTGGGGTACGCATGGTGCAGTCGGTTTTAACGCGTATTGAGGGGGAAAAATGAAGATTGGTTTTTTTCTGCTTAAATTTCCGCTCTCCTCCGAGACATTTGTACTCAATCAGATAACCGCATTTATCGATATGGGCTACGACGTGGAGATTGTCGCTTTGCAGAAGGGCGATCTTGAAAATACTCATGCCTCCTTTAATACCTACCGTCTGGGTGAAAAAACGCGCTGGTTGCTGAATGAACCGGAAAGCAAACTGGCGAAACTGAAATATAGGGCAGCGGCGGCTCTGCACGGTATTACCCGCGCAGCGACCTGGAAAGCGCTTAATGTTGCACGCTATGGTGAGGAGGCGCGCAATCTGATTTTGGCAGCTATTTGCGGCGGGAATCCGCGAGCGTTTGAGGCGGATGTTTTTATTGCTCATTTTGGGCCCGCAGGCGTAACGGCCGCCAAGCTGCGTGAGCTTGGGATGATCCGCGGAAAAATCGCCACGGTATTTCATGGGATTGATGTTTCGCACCGGGGCGTTTTGGCCCGCTATACCCCTGAGTATCAGCAGCTGTTTCAACGCGGTGATTTAATGTTGCCCATCAGCAATCTCTGGGCCGGACGGTTAAAAAACATGGGATGTCCGCCGCAAAAAATTGCCGTCTCGCGTATGGGAATCGATATGACACGCTTTACGCCACGCCAGTTGAAATCGCCAACTGCACCGCTGGAAATAATCTCTGTTGCCCGGTTAACCGAGAAAAAAGGACTGCACCTCGCCATCGAAGCTTGTCGTCAGTTAAAAGAGCAGGGCGTTTCATTTCGTTATCGAATTCTGGGTATAGGCCCTTGGGAGCGTCGTTTACGTACGCTGATCGAGCAATATCAACTCGATGGCGTTATTGAGATGCCCGGCTTTAAGCCCAGTCATCAGGTAAAGGAGATGCTTGAACAGGCGGATGTATTTTTGCTGCCTTCGATCACCGGAAGAGACGGCGATATGGAAGGGATCCCGGTGGCACTGATGGAGGCGATGGCGGTGGGTATTCCGGTGATTTCCACCGTTCACAGCGGGATCCCGGAGCTGGTCGAGTCGGGTAAATCAGGCTGGCTGGCACCGGAAAACGACGCGCAGGCACTGGCAGAGCGTTTAGCGGCATTTAGCCTGCTCGACAGTGAGCAGGTACAGTCGATTGTGCAGTGTGCGCGCGAAAAAATTGAAAATGAATTTAATCAGTTAGCTATCAATAAACAGTTAGCCAGTCTGCTGCAAACGATGTAAATCGAGGTTGTATGTCAGAGAACAAACTCTCACGCCGTACTTTTCTGACGGCGGGCTCTGCGCTTGTCATGCTGCATTCTCCCGTTGTTCGCGCGCTTGAATCATCGGGCAGCGTCAACATTCAGGATTACAACCCACAGGATTGGGTGGCCTCTTTCAGGCAGGCGTTCAAAGAAGGGCAAATGGTCGTCGTACCAAAAGGCCTGGAATGTAAGGATCTCAATACTGCTATTGTTATTCCGCCAGGCAAAACGCTCTTCATACAAGGGCGAATAAGTGGCAATGGCCGTGGGCGCTTTATTCTGCAGGATGGATGCAAAGTGGTGGGCGAGCAGGGCGGGAGCCTGAAGAATGTTACCCTGGATGTACGTGGTTCGGACTGTGTAATAAAAGGGATTGCCATGAGCGGTTTCGGTCCGGTGACGCAAATCTATATCGGCGGTAAAACTTCAAGGCTGATGCGTAATCTGATTATTGATGATATTACTGTCACACGCGCTAACTATGGGATTTTACGTCAGGGTTTTCATAACCGAATGGATGGCGTAAAGATTACAAACTGCCGATTTAGCGATCTCCAGGGAGATGCCATTGAGTGGAATGTGGCTATCAACGACAGCAACATCCTCATTTCTGACCATGTCATTGAACGTATTAACTGTACCAATGGCAATGTGAACTGGGGCATCGGTATCGGGCTGGCGGGCAGTACCTATGACAATAGCTATCCCGATGAACTGGCGGTAAAAAACTTCGTGGTGGCGAACATCACCGGTACCGACTGTCGGCAGTTAGTTCATGTGGAGAACGGCAAGCATTTTATCATTCGTAATATTACCGCGCGAAATATCACACCGGATTTCAGTAAGAAAGCGGGCATTGATAATGCGACGGTTGCTATTTATGGATGTGATAACTTCGTGATTGATAATATCAATATGGAGAACAGCGCAGGTATGCTCATTGGTTATGGCGTCATCAAAGGTCGATATTTATCCATTCCACAAAACTTTAAGCTAAATAATATCCATCTCGATAACACCAAACGTGAATACAAATTACGCGGAATTCAGATCTCCTCTGGTAATGCAACGTCATTCGTGGCCATCACCAACGTGGAGATGAAGCATGCCACGCTTGAGTTGGACAACCAACCGCAGCACCTTTTTTTACGTAACGTCAGGGTGATGCAGCAATCGGCTACGGGTCCCGCACTTAAGATGCACTTCGATCTGCGCCAGGACGTACGCGGTAAGTTTATGGCCAGGCAGGACACATTACTCTCACTGGCCAACGTACATGCAGTAAACGAAGCTGGGCAAAGTTCAGTTGACATCGACCGTATAAACCATCAGGTAGTGAATGTAGAAGCGGTGAATTTTCGACTACCGGGGCAGGGGAGGTAACTTTGCGACCATTCCTGGCTCAAGTCGCACATACTTGAGCTTAAGATTACTGCATTCTACAGATAAGCGGCGTAACATACGCGGCAACTGTACAATGTAATTCATACTGGCTAAAACAAGCTAAAAAGCTATAATTCAGCAACTAATGAATAGGTGAATGACTTAATGATTAATTTGAAAGCAGTTATTCCGGTAGCGGGTCTGGGGATGCACATGTTGCCAGCCACTAAGGCAATCCCTAAAGAGATGCTGCCGATCGTAGACAAGCCGATGATTCAATACATTGTCGACGAAATTGTAGCTGCAGGTATCAAAGAAATCGTTCTGGTAACTCATGCGTCTAAGAACGCGGTTGAGAACCACTTCGACACCTCTTACGAACTCGAATCGTTGCTTGAGCAGCGTGTTAAGCGCCAGTTATTAGCCGAGGTGCAGTCTATCTGTCCTCCGGGCGTGACTATCATGAACGTCCGTCAGGCTCAGTTACTGGGTCTGGGTCACTCCATTCTTTGTGCTCGCCCTATCATTGGTGATAACCCGTTCGTCGTGGTATTACCTGACGTTGTTCTGGACACCGCAAGTGCGGATCCGCTGCGCTACAACCTCGCTGCTATGGTTGCTCGTTTTAATGAAACCGGGCGCAGTCAGGTGCTGGCTAAGCGTATGGAAGGCGATCTGTCTGAATACTCTGTTATTCAAACCAAAGAGCCTTTGGACAACGAAGGTAAAGTCAGCCGTATCGTTGAATTCATTGAAAAACCTGATCAACCGCAGACGCTGGATTCCGATCTGATGGCTGTAGGCCGCTACGTACTTTCTGCTGATATCTGGGCAGAACTGGAAAAAACTGAACCAGGTGCCTGGGGACGTATTCAACTGACTGATGCCATTGCAGAGTTGGCTAAAAAACAGTCTGTTGATGCCATGCTGATGACGGGTGACAGCTACGACTGCGGTAAAAAGATGGGCTACATGCAGGCATTCGTTAAGTATGGGCTGCGTAACCTGAAAGAAGGTCCGAAGTTCCGTAAGAGCATCGAGAAGCTACTGAGCGAGTAGATATTTACAGGTCTTTGTGACGGTAAACCAGAAAAAATAGCGGCAGCTAACATCCCTGTGTCTATGCTTTATGCTGTGGGGTGTTACTGTCGCTTTTTATTTTAAAAACAATGGATAACAAGAAGTTAACCTACTAAGTTTAATCTTCTTTTGATTGGATTTTTCCTTGTTTCCGACTGCATTTGGTAAGACAATTAGCGTTTGAATTTAGCGTGCTTTGCGAAAGCTGGCGGGGCTGGTTACATCTTTATCCATCAAGTG
>OAVN01000030.1_pt1 | contig 57931 bp, 40 predicted proteins | sample 1476431 | NCBI WGS metagenome assembly OAVN01 (sample SAMEA2580100, study PRJEB22360) | human gut metagenome | biome: human gut; feature: human-associated habitat; material: faeces | place: Denmark | collected 2008/2010 | reverse complement strand
TACCGAGGATGTAGGAATTTCGGACGCGGGTTCAACTCCCGCCAGCTCCACCAAATTTGGTTCCAAAGCAATCCAAGAAAGACCAAAAAGCCCGTAGTCATAATGACTTACGGGCTTTTTTATGTCCTGCATTGTCTGATTTGATCCCACACAAGCTAATTGTTTTAGGCCCATTGATAGGCCCAACGAAAAGATCTATGGTCTTTGTTGGGCCTAAAACCATGGAGACTCCCCGTGGCAAGAAAAACCAAACCGTTAACGGATACGGAAATCAAAGCAGCCAAACCTAAAGATGCCGATTACCAACTGTATGATGGTGATGGGCTGACCCTACTAATAAAGTCCAGCGGTAGTAAACTCTGGCAGTTCCGCTACTACCGCCCTTTAACAAGACAGCGAACTAAGCAGAGCTTCGGTGCCTACCCTGCCGTCTCACTTTCCGATGCACGTAAACTTCGAACCGAGTCTCGGGCATTGCTGGCAAAAGATATCGATCCCCAAGAACATCAGAAAGAACAGGTGAGAAATTTTCACGAAGCCAAAACTAACACTTTTTTATTAGTTGCCGAGCGTTGGTGGAATGTAAAGAAAACGAGTGTGACAGAAGACTATGCTGACGATATCTGGCGCTCGTTAGAAAGAGATGTTTTTCCTGTAATCGGCGATATCAGTGTTACTGAGATTAAGGCTCATACCCTGGTTAAAGCAGTTCAGCCGGTTCAATCCAGAGGTGCATTAGAGACCGTTCGCCGCCTTTGTCAGCGTATTAACGAAGTCATGATTTATGCGCAAAACACGGGCCTGATTGATGCAGTTCCCAGCGTAAACATCGGGAAAGCATTCGAGAAACCGCAAAAGAAAAACATGCCAAGTATCCGACCGGATCAACTTCCACAGTTAATGCAGACTATGCGTACGGCAAGTATAAGCCTGCCCACAAGATGCCTGTTCATGTGGCAACTTCTCACCATCACCCGCCCTGCCGAAGCGGCTGAAGCTCGCTGGAATGAAGTAGACCTAGAAACACGAGAATGGAAAATCCCCGCATCACGGATGAAAATGAACCGCGCCCACACTGTTCCATTGTCAGATGAAGCTATCGCTGTTTTGGAGATAATGAAGCCGTTAAGTGGAAATAGGGATTTTATCTTTCCCAGCCGTATAAAACCAAATCAGCCGATGAACAGCCAAACTGTGAACGCTGCACTTAAGCGCGCTGGTTTTGAGGGTATACTCGTTTCGCATGGACTACGCTCTATTGCAAGTACTGCGCTCAATGAAAAAGGTTTTCCACCTGATGCTATTGAAGCAGCTCTTGCTCATATAGACAAAAACGAAGTACGCCGTGCCTACAACCGCAGTGACTATCTTGAACAACGCCGTCAGATGATGCAATGGTGGGCAAACTTCGTTGCAGCAGCAGATAGCAAGAGTCTCTTCAACCGAGGTTCGCATGAATTAAGGCTTATCGGAAACTAACAATCAACCACCAGCTTAGATTTACATAAGACTGTTGGGTTCAGATATGAGAGGTGAAAATGAGTGCTAGAGCACCACATAGGGATGCAATCAGAATACTTTTCATTCTGAATGCAGGCAGTACGCAATGGAGCGATCCAAACAATTCTAGTATCACTAATATTTTCAAAGGCGAAGCTCGCTTACATGCCTTCGATTTTTGGATGCGCAATCCAGACTATTTAGCAAGTGAGCTTCTCGATTCCTTCGAAACTACTGGTAATGTAAAACACCTTGAATCCGCATATGAAATTTTCGCAAACGAAGAACCAGATCTACGACGAATTCCTATGATTCGATACTTGTTTGGTGCGTTTGAGCGCCTTGATGATGCCTTGTCTCTGCTCCGGTCACGCGATTTAGTACGTATTACAGGAAAAAAAAATAATCATAAGGTTCAGGAAACGGATTTTCTTCTGACGGCTAAAGGAGTGGCCGTTTGCCAAAATATTGTCATACAAGAACCAATTTTAGGATGGTATTCCGATCGTGCCGCCCTGATCGCCGAAATCGCAGGTTCTCGCGGAGGGAGTGCACTTAAAGAAAAGCAATATAAGCAGGCTACTTATGCAGAAACTCAATTAGGCGGCATCATCCCGCCAATTGGGGAAGATGTACAGAAAAGGCTCACGCGGTTAAAACAAACAGCTTAGGGGATGAATAATGGCAAAAGATAGCATGGAATGGCTAGATGCAATTGCAGTTAAAGCCAAGGTCAATGTAGCCCGCGTAGAGCAAATACTTGCGACACGACATATCGTACCAACACCAGTTTTGCCGACACCTCGGAGGATGAAGCTTTTAAGCATTATGTTCGGAGGAGAGAAGCAAGAGGTAGAAGATGAAGGCCCATTTACTTTTTACTGGGACGATCTTCGTGAAGGGTTATGGGGGATGATAACTGACCGAAACCTCCGCGGAAAATCTTCTATTATGGAGGTTGTTCGATGGTTATTACGCGGTAAGCCCTCACCGAATATGCAAGATGATGTGAAAGCATGGATACATAAAGCCGCTTTATGTTTCGATTTAGATGGGGTCAAATATGAAATTAAAGTTGAATGTAAAGTAGGTACTAGTGGTTTTCTTAGTCGACAAACATCATCAGCGTCAGAAGCCACGATAATTGCCTCGTTCAACAGTGAGAAGCAGTTCGAAACTGTAATGTCCGATTTCTTTTTGCACGCCTTTTCAATGGAAAGCATCGCTACGTGGCGAACAAGTGATTCGGAGGATAAGAGTGGACAAACCGTTATGCATGGATGGCCAGCCTTGTCTGGAGCCATGTTTATTGGCACGAACTATGATGTCATCCTTGGAGATTTACCAGCCACTACAGGGACGCAAGCAAGGCTCATGCAAATGTATCTTGGTGTTCCTTGGGTATCAACTCATGCTTCAGCAATTGCCGCACAGAAGTTGGTCGACTCCAGTATTGAGTTAGATCTCCGACGCAGAAACCAGTTAACACGTGCTAGGCAATTACGTGTAGCTGAAATTGAAGCAGAACTAGATAAAAAAATAGAAAGTTTAAACGTTCTACCTTCAGATGAGATGCTCCAAACAGAATTATCGCAGTTAAGTAAAAAATATGCTGATACAAAGCGGCGCGAAAACGCAATACAGGAGCGTTTAAACCGAGAAAAAAATTCAGAAAATCAAATAAATGCAGATTACATTCAAGACCGTCGAGACCTACAAGCGCATAAGGAATATACCGCAGCCGGTTCTATATTTCGCATGCTCGATCCAACTTGTTGCCCACGTTGCGATCACGAAATTGACAGTGAGAAAAAGAAAAAAGAGGCTTTGAGCCATACGTGCTCAGTTTGCGGTGAAATTATTTCTAACGATGAAGATGTCCAGAATATTAAAGAGCGTTTAGAAGCTAACGTTAAAGCTTCTAAGATGGCACTGGGCAAGATTCAAAAAGCTAAAAAGCAAACTGAAGATAATCTGGTTGAACTACAAACTGACTTGATTTGTATCGAGAATAGAAGTAAAGAGTTAACGGAGCAACTCGGCACATTCGATACTCGAAAACAACTACTTCAAGAGATCGCTGTGCTCAAAGGTCGTCTAGAAGAGGCACGGTTTGAACCTAATACTACTGACATTACTGATAATGAATCAGCGGTATTAAAAGCAATCGTTGCCGAAACTGAATTGAGATCAAAAACCGTTCGCGATGAATTTCTTAAAGAAGTCTCCAAGAGCTTACTGCGCTATGCGAAGAGTTTTGGTATGCATAGCCTATCAAAAGCTCATCTTAGAGGAAATGCAAGTCTAGTGCTTGTAAAAGGCGGTGCAGATACTTCATTTAGCAAAGTGACTAAAGGCGAACGGCTACGTTTAAAAGTTGCCACGGTTCTCGCCATGATCCAAGTAGGTGAGGAACGCGGCATAGGCAGACATCCCGGCTTGATAATGATCGATTCTCCAGCTGCACAAGAAATCGCTCCGGAGGATCTTCGCGGATTACTTTCAGGCCTGCAAATGGTCAGAAAAGAACTTCCGCATCTGCAGATATTTGTGGCTGGCGTGACCTCACCTGCAATGCTTGAATTTATTGCCGTAGACCAACGTAAGGAAGCCTCAAATGGAGGATACCTATGGTAATTGTTCGTACGCCTAGGCAGCTTCATCCGATGGAACAGACTCTGTCATTACTGATTTCCCAAGGGAAGATACCTAGTATCAATGATCTCGGTGGCTTAGAGGTGATAATACAAAGTATTCCATCGCTAGCGTCTTCTCTTCTCGCAGGAGAAATTTTAGCAGTAATCTTGCGAGACTTGAGCAAAACCAATGATGATGATGCTCTCAAATGGAGAGAGCCAATTGTTACTCTCGTTCAAGAGGCCACTGTCGATACAGTATTAATCGAAATGATCGATGTTGCTGATGGGTGTGAAAATCTTCCTCAAAAAATTATTGACGAAATATTTATGGCTTGTTTGCAGAAAGCTACTAATATTTCAGCAACGATTACTGCTTATGCTCGCTCAATAGCTCTTGAGGGAGCATTTCGACTATCGCTGACAAACAGAAAAAGACAGCTCCGCCTTCTCGATAAATTATTAAGCATTTCAGCTAATGATGATCCTGAATATATTAGATATGCCGCAAAAATTTTAGGAATTGCGCATTCACATTGGCGTGAAAATGAGATCGTTAATGTTTTAAAAGACCTTGAGTACTGCAACGAGGCAGCATACGAGGTAACATTTGAACTGGGAATGGCAGGTTTGACCTCCGCTCTTGATGAACCTAATAGGGATATAGCAGCTTCTTACTTCAATGAAGCTTTGCTCTGGTTCAATAAAGCGCAAACTCATAAAGAGACTGCGCCAGAAGCATTACTCTATAGTGAAACGCTTAGTCTTCTTATTAATTTTGAAGCAAATAGAACAAAGTCAGAGTTGGAGAAGCAGTGTAAAAAGATTCATGCAGCGGCTTTCGAATTACTTGCATGGCATAATGATTCTTCTACACCAACTTGGCTGGGAACACGTCATATCCAAGCCTCAAGTTGGAATAATCTTGCCAACACATTGATCTCATTGAATGAAAGCCTTGAAGAACTCAGTTGGTGGGAGCCTGCTGTCGTTATAGAAAGCCAAGTTTTAGCAGCATACAGTGCTGGGCGGACTATCCTGAAACGAAATAGCCAAGGATACCTTGAAAGCTTACTACGTCCGAGGATCGAAAACTCTATTGGACGTCGCGAAGGGCATGCTTATCTTTTGAAACGTTGGTTGCTTCAAAATCATAATCACTCACTTGTGCCAGAAGCTGAGTCCCTAATAAGCGAAATTGATAACAAACTATCCAGAAAAGTAGAAACATCCCCTCACCTTGAGGCAGGAACTATTTGGGCACCGGTTGCTGCCATAATTTCTCAAGTCCATTGTAGCGAAGAAACAAAAATTAGAATTAAGAAATTAATTGAAAATGCTTTTATCTCCAGTCTTGAAAACCTTAGCGCAGCTGAAATTGATATTTTTGATCGATGCAGATCTGCTGTAGAAAACCATCCTGATCATCGAGACAATATACGCGGTGCCAAATTGTTTGATACTGTATTGCTTTGGACAGTTCGGTTTCTTAAGAACAGGCTCGAAATGACCAAGAAGGACGATCCTTCAATCAAATATCTTTTCGAAAATGTGGATGGATCACTACCTCATGAAAATGCTTTGCAGGAAGATTATTTTCGTTGGCTTTCTACCCAAACCGCAGCCGGTGAAATCGAAGCAACTAATTTAGGGGGGGGGCGTGCAGACGTGGCCCTTAAAGCGACAGGAGAGCGGATTGTCATTGAAGTTAAACGGGAAATGCAGAATGCATCGTTTGATGCAATAGCAAAAAATTATGCGGGCCAAACTACTGAATATCAGAACATCAGTATTCGACTGGGTTTTTTGTTAGTCCTGGACCTTACTGAAGCAAAGCGCACTGGTGCAACACACATCCGCTCTCTAGTTGAATGTCGAAAAATAGTTAGGACGGGAGAGGATGAACCACGATATATCGTTATGGTAAAAGTGCCAGGCAGAAGATATTCCCCGAGTGCGGTTCGCACAATAAATTCTATCAGCGAGGAATAAGAATTATGACGCAGTTTAATGATTGGTGCGTTTCTATTGACGAAAACATCGGAAATCATCACTGCAGAGTTATGACCGCGCAAGTAGGAAACCTTCAGACGGGTATTCAGGCTTCAGCTGTCAGTGTGCCAAGCCATTATACTTCTGAAGAACATATAGCACGATCATTGGAGCGTCTAGGTAAACCTGCAACCGCTGCGTTGATTCATGGAAAATTACCAACCTCAAAGGCGATCCGTTCAGGAGATCTCGGCGAAATATATGCTACCGAATGGATTGACGCTCATAGCGGTGGCTACAAAGCACCGATCAAACGCCTCCGGTGGAAGGATCACCGTAACATGGCGATGCGAGGCGATGATGTTATAGGCATTTTTCAGAATGACCAGACTAAGCGTCTATATTTTCTGAAAACGGAAGCCAAGAGTCGTCTTACACTTACTGGACAGGTTCTTACTGAAGCACGTGCAGGTTTGGATAAAGATGGAGGCCTGCCGTCTGCACATGCGCTGGCATTTATATCGGCACGCCTGTTAGAGCTAGGATACTTAACTCTCGCCGATGCGATAGATGATGAATTGTTAAAGCATGGCATTTCTCCTGAACAAGTCCGCCATCTGCTTTTCACATTTTCCGGCAACGCACCAAGAAACTTATTGGCAGACTCACTTCAAACTTATACCGGGCCGATAAATCAGTGGTGCGTTGGCTTGCATGTAGACAGACACGCAGACTTCATCAGAGCAGTCTATGACCGAGTAATTGAAAATGCCAATAACGCCTGAAAAAATTGCAGAAACCATAACTGAAGCAATATCTGCCGGTTTCAGAGGTCGCCTTATCGCACGAGGCCAAGCGAGAGCTATTATCTGGAGGGATGGAATACTACCACCAGATGCTCCAGCTTTCGCAACACAACTTAGCTATGATCTAATGTCTCATGGTTACACGCTTTTCGGGTTGGGGATGCGTTTACGTGAACTTGGCGGAGATGAGGACCAAGCGCGCAAAGCCTTCGAGCAAGCAGCTACAGCCCTAGAAGCAGTCATTGCAAAAGGAAACCAACAAGAAGTTGATCGTGATTTCCACTTTGTTATGGCTGCCGCAAGCTATCATCTTGCCCATTTATCCGCGCGAGCATACTCGTTGCTGACCCTCATTGAAGGAGATGCAAATTTTTCGCCTATTGAGCACGCAACCGCAATGCTAATGAAGAGAAACTTTGACTCACTGCGCACTATGGTACTTGATTTCCGTGCCTCAGGCGAAGGTAGCGATACGCGAATTGCTGCCAAGATCCAAGATGAATACAATCAAGACGAAGCAGGGGTCAATATTGTAGATAGAGAAGACTTTATATTCGATGGCCTTGACATTGCATTGACCGACACTTTCATGGCATCGCTAGCACTGTTCATATTTGCTATTGAACGCGGCGAGAGACCATCGCTAGAACAAGCATTAGAGAAGCTCCGTACCGGCCTTGCCATCTGCAGCGAGATGAATATGCTCCCACAGTGGTGGTCATTTCGTGTAACCCTCCACCTACTCAGCGATCTTTGGTCAACTACTTTTCATGAGCGGATTCCATCTCAGCCTGCTGGGGGGGAGGCAAGCGAATGGCCCAAACTTCGTGAATTATTCATAGCACTTTTACTTCGTCGTCAGAGAGCAGAAGTAGATCTCTGGCCTTCGCAAACCGCTGCAGCAAGCCGGGCGGCTGATCAGACGGACGACCTAGTAGTATCTTTACCAACCAGCGCGGGAAAAACACGAATAGCTGAACTCTGTATTCTCCGCTGCCTCTCAGGTGGAAAACGTGTCGTCTTTATTACGCCACTAAGAGCACTATCAGCCCAAACCGAGACTACTCTTCAGCGAACCTTTAACCCGCTAGGAAAATCAATTTCAGCACTTTATGGCAGTATTGGTGTTAGCAGATTCGATAATGATGTGATCCGGAAAAGTGATATCGTCGTAGCGACACCTGAAAAGCTAGACTTTGCACTTCGTAACGATCCTACAATTCTTGATGACGTGGGTCTGCTTGTCTTCGACGAAGGCCATATGATCGGCTTGAACGAAAGGGAAGTGCGATATGAAGTTCAAATTCAGAGGCTTCTCCGACGAACTGACGCACATGAGCGACGTATAGTCTGTCTTTCGGCTATTCTCCCTGACGGAGATCAGCTTGACGATTTTGCAGCATGGCTGCGCCAAGACAAACCTGGTGACCTGATAAAAAATGACTGGCGTCCAACCCGATTGCGGTTTGGCGAAGTCGTCTGGGCAGCCCCTAATGCCCGGCTGAATTTACGTGTTGGTGAAGAGCGTCCATGGGTCCAAGGTTTTCTCACGGGTGTAGTCCCACCAAAATGGATTCCCCCCAAACGTCGGCGAACCAAGCTCTTCCCATGCGATCAACGAGAGCTCTGTCTAGCAACAGCATGGCGATTAGTAGATGATGGTCAAACAGTTCTCATTTTCTGCCCTGAGCGACGTAGCGTCGAACCATTTGCAGACGTAATTGTCGATCTTCATGAACGTGGGGTGCTTCCCTCATTGCTGGATGCCTCCCTCTCAAACCTTGCTACTGCAATATCCCTCGGGGAGGAATGGTTAGGCTCAGGCAGTGCAATACTTAAGTGCTTGCGTCTAGGTGTCGCGCTACACCATGGAGCTTTGCCAACTGCTTATCGTAAAGAGATCGAAAGCCTGCTACGTAGCGGTATCCTCAAAGTCACAATTTCATCACCAACGCTAGCTCAAGGATTGAACTTATCCGCAACAGCTGTCGTTATGCATTCTCTTTATCGTGCAGGGCTCAAGATCGATGTATCCGAGTTTAAAAATGTTATCGGAAGGGCTGGCCGAGCCTATGTCGATGCGGAAGGTATAATTTTATATCCAATGTTCGACGAGATTCAGAAAAAACGCAAAAATTGGGAGGCACTGATAAATGATCTTGGTGCCCGCAATATGGAAAGTGGGCTCGTACAACTTGTTATAGTACTGCTGTCCCGGATGAAAGCTCATATCAATGGAGATATGTCTCAGCTTATTGAATATGTAACTAACAACGCTACGGCGTGGACCTTCCCCGAAGTAGTAAATGAACGTCCTGAGGATCGTGAACGTGCCTTTGCAGATTGGCAGCAAAATATCGCAACGCTCGACACCGCAGTTCTGAGTTTGATTGGCGAAAATGATATTCCAGAAGATGACATTGCTGAAGCGCTGGACACTATCCTCCAGTCTTCTCTCTGGCATCGTCGTATTTTACGTCGAAACGAAGAGCTCCAACAAGTTCTAAAAGTTGGCTTGGTTGCACGTAGCCAGCATATATGGAGTCAATCAACTGCATTAAGTCGTCGAGGTTACTTCTTGGCAGGAGTAGGGTTAGCTACCGGGCAAGCGCTAGATGCCATTGCTAAGGATGCGAATCTTCTATTAATTGAAGTCAATAATTACATACTCAATGGCAATACTGAGGGAGCAATAGCAGCATTTTTGGAAATTGCAGAGCGTGTCTTCACCTTCTATCCCTTCAAACCAGATATTCTGCCAAGAAACTGGCGAGAAATTCTCCGCACCTGGCTTCTCGGTAAGCCTATATTCGATATCGCCGTAGGCCAAGAATCGGAAACGCTTCGATTCATTGAAGGGGGGCTTGTCTATCGCCTTCCATGGGCGATGGAAGCTATTCGGGTGCGTGGTATTGCCAACAGGGACACCATCAATGGGATATTTACTCTTGAGGATTTCGAGCTTGGATTCGCAGTAGCTGCTATTGAGACAGGAACACTAAATAGATCAGCAGCGATTCTGATTCAGGCCGGATTCAACTCACGGCTAGCAGCAATAAAAGCTGTAACAGACTGTGGTGCTAACTTTCAATCAGTTCAAGAGCTTCGCAACTGGCTCGGCTCGCAAGAAATTGAAGAATGGCATACAAGGCCTCATTGGCCAACTCCAGAGACGCGAGATATGTGGATCGCGTTTACACAATCTTTCGCACCTCGAGAAAACCTTATTTGGTCGGATCGCCGATACTGGGCACCGGTAACATGGTTCAAAATACAGCCACCACCAAAAACACCAGTGCAGCTTCATTACTGGTCTGGTCAATCATACGTTCTTGCTGGGGATGGGGAACCGCTTGGAATACTGCAAGCAGTCCTTCCGATAGGGAGAGCAGGTCTGATACGCGCACAAGTTTCTCAAGAAATGAACCGGATCGACATTGTGTATTTGGGACCTGACGACCTCATTAGAACTAGCAGTTGACTCTAAGTCAAAAATAGGCTTTTTAGAACAAAGATGAAAATCTGAACTAGTGTTACACCATGCATCAATGGTATTGCCCACATATTTGAACTAGTACATTTCAAAGCCTATTTTTTCTTTTTTTTAATCGTCCGGGCAAATGCAGCTTTCACAGATGGTTCATCTTTTCGCCATATCCGTATCCTTTCGGGTAGTCCTGACTCAGTCAGCATATAGATTTTTTTCTGCTCATGGCTTTTCAGCTTTTTATTTTTACTCATTATTTCTCTATTTTTTTGCTGAATGAAATCCCATAATTCACTTAAAACACTATCAACAGCCGCCTTCTGCGACGCCCACCCTCCTTCTCTGCACTGCAAAAGACGAATAAGCTCGTTTTTTATTACTGAATAATTTTCCGCTACGACTGCACCACCTTTTTTTGAGTCCTCAGCCCGCTTCTGATTTTCCACCACCTTAAGTTGCTGATGTTCTGACCTTTGCATTACGCCAATCCACATTCCTGCATTCATTAACCCCTGGGTCATGAAACGTACAGCTTCTTGATCAAAGTGATTCTTATGAAGATGACGTCCCCAGCGAAAAGAAAAAACGGCCGCAAAGAGATACCCTTCAAACTCCCCGCGAGCATCAGCCCTGATTCGGGCATCGTCAAAAACAGTTTCAGGGTTGTAACTATCATCAAAAAATGGGTCATCATTGATTGCCGACTTGATGCATCTCGCAACCGTCCTGTTTATCCCCTGCCATAAATCCTGGAAACTTCCGTCCGCTGCAGACATCCACCTGATTTTAATGAGTATTTTTCTATACTCATCGTAAAAAATGTCAAACAGTGCTTCGCTCATAAAGGAACCTCATAAATAACGTTAAAAACCAATAAGTAAAAAAATACAAACAGCCCCAACCCTGTCCCGGTTCCTCCCGAAATTATAGTCTGACGTTATCCAGTACAACCTGAAGGATACAACGTAAATGACTGTACAATCTGTAAAAATCCTGCGTATACGTGATGTTATGCTCAAAACGGGACTCGGCCGCGCCACCATCTACGACTGGCTCAACCCTAAGTCGCCTCGCTATGATGCGACTTTCCCTAAACAACGTCGCCTGGGCATGCAATCTGTTGGCTGGCTGGAGTCTGAAATTGATCAGTGGGTACTGGAGCGCTGCCCTCCGGTAACACCGTAACCCGAAACAGGCTCAGGCCTGTCGTGACATCTGTGGTATAGAAGAGGAGACCTGTATCGGCTTCTGCTATCTGAAATAAAACAACCAATAAAGTGCCACCGGATATATTTATCGGTTGCTAGTGTATTTATAAGCGTTTAAGGATAACACATACAAGAAATTACAAACACTGTTACATCGACACCTGACCAATAAAATAGATCATGGTATCACTTTTATATTCAAGTTATATCAGGTGTTATGCTTGTGGCATAACACTCTATTTTATTATTCTATAATTCTGTTTATGGCATAAACATTATGGCTATTTGTAAGCGGGATAATTGCCAGAATAGCATAGGAGGCAGAGATGAGGAGCGTAAACTCCGTCTTTGCCCTGATCATTATAACGGGAGAAAACATAATGCTTCCAGACGGGAAGAAAGAATGAAGGCAACATGCCACTATAAAGGTTGTCACAAAAGCCTGTCGGACTCCCGTAATAAGCGTTTCTGCAGCAACGAATGCCGCCATAAAGCTCACCGTATTATTGATGATGACAATATCGTTAAGCTGGTGAAACACTCCTGGTGGCTTAACATCGAATCTATGCTGAAAAATAATCCTGGCGGGCTAGGAAGTATTAATGACCCGGATGATGTTGTCGATATACTCAAGTTGTACCGGAATAAGTCACGTCATCAAAGGGCTTACAATGTTCTGTATGATGAATGGATTAGGGGTGATGACGGGCTGCCACTCTCTCGTCTGCGCCCCTGGCTTGAGCTTGAAATCAGTCATCTCTATCCGAACTCAAAAGGAGGCGCTAACATAAGCAAAAATCTTCTCATTGCCCCTAAACTGATCAACAGGATGCTGAAAGATACCATTCCGCGCTATACACCGGAAGATGAGTTTCGTGGCTTTATTGCTGCCAGTCACGAAGAACCCGTGAAAACAACACTGTTAAAAGCACTGACCTCCCGGTACGGTGTTGATACTGTACAAATAGCGCTAAAACGGATTCGGAATTTAAACTTCGTTGACATAGAGAAGCCGCGCAGACTGCTTTCGATTAATACTTTTTTTTCACCTCCGCTGGAGAAGCTTTTAAAAGAAGAGACGCTGCGCCTGGGGCATTTTAAACTCAGAGCCGCAATTACGGCGCTGGCCCCCCATCTGAGTATGGAAAGTGGTGGCATTGATAACGAGTTGCTTGCTGTAGCCTGCTTTCACGCACTGTTAAAAGGTGATGCCGACAGTTTTTTGAAAGAACTGCAACAATTGTCCGGGTACCTGGAGAGAACCGAAACGATACCAGTTCACATGCAAGAAAATGGGGTTTACGGCTGGTATACCAGTAGACTCCACAACTATATGAAATGTTACTTTGGGCTTGATATGACCAGTCTGGAGGAGCGTGTCAATTTTTACAATAGATTTTTCACGGTGCCTGCACTTGCAAAAGATGGGGGTCAAATCATCATCAGCCCAAATGTTTTTTGATCCTCATAACAAGTCATCATAAGCATAAAAGCACCTTTGTATAGATGGTGCTTTTTTAACTTTATAATAAGACGATTAAAAATATTAAAACCTCTCCTTGCAACCATTTAAGTCTTTATCAGACAAAGAGCCCAGCCAACACAAATGCAACACTTTTATAACATTAAACACTTACAGTCAGCACAATGCCATCTGATAATTTGCACAGAAACCACGTTCCCTGAAGCACCGGAGGGAAATTGTCCTGTTCGCAGTGAACATAAAGACGGCATGTCCTTTTCACTACTTAAATAATAACGATCTTCATAGTTCAGGAGCTTTTAACGTCCATACCCGCCGAAATTAGAAATGAAAACAATACATTTCATTAACATTCCAGAGCGGTGCAATAAGAAAATATTCACACCGGAATGATGGTATTCACACAGGTTTGTTCCGTTCAAATTTACGACCATCAGGTTTAAGGGTGCCGAATTCAAATGCAGTAAGCGATTGTCAGCGTGAACAAACCGTAAATAAAAAAAATACAGATATATATCACCTTACCGACAACCATCCGGCGTTGTCGATAAGGAGGATAGTCTGGATATTACTGTATTACAGCATCTCTTTGACGGGATGTATGCCCTGGCGGTGGAAGGTACCGCCGTCACGGACTCTGCCGCAGTACTGGCCGACAGTTACCTGCAGAACGGCATGAGTCGTGTTGAGGCAGCTGAATTGCAGGTGCTGAACGAGTCCCTTAAAGCTGCCAGCTCAGGTTTTGCCTGCGGGCTCACCGGAGGTACGCTGCTGCCACTGACCGTCACCGCCGATGTCTGCTCTTCGCTGTTCATTCAGATGCGGCTGTGTGCGGCCGTGGCCATCATCGGAGGCCATGACACAGCAGACCCACGGGTACGCCTGCTCTGCTGGGGCGCGCTGGCCGGGGATGCCTGCTCCGATGCCATAAGTGGCATCATCACCCGGTTACTGACCCGCGCACTGAGCCTGCCTCAGGCCGAGACCGCTCTGCTGACGGTGGTTCGCGACGCGTTGCTGCTGAAAAGCAGTCACGTGTTACTCAGGGAAAGCCTGCTGCTCCCGTTACTGGGCGGGGTAATCAACGGGGGTGCCGCCTGGCTCGTCACCCGCCTGACGGGGCAACTCGCCATTCGTCTGTTTATTCCGCCGGTAACTCCGCCCTGCTCAGCATAATCGTCTGTATTTCATTTTCGGACATCACCTGTCCACCATTACTCGTATAACACGCTGATTTTCCTGACGCACCGGCCATGTCCTTACAGGCGGGTTTGTTATCGTTTTTGCCCTGACGATAAAGACCCGAATGGAGGGGTAATGGCCGTTTATCGCGAAGATGCTGACCTGCGGTTTTTGGGGTGTTGTGATAATGAGGGCCTGGATTTACTGGTCAGTCTCATTACCCATGACCCAAGGGATAAAACCCTGCGCTGGACAGAAACGCTGTCCTGCAGCGACAACTACAAACGTTTTCACCCGGCCCACCGTAATTACTGGCAGGAGATAGCGGCTGAAATCCAGACCTTCGGTGCCAGCAGCATTGCCAATATGTTCAGGGGCGGGAAAGGCGTGTTGTACCGGGAAGTGTTATGCGATGTCTGTGACCATACAGGCGTGAAATACAAAAAAGAGGAGGCAACCGAAACCATCGAGCTCTCCCTGCTGATGAAGATGCTCGAAAAAAGCCTCTGCGAAATGTCCCCGGCTGAGCTGCGGGAGTTTGCTGACAGCATGGGCACGGAACTGACCGCACCAACGGTGCCGCTGATACTGATGGCGATACAGACTGCAGTCCGGTCTTCTGGTTTTGCAGCCTATCGTCTATCGGTCGTGATGCTCAGTACGCTTGCGAAGGTTGTTCTGGGGCGCACGCTCCCCATCGTGACTTATCTGACCCTGACCCGCTCTATCAGTGTACTGGCTGGGCCGGTTGGTATCGCCCTGAGCACGGGCTGGCTGATTGCCGATATGGCAGGCCCGGCACGGCGGGTTACGGTTCCGGCCTGCCTACTGGTCGCTTGTCTTCGTCAGCAATATCTATACAAATCAATGTAATCAACGGAAACCCTTCACTATGTCAGCGGAAGAAAAACAGCACGATCGCATGGCATCACGGCTGGCGATAATCATCAGTCGCCTGCTGATGGGGGAACGGTTGTCAGTTAGTGGGTTGTCTCAGGAGTTTCGTATCTCGGAGCGCACTCTGCGCCGGGATTTTCGTGAACGCCTGAGCTGCCTGGAACTGACATACCAGCAGGGTTGCTGGTCACTGGCCCACCAGCACGAAGGCCTGCGCACCAACCGGCACATTCTGCACTTTGCACGAGTAACCCGCACGGAGCAGCTGTTCCCGGCGATGGATAACCGTCTGATATCGGTGCTGACTGACAGCTCCGTAGAGCCACCTTTTATCGTCTGGCAGTCTCCACCGGAGCGCAAGCCCGGTCCCTTCGGCAGTTTCTGGCGTATCACTCAGGCCATTCTGGAGCGAACTCTGCTGGATCTGACAGCAGAGGGTCAGCAGTACCGCTGGTTCGCACCTTACCGCCTGATTTATTTCGAGAACGGCTGGTATCTGGTCGGAGAGTACGCCCGGCAACTGCAGGTATTTCTGCTGGAAAGCATTACCGATGTCTGCCTGACGCCGAGGCAGTTTCTGCGCAGGCGGCAGATTGATGCACTGACCGCAGATCCGCACTTTATCCGTTCTTTACCACACTTCCAGTACCTGCGAAAGGTGCTGACCGATACTGAAACTCAAGGATAGCTATGAAAAAAATAACGTTTTTACTGATGGTGCTTGCCTCCGCGCAGGCCGCTGCAGCCGTAAACCAGTGGACCCGTACCTGGGTTCAGGGCGTTACGGAATACCGCATACAGGGGAAAAATGGCGCTGAACTGCTGATGACCTGCTCGCCGGAGAACAATGCGTTCGTCCAGTACACATCACCCGATGGCAAAACACTCACCAGCGGCAATGATGATGGGCGCAGCGTTCAGGCACAAACCGACAGCGGCGACACGTTCCTGATTAACGACACGTTTTCTGATGCCGGTGGCAGTAACTTCGAAGCCTTCTGGGATGCAGCCAGAAAATCCCATCGTATCCATATAACTGCGACCGGACTGACCTCCGCCACCTTCACCTTCAGCAATGCCGCCGGGGTTTTGCCTGAGTTTGATAAGTCAGGATGTCTGACCCGTATGTAACCCCATCACTTTTACCATTGCATTGTTAACAACAAGGAAAGAACAGTATGACAACTCAAACCATTTCAACACTAAAAGACAAATTCAATACATCAACTCTGAATCTGGCGCTGCTGAGTATTGCCACAGGTGGCGTATAGCACGACCGATTTTATCGATTAATGGTTTTGTAAAGACGCTCCATGAAAAACGGTGAAATTTTATCAATGCACTGTTTTCATGAAAATTTATCCGACTAAGAGTGACACTGTTTGAGCCAAAGGCATACAGGGGATGGAATGAAACGATGTGCAAGATGTAACAAGAAAAGAGGCATCATCAGCCGCCTGTTTGGGTTTGATAAGGAATTCTGCGACGAATGCTTATTTGATACTGAGCAGGAAATCAGGGAAAAACTCATTCTCCCCGTCAGGCGTCAGAAACCTGATAGCGAAGGGAAATCGTAATCCGATATGCAGCCTAAAATTGATGTCAGCATCATTATCCCGGTCTTCAATGCGCAGGCCACTATCGGCTATCTGGTACATGATCTTCTCAGCGAGCAAACACTCAGCATTGAGGTGATTGTTGTGGATGATGGCTCTACCGACGAAACGTCGAGCATACTCAGCGATATCACCGATGAGCGGCTGATTCTTGTTCATCAGGAAAATCAGGGGGTATATGCTGCAAGAAATGCCGCACTGGCAGTACACCGAGGTGAATGGGTGGTTTTTCTGGATGCGGATGACCGGATTGAAGAAGGTTTTCTCCAGGAGCGACTGAATAGCGCACGAGCGGCTCAGGCCGATGTTGCCCTTTTCAATGGCTGGCACACCGACAACAGGGGCTTACAACGAAGACCGGTTCATTATAAGCAACCTTATGCTCAGGCGCTCAGCGGGCATGCGTGGATACAGCATTGCGTGGCTCAGAAAGAATGGCCGCATTACCTGTGGTTGCAAATAATTCGCTCATCTTACATCAGGAAGAATAGTCTGTGCTTTCAGGAAGGTAAAAGCCACAAGGACATCCTCTGGACGATTAACCTTGCCGCTGCAAACGGTCTGTTTTATTTCGCTGATAGAAAGGACTATTTCTATACTACAAACCCGGCATCCATTACCCACCGGCAGGACTACTACGATATCCGTGCACACAGCTACATTGATGTCATCGGCGATATTCTGGCCCTCTCATCCCTGCCACAGCACCATGATGTCAGGAAGCCTCTGAGAAGGCATGCGCTGGTTGAGTGTCGCCATTTTCTCGGGTTGTTCCGGCGTAAGATTGCCAATCGGCAGGCTGCTCGACAGTTGTTCAGGCAGCGAATCGCGTTGCGTCAGTTGATTGCCGGGGTCAGCAGTCTGAGCGATGTCTTTTTTCTGCTGAAATTCGTGGCGAAAATTTATCTATGATCCCCAGAATGGATTTGGATAGATAGCTTATAACGACAGGCCGACACTTTCAGCAATGCCGCAAAGATTCTGCTGAGTTTGATAATTCAGGATGTCTGACCCGCATGTGAGCCTTTATTGCTCCAACAAAAATAAGGAAAAAATAATGAAAACAGCAATGAGTACCCTCGCCGTGGCACTGATGATTTCACCTCTGTTGCACGCAGCAGAGGCCCCGGTCAGGATTGGTCTCGAGCAGGTAAAAAATCCCTATTACCCGAATTTGCATCAGCAGCGTGTTCATGTTCAGTCACTGGCTGACAGCATCACCATTCAGGATGTTGTCGTTAACCGTGGGAACTGCCCGATTCAGAAGATGCCCACCGTCTATGCAGGCAGCAAGCCGATCCCGCTGATACCGTCAACGCTGTCTTACGGCAAAGAGATTGACGTCTACATTAAAGGCCCCTGCAGTGTGGCAGAGATTAACGTCATCACCAGTCAGGGGGACTGGCTGATGAAGTACTAATTTCGATGGAACAATATCTGGTCTGACAATCAGATGTCAGACCCTGTTGTGTTATCAATCGTTATATTAAAGAAATCAGGTATTAATACTGCGTATTAATAGCCATTATAAACCCCTCTCCCGAGAGGTCCCTCCCCTTACGGGTTCACCATAATATATATCTTTACTTCAGCATATTGAGTATATGCCGTTCAACGCCTTACAATTATAAGTCATGAGTCGGCTCCTCAAATCCCGCTTGTTTATTCCTGACATATTACGCACCCGAATGCTCCGACCTCAGTACACGCAGCGAAGAAGGATGATAGCAACCAATATAGCTGGACAAAGTATGGACTCGGGGTATTACCCGCTTCAATATCCCTAAATGTTTGCTCAACTGCAGCCTTGCTCAGAGATGAAGTCACAATGGCCACACGTTTTGAGGTGTGCGGGGCATTCCTGCAAATCTCCACTGCAGTCTTTAAATCAGCAGATGTGCCACGGCATGTACGTTGAATACCTGTCCTCACATTGTTATTGCTGTAAAGTCGCCCCCATCGGGTAAACTTTTTGCTCATGGCTGGAGCGGGCAATGTGAGGTTGCCTAGGTTCTTGATCGCCTGGCTTACTGAAATGTGAAATGCGCCAGCTCCGAGTGTCAGCTCACCGTGCTTTGCATGATAGAAGGTGACTCTTGGGGAAGCAGGATCCGTTCTAAACCCAACGAAATCAGCCCATTCATCACCGAGATCATCGCAGACTATGACATCATCTTCTCGAGCGATCGTCGACAGTACTGCCCCGAACGTAGAATTTGGATCGAAAGTACGATGGGCAGCAGTAAAGGAACCTTTCTCATCAGTTACGGTTGCTAACTCTGCATTACCGAAGAGATAGCCCAAGAACTGAGTGCCACCATTGACCAAAGTGTCGTCTTGATAAAGACTGCCATCTAAATAGGCAAATTTCGGCTGGTCAAACAAGACGATAAACGTGTCCTGTTTGTCGATGAACTGCTTAAGCGGGGCGCGATTATCATCCGCGCCAAGTGCGAAATGAGTGTCCTCAACGTATACATCGGCAAGCAAAGGCAGCGAAAGGCGTTTCAGAGCGATTCGCGTTTTATTGATCGCGATCTCACCTACCTCGAAACCTGTTACTGGCTGTGACACCAGCAACTTGCCATGGGCGTTTTTGGCAACGCGCAAGATATCTGTGAGCTCCGTGAGTATCAGATCAACCTCTGCCTTTGGCAGCTCTCGATAGCCCATTCCGTCACGCTTGACCAAGCGGATGATTTTGTCATCAAAGATGGCCTGTCCGAGGATGGCGGTATCAACTGCAAATTGGGTGGGGTTTGCCGCCAGATCTGATAGCTCCAACGGTCGTGCGAAAGCTGCTAGGAAAGGGGAGGATGATGGTCTTCCAGGACGAGGTTGTAAGCGTTCGATGATACGACAGGCATAATCAACTAGTTCCAAATAGCCTGCACGATCCGCACGAAGCGAGATTCGCCCAGTGCGCGGCGTCGTTGAAAAGTGTTCGTCTTCTTCAGTGAAGCTGTAACCTAACGGGGCAAATCGAGCTGAGGATGCCATACCTACATTGTTCTGAAGGTTCTCGCCTTCAAGCGTCTTGCTGCGCAATGCAAAGCGGGACAGAGTCATATGCCTGAGTCGAACCCGGGCAAATACCGAGTCCTTACTCGTCAGTCCACGGTCGACATCTTGGGCACCGATACGCTGCAAATACCTTTTCGAGAAATCAGGAGGGATATCGATCTGGGATTTGAAAATGGCAACATAATCGCGATGCTCGACTATCAGCAAATATCCGGTTACCCGGTCGATCACGCCTTTAGTGCCAGGCAGGAAAGCCGGTACCTTGTCGAATTGAAAGCACAAAGCAGACCAAATTGATGCTCCGTGGGGCTGCCGAATGAAAGAGAAAAAATTGTTGGAGGGGGAAGTTTGCGCCTTTCTGATATCCCGGAACAGTTCCGTGATCGCGACTTTCGTGATTGGAGCTTTTTGGCGGTAGAAATAGCAAGATTTGCTGGCTTGAAGTTCGTCGATCATATCCGAGTCCCTATGAAAATGGACGAAGCGAAAATCCCTCAGAATGAGATGCTAACCCAGTACCATCATTATTGTCTAGATAGTTTCTTGCGGGCAAAAGAAGGTTCGTAAGGGACAGCTCCGTGCCAATAAAGGACGTTGTTAAGCTTATGCAGTATGGATTCACGAAGAACATACATTATATATTGTCCTGATTGACTCGGGATGAAAGCTCCTGATGGCTCTTTTTAGCTGATTTCAAAATCTTTTAATTCCCCACCTTCAGCAATCAGATTTGAGATCCGCGTCGGCATTCGCCCCTGACCTGACCATGTTTTTGACTCTCCAGTTTCGTCAGTATATCGATACTTCGCGGGGCGGGGAGAGCGCGTCCTTTTAACCTTACCCGGAGAGCCAACAACAGCCATAAGTTCGGATGGGTCGATACCCTCATCAAGCATCATCTGACGAAGTGATTCCAGTTTATCGCGGCGCTGACTTTCATTTGCAAGACGTAATATCTCTTCTTCTCGTCGTTCTATAAGAATAATTTTAAACTTTTCCAGAACATCTTCCAGTACATCTAATGACATTTCACGAGTCTGGGAACGTAAGGTACGGATATTATTTAACTGTGTGAGAGCATCTGACATAAAGAGACCTCTTAAAGTTTCAGCAAATACCAATGTCGACGGTTGCTCATCAACCCGATTTTTCTTACTGAGCATTTTAATCCGATTGGTACATATTGTTATTAACGAGGTTTAGACTACTGATATAAATCTCTTATCGCAAGACAAAACTAAGAAGAATGTGCAAGAACTAAATTCTAACTCCTACGAAATGTCCATGCATTTTTGAAGATACTTAAAACTATGATGCCAGGAGTCATCCGGAGAGCCTTTTTATACCCTCATAACTTATTGCTTCAGTTACACCTGATGAGATTTAAAATGAGGAGAGACAGCGCCACCACTTAGCAAGGTTTTTCACAAATGGCAGGATGGCACGCAGGGGAGAGACACCTGCATTTTGTCAGAGGGTAGCGAATTACTCTCTCTTTATAGAGGTGTTTCTAAAAAAGTGTAATGTAAAAAAAAACCTGCTGTTAGCAGGCCATAAATGTTTTTAACTCATTTTTTGTTCGATTCTGATAAATAGGGTAAGCATGCAATTAAACGTGGAGCAGAGAGCATGACAAAAATGCTATAAATATTTCCTGGCCGCATCAAGTATCTCCTGTGACGTTAACTCCCTGTCAGTAGCCACGTAAACAATACCATGATCGCCAGTTAAGGAAGGAAAACCTGCAGACATAATCCGAAGAAGTGTTTCTTCACCGTTAGGATATTCCTGCCTGATTGAGGATATACCTTCCAGAACGGTCATGACTTTACAGGATTCAGCATTAAAGAAAACAAGGACTTTAATCATATTCTATTACCCTGTTCTCTCGTGGATATTAACTGGCAGATGCCATTAAGGTCAAAGCCATTACGCACTTCTTATTTAACATGTGGTTAGCTTGTGCTTTTAGACTTTTTATGCAGTAGTACTGCACTTCATCACATCGGTTAGCATACTCATAATTTTGAAAAGTATGCTGATCAGAGATTAAGAATAAACGACTTTTATCTGGTTTAAGTTATGGAACTGTCTACTCAGGAATAATCCTTCATCGTTATCGCAGACCCACAATGATTTATTTATCGCAAAGTGTTACGTTTGCAGCAGCAGGACCCTTGTCTCCGCGGTGAATGGCGAATTCAACTTTCTATCCTTCAAATAAAGTTTTAAAGTTGTCGCCATTAAGCGCAGAAAAATGGACAACGATATCTTTGCTGCCATCAAGAGGAGAGATAAAGCCAAAACCTTTGTCTTCGTTAAACCATTTTACCAGGCCTGTAATTCTAGAGGTCATACTGACTCCTGTTATACATCATTGTATTGATAGTAAACGTATGGACTCAAAAAGAGGGGATATCAACGATAGCGCCTGGTAATGAGAACTGCCCGGAAAATTTCTAACTTTCATTAGTACATCGAACTGATGGGATTCATTAAGGCACAGGGAATCGATATAAGCAAATTATCTTTTAGCCGTCCAGAGGTCCTGTAGGGAAAATAAAAGTGGCTGAATGCCATTTTCAATGTATAGTCTTTACGTGTTTTCAATAAGGAATTGACTTGTCCCATAAAATGACAGGAATTGTCAAAAGCTTTGATATTCTTAGTGGTAAAGGCCTCATCATCCCATCTGATGGACGAAAAGACGTTCTGCTTCACATTTCAGCCGTTAACTCCCGCGAATCAGAATTACTCATCCCTGGAAGGCGCATAGAATTTTGCCGGATAAACGGTCTCAGGGGGCCTGTGGCTGCGAACATTTATCTTTCCTGATTTTCATTGTGTCAAAATAAATAGATTAAAACTTAACCACATGTGGTACGGTGAAGCTCATTCATTGAAAGGTTAATGGTTATGTCTGTTATCAATTACGCAATGAAACTCTTCAGCAGTGCGTCTACTGCCGCTGCTGCCTGTCCTGTTTGTGGCTTAAAATCAGCACAACCGTTGTCAAAAATCCGGCTCAACCAGACCATGCTTTGCCCCGGATGTAAGGCTCTGTTTATCTCCCGACGCTAGCTCGACCAATACCGCAGAACAGAGCTCATGTCCTATACTTATGTTAGATTCCGGCAGCTGTTAAATCCCTGATGCCTGACGCCCATCCTGAGAGAACGTTTCTGAACTGATTTCGCAACTGCTCCTGCGCGCTAACGTCGCATCAGAGCAATGCTATGAAAATGAACCCAAGAGCGTGGTTTAACCGCTCCCGTATTCTGATGAATGCTGCCGAAAACATAACGTTTTCGGCGAACGATCCTGCCGGTGAAAGCTCGCCGCGGTCAGAACTCTTTTCGACCGTCCAGATGGAACGCTACGGCCAGAAGCTGGCGCGGACTCATAAAGTATCACCGGATAAGCATCCTTATTATCTTCTGAAACGGCTTGGCGACAATGAGGCCGTCATTACCCAAAACTGCTATGAGCTTAACGCGGGTAAAAAGACCAGTATCATGCCCGCCGGTGAATGGCTGCTGGACAATTATTATCTGATTGAGGAACAAATCCGCACTGTCCGCCAGCATCTGCCGAAAAGCTTTGGCAAAGGTCTTCCGTCGCTTGTATCGCCGTTGAATTGCCCACGAATTTATCATATTGCATCAGAGGCCATTGCTCACGGCGATGGCCGCTGGGATGCCGCCAGCCTGACCAGCTATCTCACTGCCTATCAACAGGTGACGCCGCTGACGCTGGGTGAAGTCTGGGCGTTACCGGGAATGCTGCGCCTTGCGCTGATTGAAAATCTTCGTCGTATCAGTATGGAAGTGATAAAAGCGCAGCAGGACAGAAACCTTGCTGATACGTGGATAACAAGGATTGTCGAATGCGCAGAGAGTGCGCCTGGTGATTTAATCATGGTGGTTGCCGATATGGCGCGCTCCCGACCTCCGTTAACCAGTGCGTTTGTCGCAGAGCTGGTGCGGCGCCTGCAGGGGCATGGCAACGCGCTGTCGTTACCTCTGACCTGGGTTGATCAGTGCCTTCGGGAACAGGGGTTCACCACTGACGTTCTCATACATAGTTTCAATCAGCAGCTTGCCGCCAGCCAGCTGTCCGTTAGTAACAGCATCGCGGGCCTGCGATTATTGAGTGAAACGGACTGGGCTGATTTCGCCGAAACGATAAGCGTCGTCGAACAGGCATTACGCAATGATCCTGCCAGCATTTATCCCCGGATGCACTTCAATACCCGGGATCATTACCGGCACGTAGTTGAGGTTCTGGCCAGAGACAGCGGTCTCAGCGAGCCTGAGGTTGCTGAGAAGGTGCTGGCGCTTTCAGAGGAAAAAGCGCCCGATACACCGGAACATCATGTTGGTTATTATCTTGCGGGCGAAGGTCGACAGGCGCTGGATATTCATCTCCTGGCAGACGCCTCAAGGCTCATACGCTTGCGGCACAGTTTCAACAGAATAACCCTGCTGTCATGGCTTGGAAGCCTGGCGTTGCTGACAACCGCAGCGACCGCTGCAATATTGCACGAAACCGCCATGCAGGGCGCAGACTGGCTATTGATCGCGATGATATTGCCTCTGATTATCGCTTTAACTCAGTTAATGAGCGATTTACTCAGTGATGCAACCACCCGTTTTCGCGTTCCTCGCCCCTTGCCGTGGATGGATTTTTCAGCCGGTATTCCCGCTGACAGTGCCACCATGTTAGTCATTCCCTGCATGTTGACCAGCCACGAAAGTTTCAGCCAGCTCCTCACCAGTCTTGAAGTTTGCTGGTTGGGGAATCAAAACGAAAATCTCAGGTTCGCGCTGCTCACAGACTTCGCTGATTCTGAAAATGAACCCTCGTCGGAAAGTCACGCGCTGCTCAGACAGGCTATCGCCGATACGCAGGCGCTTAATCGCCGCTACCCCTCCAGCCGACCACGTTTTTATCTGTTACATCGTCAGCCTGAATGGAACCCCTCGGAAGGTGCGTGGATGGGCTATGAACGCAAGCGGGGAAAACTGGCGTTACTGAACAGCTGGTTGCGCTATCCCGGAACGCAATTCGTCAGCGTTGCAGAGATGCCTGCCCACCTTTTACCGGGTCACATAAAATACGTCATTACCCTGGACAGCGATACGGTGCTCCCGCGCGATACGGCACACAAACTCGTCGCGACGATGGCGCATCCGCTGAATACGCCTGAGTATGATCCGGTACGCCAGAGGGTTGTCAAAGGATTCGGTATTTTACAGCCCGGTCTTGCGGAGGAGATACCACGCAACGGTCAGGGGCGTTACGCAGCCCTGCGCAGCAGCGTACCGGGCAATAACCCTTATTCGATGATGTCTTCGGATATTTATCAGGATCTCTTTGGGGAAGGCTCGTTTGTGGGCAAAGGGATTTACGATGTTGATATTTTTATGCAGGCCACTACCAACATCTGCCCGGAAAATCTGGTACTCAGCCACGATCTGCTTGAAGGATGCTATGCACGTTCGGGTCTGCTGAGCGAGGTATTACTGTATGAACAGTACCCTAATAATTATCTGTCGGATGTTGCACGACGTTCACGCTGGATCCGGGGTGACTGGCAACTGCTTAACTGGCTAAAACCACGCGTCAGAAAAGCCGATGGAACCCGGGTCAGGAATCCGCTGACCGCACTTTCTTACTGGAAATTACTCGATAATCTACGTCGCAGTCTGGTCGCCCCCTCCTTACTGGTATTGCTGTTCTTCACTCTGCTTTGGGTACCCAATCCGGTTTACTGGCTGGGCATACTGTTGCTGATATGGCTGTTGCCAGCCATCCTCTGCATTAGCCACGACCTTCTGCATAAACCTCTGCGTCGCCGCGTGAAGCCGCATCTGTTACTGGTGGGGGCGGGCGCGCTAAAGCGTCTGTCAGGTATCAGCCTTAATTTTGCGATACTGCCGCACGAAGCCGGATATTCGCTGAAAGCGATCGCCGTGACGCTATGGCGACTGGGGATCAGCAGGCGTCACCTCAGCCAGTGGGTCAGCCACAGCCAGGACAGCAGTCAGGCCAGACCCACTGTTGCACGTTTTTATCAGGCGATGTGGCTGAACGTTGCCGGTGGCGTGGCGCTGACAATACTGACCGGACAATTTGCCCCCCAGCTGCTGTGGATTGCGTTACCGATCGGTTTGGTATGGTGTGTGGCCCCGCTGCTGATGAGCTGGCTGAGTCGCCAGCCCGTGCGTAAGGTTTTTTCGCCAACTCAGGAACAAAAACAGCTGTTACGCCAGACAAGTCGTGAAATCTGGGCATTTTTTGAAACCTTTGCCACAGAAAAAGAGAACTGGCTTCCGCCTGATAATTATCAGGAAATACCACAACCGACGGTGGCACACCGAACTTCTCCTACCAATATTGGTCTTTCCCTTATGGCTAACCTGACGGCATGGGACTTTGGCTACCTGCCCGGCGGAGAGGTGCTCCGGCGCGTGTCGCTCACGCTCGACACGCTGGATAAAATGGAGCACTACCGGGGCCATCTCTACAACTGGTATGACACCCGTACGCTGGTCCCCCTCAGTCCACGCTATATCTCAAGCGTCGACAGCGGCAACATGGCCGGGCATTTGTTGACCCTGCGTGCAGGCCTGTCCGCCATGCGTCTTCAGCCTGTTTTAAACAGCCAACAGATACTGGCAGGACTGAACGATACGCTGGATATTCTGGAAAAACAGTGGGGTAAGAACCCACCTGACAGCCTGAGATTGCTGCGCAAGCATTGCCTGAATGCGATGTCGCTCACTCCGCAGGCGTTTTTCAGCGAACTGAAAAGCATGCGCACCCAGTGCAACCATCTGACCAGCGCATGTCATCAGGGATCTCCTCTTCAGATGCGCTGGGCTGGACATCTGGAGCATCAACTGGTTCAGCTTTGCCATGAGTGGTCTCTGTTGCTTGGCTGGTTACCTGCATCCTGGAATGAACAGACGCTGCCGACGCTGAGCGAGCTTGCCCGTCCGACATTAACCGGTACAGGAACGCCTCCGGCATCAGTGGCGGAGCAGGCCCGAATGCGACTCAATATTATCACCGAGCTGGAACAGCGGCTGGATGAGCAAGCCCGGATGGATTTCGCCTTTCTGTACAGTGAAGCAACCAGTCTGCTCAGCGTCGGTTATAACTGTGACACCAATATGCCTGACAAGAGCCACTACGATCTCCTGCCGTCTGAAATCCGCCTGACCAGTTTTCTTGCCATTGCGACTAATCAGCTGCCTCTTAAAAGCTGGTACGCGCTGGGTCGATTGTTTACCACGATTGATAATGAAACTGCCCTGATGTCATGGAGCGGATCCATGTTTGAATATCTGATGCCGAATCTGGTGATGCCCACCTGGCCCGGCAGCCTGCTCGATGAAATGAGTCAGTCGGCGGTTATGCGCCAAATTCACTGGGGGAAAGAACGCGGGGTACCATGGGGTGTTTCAGAGTCTGGCTATCATGCTTTTGATGTTCAGCATAATTATCAGTATCAGGCATTTGGCGTACCGGGGCTCGGTCTGCGCAGGGGACTTGCCGATGACATGGTTGTTGCGCCTTACGCCACGCTGCTGGCGCTGATGGTTTCCCCACAGAGAGCCTGTGAGAACCTGTTCAGGCTGCAAAAAAATGGTGCACGCGGAGAATACGGTTTTTATGAAGCGCTGGACTATACCCCCTCACGTCTTGCAACCGGTCAGCTCTATGCGGTGGTACAGTCCTGGATGGCGCATCACCAGGGTATGGCATTTCAGGCGCTGGCTCATGTGCTGCTTGACGCCCCCATGACTGAACGCTTTATGTCCAGCACGGTATTCCGGTCAGCGAGTCTGCTGTTACAGGAGCGCGTGCCGGATGCGGTCGATCTGTACAGTCCGCGCCGTCATTTTGAATCTCATGAGGGCAGGGTCAAACCCGTTCGCTATGAACCCCGTATTTTCTATAGCGTGGATACCCCCGCCCCGGATATTCAACTCCTGTCCAACGGCCATTATCATCTGATGTTGACCGCGGGCGGCGGTGGTTACAGTCGCTGGAATGATATTGCACTAACGCGCTGGCGCAGTGATACCACCCGTGATAACTGGGGAGCATTCTGCTACATCCGCGATACCCAGACGGGAGATGTGTGGAGCAATACCTGGCAACCAACAGGCTGCACCAGCGGACAAGACGAGGAAGTGTTGTTCACCGATGCGGGGGCAGAATTCAGACGCAGCTTAGGGGGACTCAGCGTCAAAACTCAGGTGGTGATCTCTCCGGAGGATGATGTTGAATTGCGACGGCTCACACTGATTCATCGTGGTCGCAAGCCTCGCTCTCTGGAGCTGACAACCTATGCTGAAGTGGTACTGGCACCTGATGCCAGCGATCTGGCACACCCGGCATTCAGCAATTTGTTTATTCAGACTGAGCTGGCTCCTGAGCGTGACGCTATTCTTTGCCACCGGCGCCCGCGCTCACCGGATGAACCGGGCCCTTGCCTGTTTCACATGATGGTGGTGCACGGCGATAACCGACATAACGTGTCGTTTGAAACGGACAGGGCAAGGTTTATTGGACGTGGCAGAAACCCTGCGAATGCACAGGCAATAGAGACGGGAGGGATGCTAGGCAACACGTCGGGCTCGGTGCTGGATCCGATACTGGCAATTCGCAACGCCATCATTCTGCAGCCGGGGCAGCCGGTTACGATTGATATCATTTATGGCATCAGCGAGACCCGTCAGCAGAGCCTGGCGTTGCTGGAGAAATATCGCGATTACCCTATCGCCGATCGCATCTTTGAACTGGCCTGGTCTCACAGTCTGGTGGTATTGCGCCAGATGAACGCCAGTGAAGATGATGCCACGTTGTTCAATAGTCTCGCCAGCGCTGTGCTTTACCCTGTCCAGGAGCTGCGCGCCGAAGGCCAGGCGATCGGCCGCAACCGGCGTGGCCAGTCCGGACTGTGGGGCTGGGCAATTTCAGGGGATCTGCCGATAGTGCTGCTGAGTATAACCAGCGAGGAAAGTATCACCTCAGTGACCACACTGATTCAGGCACACCGTTACTGGAGACAGAAAGGGCTGGATGTTGATTTAGTTATCCTGAATAACAGCCCCGGCGGCTACCAGCAGGGATTACAAAATCAGATTATGGAGTTAATTTATGCCGGGTCTGAAGCCAGTCTGCTGGATAAAAAGGGAGGGCTTTTTGTCCGCAACGGTGAGCATCTCTCCGCTGAGGATAAGTTGCTTTTGATGAGCGTGGCCTGTCTTTATCTTGATGACCGCGCAGGGGGTATTAATGAGCAGCTTAACCAGCGTATTCATACCCTGAAATCGCCGGCAAGGGCATTCATTCCGCGTGCTGTGCGCGAGCGTAATCAACATACTGACTGGAGCCCTGATACCAGTCAGTTATGCCATTTCAATGGGTACGGTGGATTTTCTCAGGATGGGCGGGAGTATCAGATCGTCCTTCGGGAAAATGCGCTTACACCGGCTCCCTGGTCGAACATACTGGCAAATTCTCGTTTTGGCAGTGTGATCTCAGAGGCAGGGCAGGCCTATACCTGGTATGAGAATGCCCATGAATACCGGTTGACGCCGTGGGAGAACGATCCGGTGAGCGATCGCAGCGGCGAGGCATTTTACCTGCGCGATGAAGAGAACGGGGAGTGCTGGTCGCCGACGGCTTTACCTGTTCGCGGACACGGTGATTACCTGACCCGCCATGGTTTTGGCTACAGCGTTTTTGCCCATCGTGAGAGTGGTATAGACAGCGAGTTGACGGTCCTGGTTGCTGAAGAAGATCCGGTTAAACTGGTGCTCCTGACGCTCAGTAACTCTTCGGGGCGGACACGTCAACTTTCCGTCACAGGCTATGTAGAGTGGACGCTCGGAGAAACACGAACGCGCTCAGCCCCTCACATTGTGACACATGTGGCCAGAACGCCCGGCGGCTGCGGGATACTTGCGAATAACTTTTATGGTGATAATGGTGGCGGCCGAACTACATTTTTTGCCGTCAGCGGTAATGACTGTTCTCTGACAGGGGACCGCCGGGAGTTTATTGGCCGTAATGGTTCCCTTCACGCCCCTTCGGCTATGAAACTGCAAAAGCTTTCTGGTAAGACGGGGGCCGGTCTGGATCCCTGCGGAGCGGTGCAATCGGCGGTTACATTAATTGACGGGGACCAGAGGACGTTTATTTTTATCCTCGGCGCAGAGGAGAATGATGTTTGTGCTCAGGAGACGCTGGCCCGCTACATGAACGAGGATACGGTCCGCCAGGAGCTGAACCGGATTCATAATCACTGGCACAATGTTCTCGATAAAATCGTAGTTAACACCCCCGACACGTCCGTAAATTTACTGGTTAATGGCTGGCTGTTGTATCAGACGGTCGCCTGCCGTCTTATGGCCCGGAGTGGCTACTATCAGTCTGGCGGTGCATTTGGTTTTCGCGATCAGCTGCAGGATACGCTGGCTCTGAGCCACGCTGCTCCGGACCGGATGCGTGAACAGATAATACTCTGTGCATCACGGCAGTTTATCGAGGGGGATGTGCAGCACTGGTGGCACCCGCCACACGGCAACGGTGTGCGTACCCGCTGTTCCGATGACTATCTTTGGCTGCCGCTTGCTGTTTGCCACTATGTTGAAACGACGGGGGATATGGATGCACTGGAAATACGCATTCCTTATCTGGAGGGACGCTCGCTTCAGCCTGGTGAAGAGTCTGTCTATGACACGCCGGTCATCAGCGGCACCGAAGAGACACTCTGGTTACACTGCGTCAAAGCTATTCACTATGGACTTCGCTTCGGGGAGCATGGCCTGCCGCTGATGGGGGCTGGTGACTGGAATGACGGGATGAACCGGGTGGGTATCGAAGGCAAAGGTGAAAGCGTCTGGCTGGGCTTCTTCCTGTACGACATTTTGCAGCGGTTTGCAGCGCTGGCGGAGCGCAGGCTGGATGAAAGCGTCGCCGCGATGTGCCGTTCACAGGCTCTGCGCCTGCAAAGTAATCTCGAAGCCCACGCCTGGGATGGGGAATGGTACCGGCGCGGGTATTTTGACGATGGTACTCCCCTGGGATCGAAAACCTCACAGGACTGCCGGATTGATGCGATTGCGCAGAGCTGGTCTGTATTGTCCGGCGCCGCGAGCCCGGGACGGTGCGCAAAGGCCATGCAGGCGCTGGATAAGCACCTTGTGGATAACGAAGGAGGGCTGATCAAACTGTTAACGCCTCCTTTCGACGGACACGGTCCAAATCCGGGCTACATACAGGGGTACCTGCCCGGCGTGCGGGAAAACGGAGGGCAGTATACGCATGGCGCCATCTGGGCAGTGATGGCCTTTGCCCGAATGGGGAATGCCGGACGAGCCTGGCAACTCTGGTCAATGCTCAACCCTATAAATCATACCCTGAATGCGGACTCTGTCGGGATTTATAAAGCTGAGCCTTATGTCATGAGTGCTGATGTCTACAGCGTCGCTCCCCATACCGGACGTGCAGGGTGGAGCTGGTATACCGGTTCCGCAGGCTGGGCCTGGCGTTTACTTACCGAGGAATTACTGGGGATAAAACGTTCCGGCACTGACTTTAGTGTTCATGCCAGGTTACCGGATGAGTGGTCGTCTTTTTCTATGGCATATCAATATGGTGAAAGCCATTATCAGATTAGTGTTTCACGCGGCGATGCAGAATATTGCGTGACGCTGGATGGTGTTCTCCTCCCTGATGACAGAATACCGCTGAAGGATGATGGACAAAATCATACGGTTGAGATCATTCAGAACTGACACTGATCCCGGAGGTGCATTAACGTCTGCCGTTAATGCGCTGATTATCCCTGAGAACATCAATCGCAGTCTGCATGGCGATTTTGTCATCCCGCCTTTTTTGTTTGTCCTGCATGACCTGAAGGTATTCCAGCAAGGTGCGGGTATTAATCGGTCGGCCCTGTTTACCCACAGCCAGCACGGCTTCGCCAAGAATAATTTTCACAGGCGGTAATTGTGCCGGATACCAGTCAAGGGTGTCTTCTGATTTCATCTTAAATTTCTCACGGAAGGGTAGTGTATCATAAATAAGACGTTCAATTTTCAATATCTTATATCCTGATTCAGACACAACTTAACATAACTTATGCCAGTTATTTTTATATTAAAGCGTATAATAATTACTGTATTCCTCAGAGAATTATTTATGTCTTATACAAATGGGCTCAGGTATTTTAAAGAAAGACCGGTTCATGTTGCCTGCCCGGTATGTGCACACAGAGCCGGGCAGAAAGCAGGTAAACTAAGAAAAGATGCGGTTCTTGAGTGCCCTGCCTGCGGACTGTTGTTCAGACCTTCAGAATGCTGGTGTATCGGCGGCTGATCAGCTTCTGTCACTTAACGTCAGTGATGTCGGAAAATGATAACATTCCTCCTGTACTGCTGTTGTCGAGGGTATGATAATGAAATCTAAAAAATCTGTTTTTATTGAAGGGCATATCATGTCGAACAGCTGTCACGGACAGCCTGGCCAACCTTTCTGTATTCACCGGGTCAGGTTTAGTAATGGTAAATATGCGATTATTCGGGTGGCATCCGGGATATGTTTCAAACCAGGCGAAATTATTCAACGAAACGATTGTGAGTGGTTTTATAAACTTACCAAAATTCGGCTTCTTTCTTTTGAGTACCTTGATGATGATGAATCAAGAAGACAATTCCTTGAGTATCAATGATAAAACCATGGTTTTATAACAGAATAAATTTGCTGACTTACAATTCACTCCTGGCTCTTTAAATTATTCACCAGCCATTGGAAAATATTTTTTCCTGAATTTAGATGAATTTAAATTATCTAAAACAAAATGTATCGCTAAAGACGAATTGCCTCATTGTTTTCCTTTTGCGTTATAACCTTCATTAGCATTAAGGAAATTTATGGCACAGACTTTTACTCATAATTTACTTCATCCTCGTCACTGGCTTACCTGGTCTGGTTTGGGTCTGCTGTGGCTTCTCGTTCAACTTCCTTACCCGGTTTTACATATTCTGGGCTCTGGCCTTGGAAAAATATCCAGACCCTTTCTGAAACGCCGGGAACGGATTGCGATTAGAAATATCGAACTGTGCTTTCCCGAGATGACACCGTTTGCCCGGAGCCAGATGGTCAATAAAAACTTTGTTTCTCTCGGGCTGGGACTGATGGAAACAGGAATGGCCTGGTTCTGGAGCGATACGAGAGTCAAAAAATGGTTTGATGTCGAAGGGCTTGAAAACCTGACCGGTGCGACAAGAGGAGTAATGGTTGTCGGGATTCATTTTATGTCCCTTGAGTTGTGTGGAAGAGTAATGGGGTTATGCCATCCTATGATGGCAACGTACCGCCCACATAATGATCCATTAATGGAATGGGTACAGACAAAAGGGCGTATGCGTTCAAATAAGGCTATGATTAATCGACGTAATTTATCAGGTTTTGTTCATGCGCTAAAAGCAGGTGAAGCCGTTTGGTTTGCACCAGACCAGGATTATGGGTCTAAAGGAAGCGTTTTTGCACCTTTTTTCTCGGTAAAAAAAGCAGCCACGACGAACGGAACGTATGCTCTGTCAAAACTAGCTGGTGCACACTTGATCACACTTAGCATGATTCGACGTAGCGATAAAAAAGGTTATCACATGTATATCAGCAATCCGTTGTCAGGCTATCCAGGGGAAGACAAGATCGCCGCAGCGGCTTATATGAACAAGATCATCGAGCGTGAAATTCTCCGTGCCCCTGAGCAATACCTGTGGATGCATCGCAGGTTCAAAACGCGTCCTGAAGGCGAAGTATCTTTATACAAATGAACCACTCTACTTGTCATGAGCCAGAATCTATCTTTCTTGCCACTGCGTATTTGTAAAAAATGCGATAAGGAATTTTCGATCGGATTCATGTTAACGATGGCTTGACTGACAGCCAAGGTTAATCAATTGAACCGGTTCGGATTTGAAGGTCCGTTTTTCGCTCATAGCAGACATTAGCTAGCTGTCGCCTCCATCAGCGACACAGAGTTTTCCCCAATCACCCCAGCAACATCAAATCCATGCAGAAAGGCCGCACTTCTTACCGGAAGCGCGACCTTTCTGCATTTATGACGTTAACCACAAAGGAGATTTATCATGAAATTAGCCAGCCGCTTCGGACGGATTAACCAGATACGCCGTGACCGTCCACTGACAAACGACGAACTGATGGCCCATGTACCCAGTGTATTTGGTACCGACAAGCACGAATCCCGCTCGGACCGCTACACCTACATTCCAACAATCACACTGCTTGATAGCCTGAAGCAGGAAGGTTTCCAGCCGTTCTTTGCCTGCCAGACCCGAGTGCGCGATCAGAGCAAGCGCGAGCACACTAAACACATGCTGCGCCTGCGCCGTGAGGGGCAAATCACCGGTAAGCAGGTGCCGGAAATCATTCTGCTTAACAGTCATGACGGCTCCAGCTCATACCAGATGTTGCCGGGGCTATTTCGTGCAGTCTGCCAGAACGGGCTGATTTGCGGTGAGAGCTTTGGTGAGGTACGTGTGCCGCATAAAGGCAACGTGGTGGAGAAAGTCATTGAAGGGGCTTACGAAGTGCTCGGGATTTTTGACCGGGTGGAAGAGAAGCGCGATGCCATGCAGTCGCTTTTGTTACCGCCACCAGCACAGCAGGCGATGGCGAAAGCGGCATTAACCTACCGTTTTGGTGAAGAGCATCAGCCGGTGACGGAATCGCAGATCCTTTCCCCGCGCCGCTGGCAGGATGAGAGCAACGACCTGTGGACCACTTACCAGCGCATTCAGGAGAACTTGATAAAAGGCGGACTGTCGGGACGAACGACGAAAGGTCAGCGTGCTCAAACCCGCGCTGTCAAAGGTATCGACGGAGACGTAAAGCTCAATCGCGCACTGTGGGTGATGGCTGAAAATATGCTTCAACTTGCTTCATAAACGACTTTAACTATTACCTCCAAGGCCCTGTCATGTCAGAGATAAATCTACCTCCTGATCTTCCGGTAACTGAAGTACGCACCATTCGTCGCGCTCTCCGCTTACTGGAAAAATATCAGCGCCAACCTGGCGAACAATTTAATTCCACTACCTTCACCAAAACCTGGCTACAACTGCGTCTTGCCCTGCAGGAGCGCGAAGTTTTTCTTGTTTTATATCTCGATAATCAGAACCGTCTTCTGGAATGCGAGACGCTCTTTACGGGCACGATTAACCATACCGAAGTCCATCCACGCGAAGTGGTGAAACTGGCACTACGCCATAACGCTGCCGCTGTGATTCTGGCCCATAACCATCCATCCGGAGAGACAGAACCGAGTAAACAGGATCGAAACATCACTCAACATCTGGTGAACGCGCTGGCTATGGTAGAGGTGCGGGTGCTGGACCATCTTATTGTTGGCATCGATGTGCTTTCTTTTGCAGAACGTGGCTGGCTATGAGACTAACCATGAAAATCATCGATAAAAAGGCCGCGATGGCGATTCAGCGACAGCATCCGGATTCCCGGATCTTTCGCTACTGCACGGGCAAATACCAATGGCACGGCAGTGCCAGTCATTATACCGGTCAGGATGTCGCGGAGATTTCCGGTGTGCTGGCGGTTTACGCAGAACGCCGTCGTGACAACCACGGTCCGTATACACGCCTGATGTGCATTACCACCAACTGACATTTAATAAGGAGTAGAAAAATGCAAAATTCATGGGGACTGAAGCGCGACATCTCGCCGTGCTTCGGTGCAAGGCTTGTGCAGGAAGGCTGTCGCCTACATTTTCTGGCGGACCGTGCAGGTATTAGTGGTACGTTTAACGAGGAGGAGGCACTGCGTCTGGATCAGGCATTTCCGCTAGTGATGAAACAGCTTGAATTGATGCTGACAACCGGTGAACTGAATCCGCGCCATCAGCATTGCGTCACGTTGTATCATAACGGACTAACTTGTGAAGCTGACACTCTCGGCTCTCATGTCTATGTTTACATCGTTATTTATCCTCAAACATCTAGCCAGTAACACCTTCTCTTCTTTTATCAGGACTCAACTTATGTACATTTCATCTGTACCGGCCACGGTGCCGGTTTCGTCACGCCTGTCACCCGTACAGGTCTGGCAGCAACTGTTAGCTTATCTTCTGGAACATCATTACGGCTTGGCACTTAACGACACGCCATTCCAGGACGACGCGGCCATTCAGGAACATATCGAGGCGGGGATAACTTTAGCCGATGCTGTGAATTTCCTGGTCGAAAAGTACGAACTGGTTCGTATCGATCGGAAGGGATTTTCATGGCAAGAGCAGACCCCGTATATTTCCGTAGTAGATATTCTGCGAGCAAGGCGCTCTACTGGCTTGCTAAAAATCTACAGTGAAATAAACGGTTAAATACAGAGCAGACTAAATGAAAGCAAAATGTTAATCTCACAGACGAAGAGACTCCTGCTATAACCTACCCTCTCTGAAAAAACCTGACATTTTCTTTTAGGACCAACAATGGGACCAAAATGAAAATTGAACTGAAGATTACAATCTATTTAACAACAAGTTACATACCCAATTCAGACTCCGCCAGCCCAATCATGATTGGATAGTGCCAGGACAGCACTAGCAAAAACAGGAAGTTAGCAGTCTCAGCAGGACACCGACCAGACGGTGAGGGGACAAAAAAAGATACGCAAAGGAGCCGCGGCTCCGGAGTGACATAAAAGCCCGCTTAAGCGGGCTTTTTTATGCTCTTTGACCCGTCCTGAATAGCGTTGGCACGTTCCAGACTTAAATCCGGAGAATGTGATGATAGCTGAATACGAACAAGCAGATTAATTTCCTGATACCCCTTTTTATTTAACAGTGAACGACCATGGTTAAATAACATCCCTAAAAGCTTAAAATCGTCACGATAAAAAGAAACATATTTTTTAAATACATTCGTCATTTAAACGTTCGACATAGTTAGCCCCCCCCACGCCACATAGTGTAAAAACATCCAGTTAACTTCTCCATAAACAACTCTTGAAATTTCCTACTAAATACATATATTACGCATCCCGTTCAGTACATAGAATAACCTTTGATTTTTTTAATTGATATTGGAGTTACGAATGTCAAATAAGAAAATTTCGCGGAGCAATGGGGCAACAGGCCCCGTTAATAAGGTTGTCGCATGGTCAACAATCGCTTTGCAGGCCCTGTATCCTGCCCTTCTTAGCTTCACGCCAACCATTAGCCATGCGTCAGCCGTTAAGGCATCGCAGACCGCCGCAGAACAGCAAGAACTGCGCGGCCTGTCTTCTCTCGCCGCGCAAGCTGGCAGAAGTATTGAAAACGGCCATGCGGGCAGTTTTGCTGCCAATACCGTCTCAGCACAGGCAACGAAGGAGGTGGTAGAGTGGCTACAGAAGTACGGTAATGCGCGTCTTCAACTCAACGTCGATGACGCTTTCTCGTTGAAAGATTCGTCGTTCGATTTCCTTTATCCGTGGATTGATACAAAGCAGCATGTTTTATTTAGCCAGACATCGCTTCACCGTACCGATGACAGAACCCAAACTAATATCGGTATGGGTTATCGCTACTTCACGGCGGATAATTCAATGCTGGGCGCAAACTTATTTTATGACTACGATTTAAGTCGTCATCACGCACGTATGGGTGCAGGCGTTGAGTATTGGCGAGATTATTTACATGCAGGCGCAAATGCTTATTTAAGATTATCAAAATGGAAGGATTCCCACGATCTGGATGATTATCAGGAACGTCCGGCGGATGGATGGGATATCTATACCCAAGGTTGGTTGCCATCGTATCCGCAACTGGGCGCATCGCTTAAATATGAAAAGTATTACGGCAAGAATGTCGGCCTCTTTGGCAGCGATCATCTTCAGGAAAATCCGTACGCCTTTACAGGCGGGATCAGCTATACGCCGGTTCCGCTAGTTACGCTTTCCGCTGAACACAAGCAGGGGCAGAGCAATACTCATGATTCACGCTTCGGCGTAGAGATTAACTATCGCCCCGGCATCCCGCTGGCGAAGCAGTTGGACAGCGACAATGTTGCGTTGATGCGCGAAGTTCAGCACGGACGCTACGATTTTGTCGAACGAAATAACAATATTGTTCTGGAATACCGCAAAAAATCGGTTCTGAAAATCCGCCTGCCTGAAAGCGTACAGGGGGAAGGTGGCGCCGTTGTTCCGGTGACTATTTCACTGGATAAATCCCACTGGGGCATTCAGTCGGTAGAGTGGAACGATAGCGCATTTGCCGCCGCTGGCGGGCGCATTTCCGGTAGCGGCACGTCATGGCAACTGACGTTACCCGCTTATACACCAGGCGGCACCAATCAGTGGCAGATCGGCGCAACGGCGCGAGATGTTAAAGGAAACGTCTCTAACTATGCAGTGATGAGCGTAACGGTGACGGGGAATTCAGCCTCTGTCGGCACAATGGATTTTACATTGAACGACGAGCAGCAACCGATCATCGCGGCTGATGGGAAGTCACAGCATCCGGTTAAGCTGGTGCTTAAAGATACCAATGGCAATCCGTTAACAGGGCTTGCACATGACATTGAATTGTCTTTGGCATTTACGCCTGACGCACAGAGAAATCGTGAGCGTTCGGCACAGGCTCCAAAGCTTGGTGAAGTGCAGGAAACCCGTTCAGGGGTGTATACCGCTATGCTGACGCCGGGTTTAACGGCGGGGACGGCACGCATAACCGCTAAAGTGCTGGGTAAAACAGAAACCCTGACAGTGACACTTAAAGCGGTTTCCGCCGAGTCGGCAAAATCGACATTCACGGTAATGCCTATGGAGCAGGTCGTTGGGCACCCGATTAACCTGGCGTTAGAAGCAAAAGATAAAGACGGGAATGCCATCACCGGCGACGACAGCTTACGTTTTTATGCTGTTTCAGCCAGCGGCGAGATCCGTTTTACTGCAGTAGAAGAGAAAGACGGCGTGTACAGCGCTAAGGCAACGTCTGAACTGGCTCAGGCGACACGCATTGGTGTGACGTCACAAAAACATGATTTCTCCGGGCTGGAAAAACAAGCCAACTGGATTGCAGACAAAACGCAGCCGGTGGTGCAGGCTTTTAACCTGACCAGGGACAATGCGCTGGCGGATGGCAAACAGAGTAATGTCGCGGTCGTTACCCTGACCGACCCTTATGGTAACGCGCTATCCGGATACACGGTCACCCTGGCGTTACCGTCACAGGTCAAGGTTGCGAATGGCGAGAACGTTGCCACCACCGATGCCAAAGGTGAAGCAAGATTCTCACTGACCAGTTCAACGCCGGGAACCTATGAGGTTACGCTGAACGTGGGGAACATCAGCTCATCCCTAAGCGTCACATTTGCCTCTGCAATGGAGGGGGCAACATTGTCTCTGACAGCCAAAGACAATGGCGCAATTACCGATATTGCAGCAAACGGTCGCGATGGTGCCACGCTTGAGATCATGCTCAACAATACCAACGCGTCGGTTGAAGGACAGAAAGTGGAGCTTATCGTAACGCCACAAGGTCTCGTGTACCCGGACAAAATCACCACCAATAAAGAGGGTTACGCGACGGTAACGTTCACAACGGTTAAGGCGGGTCATTACACCGTTAATGCCAGGGTTACAGATGGGCAGCACAGCGTTGAGTCCTCAAGCGTTGACCTGGAATTCGTACCTGATATTAACAGCGCAGTGCTGAATTTGGCGGCACCTGCTGAGAGCATCGTGGCAAACGCATCAGCTACGCATGAAATTCAGGTACAGGTTGTCGACGGTGAGAACAACCCATTTAGTGGCGACGTGCACCTGACCAGTACCCCTGCCAATGGATTAAAACTGGGCCAGTCAGAACTGACATTGGATGAGAAAGGAATGGCATCAACAACCTTTGTTGCCACAGAAGCCGGGCACTATCAATTGCAGGCAACCTTCATCAAAGAGGGTAAACGCGTTACGGCGGGTAAGGCGATTGAGGTGGTATCAGATCTGCAAAATGCAGCGTTGACGATCGAACCGTCAACCACATCCGCCGTAGTGAGTGATGTGGATAACGTGGCGTTTACCCTGCATCTGAGCGATACATCGGGGAACAACGTCAGCAACCGTAAGCTGAAGATTACGGCCACAGGCCCATCGCCACGCGATCCTCTGGTGATTGATAATACGCTTGTCACCACCAATGCTTCCGGTACTGCGACCATAAATGTCCACGGTCAAAAGGCGGGTCGTTACACGCTGACCGCCACATTGGCTGAACACGGTAGCAACGTCTCGGCAAATGCTTCGCTGATGCTGAATGCTGATGCCCAGAATCCAGTACTCACTCTGGAGCAGGATTTTGGCTACGTCGTTGCCAACCTTGAGCCGGTGGGCTTTATGGCCCGATTGCGGGATAAATTTGGCAATCCGCTAAACGGCAGTGTCGAATTTAGCGCAGGCAGCAGAGCCAAACCCGACAGCGGAACCTTTACGATGACACCGGATAAAACCAACTTTAAGTTAGGAAATGCCTACTCTGAACTGAGAACGGATACTGCTGGTGAAAGTTGGGTGAAAGTGAAGGCAACGACGGGAGATAAAACGTTGGAAAAAGAACTCACCGTCTGGGTAGTTGAGAATCATCAACCGAATTCCTGATCGGGATATAAACAGGAGATAGCCGCAGCATGGCGGCTATCTCCCTTTCTATATATTGTCCACACGTCTTCTACCCACTAAGACTCAGAACTGTAATAGGTATAGCAAAGCTAAGTTCACTCTCGACGATTCCCCCTCCCCCATTGATTTTAAAACAAGCAGCAATATAATAAAGGGGCTGGAAATATCGGCAAAGCCTCAGGTAAAATATTTTAAGACTTATGGCTACATTATCAAAATTAATTTATCACGTGACAAACTACGCAGGGAGACTTGAATCAAGTATCCAGTACTGATGTTTACACCACATTAATGACACATGACATATATCATCAATTCGGAGATCTGCATTTTCACTCTCAAAAATGTGGCCCGATAAATACCTTACCCCAAAAGTGTTAAATTTTTATTATGATTATTTTGCGGAGAGTTTATGAACAAAATATATCAAATAAAATGGAGTAAAGTCCGTAATTGCTGGTGTGTGTGCTCCGAACTGGGAAGGAAGAACACGAAAAAAAAGTCCAGGGCGTTATTAGCCGGTGCTGTAGCGCTATGTTCATCAATGGCCTTTGCTAATGATATTGATGTCAGCACAGATAACACCGTTGATTTTGGCGAAAAAAACCAGTCTATTAATTACCATATCAATGTAAAAGATAATGCTAACCTGGTAATCAATGCGCCGGACTCTCGCCCCCGCCTGACCTTCACATCAGGTGGTGGGCTGGATATTACCCAAGGAACTGTGCGTATCAATGGTGAGCTAAACGTTCTGCTGAGAGGTACGGGTTACCTAAACGTGTCCAATGCAGGCAGCGAACTCTATGCTGACGACTTATATGACAGCGCATCAGACAACTGGCGAACTGGTGGTTATTTTAACGTGTCTGATGGCGGTAAGATTCATGTTAAAGGGACCAGTCGTCTTACCTATGAAAGGGGAAACATTAGCGGCGAAGGTAGCCAGGTAAATACACAAACATTCTTTATGGGTGTTTTCAAGAGTTACGGTGGCGATCAATTCCTGTCGGTTAATAACAAGGGTGAAATTAACGCCAGTGAGAAATTAAGCCTGGGGTATTATAATCAAGATTCAAATACTACGCTGGTGGTATCTGACATGGGGAAAATATCTGCCCCAGAAATTAGTTTGAGTACAAACTCAGAATTAGCATTAGGCGCTCAAGAAGGTGAGAAAGCTAAATCTGCAGGGGTTATTGACGCTAAGAAAATAGAGTTTGTCTGGGCTAGCACGGACAATAAAAAAATAACATTAAACCACACCAGTGATAACGCCAATATAACAGCTGATATATCAAGCGGCAGTGAGGGGCTGGGCAATATCAATGCGCTAAATGGCACAACGTTTTTATCTGGTGATAACTCAAAATTTAGCGGCAACGTAAAAATTGCCAGGAATGCCACCCTTGGGGTTACGCAGAACCTGGGAACCGCTGATATTAGCAATAGCGGCAAACTCTTACTGAACGCCCAGGACAACATGGCGTTTACCAATAAGGTTGCGGGGAACGGCATTATCTCCGTCGGCGCCGGAAATGTGGCGTTATTAGGTGATAACACCGCCTTTAAAGGAAAGATCAATGTTGAATCGGGTGCCGTTGCAACCGTGTCCGATCAGAAAAACCTGGGCTCTGCCGGGTTATCCGTTGACGGGAAACTGCAGCTCAATAGCACCAGCGACTGGTTATTTAGCCACCAGATTTCTGGGTCTGGCATCCTGGGGGTCGATACGGGAAATCACGCTTTCTCTTTTAAAAATAGCACAGCGACCTCTGGGTTCACTGGTGATCTGGCATTACAAAATACGACATTCAACCTGCAGGGAACCAACACCGATGCTCTTGCAAAAGCAGGGCTGATTGCAGGAAAAGGGAGTGAAATTTCACTGGGCACAGGCACACAGTCCATCGGAAGTCTGGCCTTTTCTGGCGGTACCATTGAGTTTGGTAACATTACCCCCGGCATACACCAAACCGACAAAATGGTGAATGTTAAAGACCGGTTAGACCTGACAGGGTCTGGTGCTGTGCAGGTGAATCCTGTGGGCGTAGTGGACGCCATATCTCAAGGTATTGATACCGGTCTCTCCTTAATGGAGCAGGAAGACGCCAATGCGGAAATTAAACTGGTTTCCACCAATTCAGCAACCGTTGTAACAGGAGATGCCGGAAACCTGCAACTGCAGGATCTGAACGGTAACGCGATAACAGACGCTGTTCAGCATGACATCAGCCAGGACGGGCAGGTTGTAGCAAAGGGAACATACGACTATCGCCTGACCAGCGGGCAAAACCATGACGGCCTTTATGTGGGCTACGGTCTGACGCAGATTGAACTACAAGGACAGGGTCAGAATGCACTGATCCTGAACGCCAACGGAAAAGTCGGGGCGGCTGCGGAATTGAGTTCCCGCCTGACCGGCTCCGGGGATCTGGCGCTCGACAGCCAGAAAGGCCACACAGTTTCACTATCTGGTTTGAATAATGATTACACCGGTCTGACCGATTTGCGCAGCGGTAATCTACTGATGCTCAATGATAATGTCCTGGGCCATACAGCAGGTCTGCAGATGGCAGAAGAGACCGTTTTGGATATGAATGGGCATAGCCAGACGATTGGGCAGCTAACCAGCGCAGCGGGATCAGTTCTGAATATTAATGGCGGTAGCCTGACGATTTCTAACGGCGGAACATCCGCGGGGGCATTGGTCGGCAGCGGTAATCTGAATATAGATAACGGTGTCTTTAGCGTGAAGGGCTCTAATGCGTCCTTAAGCGCAACAACGGCCATCGCTTCCGGCGCAGAGGTCACTCTGGATAATGTTCAGGGATTGGGGACCGGGAAGATTATTGCCGATGGTCATCTCAACCTCAATGCCGTTGAGGGACACTTGTCCAACAACCTTAGCGGTAAGGGTGAAGTTTCATTCAGCGAATCTAACGTCGCTCTTAAGGGGGATAACAGTGGATTTAGCGGCCAGCTTAACCTGGATAAAAACACACAATTAGTGGCGTCAGCCGCCGAACATCTGGGGGAGGCGACGATTCACAATCAGGGTGACGTGATCCTTAACAGCATGGATGACTGGACCATGCAAAACCAGGTAGATGGCAGCGGTAATATCATCAAACAAGGCCAGGGCACTGTCACTCTGACTGCGAATTCCACCTATACCGGCACCACGGATATTCAACAAGGGGGGCTGATGCTGGGTCAGGAGGATGCGCCTGTTACTTTAGCGAGCCAGCAGGTCAATATATCTTCTGCCGGTATGCTTTCAGGCGCGGGAACGGTACTAGGCAGTATCCATAATGCCGGACTGTTTGTTGCCGGAAATGGAGCATCAGGCCACTTTACTGTTGGCGGAGATCTCACCAATCAGGGTGCGATATCTTTGGGGAATATTGGACAGTCCGCCGGCAACCAGCTGATTGTTGAAGGAAATTACCACGGCAACAATGGTCATATTAATTTTGATACGGTTCTGGGGGACGATCGTTCGGCCACCGATAAGCTTATTGTAAAAGGTGATACTACTGGCAATACTCAAGTAAGTGTCACCAATGCAGGAGGCCAGGGCTCACAAACTCTGGAGGGGATTGAGCTTATTCATGTTGATGGCCGTTCTGATGGTGATTTTGCTCAGAGCGGGCGTATCACTGCGGGTGCGTATGATTATTCATTGGTTCGAGGTCAGGGGGCTAACAATAATCACTGGTATCTGACCAGTCAGTTGATTAAGCCTGAAAATCCCGAAAAACCGGTTTCGCCCACAGAGCATATGCTTCGCCCGGAAGGAGGAACCTATACCGCGAACCATGCTGCAGTAAACACCATGTTCAACATGCAGCTACACGATCGCTCGGGCAAAGCGCAGTACACAGATGTGTCAACCGGAGAGATGAAAACCACCGGTATGTGGATGCGTCAGGCAGGTAGCCACCAAAGTTGGTATGACGGTAGCAGCCAGTTGCGTACTCAAAGTAATCGCTATGTGATGCAGCTCGGCAGCGATATCGCGCAGGGCTCAACCAACGGGCATGATAGCTGGCGTCTCGGGATCATGGCTGGGTATGGCCATGACAATAATCAGACCCGCTCATCAGCAACGGGTTACACCTCGCGAGGTAGCGTCAATGGCTATAGCACTGGCCTTTATGCCACATGGTTTGCCGATAACACTGACCATAAAGGCCTGTACTTCGACGGTTGGGCACAATATGGATGGTTTGATAACCATGTCAAAGGTGAAGGACTGGCTTCTGAGTCCTATAAATCCAAAGGTCTGACGGCATCTGTTGAAACAGGGTATACCTTTAAAGTTGGCGAATTCTCTGGCAGCAAAGGAACCGTTAATGAGTGGTATGTTCAACCGCAGGCGCAGGTTACCTGGATGGGGGTCAAATCTGATGACCATCAGGAAGCTAACGGAACGCGTATCGAGATGAATGGTAACGGTAATATTCAAACCCGTCTTGGAGCCAGAGCCTATCTGAAAAGCTTTAATAAAATGGATGAGGGCAAAGGCCGCGAATTCCAGCCATTTATTGAAGCTAACTGGCTCCATAATACACGCAGTTTTAGCACAAAAATGGACGACGTTAGCGTCAGCCAGGAAGGTGCACGCAATCTGGGAGAGATTAAACTGGGTGTCGAAGGCCAGATTACGCCAGATTTAAATCTGTGGGGTAATGTGGGCGTCCAGATGGGAGACAACGGTTACAACAACAGCGCGGCAACGTTAGGACTGAAATATCATTTCTAATCAGCCCGCAACAAAAGATAGCCGGGGTGTTTTCGACAGCACCCTGGCTACTGCCATAATCCCAAATATATCGACGCTTGCATTATTCTCATAGCAAGGCGAGCTATGAGAATAATGAGCACTTAAATAGTACCAACCGTCATCCCATCCCTCCCATTTTACTGTTCAAAAGGAGGGGAAAAAACGACTCGCTTTTAACAAAGCCATTCAAAACCTTACTTATCAGCTGGATACTCGCGATTAATCCACGCATGTTCATCTTCCCAGGTGAACATCCATTTGCGTACCGGGCCCGCCATTACGTTGAGATAGTAGCTGTCATATCCTGCCAGGGTTGCCACCGGGTGATACCCTTTTGGCACCATCACCACATCGCGGTTATAGACTGCCATACACTCGTCAAGCGATCGGTCGTCGGTGTATACCCGTTGCAGACAGAATCCCTGCGGCGGGTTGAGGCGATGGTAGTAAGTCTCTTCCAGATAGGTCTCCTGCGGCTGATTGTCGGTATCATGCTTGTGACTTGGCCAGGAACTGGTACAGCCTTCGTTGGTCCACACTTCCACCACCAGCAGGCTATCAGCAGGTTTATCTTCCGGTAAAATGTTATGCACATAACGCTGGTTGTGACCTTTGCCGCGCGCTTCCCCGTCGATATCCTTAGGTGCGATCAGCCGTGTTGGGTGTGTGCCTTTCCCCGGCGCAGCGCAGACCGCCAGCTCCAGTCTGGTCACCGCCTGAACCTGTATGGTTTCACCAGCGGTGACATAGACCGCCCACGGTTTGATCCGTTCGAACGGGCTCATCCGCTCGCCGATATCCGTAAAGGTTGCACCCGGCGTGGTGACGGTCGCGCGTCCGGCGACCAATACCAGACAACGTTCTTCGCTGACGGCGGGCAGCGTAAGCTGCTGCCCCTCTTCCAGTTCGTACGCTTTAAAGCCAACATATTCCCAACCGGCGCTTTCCGGCGTCACTGACTGCGTACGCCCCTGCGCGTCCGGCTGCTGCCAGCGTGATAATAAACGTGACATATCACCTCCTCAGATAAGACCAGCGTCACGCGCCAGACGGCTAAGGTTGTTATAGCCCAGACGCGCATACGTTAGCGGATGCGCGATGGCCGGATCCTGCTCCGCCTCCACGACTAACCACCCCTGATACTGGTTCGCCTTCAGCAAGGCCATGATCGGCGGATAGTCAACGCAGCCATCGCCCGGCACGGTAAAGACCCCACTCAGTACCGCATCGAGAAAGCTGGTTTTGCGATTTTTGACATCCGCCAGCACGTCGGCACGCACGTCTTTACAGTGAACATGGTTGATACGCGATGCCCAGCGCTGCGCCACCGCCAGCGGATCGGCCCCGGCGAAGGTCAAGTGTCCCGTGTCGAGCAACAATCCAACTTCATCACCGGTATTCGTCATCAGATTACCCACATCTTCAGCAGATTCAATCACCGTTCCCATGTGGTGGTGATAGGCAATCTGTACCCCCTGCTGCTGGGTGTAGCGCGCAAACTCGGTGAGCTTTTCACCGTATTCTTGCCAGCGCTCTTGCGGGAAGCGCGGACGCAGATGTACCGGCGTCTGCTGCTCGCCGTGAATGCAGCCACTGACTTCGGCAAAGACCAGCACCTTGGCCCCCAGCTCGCGCAGTAACATCAGATGTGACTGCACGGCGGCAATCTCCTCCTCCACGCTGCGTTCCAGCAGACGTCCGGAGTACCAGCCGGAAACCAGTTGCAGGTCGTGACGCTGCAAAATGGGGCCGAGCAGTCGCGCCTCGCGCGGGAATTTATTACCCAGTTCGAAACCAGCAAATCCGGCCTCTTTACCCTCGCTCAGACAAGTATCAAGCGACGTCTCAGCGCCCAGTGAAGGAAGATCATCATTCGTCCATGTCAGTGGATTAATACCTAATTGTACCGTCATTATCTTCTCCTGAATTATGCTTGTCCGCGCTCGCGCCACCAGGCGATAAGCTGCAGGTAGTTATCTTTAATGCGCGCCACCAGTTGCGCATCGTCAATATCGTGTTTCAACCACGCGCGGGAAGCGTCGCCAAACAGCGTGCGTCCCACGGCAAATCCTTTCACCACCGCATGACCCGCAGCCGCTTTGAAATCCGCGCGCAGTTGCTCTGCCGGTGCGTCCAGACCAAGGATCACCACGCCACGGCAGTGCGGATCGCGCCGTTCAATAATGTCACTCAACGCCGTCCAGCCAGCAGAAGTCAGCGGTGGGAGTTTCCACCAGTCGGGGTAAATCCCTAAGTTGTAGAAGCGGGAAATAGCGCGCAAATACAGTTCATCACTGCGCGGCATACTGGCCGGCAAAATCACCTCCAGCAGCAGCTCATGACCTGACTGACAACAGGCGCGGTACACCTCGGCGATTTTCTGTTCTTGCTCCAGACGCAACGCGTGGGCATCTTCCGGATGGAAAAAAACCAGACACTTCACCACATGTTCCTGCGGCCAACTGATGAGCTGCGAGCCAATATTGCCGTGTTCCATCTCCAGCGGGCGAGATCCCGGCAGTTCGATAGGGCGACCTATCCACCAGCCCTCTCCGGTTATCGAATTCAGCGCATCCTGACCAAACGTACCGTCGCAAAGCAGCCCGGCCTTGCCCTCCAGCCCGGCGCTGTTGGCTGCTTCACGGCTGGCCTGCAAAATAAGCTGTTTCAATGCCGGAATACGCTTCAAAGACGCGCCGCACTGTAGCGCCATCTCTTCAAGCTGACTGCGGTGATCGAAAGCCATCACGCACAGTTCCGGCCATTCGCGGCGACGGGTGGTGACGCGGTGCAGATGGTTTAGACGCGGGTCAAGATCCGGACGCGGAACCTCCGCAGCGCGGGAGAGATAATCATCCAGCTCGATTTTGCTCGGCATCGCCGGGGCACAGCCGTGACGCGATACCACCAGCGCACCACAGGCATTAGCATAGCGGCACGCCTGCTCCCATCCCTCATCGTTGAGGTAGCCGCGCAGCAGGCCGGACATAAACGCATCCCCCGCCCCCAACACGTTCAGCACCTCCACGCGTACGCCGGTCACCGTCAGGCCATCGTCCAGCCGGGCCGGGATCGCGTCGGTATACACCGAGCTACCGAGCGCACCGCGCTTGCAGACCAGCGTCGCGTTACTCACGCCGCGAACCTGCGACAGCGCCTGCAGCGTATCGGTACTGCCGCCCGCGATATGAAACTCCTCCTCGGTGCCGACAATCACATCAAAAAGATGCAACACCTCCTGCAACTGACGGGTGACCTGATCGGCGGCGATAAAACGCGTTTCGCCGTCGCCTAAGGATGTAAGCCCCCACAGCACAGGGCGATAGTCGATATCCAGCGCCGTACGCACGCCGTGACGGCGGGCGTAAGCGAGCGCCGTCAACACCGCCTCGCGGGTTTGCGGATGAGAAAGATGCGTCCCGGTGATGGCAAGACAACGAGCAGAAGCGATGTACTGTTCATCAACATCGCTGGCTGTAATCGCCATATCCGCGCAGTTATCACGGTAAAAAATCAGTGGGAAGGTGCCCCGGTCTTTAATGCCGAGTAGCACCAGCGCTGTCAGGCGGTCTTTATCGGTAATCAGATGGCTGGTATCGCAGCCTACCTGATTTAATTCTTCACGCAGGAAACGCCCCATATGTTCGTCGCCAACCCGCGCCAGCATTGATGAACGCAGTCCCTGCCGCGCCGTTCCGTAGGCCACGTTGCCGGACGATCCGCCAAGATATTTGGCAAAGCTCGACACATCTTCCAGGCGTGCGCCAATCTGCTGACTGTAGAGGTCAACCGCCACGCGGCCCATGCATATCACATCAAACTGCTTTTCCACGTTGATACCTCTTCAGACAATATCGTTCACATTCAACCAGCGGCCTTCCAGGTGCGAGAGTGCGATAGCGTCAAGCACACGCGACACCTTCCAGCCCTCTTCGAAGTCCGGCCACATCGGCGCATCGGCGGCAATGCCGTCCACCAGGTCGCGCACTTCCACAGTTTTCTGGTCGTTAAAACCGATACCATGCCCGGCTCCCATGCAAAACGCGCCGTAGTCCGGATGCGAAGGACCAACCAGTAAAGTGCGAAACCCCTGGCGGTTGACCGGATCGTCATGCAAATAGAGCTTCAGCTCAGCCATGCGCTCCTGGGTAAAACTGATGGTTCCTTTGGTCCCGGTAATCACATACGACAACCCCATCTTGCGGCCACAGGCGACGCGGGAGGTTTCAATCACCCCTTGCGCACCGCCTGCAAAGCGCACCATCGCGTGGGCCTGATCTTCGTTCTCTACCGTCACCATTTGCGAGGAACCGACTTGCGCCGGACGCTGTGGCACCACGATCTTCAGGTCGCCGCAGACCTGATGAATATCGCCAACCAGGTACTGCGCCATATTGACGATATGCGCCGCCAGATCGCCAAGTGCCCCCAGCCCCGCCGTTTCTTTAAAACAGTGCCAGTGGATCGGCGCAAGCGGATCGGCCATGTAGTCTTCGTTGTGGGTGCCGTAGAAATGGATCACCTCGCCAATTTCTCCGCGCTCAATGATCTCTTTCGCCAGCTGCGCCGTTGGGTTCTTCATATAGTTGAACCCCACCAGGGTTTTCACTCCTGCCCGCTGTGCAGCCTCAACCATTTCACGCGCGTCGTGGGCGTTCAGCGCCAACGGTTTTTCCGAGTACACATGCTTGCCATGGCGAATCGCTTCCAGCGCCATCTCTTTATGCAGATGGTTGGGAGAGCAGATATCCACCACATCAATGGCCGGGTCGGCCACCAGCGCCCGCCAGTCTCCGGTTGAGCGATTGAAGCCAAACGCCTGCGCCCGCTCGGCGGCCAGCTCCGGAGAAACTTCCGCTACCATTTCACGCACCAGTTTGCCGCGCAGGTTAAACACCGTCGGGGCCTGGGCATAGGCGATAGCGTGCGCCTTGCCGATATACCCGGTGCCAATCAATCCAATACGAACTTCTTTCATCATGATCCTCACAGTGCGCCGCGACGGCTCTTGGCGTAGGTATCGAACGCCACCGCCAGAACGATAATTAAGCCGGTAATAATTTGTTGGTAGTAAGCCGAGACGTTCATCAGCACCAGACCGTTAATCAGGATGCCCATGATGATCGAGCCGATAATGGTGCCGCCGATACGCCCGTACCCACCCATCAGCGAAGTGCCGCCAATGACCACCGAAGCGATGACGCGCAGCTCAAAGGAGATCCCGGCGACCGCTTCCGCACTGCCTAAACGCGCACTGAGGATGAAGCCCGCCAGCCCAGCCAGACAGCCAATCAATACGTAGACGCTCACCAGCACGCGCTTCACATTGACCCCTGCCAGACGCGCCGCCTCCGGGTTGCCGCCGATGGCGTACACGAAGCGCCCCCAGCGGGTTTTATGCAGTGCCAGGTAACCGCCAATGGCGACCAGAGCAAAGATCCAGATTGGAATCGAAATGCCGAGCAGTTCGCCGCGTCCCCACCAGCGGTATCCCGCGTCGAAACCGGCAATCGGCGCGCCATCGTTGATCACCAGCGTCAGGCCGCGCCAGATGGTCATCCCACCGAGGGTGACGATAAACGGCGGAAGACGCAGGCGGGTCACGCCGAGGCCATGCAGAAAACCAATCACGGTGCCCATCGCCATACAGATACCAAGGCCAATCAGCCAGCTCATGCCGCCCCAGGCGTTCGGATCGACGGTGGTGAAGTTGTCGCCCTTGATCACATACGCAGCGGTCATAGCGCAGACCGCCAGGATAGAGCCCACCGACAGATCGATGCCGGCAGTCAGAATGACAAACGTCATCCCCACCGCCATGATTCCGTAGATGGAGACTTCGGTCAGAATGTTGAAAATGTTGCGTTCAGAAAGAAAATTGCTGTTCTGCAACTGAAAGAAAATCAGCAGCAGGATCATAAAAATCAGCACCCCAAAGCGCTCAAAAAAGGCAATGGGATCAAGACGTCCACCGCGTTTGGCTGGAACCTGCGTTTTAGAAATAATCTGCGTCATGAGTCACTCCGTTATGCCGCATTCAAGGCGTTATGGTTGATGGCCATCATCGTCATTAGCCGCTCTTCGTTGGCGTCATCGCCGTGGATCTCGCCAGTCACCCGACCTTCACTCAACGTGATGATCCGATCGGAAACCGCCATGACTTCCGGCAGATCGGAGGAGATCACAATCACCGCCACGCCCTTTTTCGCCATATCAAACAGCACCTGATGGACTTCTGATTTGGTGCCAACATCGATGCCGCGCGTCGGTTCATCCACAATCAACACCCGAGGGTTAAGCGCCATGCAGCGCGCGAGGATCACTTTTTGCTGGTTTCCGCCGGAGAGCTTGCGCACCTCCTGCGCACTGTTGACCATTTTGATCTGCAGCGCCTGCCGGTAAGACTCAATCAGGGCATCTTCTTTGCGGGTATTCACAAACCAGCGCCAGTGCAGCAGTGACGACAGGCTGGAGAGCGACAGGTTGTCGCGGATCGACAGCCCCAACACTGCCCCCTCTTTTTTACGATCTTCCGGTACCAGCGCCAGCCCCTGATCCAGCGCAAACAGCGGATCGCGCGGCTGATACGGCACACCATCAAGTTCAAAGCTGCCGGAGGTAAAACCGTCGGCGCCAAACAGGCAGCGGGCCACTTCGGTGCGCCCGGCACCCACCAGTCCGGCAATACCTAATACTTCGCCAGCATGCACGTGGAAGCTAATGTCGTGCAGCGCGATGCCATGCGGATCCAGCGGCGGTTTTTCGCGGCTAAGCCCCTTCACCGCCAGACGCACAGGTTTATCTTCATGGTGAGTTTCGCTGGCCGGGCGGCGATTAAAGGCCACATCGCGCCCCACCATCAGACGGATCAGCTGTTCTACGGTGGTCTGTGCAACCGCGCCATTCCCGGTGAATCGCCCATCCTGGAAAACGGTGAACTGGTCGCAGAGCTGAAAAACTTCATGCAGGCGATGGGTGACGTAGATAATGCTCACGCCACGCCCTTTAAGTTCCCGCACCACCCGGTGCAGACTTTCTACTTCGCTGTCGCTCAGCGCGGCGGAAGGTTCGTCCATGATGATCAGCTTCGCGTTCAACGTCAGCGCCCGCGCAATTTCCACCATTTGCTGCTGCGCCACGCTCAGTCGGGCCACGGCGGTGGTTGGCGCAACGTTCAGTTGCAGGTAATCCAGAATTACCTGCGCCTCCTGATTTACCGCCTTTTCGTCCACAATCAGATTGCGTTTACGCGGTTCACGTCCGAGGAACATATTCTCGGCGACGGTCATATTGGGCAGCAGATTAAATTCCTGATAAATCGTGATAATGCCCTTGTTCTGCCGCTCAACCGGAGAGTCTTCTACCGGCAATGTTTCGCCGTTGAACCAAATATCCCCGCGTGTTTGCGGCTGTGCGCCCGCCAGCGCTTTCAGCAGGGTCGATTTTCCGGCACCGTTCTCACCTAACAGCGCATGAATTTCGCCTGCTCCGACAGTCAGTTGTGCGCTGCTCAGCGCCCAAACGCCGGAAAAGCTTTTCGCCAGGTCGGTCACTTTCAGTAAGGGTTGCGACATCGGTCTGCTCCTCCTCATAGAGAGCCGCCACTTGCGCGGCGGCTGCGGACATATCAGTTACCGGCCTCACTAATACGCTCGGCCTGCTGCAGGTTCTCTTTGGTGATAAGCGTTGGCGGGTAGTCAGCCCCGGTGATCGCGGTCTTCTCACGGACGTTATTCACCAACTGGCTCATGGCCGTTTTCACCGCAAAGCCAGGACGTTGATCCGCCGTCACTGCCAGCCAACCGTCGCGCACACGCGCCAGTGCTTCCGGCACGGCATCGAATCCCGTGACCAGAACTTCACCCGGCTTCAGTCCTTGCCCCTGTAACGCTTCAATCGCGCCCAGCGCCATATCGTCGTTAGCGGAGAGGATCACCTGCGGACGCTTCGGCAGCGAAGGCAGCACGCTTTCAACAATGCGCATCCCTTCAGAACGCATCCAGTTACCCGTCTGATCGGCAACGATCTTGTACTTTTCACCGCCCGCCTTCAGGCTGTCGCGAATACCTTTAGTACGTTCAATGTTGGAGGAGGAGCCTGGCTGGCCGGTCAGCAGAATAATGTCTGCCCCGTCTGGGAATTTGGTTTTGACAAAGTCGCCAATCGCCTGGCCGCCTTTGTAGTTGTTCGCGCCGAAGTGCGGCACTTTTTTCTGGCTGTCAACGGAGCGGTCGAGCGTGACCACGGGCAGTTTCGCATCCTGAATTTCATCTACCGCGCTGGATACCGCGTTGACATCGTTCGGCGAAACAATAAAGCCCTGTGCGCCACGAGTTATGGCGTTTTCCAGGTCAGCGACCTGTTTTGGCGAGCTACCCTGCCCGTCCAGGACCTGTAAATTCACGCCCATCTCTTTTGCGGCTTTCACCGCCGTGCGCTGCATGTGAACTTCAAATGGCATCGCCAGGTTTGGCGTACTGAAAACAATTTGCTCGTTTTCAGCAATGGCTGCCCCGGATGTCATGGCGATGAGGACAGCTAAGATCAGTTTTTTCATTATTATGTCTCTCTGTGTAGGGTAGGTTGTGGTGACAATCAGAGGAGAACTTCACGCTGGCTATGCAGTGACTCCAGCGCTTTATCCGCCAGATACAGCGCACGCTCGCCATCGTCCCCGCTGCAATCAGGGACCGCTTCGCCGCGCAGTACCGCAACAAAGTGTTCCCATTCCGCGGCATAGGCCGATTTATAACGCTGCAGGAAGAAGTGTTCAGGTAACGCGCTGGTACAGCACTGTTTGCCGTAATGCTGCACCTGGTTTTCGAGAATATTGCCCGCGCACAGCAGCCCTTCAGAGCCGTGCAGCTCAAGGCGCTGATCGTATCCGTAAGAAGAACGGCGGCTGTTGACGATGGTCGCCATCGCGCCGGAGGCATATTTCAGTACGATGAACGCGGTGTCGATATCGCCCGCTTCGCCAATCGCCGGATCCACCAGATTGCTGCCCTGGGCATACACCGAAACCGGCTCTTCACCCATGATAAAGCGCGCCATATCAAAATCGTGGATGGTCATATCGCGGAACATACCGCCGGATACACGCACATATTCCGCAGGCGGCGGCGACGGATCGCGGGAGATGATCAGCAGCGATTCCGGCTTACCGATACGCCCGTCCAGTGCGTCAGTTTTCACTCGGCGAAATTGCGGATCGAAGCGGCGGTTGAAACCGATAAACAACGGTACGTCGTACTCTTTGACCACTTTCAGACAGTCGCGTACACGGGCCAGATCCAGGTGGACCGGCTTTTCACAGAAGATGGCTTTGCCGTGGCGTGCGGCCATTTCAATCAGATCCGCGTGGGTATCGGTCGCGGAGGCAATCAGCACGGCGTGAACGTTAGGGTCCGTCATCGCCTCATCCAGGCTTTGCAAACGAGCCTGGTACTGTGTGGCAAGACGAGTGGCAAATTCCTGATTCGGGTCGACGACCGACCAGAGGGTAGTGGCACTGTGACTGGCAATGTTAGCTGCATGTACCTGGCCAATTCGGCCAGCGCCCAGTAAAGCAATGTTAAACATAACGGCTCCCGGTGTTGGTGAATGCGATGAACTAACGACCCCTTAAATAAAACATTTATTTCATTTTTATAAATAGTGAAAATTATGTTTTTGAGTGCGAGTTAACACTTTTGAGATGATCGAGATAAAATTTGTTATCAATATCACAACATAAAGACAGGAAAGATGAAGGAATTGGCCCTCCTTCCGTTCAGGAAGGAGGTGATGGATGAAGAGAAAGGAAAAATGAAATGAAAATTTCGTTGTCGCAGGTTGCCGGATGACGACGCTAACGCCTTATCCGGCCAGGAGGTAGAATCCGCTGTAGGCCGGATAAGCGCAGCACCATCCGGCATTAATCGCTTTTAGTACTGACGTGCGTTTTTCACCTGCTCAAACGTCTGCTCAGCCGCTTTTCGCACCGACGGAGAGTCTGCCACCTGCGCATCGCCAGTACGCCACCAGGAGGCATAGTCGTGGGTCATGGTTTTCGGCAGAACTTTGATATCCAGCAGCACAGGCCCTGAATGCACACGGGAGGCTTCCAGCGCCGCCAGCAGACTTTGCTCGTCATGTACGCGCCATGCCCGACAGCCGTAGCTTTCCGCGTTTTTGGCAAAATCGACCTTCACCAACGGTCCATCTAACCGTCCGGTTTGCGGGTTGCGGTGGCGGTTTTCCGTACCGAAACTCCCCATCCCATGCCCCATCTGCAGGTTGTTAATGCACCCGAAGCTGGCGTTATCAAACAACAGGATAGTGACTTTTATCCCCTCCTGAACGGCGGTTTGTAGCTCGGAATGCAGCATCATGTATGAGCCATCCCCCACCATGGCATAAACCGGCTGCTGTGGCTTCGCCAGCCTGGCCCCAATAGCAGCCGCAATTTCATAGCCCATACAGGAGTAGCCGTATTCCAGGTGATAGCTGTCCGGGGTTTTGACCTGCCAGATACGCTGTAAATCGCCAGGCAGCGATCCAGCGGCCCCCACGACGATAGCGTTATCTTCAATGTGCTGATTGATAAGTCCCAGCACCTTCGTCTGGGTCAACCGGGTGTTTAGCGTGTCGCCATATTCCGCTAACTGAGCGTCAAGATGCCCTGCCACTTCGGGTTCGTCGTCGGGACGCCAGTCGCGATCCCATAAACGTTGGCACTCATCGCGCCAGGCCTCTTGCGCCTGCGTGACCTCCTTCCCCCAATCGCTGCGGTAGTCTTTCAGCGTTTCAGTTAACGCCGTAAGCCCGGTACGGGCGTCGGCGATAAGCGCAGTGGCATCAAGCTTCAGTGCGTCAAACTCCGCCACGTTCAGCAGCAGGAACTCAACCTCCGGATGAGAAAACAGCGCTTTCGAACCGGTGGTAAAGTCGGTGAGGCGCGTACCGATGCCGATCACCAGATCGGCTTGCGGTGCGAGCTGATTCGCTGCCATCCCTCCAGTTACCCCAATGCCTCCGAGGTTAAGTGGGTGGTCACTAACCAGTGCGCCTTTTCCGGCCTGAGTTTCGGCAAACGGCAGTTGCAGCGTTTCAACAAACGTACGAAACGCCTCATGCGCACCGGAATATCGTACCCCGCCGCCGCATACCACCAGCGGACGGCGTTTGCGGGCAATCAGCGCCCGCGCCATCGCCAGACGCTGTGGGTCGGGCGGTCGACGTTCAATCAGATGAACGCGGCGCGTAAAGAAACTCTGTGGATAGTCCCAGGCTTCTCCCTGTACATCCTGTGGCAGGCAGATGGTCACGGCACCAGTATCTGCGGGGTCAGTAAGCGTTCGCATCGCGTTTAGCATCGCACTCATTAACTGCTCCGGGCGGTTAATCCGGTCCCAGTAACGCGAGACCGGGCGGAAGCAGTCGTTGGTGCTGATGCCAAGGTCATGGTATTGCTCAATTTGCTGCAATACCGGGTCCGGCTGACGGCTGGCGTAGACATCGCCTGGCAATAACAACAGAGGAATACGGTTCGCCGTCGCGGTTGCCGCTGCGGTCACCATGTTTGCCGCTCCCGGCCCAACCGATGACGTCACGGCAAAAATACGCTGGCGCCGATGCTGTTTGGCGAATCCGGTCGCCATGTGCGCAATTCCCTGCTCATTACATCCCTGCATCACCTGCAAATGACCGGGATCCTGCTCCAGCGCCTGGCCAATGCCAAGCACATTACCGTGACCAAAGATGGTGGCGACCCCCTCGACAAAGGGCGTTTCCACGCCATCGACACAGATATATTGTTGATTAAGGAATTTGACCAGCGCCTGAGCCATGGTCATACGTTCGGTTTGCATAACCCCTCCTGTCAGCCCAGCGTTGGCATGGAGAACGCTGCCCCTGTGTCCTGCAGCATCTCCGGCCAGCGTGCGGTGACGGTTTTCATCCGGGTGTAGAAGCGCACGCCATCATTGCCGTGAACATTGAGCGCACCAAAAATGGACCGCTTCCAGCCGCCAAAACTGTGGAACGCCATCGGCACCGGAATAGGCACGTTAACGCCCACCATGCCCGCCTGCACCTCTTCGCAGAAACGACGCGCACAGCCGCCATCACGTGTGAAAATTGCTGTGCCGTTACCATATTCATGACGATTAATCAGTTCCACCGCGCTGCTGTAATCTGCTACGCGCACCACAGAAAGCACCGGTCCAAAAATCTCTTCTTTATAAATGGTCATCTCCGGCGTGACGTTATCAAACAGGGTCGGCCCAACAAAATAACCCTGCTCATGACCTTTGACGCTAAAACGTCGACCATCCACGCGCAGACTGGCTCCTTGAGATTCCCCACTGTCGATATATCCGAGCACTTTATTCCGATGTAACGAGGAGATAAGCGGTCCCATTTCGTTTTCCGGTGTCTGATCAAGCCCCGGCCCGACACGCAGCGCCGCAATCTGTTTTTCCAGTCTCGAGCACAGCTCATCTGCCGTTTTATCACCCACCGCCAGCACGACAGAAAGCGCCATGCAGCGTTCACCCGCCGCGCCGTAAGCGGCCCCCATAATGGCGTTGGTCGCCATATCCATGTCG
>OAVN01000023.1_pt1 | contig 78459 bp, 96 predicted proteins | sample 1476431 | NCBI WGS metagenome assembly OAVN01 (sample SAMEA2580100, study PRJEB22360) | human gut metagenome | biome: human gut; feature: human-associated habitat; material: faeces | place: Denmark | collected 2008/2010 | reverse complement strand
CTGACGGATGAACTGCGTGCTCAGGGTTACCCCTTTAACGTAAAAACCGTGGCGGAAAGCCTGCACCGTCAGGGGCTGAGGGCAAAAGCCACCCGGAAGTTCAGCCCGGTCAGTTACCGTGTACACAACCTGCCTGTGTCAGAAAATCTGCTGGAGCAGGATTTTTACGCCAGTGGTCCGAACCAGAAGTGGGCGGGAGACATCACTTACTTAGGGGTTCCGCGCCCATTTCCTCCAAAAGTTCCACCATTTGAATTAAACTGTATATTAATCATTGTGTTAGTGTGATTTTTTGATGATGAGGTTTAAGACCGTTGTTTTTCACCATCTCATATGTTGTGAAATCTGAGACTGCATTTATTGGTCTGAAATGAGGTATCTAATATCGTTTTGGTGTTATTTTGATAGCACTTATCCTCAAAAACGACTTTTGATACCAGTCAGGACGCATTTTTCTAAAATGCCAACCGTAGAAATTCGCAACAGATATCCGGTTTGACGGTAAAAAACAAAAGCTGGCAGGAAATTATATTTAATTCATATAGATAATCAACATTCCTGGAACTTTTGGATGAAATGGGCGCGGAATCCCTTACAGGAAGAAGTGGTGTACATCATAACGGAGACAGTGAAAAAACGGCGATGCAAATCAGGTGGAGAGGGATGTATCAGCAGTTACTGAAGGTTGACCTGCTGAAGTGCATCCTGTGCGGGAGTCAGATGCATTTTACGGGGCTGAAGCGGGGCTATCGTTACAGATGCATGAGCCGCTGGCGCGAATGTGGGTGTGCGGCTGAGGGGCGTAGAGGGGAAGTTGCGTCCATTTTGAGGGAAATGGAGCGAAAAATCGCCACCGATACCCTGAATCAATCAATGCCAGCAATTAAATTGGTGATACTTATTACGTGACGTTCTGGAGGTGTTGAATAACCATCCATTTTTGGGTGTTTTTTTAATCTTTTTGGGGTTTGAATTCCTATCGATTGAGTTAGGTGACCGCCTGGACGGTCACTTCTGAGAAAAGGCATTTACACAGAATCCTAAACAGGCTCTTTCAAGGGGCCGGTTCATAAGCACTTTGCCTCAATATTCAAGATAAGCTTTATGTTCAGTACGGCAGATATATAAAATGAAACTCAGCTTTAAGGTTTCAGTTCACAAACTTTGTGGTGTGATATGGTATCTTATTGAAAAATGTTGTGTTAAATAAGAATAATGTTATTCTGACCTAATCATTCCTTACCCCCTCTGTACTCTCAGAGATTTTTTATTTCCACAAGAAATAATAAAATAAAAATGCGATTCCGGCACCACTATTTACATCATTATCCCTGCCATACAGTACCGGAATCGCATTAATATCATATTACATTTTTTATATCTGGAATAATGGGGAAAAATTTTGTTGCGAAATAATATGTAAATCGTGTCTTCTGATGTTTTTTGTTATGAGTATAAAAATGGTAACACAGGGGATATAAATTACCGACTTTCTCCTATTCTATCATGAATTAAAAAATCTATAAATCTACTTAAGGCATACGTGAGTGGAATATTATTTCGCCAGAACACACCGACGCTGCCTTTCTGTTCTATCTTTGGTAGGTTGAGTATCACCAGTTGTCCCTGGCTGGCATAACGTTGCGCCAGGCGTAATGACAAAATAGAGATCATATCGCTGCTTTGTAACAGGTTGGTACTGACGTTCATCGACGCCGACTCAATCGTGTTTTCTGGCAGCATTACGCCGTGGTCTACCAGCGCATTATCAATACTGATGCGAATGGGGGTACCCGTCGGCCAGACTATCCAGCGCCAGTTGGCAAGATCATTCCAGCTGAGGGTGGCGTATTTCGCCAGTGGGTGCTCTGGGCGGGCGACAAAGCATACTGGCTCGGTGTACAGCACCTGATAATTCAGTGGCAGCTGCAATGCGCGGCCGCCTATTCGCCCAACGACCACATCGACAGAACCTGCCAACAGATCTTGCAGCAATGGGGTCATCACCTTCTCTTCAATATTCAGGTGTAGAGTTGGCATCTCCGTAAGCAAATGCAAAATCGCCTGGGATACGCAGTCAGTGGCGACAGGAGAACAGCCAATTTTCAGACTGCCGACCAGTCCATCTTGTTTAAAACGGGCCAGTTCATATTGTGATCGCTCCATGTCATTGATTAACCGTTGGGCATGTTGCAATAACAATTTGCCGCCTTCAGTCGGACGTAAGCCTTTGCTGTGCCGCTCAAAAAGTGTGATTCCAATATCATCTTCGAGTTGTGACAACCATTTCGAAAGCGCGGGTTGGGTGATATTCATCATCCGTGCGACGTGGGTCAGATTACCCTGTTCACCCAGCGCAACCAGCATTTGCAGGTGATGTAGTTTTATTTTTTGCGCCCAGTTTGCCATTTTACCATAACCTCCAGGTTATCTTTCTGCCCAAAATGCCATTGTACATACCATCTCTTTAATCACATTATCGCAACATATACAAAAGAAACATCTACCTTACCTGCACTGAGGCATTTACTATGACTCAACGACGTGATTTACAAGCACTTATCGATGCAGCTCCGATCGGCAAGATGCAGTGGTGCGTTATCATCTGCTGTTTTCTGGTGGTAATGCTCGATGGTTTTGACACCGCGGCTATCGGCTTTATCGCCCCTGATATCCGTTCTCACTGGCAACTCACCGCAGGCGCTCTTGCCCCGCTTTTTGGTGCGGGTCTGCTGGGATTAACGGCTGGCGCACTGCTTTGTGGCCCGTTGTCCGACCGCTTTGGTCGCAAACGGGTGATCGAGCTGTGCGTCTTTTTATTTGGCGCGTTAAGTCTCGCCTCGGCGTTCTCACCGGATCTGCAAACGCTGATATTCCTGCGTTTTCTCACCGGCCTGGGACTGGGCGGCGCGATGCCGAACACCATCACCATGACCTCGGAATATCTGCCTGCTCGCCGCCGCGGCGCGCTGGTGACGCTGATGTTTTGCGGCTTTACGCTGGGTTCGGCGTTTGGCGGGATTGTCAGTGCGCAGCTGGTGCCGGTGATAGGCTGGCACGGGATTCTGGTGCTGGGTGGCGTATTACCGCTGATGCTGTTTGTCGCACTGCTGGTGATTTTGCCGGAATCTCCACGCTGGCAGGTACGCCGCCAGTTACCGCAGGCGGTGATTGCAAGAACCGTGAGCGCCATTACCCGTGAACGTTATCCTGATACTCATTTTTATCTCAACGAATCAGTCGCAACTGCTAATAGCAGTATTCGTCAGTTATTCGCAGGGCGCCAACTAGCCATTACGTTGATGCTGTGGGTTGTGTTCTTTATGAGCCTGCTGATTATTTACCTGCTTTCAAGCTGGATGCCGACGCTACTGAGCCATCGTGGTATCGATCTGCAACATGCGTCCTGGGTCACCGCCGCGTTCCAGATTGGCGGTACGTTGGGCGCGCTGGCGCTGGGCATGTTGATGGACAAGTTCAATCCTTTCTACGTTCTGGCCCTGAGCTATGCCACAGGCGCTGGATGCATCGTGATGATTGGTTTAAGCCAGGATGGATTATGGCTGATGGCGCTGGCGATTTTTGGCACCGGTATTGGCATCAGCGGATCGCAGGTGGGGCTGAATGCGCTGACCGCAACGCTCTACCCAACGCAAAGCCGAGCCACGGGCGTGAGCTGGTCAAATGCTATCGGCCGCTGCGGCGCGATTGTTGGTTCGCTGTCTGGCGGCGTGATGATGGCGATGAATTTCTCTTTCGACACCCTGTTTTTTATTATCGCTGTGCCCGCGGTGATCAGTGCGGTGATGTTAACCCTGCTGATCATCGTGGTTCGCCAGTCGACCTCTGTCCCTGACTCACTGCCTCACGCAGGCGTAGTGAACGAATAAGGAGCATCCCAATGACTGATAGCAATCAAAATAGCCGCGAGCAATTTTATCAGCATATTTCCGGGCAAAACCTGACCCCGCTGTGGGAGTCACTGCACCACTTGGTGCCCAAAACGCCCAACGCTACCTGTGCGCCAGCGTACTGGAATTATCAGGAGATCCGCCCGCTGCTGCTGAAGAGCGGCAGCCTGATTGGCGCGAAAGAAGCTGTGCGTCGTGTGCTGGTACTGGAAAACCCGGCGCTGCGCGGGCAGTCTTCCATTACCGCGACTTTATATGCCGGTTTGCAACTGATCATGCCGGGTGAAGTGGCCCCCAGCCATCGCCATAACCAGTCGGCGCTGCGTTTTATTGTTGAAGGCAAAGGGGCATTCACTGCCGTTGACGGTGAACGCACGCCAATGAATGAGGGCGATTTTATCCTGACTCCGCAGTGGTGCTGGCACGATCACGGTAACCCTGGAGAGGAGTCGGTTATCTGGCTCGATGGGCTGGATCTGCCATTAGTGAACACGCTGGGCTGCGGTTTTGCCGAAGATTACCCGGAAGAGCAACAACCGGTAACACGTAAAGAGGGCGATTACCTGCCGCGTTATGCCGCCAATATGTTGCCGCTGCGCTATCAGACGGGGAACTCCTCGCCGATCTTTAACTACCGTTATGACCGCAGCCGCGAAGTGCTGCACGATTTAACCCGTCTGGGCGATGCCGACGAATGGGATGGTTACAAAATGCGCTACGTCAACCCGGTCACTGGTGGCTATCCGATGCCGTCGATGGGCGCTTTCCTGCAACTGTTACCAAAAGGATTTACTTCACGTGTGGCGCGTACGACTGACAGCACCATCTATCATGTGGTGGAAGGTGGCGGGCAGGTGAGCATCGGCAATGAAACTTTCAGCTTTAGTGCAAAAGATATCTTCGTGGTGCCGTCCTGGCACGGTGTGTCGTTCCAGACTACGCAAGATACCGTTTTATTCAGTTTTTCGGACAGACCGGTACAAGAAGCCCTGGGGCTGTTTCGCGAAGCGCGTTATTAATTTGGGAGAGAAAAAATGACTCAATACGTATTCGAACCTCAAGCGCCCGTTACCGTATCGGTTGTTGGCAGTGATGAACAATTCCCCGTGCGCCGCGTTTACTGCGTCGGGCGTAACTATGCCGCCCATGCCCGCGAAATGGGCTTTGATCCGGATCGTGAACCGCCATTCTTCTTCTGCAAACCGGCGGATGCCGTTGTTCCGGTTGCCGCAGGCGAAACGCTGGCGCTGCCGTATCCGGCGCAGACCGATAACTACCATTACGAAATTGAACTGGTGGTGGCCATTGGTAAAAAGGGCAGTGATATCCCGCCGGAAAACGCCCATGAATATGTCTGGGGTTATGCCACGGGTCTTGATATGACTCGCCGTGACCGTCAGATGGAAATGCGTCAGATGGGCCGCCCGTGGGAAATCGGTAAAGCGTTTGATCTCTCAGCGCCCATAGCGCCGCTGCACAAAGCCAGCGATATCGGCGGTATTGATAATGCGCCAATCTGGTTACAGGTTAACGGCGAAGATCATCAGCGCAGCGATATTCGTCATCTTATCTGGTCAGTGAATGAAACCATCAGTTACCTGTCTGGTTTCTTTGAACTGCAACCGGGTGATCTGATCTTCACCGGTACGCCGGAAGGGGTTGGCCCGGTAGTGAAAGGTGATGTGATCACGGGTAACGTCGAGGGCTTAACCCCTATCGCGGTGAAGATTGTCTGAGGTGCATGATGAAGCTGTACAGTTTTTTTAATAGTTCAGCATCGTACCGGGTACGCATTGCGCTGGCGCTGAAAGGCATTAATTACCAGACCGAAGGGGTGAATATCCGCATTGGTCAGCAAAATGAACTGGCCTATCGGCGGATGAATCCGGTAGGGCTGGTGCCGACGCTGCTGACTGACGAGGGGGAGTCACTCGGTCAGTCGCTGGCGATTATTGACTGGCTGGAGAGGCACTACCCGCAAGTTCCGCTGGTGCCGCAGGAAGAACCGACCCGCAACAAGGTGCTGGAAATTGTCTATGCCATCGCTTGTGATATTCATCCATTGAATAACTTGCGCGTGCTGCGCTACCTGACCGAAGAACTGAACATCAGTGAAGAAGAAAAAAAACGTTGGTATGCGCACTGGATCCAGCAAGGGTTAAGCGCGGTGGAACAACTGTTGCGCCAGAACCAGTCGGGGCAATTTTGTGTGGGCGAGACGCCGACGCTGGCAGATTGCTGCCTTGTCCCGCAGTGGGCGAACGCGCTACGCATGAACTGCGATTTGAGCGGGTATCCACGCTGCAAAGCGGTGTACGACGCCTGCACACAGCTGCCAGCGTTCATTGCTGCAGCGCCAGAAAATCAACAAGATAAAATTTCAGCCTGACCAGGAGAACTATAATGACGAAAGTTACACGCGCAGTAATTGTGGGAGGCGGGATCGGCGGTGCGGCAACTGCGCTGTCACTGGCCCGCCTGGGGATCAAAGTGGTGCTGCTGGAAAAGGCGCATGAGATCGGTGAGATTGGTGCGGGCATCCAGTTGGGGCCAAATGCGTTTTCGGCGCTGGACAGCCTCGGCGTCGGCGAAGTTGCCCGCCAGCGCGCGGTGTTTACCGATCACATTACCATGATGGATGCGGTGAACGCCGAAGAAGTGGTGCGCATTGAAACCGGGCAGGCCTTTCGTGACCATTTCGGCGGCCCTTACGCGGTGATCCACCGGGTTGATATTCACGCCTCGGTGTGGGAAGCGGTACTGACGCATCCGGACGTGGAATATCACACCTCCACCAACGTCGTGGATATTCGCGAGACGGAAGACGATGTCACCGTGTTTGACGATCGCGGCAATAGCTGGACCGGCGATATTCTGATTGGCTGTGACGGCGTGAAGTCAGTGGTGCGCCAGAGCTTATTGGGCGATGCGCCGCGTGTCACCGGACATGTTGTCTACCGTGCGGTTATCGATTGTGCCGATATGCCGGAAGATTTGCGCATTAACGCACCGGTACTGTGGGCGGGGCCGCATTGTCACCTGGTGCATTACCCTTTGCGCGGCGGCAAGCAGTATAACCTGGTGGTAACATTCCACAGCCGCCAGCAGGAAGAGTGGGGCGTGAAGGATGGCAGTAAAGAGGAAGTGCTCTCTTACTTTGAAGGGATTCACCCCCGTCCGCGCCAGATGCTGGATAAACCGACTTCATGGCGACGCTGGTCAACCGCTGACCGTGAACCGGTGGCGAAGTGGGGAACGAAGCGCATAACGCTTGTGGGCGATGCGGCCCATCCGGTGGCGCAATATATGGCGCAGGGAGCCTGTATGGCGCTGGAAGATGCAGTAACGCTGGGTAAGGCGCTGGCGCAGTGTGAGGGTGATGCGGCGCAAGCCTTTGCGCTGTATGAGTCGGTACGAATTCCGCGCACTGCGCGCATCGTCTGGTCGACCCGTGAAATGGGGCGGGTTTACCACGCCGCAGGGGTAGAACGCCAGGTACGTAATCTGCTGTGGAAAGGGAAATCGCAGGTAGATTTTTATCGGAGTATGGAGTGGCTGTACGGCTGGAAAGAAGACAACTGTCTGCAACCAAGATAATACGACATAGAATTCGTTAAATACCATGGAGCCTGTACATAGATTTGTGTAATTATCTGATTTTAATATGTATAATTCTACATTAAAAGAAGGTTAAATTATGGGCAAAGATGTTACAGGCTCTGGTTAATGAACCACGGCAGCCTGACGGCTGCAAATTGAAAACCGCCCCTGTTCGTCCTGTTGTTGCCGCACGCCCCGCAGAATATGTATGCTCTGAGGACCTGTTTTATTAAGGACTCATCCCCTTATGTTGACCCGCAAAAGTATCGATACAGTTCTGTTCTCTGTTGGTGCTGAGAAGTTCTCACAATGTGAATGGGACTGGATGAAGATGCTCAAACCCATGGCCCCACCACCTGCGATGGTCGCGGCCTCCATCCTGGAGCACCGTGGTGATACAGCAGCCCTTACCCTACTACAAGATACCGGGGGTTAATCCGTCCTCATGTTGTTGTAGTGGTCAAGTAATATTGGCCACGGTTTTACAGTAAAAATGGTATCTGTTCTCTGACTCTTCCGGCGTCAGCCCACCGTTATAATGGTGAGGTCTGACGCTGTTGTAGTAGTTCAATATGTAATCATTAATTTGCTGCCGGGCCTCGTCCTTGCCTGCGTAACCATTCGTTGGCACCCATTCTGTTTTCAGACTGCGGAAGAAGCGTTCCATGGGGCTGTTATCCCAGCAGTTTCCCTGCCGACTGACGCTTTGATTTATTCTGCAACGCCAGAGAAGTTGTTGATATTTAAGGCCTGTATACTGGCTTCCCTGGTCGCTATGGAACACGACATCCCGGGGTTGGCCACGAGTCTCATAGGCCATCCGCAGGGCACTGCTTATCAGTGCGGTATCGGCATGCGCTGACAGACTCCAGCCGATAACCCTGCGGGCAAAAAGATCCATAACAACCGCCAGATAGCACCAGCGATTTCCTGCCCAGAGATACGTAATATCTCCACACCATACCCGGTCTGGCTCCGGTACTGCGAACTGACGCTCAAGCAGATTCGGCAGGCTGGTATGCTCCTGACGGGCATTTTTATACTGATGTTTTCCGGGCTGACAACTGCTCAGGTTCAGATATTTCATCAGACGTCCGGCACGGTAACGGCTCATCGGGACGCCGTTTTGAGTCAGCATTTCAGCCAGAGTGCGCGCGCCCGCAGAGCCCCGACTTTGGTTCCACGCCCGGCGTATTTCGCTGCACAACCTGACTCGTGCCGGATTAACCGTATCGCGTCGTTTTCGCCAGTACCGGTAACTGCTGCGGTGTATTTCCAGAGCAGAACACAGGCTGACAACCGTGTGGCTGTCACTTAGTCTGGCGGCTATCGTGAACCGTTCAGCGAGTCGGACATTAAGAGCGCGGTAGCCTTTTTTAATATCGTATTTTGTTCCTCCAGACGGCGAACTTGCTTTTCCAGCTCGCGGATACGTTGCTGGTCTGGAGTAATGGGTGTGGCAGAGGGCGTAATACCCTGGCGCTCTCGCCTGAGCTGGCGTACCCAGCTCTCAAGCGTGGTTGAACCGACATTCATCGCTTCACTGGCCTGTCGATATGAGTAGCCCTTATCAACAATCAGCTGTGCACATTCCAGCCTGAACTCAGGGGTGAAGGTTCGTTTGGTTTTCTTGTTCATTAAGTCACCTGTTTTGTGTTGTGGTGAGAATATAACCTTTCATCAGGTGGCCAAATTTAGTGTGCCACTACAAAGCTCAATGGCGCGAATTTTTTGTTCTTCAGTAAACATGTTTCATCTCCTGATGAGTCCAGGAAATCGTCCGCATCCCCATAACGGTCAAACATCGTGGCGTTGACATATTCAGCCCGGCATCTTCAATAAGAGACTGGAGTAAACGGGAAAGGCGCGGACGTTTCTTGCGAACGGAGGAGCGCTCACCATCATGGTAAGCAGAGCGAGCCTGCAGTCTGATAACGGAATTACGGTCATCAGGCGGTAAAAAGTTTCTGTTATTTATACGGGAGCACGGGATGCCGGCCTGCTCCGGAGGAGGTTTCCTCTTCATTTCCGGAAAACTGACGATACATGGGGCATTCAGGCGCATGCTCATGGTTAAAACTGGACAGATAAAGAGTTCCCGTGTTTCTCGATGTCTTTTTTTCTTTGAACTACTATTCGATGACCTTCGGACGACATCCAGACAGCCGCAAGCAAAAAACATGGTCTGGCAGTGATAAGGGGTCGCTGACATTGAGAACGACAAGTTCAATCCTGTGTGTAATCGCCAGCTTCATTGCTGCCGGAAAAAATCAAATCTCAATCACTGAACTGGTTATCCTGTCCGGTATTAGTCGACAGAGTGTTAAGCGGGCAATTCAGACGCTGGAACAGGCAGGGCAAATCACCGTTACCAGAACAACCACCAACGGCAGGCATGAAGCCAACGCCTACTACCTGCCTGACCAGGATTAGAGAGGTGGTTGCTGCTGCCGCTGTGTCAACGCCACTGTCTTTGAGAGTTGCCATTTTTTCATGCCCGCTAATGTCTGTCATACACGCCCGTAAGCGGCCCTGACGGCCCGCTTACGCGGAGATACGCCCCGACTTCGGGTAAACCCTTGTCGGGACCACTCCGACCGCGCACAGAAGCTCTGTCATGGCTGAAAGTAGGTATGGCTTTGCAGTATGGAGATGGGTAAGGTGAAATCTGTCAATCAGTACCGGCTTACGCCGGGCTTCGGCGGTTTTATTTCTGTGCCATATGAAACAACGGAGTGCCGCCTTACATGCGTTGGCGCGCATTATTTGCCTTGTTCCGCCTGAATGTAATCACTATGATTAAATGTGATTAACAACTAATCGGATATGCAAATGAAAAACAATACCGCACAAGCAACAAAAGTAATTACCGCGCATGTGCCATTACTTATGGCTGATAAAGTCGACCAGATGGCCGCCAGACTGGAACGGTCCCGGGGCTGGATTATCAAACAGGCGCTTTCTGCATGGATTGCCCAGGAGGAGGAGCGTAATCGCCTGACGCTGGAAGCCCTGGACGATGTGACATCCGGACAGGTTATCGACCATCAGGCTGTACAGGCCTGGGCGGACAGCCTCGATACTGACAATTCGTTACCGGTGCCTCGCTGATGGAACTGAAGTGGACCAGTAAGGCGCTTTCTGATTTGGCGCGGTTATATGATTTTCTGGTGCTGGCCAGTAAACCTGTGGCCGCCAGAACGGTGCAGTCCCTGACACAGGCACCGATCATTCTGTTAACTCATCCACGTATGGGAGAACAGTTGTTTCAGTTTGAACCCAGGGAGGTCAGACGGATTTTTGCTGGCGAGTACGAAATCCGTTACGAACTTACTGGCCAGACTATTTATGTATTGCGCCTGTGGCACACACGAGAAAACAGGTAGATTGTGTGTGGGGACAACTTAACATAGCCTGCAGATATTAATTCTGGAAAATTATTATCAGGCCAGATATTTTGCATTCCATTAAATAATCTTGTAGGAGATAAAATGAATTACGATGAAATAACGAAAATTACCGCTGAACGTATTAGCGACTATATGACTGAAGCAGTTAATACAGACTCTATAGCCGTTGCGGAAATGTTTCATAACGCTGCATGGGGAGTGCGAACATTGTGGTTTGAACTCGTCACAAAAATAGATATAGATATACATAAAAAGAACAGGTATGCGAGTAATGATCTTAGAAGGAAAATCGAAATGCAACATGAAGAGTTTCAGAAAATGACAGAGCGCGAGCAAGTGCCTTTATTGAAATCGCCATAATAATAGAAACAGTACAAGTACATTGCTGTATTGTGTTTTCCTTGAATATTGAATCGCGGTGCCCATGTACTACGATTCCTTTCGTGTCATTTATCATTGCACACTTTCCCTGACTGAGCGTAAAACACTGACTACTTTCCCCTCAAACTCTTGGACGGAGAATGCAAAATTGGTCTGTTCCAGCATAGAATATGTTACTTTTTCATGACCGAACCAGAAATATTGCGCGTCAATAAGAGACATTGTGTAAACTCAGTCCTTTTATCTGGCAGGTTAACCCCTATCAATCTTAGGATGAAACCACGCCATCCTCTGTTTGCCTGGTTATTAATTTCATAAAGACGATTGTTTTCCTCTCGTAGTTTTGTCCACTCTAAACAAAGTGTTATATCATCCAGTTCTGTGATGTGTTTCACTTTTCCATTGACAGTTACAGTGTTTATTCCATTTCCTGTGATCATCATCTTATGCCTTTTTTATCTTCATTTGGGACCGTGCTTTTCTTCGGAGTATCACTATTCGTTAACTGCTGTTTATCAATAAAATTCCTGATGTTATCAAGTGCTTCCTTTGTTTTTAGAATGTGCTTGATATCCATTTCATCCCGCCCGGTCATTCTTTTTCCGGACAAAAGACGCTCAAGAAGCTCCTGTTTCGCATCAGGAGAATCTTTGGCGAGATCCATCAGTTTAAGCAAATCTTCACGATCGAGAGGAAAGAAGTATTTTACAAAATACTTGAAAAGCGAAAGAAAGTAGTATGCTGTCCATGCAATACAGAAACCGATTCTGAGAAACTCATTGTCAACTATACAGAAATACAGGTATACAATCAGGAGAATAGGTAAAATCCATAATACTATAGCTAAAAAAATATATACGGGGATCAGGCGTCTGTATGCCCGTTCATGTTTATTCAGGATGAATAAAATCTTCTCCGCTTCTGAATCACACATAACATTCTCTTCCCATTTTTTCTGATACGTAATGTCCACCTGTTATCAGGAGTGTTTATTGCCCAGAAATATTCTCCTGCTGTGCCTGCGTCCTGAGCCACTTTTGTTCTAATGTCGCCAGTCTGCGACCGGCACTCTGTGCTTCAGAGTCTGAGACCTGCCCTTTGGGGTGACCATCCAGGCCATAACGTGGGACGCCGGCGACAGCTGTCCGCTGCAGATATACGCGGCGGGATGTGATGCAGGACACTGCACAGAGCCATTCGTCCATGGTCAGTTCTGTCTCCGGGTGTTCTGCCAGAAATGCCGAAATATCATTGCTTATGCCAATTTTCAGGGGAATAAATCCACCACCTTCAGCACGAAGATGAGGAAACAGGGCCTTTATTTTTTCCACGCACTCGTGAGTATACTCACGGGTCCAGTGGGAGGGACGTGGAAAACGGTGTCTTTTCTTTTTCTTCTTCCTGGCTGGCGCTTCGGGGATATGTGTTTCGACGGCAGATGAATTTATTCCGGCGGGGGCTGATTCTGCCGTCTGTTCAGTAAATACAGGTGCGATAATATCTGTTTTTTCGGATAAGGACGGTGGCGAAAAAGTTCGACGTTTTTTCACCACAATGACGGGAGTTTTCCTTTCTTCCTGATTTTTTCCCATAAATACCTCGGCTGGCTGGTTTTACTCTTTAATAATATCACAATCCATAAATTAGTAAATTTCCCATCAGGTGATTTTTCATGGCTAATAAGTCCATTCTCTGAATATTTATACTCGAGGTAGTTACAGTTATGGCGTGACAGTCGAACTGATATTCTACTGACCCTTGACGGAAACATGGTTGATATATTCTCTCACTTTAATGTTGTCATGATATAAATAAAAACAATTCCTTTGAAAAAATATAAGAAGAAGATAGCGGGGCGCACAGTTCATCTCTGCCTTTGTTTCATGGGGTGTTCTTTGTATATTTTACTTACTGTTTAAGCATGTACATAAGGAGTGCTTTCATTATGCCAATGATACTTGTAAAGAAGAATCCCCGGGGCAAAGTGATTCGGGAGCTTAGCAGTGAGGAAGAGACTGCAGTAAAGACGGTCTGTGGACTGAAAAGGCCAGCAACCATGGCACAACATAACCTGGCCAATGATCTTCTCCGGGAAATGCGTGAGTATGATGCATGGTTACAGTGTGACTGTATTCCGGGAGATTCGCCGGCCATGAATTTTGCTGCTCTTAAAAACAATACGGGTACTCTTTATCTGTCCAGTTTTAATCATGAGCATGCACCTGAATGCCCCATGTATCGTCAGTTATCCGGAAATGAAGAGGAAACATCCTTCGGAGCAAGCCGGCATCCCGTTAGCACCCGTATAAATTACAGAAACTTTTTACCACCTGATGACAGTAATTCTGTTATCAGACTGCAGGCCCGCTCTGCTTACCATAATGGTGAGCGCTCCTCCGTTCGCAAGAAACGTCCGCGCCTTGGCCGTTTACTCCTGTCGCTTATTGAAGATGCAGGGCTGAATAAACTGGATTCCCTGGCTAATCCCCGTATCCGGACTAATTATCGTGAGTGTCTTGATGCCATACGGCAGGTTACACTACAGCAGGAGTATATTCGGGGAAGAGCCTTATCTGAAATTATCCATTTCCGGCCAGGAATGTCTGAAAGGTCTCAGGAGCGGTTAATGGAAACGCTGGAGAATTCAGAACGACACTGGCCTGCCAGAAGAAAGCATATGTTCTTTCAGATTTTTATGGCGCAGCACATCTGTCGTGATGCTGTGGAAATTCACTGGGCGAACGGTAATATTCAGGTCATAAATTAATGCAAAAGATCGTGCAGCGATTGCCGCAGCCCTTGAGTCTGTGAAGCTGTCTGATATATCGTCTAATCTGAACAGATTCAGTCGGGGACTGGGATATGCAGGAAAATTTACAAGTCTTGCTGATTGGATCACTGAGTTTGGTAAGGCTGTCCGGACAGAGAACTGGCGTCCTCTTTTTGTTAAAACAGAAACCATCATAGCAGGCAATGCCGCAACGGCTCTTGTGGCACTGGTCTTCAGTATTCTTACCGGAAGCGCTTTAGGCATTATCGGGTATGGTTTACTGATGGCTGTCACCGGTGCGCTGATTGATGAATCGCTTGTGGAAAAAGCGAATAAGTTCTGGGGTATTTAAATAAAATATAAGACAGGCTGTCTATCTTACAGACAGCCTTTTTATAATAACAGAAAGAATATATATCATACTTAACGGAAGAGATAATATGAAAACAGTACCCGTATAAACCGCAAGCAATCCCATTTTTCCAGGTGTATCAGCAAAAAAACCGCTGTTCCAGAAATCAGGCCGGGTAAATTTCAGAGCTGTATCTTCAATATACCATTTTGCAACCGGATACAAAACCATTCCGCAGAGAGAAATACACCAGAACAGTAATCTGTATTTAAACTCATAATCCCATGACATATACAGCATATATCCCCCCGTCACCCATCCCCACCACATATTATTAAAATAATATTTTCTGTTCATCTGCCAGTTTTCCTTTCTTTTGCACTTTTGTCAGTGTACTGATGCATGACAACATAACCACAGCATGATAATAATAATCAATAACAATAAGCTGTGTCACGTTTACATCATGGAACGGAGGTGCTCCTGTGACCTTTGAGCAGAAAAAAGCCCGGGCCATTGCCCTGATGGACAGCAAAAAGATGTGGCGGAGCAATTATGCCCCTCCTCTTCTGCGTATTCTATGGCGGCTGGGTATCCGGCTTCCGCCATTACCCTTTATGCCGTTCTGGCAGGTCACGGTGCTGACGGGGGGCTTATGGGGCATTTCCTGGGGATGTGCAATGTGGTTTATCTACTGGGGGCCGTCAGGAATGGTGGCAGGTGAGGCCATTATTATAAGTATCACGGGTGGTTTTTTGTTCGGACTGTGCATGGCCTCTTTCCACTGGTGGCGCAGGAAAGTTAACCGGCTGCCACCATGGGATGATGTGTAAACCGTGCACAGGCGTGTTCTTACGGAGCGGCACTTTCATTTATCTGTACGCGAACCTCTATTCCTGCGTCATGACAGGCCTGCAGCCACTGCGCCACTTCCAGCGGATCGCCCTCCCGGCGTACCACCCTGCCTTCTTTATTCCATAACTGCAGACAGGTGCTGCCGTCGAGACGCACCACAAAATCCCCACGGCAGGCCTGATACGTCATGCCGTTCAGCTCTACCGCCAGATCAGTGGCAGAAGTGCCGTCTGCGGGCAGACCTGCTGCCGGGACCAGCGGCAGTACGACGACTTCTGCCGCACGCTGTTCTGCCCGGAGGCGCTTCTGTTCTGCCAGCAGCAGAGGCTGTGCCACGGCCCGGCCGGCGTCCGTCAGCTCCACTGCCAGCTGCAGATTCGGGGCTCGCAGGGTGCGCAGCCAGCCGGCATCCTCCAGGCGACGGCAGGAGGCGCGCAGGTTTGGCCCGTAGACCGGGGCTTCCCCGCTTCGCTCCAGCACCCGTTCCAGGTCCCGCGTCAGCACGGGGCCTGGTCGTTTTTCATCAAGGGCAGCCAGCACAATCAGCACTCTCCGCTGCAGTGGCGACGGTCGGCGGCTCTGGGTCATTACCTGTCATCCTCCGGCCAGATGAGCTTTCTGAGGCGCTGAAAGTCGGCGTCAATGAGCTCCTGTCTCTTTATGGCATTCATTGAGGCATAGCCATTTATGGCCAGTTCATGCCAGAAGATCAGCACGGCTCCGGCTTTGGCTGACTCGCAGAGATAAATCGCGCCCTGTCTGTCCAGATTGCATTCCCGGATGCGTCGTTCCGCAAACCGGGTCAGTTGTTCATAGCTGAGTGAAAACGTCATTTCCTGATCCATCCTGCACGCTCCATCTGATAATGTTCTGACAGGTAAAAATCATATCCTGCATGATTTGTGTGCTCCTGATTTCTAATAATATCAGATATTGTTTAATTTTTAATGATGAAAATCATATCTGATATGATTTTATGTGAACTGCTTAATTATCATATCATTTGCCCGTTTCCCGCCGTGCAGATCCGGTTTCCGGCGGTTACGGATCTTCCTCTCCCCCCACACAACGCCACCTCCTGTCAGCACAACATGTCGTACTGCATTCAGCTGCTGATGACACTATATGTTGTGTTATTTCCCTTGCCTGTGATGCGCCGCGCAGGGGCGGAAAACAGCGATATGATGATTTTCTCAGCGTGGTACACTTCCGGAAAGTCGTGATATTCCGTAAAGTCGGATCTGACGGAAACGGCTCTCCGGTAATTTAACGGCGTGGTTATATGGATGCTTGTTATCATGGTGATGATGATAACGGCATGATGTTATCAGACGGCGTGACGGTAAGGGCAGTGATGATGGATGACGTTATCGCATGACCGTCCCTGCCCGGAAAAGAAAAAAGGAGTCACCCATGTTTTTTATTGAGAATGAAGGTCAGGCTGTCGCCAGAACGGATTACTGGCAGTCTGTACAGGCGCAGGCCGGATATGTCTACCTCAGCTGGAATGCCGGCGCAGCCAGGCTGCTTGTCCCGGATGCGGCAAAACATTTACTCAGGGAGATGCGGGGGGCTGAGTACGTCATCATCAGTAAGGGAGCACTGCATGGCCGCGATGCGCTGGAACTGGTATTTGAAGACGGCAGCGATGCGCCGTTTGTGATCCACATGCTGAGTGAGCAGTGCGATCGCCTGCTCCCCGAAAACAACCAGGGCGGGGGTTTTGTTGTCACCGTCCGGACGCGTGGCGGTAACCAGCTCCGTTATCCGGGAAAATACCGTGTTGTGGAAAACCTGCCCGACGTTTCCCCGTGGAGTGAACACTGATATGCAGCACCTGCCGGCACCGATCCACCATGCCCGGGATGCCGCTCAGCTTCCTGTTGCCATCGATTATCCGGCAGCGCTGGCACTCCGCCAGATGTCGATGGTTCATGATGAACTGCCCAAATACCTGCTGGCCCCTGAAGTGAGCGCCCTGCTCCATTACGTCCCGGATCTGCGCCGCAAGATGCTGCTGGCCACACTGTGGAACACCGGTGCGCGCATTAATGAAGCACTGGCGCTGACGCGGGGGGATTTTTCGCTCACGCCCCCGTATCCGTTTGTGCAGCTTGCGACCCTGAAACAACGGACGGAAAAAGCCGCCAGGACGGCAGGAAGAATGCCCGCCGGTCAGCAGACTCACCGGCTGGTTCCGCTCTCCGACGCCTGGTACGTCAGCCAGCTGCAGACGATGGTGGCCACACTGAAAATCCCCATGGAACGGCGTAATAAACGAACAGGCAGGACAGAGAAAGCGCGGATATGGGAAGTGACGGACAGAACGGTCAGGACCTGGATTGGGGAGGCGGTTGCCGCCGCTGCCGCTGACGGTGTGACGTTCTCTGTCCCGGTCACGCCACATACGTTCCGCCATTCCTATGCGATGCATATGCTGTATGCCGGTATACCGCTGAAGGTCCTGCAGAGCCTGATGGGGCATAAGTCCATCAGCTCAACGGAGGTCTACACGAAGGTGTTTGCACTGGATGTGGCTGCACGGCACCGGGTGCAGTTTTCGATGCCTGAGTCCGATGCGGTCACAATGCTGAAAAACAGACATGCATAATAAGTCACAATTATGAATTGTGATTTCTTCTATAAAAAAGAGACCACTGCAATATGTGATCTCTTGTATTATTTCATAATTGTTAAAGCCACTTCACAGTATGCTCACATTGTACGGATATATTCGTAATGTTTTTTTATATCGAATGAACGACAGAAGTTGTGGAGATTTTATGAAAGTAATTAGCATGAAATTTATTTTTATTTTAACGATTATTGCTCTTGCTGCTGTTTTTTTCTGGTCTGAAGATAAAGGTCCGGCATGCTATCAGGTCAGCGATGAACAGGCCAGAACGTTTGTAAAAAATGATTACCTGCAAAGAATGAAACGCTGGGACAACGATGTACAACTTCTTGGTACAGAAATCCCGAAAATTACATGGGAAAAGATTGAGAGAAGTCTAACAGATGTTGAAGATGAAAAAACACTTCTTGTCCCATTTAAAGCTGAAGGCCCGGAGGGTAAGAGAATGTATTATGGCATGTACCATTGTGAGGAGGGATATGTTGAATATGCGAATGACTAATACACTGTTATAAAGGCTGCATAAAAAGGCCGGAACCCCGGCCCTTATATTATCGCTTACCACTTTCTTTAATGTGAATTTCACCAGGAAGCAGTATCTGGTACTCTTTACCAGAAAACATCGCCCCGAGCCTTGTGAGCGACTCTCCGATAATGCCACGGTGAGTGCTGGCGTTAAAATCGTATTTATCATCATATGAACGAACAACGCCATTGTAAGTCCAGGAGCCATTGGCAGAGATAGTTAAAGTACCTTCTGTTTTCAGTGTGATATTACCAAGATATGCACCGGTAATAACATTATAATCACCAGTGGCATGTGTGAACTTTGTAGAAACAGGGAATGTACCTACTACACCAGATTTTATAATGTCTTTTATCTGATTAATTTTCATAGGGGAAATTTTAAGACCAATGTTGGCGATATTAACGCTCCTTTCAGCGCCATTACCCCATAAATAGTGAGCAAGCGCCACAATTGGTGTAGTGACATTACCGCTCATTTGTTTCATATTCATTGAGCGATAGTCATATTGACTTGGCGCTGGTTTTGCGAAGTGGTAAGCGTCATAAACGCTTATTCCAGGGTGAAGAACCAGATTTCGGTCGGCGTTACAGAAGTAACCAATATTTGTCGATATGATCTGCAATGTGAGAGGGTTGCTGGCCCCATGTTTTTTGATGTAATCCTCAAGTTGAGTTAAAGCCTGAAGACACATGTTTGGACTCTGGAAAAAACTATAAACAACCTGGACTAAAAGAGGGCCAGCACCAGGCACATGTGGTGCTGAAAGAGAAAATGCACCATTGCCATAACTTGGTAAGTTAGTTGATGGTGATGGTGCATGAACAGTTAAGGTTTCCATACATAACTCCTTATAAGTTAACAAGATAACAGAGTTCGCCTCTGGCTAACGCCTCCGCCGGCGAACAAACCCCATGAGAGAGGCTCCCCATAACATTGTTTGCCTGATATGCCGTTAAAAATGGTAGGGCAGCTCCTGAACTACCATATATAAGATATATATCTGTACACTCCATTAAATACTGGAAATATATTGAGAACTCTGATATATAATCTATATATAAAAATATAAAAAGGTATATATATGACCAGCTATAAAGATAAGAATAAGAAAGCAAACGAAATATTATATGCATTTTCCATAATCGGGATTATTCCATTAATGGCTATATTAATACTTCGAATAAATAATCCATATTCTCAAGTGCTGTACTACTTATATAATAAGGTGGCATTCCTCCCTTCTATTACATCATTGCATGATCCCGTCATGACAACACTTATGTCAAACTACAACAAGACAGCACCAGTTATGGGTATTCTCGTTTTTCTTTGCACATATAAGACAAGAGAAATCATAAAGCCAGTAACAAGAAAACTTGTTGTGCAATCCTGTTTCTGGGGGCCCGTTTTTTATGCCATTCTGATTTATATCACACTGTTCTATAATTTGGAACTAACAACAGCAGGTGGTTTTTTTAAATTATTATCTCATAATGTCATCACTCTGTTTATTTTATATTGTTCCATTTACTTTACTGTTTTAACCATGACATATGCGATTTTACTGATGCCATTGCTTGTCATTAAATATTTTAAAGGGAGGCAGTAACACTGCCTTCCTTTTAATTATTTTATGATCTTGTGATTCAACTCATCAACAAATTTATCATCGATAAATGCACCAATAGCACCTGCAATAACTACGCCAACAAAACCAACAACTGTGGCCGAAAGACCAAAGGCTATAAGGGCCGAGCCTAATGTCAAAGAAAACAAACTAAGAGCTACAGCAGATGCCATCCCACTGATAACCCAGGACTCGACTTCCAGCATTAATGGCCCCCAGTTACCAGTCTGGTAACCCTCAATACTCTTCTCCCTGATGTTGTTTGCCTTTATTGCATAATCTGCTGCTTTGAACGTTTTACCCAACGCAGCAAATTTATTCCCCATATCCTCAGCATTAAATGCTTTCCACGCATTCACAATGGCTTCTTTGTCCGTTGCATTTATTTTAAGGCTGGGGTTAGCCATTAACTTATTAATGGAAGACATTGCATCATCATAACTACGAATCGTTTTTCCCTGAAAATTATTTATATTCTCTGCAATTTCACGGGAAAGTGCCTTGTATTTATCTCCAAGATATTCCCCGACTTTGTCACCGACACTAATGATGACCTCGCTGGTTTTTGTCAGGACCGTCTTCTCGTCATTTTCTTGTTCTTTCTTGACTCTGAAGTCATCCTTTGCGTTATTTTCGGCTTCCTGGCGCTGGCTTAAACGATTACTGTCCAGAATCTCCACGGCTGAAATATATAGCGGAGAAACTCCACTGCCTTCAGGAAAACGGACAATGACATCATGATTATTACTGGACATCGTATAACCAGCCTCAACATAATTCCCTGTCTCAGAAATAACGCCATCTTCCTGGATTTCGGGATTAGACCGAACTGGAGTATTCATCTGACCCACACTTAATACCAGGTCCGGTAGATTTGGTGATACAGGGGCACTGTAAACATCTTTAATATTGGTTCCCGGACGACTCCGGTCCGGAACTGGAACGGCATCCACTACTGGCACTGTCATCGGAATACCTCCGATAATAGCCATATATTGTGTACCATTCTGCATAAGGTCCGTCAGACGATATTTTACCGGTACATTATTACCCGCTGCTGGTAACTGGCTGGCAGGGATATCCGTTACCTGCTCCAGTTGCTGTGTAACCATAAGACGAATAATTTTTTGCTCATTTCCGGAAGCAGGCTCCAGACGGGCAAAAGAAACAGCAGCCGGGCGAGACGGTTCTGGCAAACCACCACGTAAACCATTTTCAAGAACTGTTCGTGCAGCGGAAACTTTCTCGTTTCCCCAGGGGCTATGCACACTGACAGACCATCCCGACCAGTCTCCCTCTTCAAGTTCTTTATCAAGAATAATCCGGCGAATAATTCCAGGAAAAAGAACACTTTGTACAAGTGCGATACCTTGTGGGCTGTAATCCCCCCATCCCGGAGGCATGGATGGAGCGAGACCTGATGAGCCTCCGGGTTTCACATCACCGCCCGGAATTCGTCCTGTTGACGGCCACACAACCATTGTGTCCCCGTAATCAATACCTTCTGTCGGTACACTACCTTCATTATCACTCATAGAAAACCTCTTTGACTTTAAAAACAATCAATTAAAATTAAATACTGTACATATAACCACTGGTTTTATGTACAGATCGAAAATTACGCCGCTGTGTTTTCTCTGTCAAGACAGTGGATTTCAATTTTTGTGAAAACGATCAAAAAACAGGCATTCACACCACGTGCTATTCTCGCCTGATACCACAAAAACGGCACAGGTATAACTGTTCTCTGGCCTCAGCATGTTTTAATGAAACTATGATATGAGACACCTGGGGGGATACTGTCACTTTATGGCATGGTACACATCGTGATATGTGTACAGGCCTTGTTAGTTACCGTACCGGTCAGGACGGACGACGGGAGTTTAAAACCAGTGAGTTGTTCTGTACTGGCGTGTTTTATAATGAAATCCTTATCGGTGGCGATGAGCAATGCTCTCAAGGGAGGATATTGTGATGAACATAAGTGTGGAAGATTTGTTTCCGGAGTCATTTCAACGAATTAAAGAAGAAGAAGAAGCGAACAGGCCTGATCCTAACTGGTTTGCACATTTACCGCCTGAAAAAATCAATGCGTATATGTCCAAGTATCCTTTCAAATCCTTTGATGATATTCCTCTGGACAACAGTGGTTTGCAATACCCTTCACTACAGGAACTGGAGTTTTATTTTCCCCCGGCGGCCCTGGCTGCTAATTGCCATCAACTTCCTGAGAGAATGAGACAAAAGCCTGTGGTCACGATGATTAATGGGTTAACCCTGTTAAGGTCGCTTGGCGTTCAGGCTTTCAATATCGATCCACGCCGATGGCACAAAATTAAAACCTATTTAAGTCAAGGAACGATTGAATATCCACAAATGTCCGAAGACGGGAAAGTAATTATAGATGGCAGGCATAGAATACTACTTATTATGCAGATTTATAAAGTAACTGATGTTCCCGTTTTTTTTCTGAAAGGAATAAGCTGAACAGTGCAAAGGGTAAAACTATACTGATTTTTAGACTGTGATTTGTTACGTAGAAATAACTTGTCAGATGTAATCTGTACATAGCTAAAAAATAGGTTTGTTGATACCTTTACCCCATTTATGGGGGTAAAGATATCAATAAAAATTTAATCAGTTTATTAACTTCATCGCGTTTTTTTTTGTCTCTTCATCACTTCTTTGCTCCTGTTGTGAAGAGGGTTGAGTGATTGTTGAAGAATTAAAATCAGCCATCTCTTTTGGAAATAGCGATCTCAATATATTCACGATATCTGAAAATGTGGTTTCTTTCGTCAGCAGTTCACATAAAAGGAAAGGGGCCCTGGGATCTTGTCTGTATAAGGCCAGACCTGCCGTCAGTGCGGCCCGGTTAAGGCGGCTGCGTTCCCCTTGCGGGATACTGTCCAGTGTATCACAAACAATTTTATCTGTTTGATTTACATCTGGATTTAGTTTGAAGGCAATGGTTCTGCGCTTGTCCATTATTAATTACCTATGAGATACATACCGTTAACTAAATCATATTGAGAGTTATTGGTTTTGAAAAAACGTTCATCACGAATCTGTGAGTGTTTTTTTACTGCATCGCATATTAATTCTGCGCCACCGCCTATAACCATAACATGTGTATAACCAGAAAATTCATTGAGCGTATTTAATACACGTTGCTCAAGTTTACGAAGTGCTTCATTCATTGCTTCGGTGACTATTGATATTTTGTTCTCATCATTAATTCGTTGCTTCAGATAGTTGTTGTCTTTTCTGTGAATAATTATATCGTCAGCAAGATAGCTACTTCCTTTTGTTCTCGCAAGAGAAAGTGCATCTTTTACTGCAGATGTGACCAGAGATACACCAAGAGATGAGTCTCCGTATATTTTACTGATCCCTGATAATTTCCCCATTACCTGAGAAATATCTAATGTGGTGCCCCCGAGGTCTATAATTAATAAAGAATCTAACTCATCCAGTTCTTGTAGAACTTCATAACCTGCTGGTATAGATTCAGGCATGACTTTTACATCTTTTATTGTGAATGTATCCCCACCATTTAATGTAATTTTTTTCCGGAAGTTTGCTTTCTTACGCTCAATATTTTCCGTATTGGGTTGGTTATTCCTGTCGTAATACTCTGTCAGAGGAAGTGTGCAAACAATATCCACTTCGCTTACCGGCAGACCACTGGTCAGTAAGGCGTGATGCACCGCAACGACATTAACGTCGCTGTATTGCCATGCGATATTGGTTGTGACTACAGCATCCGGGCTGATTGGATCAAATGAATACTGTTCGCCGTTCAGTGTGTAGTTAAAGACCTTTTTATCACCAAAAGAGACTGCCCACTCGCGTTTGAAGCTGTTCGGGCTAATGTGCTGTTTAATTGTTCCGTCGCTTTCCTGCCACTGTAGTTTGATGTTTGTTGAACCGTCATCAATGAATACCAACATTTATAAAACTCCTTATGGTGTTTTTTTTGGTGTGTATTTGGGTGTATTTTGGGTTTTAAGTGGGTTTGTTTGTCAAGTTTACCCCATTTTAACCATCAATCAATGATTATTTGTCTTGTTTTGGTGTTTTATTGGGTTGAGTGTGGGTTGTTTTTGGGTTTTGTTTGGCGGGTAACAAAAGATGTCGCCGGGCTCCTCTTTTTACTGCACTGGCTGACGCGGCGCGGCAGGAACGCTGCCTGTGGTCAGTGTCCCGCGTCCGGCGGGCACGGGACGGGCGCTTTTACCGCTCCCGGCTGGCGTTGGTGACAGTGTACGCCAGCCCGTCGCCCTTTTCTGATGAACGCCCTTCAAGCCGCTTTCGCGGCATATCCTCGCCGTCAAAAAGACGACGGCTGCGGTATTCCACGGTCGGCCTGACCCGTTACCGGACGCGGTGAACAGCCCACAGGCAGCGGGGAACGGGCGCCACAGGGGCGCCCTCCCGGTGCCCTCTGTAAGAGAAGGAGTGCTGTTATGTCCCGTTTTATCCAGGGTGACTGCGTGCGTGTTATGGCCACGTTTCCGGGCAATGCTGTCGATTTCATCCTCACCGACCCGCCATATCTCGTCGGTTTCCGTGACCGTCAGGGGCGTACCATCGCCGGCGATAAAACCGATGAATGGCTGCAACCGGCCTGTAATGAAATGTACCGCGTGCTGAAAAAAGATGCGCTGATGGTGAGCTTCTATGGCTGGAACCGCGTCGATCGCTTTATGGCCGCCTGGAAAAATGCGGGATTCAGCGTGGTTGGCCACCTGGTATTTACCAAAACCTACACATCGAAGGCCGCATATGTGGGCTATCGCCACGAATGCGCTTACATCCTGGCAAAAGGGCGTCCGGCGCTGCCTCAGAAGCCATTGCCCGACGTGCTGGGCTGGAAATATTCAGGCAACCGCCATCACCCGACGGAAAAGCCCGTTACCAGCCTGCAACCACTGATTGAGAGCTTCACACATCCGAACGCGATTGTGCTGGACCCGTTTGCAGGCAGTGGCTCAACCTGTGTGGCCGCCCTCCAGTCCGGACGCCGGTATATCGGTATCGAGCTGCTTGAGCAGTATCACCGTGCCGGACAGCAACGACTGGCCGCCGTGCAACGGGCCATGCAGCAGGGGGCCGCGAATGATAACTGGTTTGAACCGGAGGCTGCGTAAATGAACTATGCCGGACACGAAAAACTTCGCGCCGACGTGGCGGAGGTGGCCAACACCATGTGTGACCTTCGGGCCAGGCTGAACGATATGGAGCATCGCTGTCGCTTTGATTCCGATGTGCTTGTTGAACGCCTGACACGCCAGACGCTGTATCGCGCCAATCGCCTGTTTATGGAGGCGTATACCGAAATTCTGGAACTGGATTCCTGCTTCAAAGATTGAGAAGGAGACGAGAATGTACGGAACATGCGAAACGCTCTGCCGGGAGCTGGCAGCGCAGTATCCGGGAGACACGCCGCTGATGCTGGTTGTCTGGTCCCCGGAAGAGATCCAGGCCCTCGCTGACGGAATGGATATTTCCCTGTCCGATCATGAAATCAGGACCGTCCTGGCGCGGCTGGAGGACATCCCGGAAGACCAGCGAATTGAGTCCGGTATTTCTTCCGCCGCGGCGATGGAGATTATCAGCAACGTGAGCGAAAACCGCCAGGTGACCGTTCCGGCTGAACTGCTGGCGTCCCTGATTCAGACCGCTGAACAGGCATTGTGGAAACGTGAATGGGCCGCCCGGGATCATGGCCTCGCCGTCCCGGAATGCGTCACCCGCCGTCAGGCGGTGGTTAATCAGGCCCGCACCCTGCTGAAAAACAACACACGCGAAAACGACTGATGTTATCGCCGCCTGCGGGCGGCGATTCAGGGAGACCATGAATCATGAACGAAACGCTGAATGCACTGATTTGTCGTCACGCCCGCAACCTGCTGCTGGCGCAGGGCTGGCCGGAAGAGACGGATGTTGACCAGCGTAACCCGAAGTATCCGGGCTGGATCAGCATTTATGTTCTGCTGGATGCGCCCCGGCTGGCGACCTTACTTATCAACCGTCACGGCGGCGTACTGCCGCCGCTCCTGGCCTCCGCCATTCAGAAACTGACCGGAACCGGAGCGGAACTTGTTCTGTCCGGCAGTCAGTGGCAGTCGCTGCCGGTACTTCCGGCAGACGGAACGCAGGTGTCTTTCCCGTATGCCGGTGAGTGGCTGGCAGAGGACGAAATCAGGGCAGTTCTTGATGCGGTGCGCGATGCAGTATGCAGTGTCAGTTGCCGGGTGGCAGAAGATGCGCGGCGTATCCGGGCGGCGCTGACCACAACCGGTCAGACGTTACTGACCCGCCAGACGCGCCGTTTTCGCCTGGTCGTGAAGGAAAGCGATCACCCCTGCTGGCTCGATGAGGACGACGAAAACCTGCCCGTGGTGCTTGACGCCATCCTGAACCGGGGCGCACGTTTTTCGGCGGTGGAAATGTATCTGGTCAGCGATTGTATTGAACATATCCTGGCCAGTGGGCTGGCCTGCGATGTGCTGCGTATACCTGATGAACCGCCCCGCCGGTGGTTTGACCGTGGTGTTCTGCGGGAAGTTGTCCGGGAAGCCCGGGCCGAAATCCGCAGCATGGCGGATGCCCTGGCAAAAATCAGGGGCTGATGATGGCGGGGAAAATCCCCGCTTTTTTTCTGCCGGTCCCCGGACAGAGCACAAAGGAAGTCGCCGCCGGCTCCGCTTTACCCGGCCATGCAGGCATGGCCTTGTGGGTTTTCAGTTATGTGGCCACCGTGTCGTGTGCGGGCTGTGCCGTGCCTCCATCTTAGCCGGGCTGACGGGGATGCAAGGGTAAAATGAACGCTGCGGTCACCCGGTCCCTCCTTCCCGTCTGCCGTGATTTTCCGGTCGTTCGCCCGCTCAGGTTTCGCGGTCTCACCCTCCAACTCCCGCCAGCCGTGTGCGTCAGGCTGCGGCTTCCCTTGCGCCCTGTGCATCCCCGCCTTATCGCCCGGCTTTTATGGAGGCACGGCACCGCCCGGTGTCGCGGAATATGTGAACAACGGAGGAAAACATCATGCAATATGCGAAACCTGTCACTCTGAACGTTGAAGAGTGCGACCGTCTGTCTTTTCTGCCTTACCTGTTTGGCCAGGATTTTCTGTATGCCGAAGCGTATGTGTACGCGCTGGCGAAACAAATGATGCCGGAATATGAAGGCGGATTTTGGCACTTCATCCGCCTGCCGGACGGTGGCGGTTACATGATGCCGGATGGCGACCGTTTCCACATGGTGAACGGTGCAAACTGGTTTGACCGTACCGTGAGTGCTGATGCCGCAGGTGTCATTCTGACTTCTCTTGTGATTAACCGCCAGTTGTGGCTGTACCACGACAGCGGGGATGCAGGACTGACCCAGCTTTACCGGATGCGCGATGCGCAGTTGTGGCGTCACATCGAATTTCACCCCGAATGCAACGCGATTTACGCGGCTCTGGACTGATTAACGGACGGGGCGGCAATGCCGCCCCTGTAAAGGAGACGAGAACATGTACTGTACTGTTAAAGAAATTATCCGCGAAGTGCTGGATACAGACGTGCCGGACAGTGAATGCGTTTTTGCCGTGGTGCTGACCCGTGGGGATGTGCGCCATATGGCTCAGGACTGGAGCCTGTCAGACGATGAGCTGGAAACCGTCATGCAGCGGCTGGACGATGCCTTTGAATATGGTGCGGATGTCAGCGTTGTTCACGGCGTTGTTCGTGAACTGATGGAAGAAAAGCGCGCCAGCCGTCAGGTGACAGTCCCGGCGGTGATGCTGGAAAAAGTGATGGCGCTGGCAGGCAGTGAAATGAAGCGCCTGTATGCCGTCGGGAGTGAGAATGGGGGCGACGGTGACGCATTCGTCAGGGAAGAACGCGAAGCGATGGACGTTGTGTTACAGGCGCTGGACGGGGAGAACATGTCATGAATATCAGCACAGAAACCCGCGAAATTCTGCGCAATTACAAAGCCGTGATTAATGCGCGGCGTCGTGAAATGGGGCAGAAACCGCTCACCACCGCGCAGATTGTTGATGAAATCTGCGATTTTGTGGCGAATCAGCAGGCGGTTTTCCTGGGCGGTCACTACATCTTACAGGGTAGCAGAAACAGGTGATACAGGGGCAGGCGGTGGAGGCCGCCTGTCAGTCCGCGCGAAACCCCCTGGCAGGCTGACGCCTGCCGGAAGGGAAGCGGGCCACGCTGACGCGTCGCCCGTTACCCTTCCCGTTTGTGATGTGTCTGACTCAGGAGTGTTTCTTTCTTATGTTATGGAACTGTTCCTGATGTTGTTGTTCCTTTATCTGCTGCTCTGATTCTGACTACTGCAGTGTTGTTCTGTCAGCCGGGCGCACCTTCGGCTCCCGGCTGCCTGGCGGCATCCGGTCGTCAGGCCCGACTCCGACAGGCAGCTGCTGGCGCACCTGCCAGTCTCCGCCGAACCCGCTGGCGCGGTTTCGGGCTGTCGCTACGGTCCGATGCGTGAAAACCCCGGGCTTGCAGCGACCGTTCCGGTCGCGCCGCCTCTGTCGCGCCGTGACCTGCGCTCCCGGCATCCCGGCAAAAAACGCCGGGATGTAAGGGGCAACGCCGTTTCGCGCACGCGCTCTTCGTCGTTGCGGCGGGTCCCTGCTCATTGCCTGCCGGGTGCCACACACCCGTATGAGTCCCTGTCGCCGGGGGCTGATACAGCCACAACCTGCCGCACTGACTGTCCAGGGTAAATGAACAGCCCACAAAATTTTTTACCCAAAACCCGGTAAAAAATTTTGCGTTCTGCCCAGGACAGGTGCGTCAGGCCGTGGCAGTGATGCCCCTTGCGGCGAAGGTTCTCAAACGGGTGAAGTTCATACCACAGGGAATACAGCAGCAGGTTCCCGCGAAACGTCAAAACCGCGGCTCCCGAAACTCAACGGGTGATGTTCTTTAAAAATCAGGATTTATTTCAGGCTCCGGCAATATGCATTTATTTGTTCTGTCAGTCATCCGGCTGGCAGGTAATGAGAACGCAGGAACAGAAGGAGGAAAACACCGGAGAACGTCAGACGCAGATATGAAAAAAGCAGGTCAGGGACCTGCTTAATCCACGCCGTAAGAATTGCGCAACCAATTTTGACGGCATTATTAACCAATTTGTCATAAGGAGTTTCATTTATGACAGTAAGTATTGTTTCACCTTCCGCAGCGGCTGTAAAGCCCCGCCGTCATCCCCGTTTCAGACGCGAAGACATCCCCGCGCCGGAAATTGACCCCGTGCTGAAAGCCTTCGGGCGACACATTGCCCGGAGTTTTCACCGGGGGCGTGGTGTACACATCCCCGCCATGAAAAACACGGCCTTCGGGCAGGTGCTCCGCACACTCGAACTGAAACGCGCTTTTAACTGATGAGGTGAGCCGCCCCGCGAGGGGCGGCAACAGACGGAAGGAGAACATTTTATGACATTAGCAGCAATCACCATGACCGCCCCGGAAGCCGCCAGCCCTGTGCAGATGTACCGCGCGACCTACTCACCGGATGACAACAAACTGCGCCTGTATGCCGCGTCACGTCTTGACCAGGAAACGTATAAAAAAGTGCATGATGCCGGTTTCCGCTGGGCACCCAAACAGGCGCTGTTTGTGGCACCGGCCTGGACACCGGGCCGGGAAGACGTGCTCCTCTCACTTGCCGGAGAGATTGAGGATGAAGACAGCACGCTCGCTGAACGTCAGGAAGCACGGGCGGAGCGGTTTACCGGATACAGCGGAAAGCGGGCCAGTGAATCCGCACAGGCACTTGATGAAGTGGAAAGACTGGCCGCGATGATCCCGCCCGGTCAGCCCATTCTTGTGGGGCATCACAGCGAACGCCGCGCCCGTCGTGATGCGCAGCGTATTGAAAACGGCATGAAACGAGCCGTGATGCTCTTTGAACGTGCGGAATACTGGGAGGAGCGGGCGCGGTCGGCACTCCTTCACGCGAAGTATAAAGAACGTCCGGACGTTCGCTGGCGTCGTATCAAAAAAATCGAAGCTGATTTGCGCAAGGCTGAAAAGACCATCGCGCAGTCGCAGAAATATCTGACGATGTGGCGGGCTGAATCGCTGGATCTGAATATGGCAAAACTCATCAGCAGTCATGACCATATCAGCGCCTGTTTCCCGCTGGATACGTATCCGCGCCCAGCAGAAAAAAGCCAGTATGAAGGGAGCCGGTCGTTATGGTCGGCCCTGGATGATGACATCATCACCACGGAGCAGGCCCGCGAAATTGCGATCCGCTGTCATGAACGGCAGATTCAGCATCAGCAACGCTGGGTTAACCACTATCAGAACCGCCTGATCTATGAGCGTGCCATGCTGGACGAAAGCGGCGGCGTGGTTACCCGGACACAGGATTTTGAGCCGGGCGGACAGGTTTTCAGCCGGGGCGAGTGGCTGACCATCATCCGTGTGAACAAAAGCAACGGGGCGGTGAGTTCAGTCACAACGCCAAATTACAGTTTTCTCGGGTACAGCGGCACGATGAAAGTGACGCCCGATCGCATCACGGACTACAAAGCACCATCGGCAGAAGAGGCTGCCGTCGCCAGTCAGGCCGCGAAGCGTCCGCCGGTAGTCAACTATCCGGGGGAAGGTTTCCGGGAAATGACAAAGGCACAGTGGGCTGCCCTGCCCCGGGACTGTAAGGCCGTGCGCAGTGTGGCAGAAGCAGAAGACCACGGGGCATACCGCTACCGCCGCACAATGGACAATAATTTCCGCCTGGTGAATGTGTATATCACCGACATGAAAATCACGGAAATTCCACAGAAATAAGGTATATCCCCCCGGGAAAATCCCCGGGGGATGACGGAGATAATGACATGCACAGTCAGTTAAGAGAACGTATCCGGCTGATGCGCGCAAGGCTGGATAACGCCGCGCCGGTTGCTGAAATCCGGGCTGAATCTCAGCTTTTTGTGACTCCTGCCCCGGTCTGTGATCGCCTGGTGATGCTGGCGGAGATCAGCAACCGTGATCACATTCTGGAACCCTCTGCCGGCACCGGGGCCATACTGCGGGCGATTCGGGATACCGCGCCGGGGGCCATGTGTGATGCGGTGGAAATCAACAGCGGGCTGGTCCGGTATCTGCGGGAAAATTTTAACGGTGTCAGGGTTCAGTGTGGCGACTTCATGGAATGGCAGCCGGCGCAGTATTACAGCCGGGTTATCATGAATCCGCCGTTCAGCCACGGGCAGGATATCCGGCATATCCTGCGGGCCTTTTCCCTGTTGCGTCCGGGTGGCGTGCTGGTCGCCGTCTGTCTCAACGGACCACGCCAGCAGGAGAAGCTGTTACCGTTTTCTGACGTCCGCGAGGAGCTGCCGCGCGGCACGTTTGCTTATACCGATGTCCCGACGATGATTATTCGTCTGCGTGCCTGAAGACGCCGGGCAGGCGGGAGGATAAATGCCCGTCTGCCCGCGCCGGGAAAAGACCGCGCGCCGGTGGCGCTGAAAGGGGCCGCGCTCACGCGCCGCCCCTTTCATTACGCGGACGTTCTGATGGGGGCTTCTGTTTCTTCATGCCTGTCATTTGTCTGTTACTGATGTTGTTGTTCCTGCTACTGCTACTGCTACTGCTACTGCTACTGCTACTGTTCTTCTTTTTCCTGCTGCTCTGATTCTGACTACTGCAGTGTTGTCCCGTCTGCCGGGCGCACCTTCGGCTCCCGGCTGCCTGGCGGCATCCGGTCGTCAGGCCCGACTCCGACAGGCAGCTGCTGGCGCACCTGCCAGTCTCCGCCGAACCCGCTGGCGCGGTTTCGGGCTGTCGCTACGGTCCGATGCGTGAAAACCCCGGGCTTGCAGCGACCGTTCCGGTCGCGCCGCCTCTGTCGCGCCGTGGCCTGCGCTCCTGGCATCCCGGCAAAAGGCCGCCGGGATGTAAGGCGCAACGCCGTTTCGCAAACCGCGCTTCACGTCGTTGCGGCGGGTCTCTGCCCGTTGTTGTGTCCGGTGCCATTCACCTGTTTAAGCCCCTGTCGCCGGGGGCATAGACAGCCACAACCGTCTCCGCCAGTCCAGGGGTGAAATGCACATCCCGCAAAAGTTTTTGCCCAGAAGCAGGCAAAAACTTTTGCGGTCTGCCCCCGGACAGTCGTTTCCGGCCGTGGCAGTGATGCCCCTTGCGGCGAAGGTTCTCAAACAGGTGATGGTTAATACCGGAGGGAACAAAGAGCAGGTCCCCGCAAAACGTCAAAACCGCGGCTCCCGAAACTCAACAGATGATGGGGGCTGAAAACATCAACAGAAGGAGACACATCATGGCAGTTCGTGGAATTAACAAGGTCATTCTTGTCGGTCGTCTGGGAAAAGATCCGGAAGTCCGTTACATCCCCAACGGGGGCGCAGTGGCAAACCTGCAGGTGGCCACGTCAGAAAGCTGGCGTGACAAACAGACGGGGGAGATGCGGGAGCAGACAGAATGGCATCGCGTGGTGCTGTTCGGCAAGCTCGCGGAAGTGGCAGGTGAATATCTGCGCAAGGGCGCGCAGGTCTACATCGAGGGGCAACTCCGAACCCGTAGCTGGGAAGATAACGGTATCACCCGTTACGTCACCGAAATTCTTGTTAAGACCACGGGCACCATGCAGATGCTGGGACGTGCCGCAGGTGCTCAGACTCAGCCGGAAGAGGGGCAACAGTTCAGCGGTCAGCCTCAGCCGGAACCACAGGCGGAGGCCGGTACGAAAAAAGGTGGCGCAAAAACGAAAGGCCGTGGACGTAAGGCCGCGCAGCCGGAGCCTCAGCCGCAACCGCCGGAGGGTGACGATTACGGGTTTTCAGACGATATCCCGTTCTGATCGGGCTGACTGTGATAACCGCCCCGTTCTGTGCGGGGCATCACCGGAGAGATGAGGATGAGCGAATATTTCAGAATACTTCAGGGACTGCCTGACGGTCCTTTTACCCGCAAACATGCCGAAGCCGTTGCCGCACAGTACCGGAACGTCTTTATCGAGGATGACCACGGCGAACAGTTTCGCCTGGTTGTCCGTAATAACGGAACAATGGTCTGGCGTACCTGGAATTTTGAGGACGGTGCCGGGTACTGGATGAATCATGTCATCCGTGATTTCGGGATTCTTAAGTAAGAGAGATGCCGGACGGGAACACGTCCGGCAGACATACAACCACCCCGGTCAAAGGAGAAATATATGTCAGTTACAGAGTCTAAGGTAAAAACGGAGCGTAAATCCAGCCGTAAACCTGCAAAAACGCAGGAAACAGTCCTGTCTGCCCTGCTGGCGCAGACGGAAGAAGTGAGCGTGCCGCTGGCCTCGCTGATTAAGTCACCGCTGAATGTGCGCACGGTGCCGTATTCTGCGGAGTCCGTCAGCGAACTGGCAGAGTCCATTAAGGGCGTAGGCCTGTTGCAGAATCTGGTCGTGCATACCCTGCCTGGTGACCGTTACGGTGTCGCCGCAGGTGGTCGCCGACTGGCTGCACTCAACATGCTGGCAGAGCGTGGCATCATTCCGGCTGACTGGCCTGTCCGTGTGAAGGTCATTCCGCAGGAGCTGGCGACGGCGGCATCAATGACTGAAAACGGTCATCGTCGGGATATGCACCCTGCTGAACAGATTGCCGGATTCCGCGCAATGGCGCAGGAAGGCAAAACACCTGCACAAATCGGTGATTTGCTGGGTTATTCGCCCCGCCACGTTCAGCGAATGCTGAAACTGGCAGACCTTGCGCCTGTCATCCTCGATGCGCTGGCAGAAGACCGCATCACCACCGAACACTGTCAGGCGCTGGCGCTGGAGAACGACACCGAGCGTCAGGTACAGGTGTTTGAAGCCGCCTGCCAGTCAGGATGGGGCGGTAAACCGGAAGTGCAGACCATTCGTCGTCTGGTGACCGAAAGTGAAGTGGCGGTGGCGGGGAACAGTAAATTCCGCTTCGTGGGGGCTGATGCCTTCTCGCCAGATGAACTGCGCACTGACTTGTTCAGCGACGACGAGGGTGGCTATGTGGACTGTGTTGCGCTCGATGCTGCCCTGCTGGAAAAACTCCAGGCTGTCGCTGAACACCTTCGGGAAGCTGAAGGCTGGGAATGGTGCGCCGGACGTATGGAGCCTGTCGGTTTCTGCAGTGAGGATGCCGGAACATATCGCAGTCTGCCGGAGCCGGAAGCGGTGCTGACGGAGGCAGAAGAAGAACGCCTGAACGAACTGATGGCACGTTACGACGCACTGGAAAACCAGTGTGAGGAATCCGACCTGCTGGAAGCAGAAATGAAGCTGATTGACTGCATGGCGAAGGTCAGGGCGTGGACGCCGGAGATGCGTGCCGGAAGTGGCGTGGTGGTGTCCTGGCGTTATGGAAACGTATGTGTCCAGCGTGGTGTGCAGTTACGCAGTGAGGATGATGTGGCTGACGACGCTGACCACACGGAACAGGTGCAGGAGAAAGCCTCCGTGGAGGAAATCAGTCTGCCACTGCTGACGAAAATGTCCTCAGAGCGCACGTTGGCAGTCCAGGCAGCACTGATGCAGCAGCCGGACAAATCCCTGGCACTGCTGGCATGGACGCTCTGCCTGAATGTGTTTGGCAGCGGAGCTTACAGCAATCCCGCCAGAATCCGCCTGGAATGTGAGCATTACTCGCTGACCAGCGATGCGCCGTCGGGGAAGGAAGGTGCTGCATTCATGGCGCTGATGGCAGAAAAAGCCCGTCTTGCAGCCCTGTTACCGGAGGGATGGGCACGGGATATGACGACGTTCCTGTCACTCAGCCAGGAGGTTCTGTTGTCCCTGCTCAGTTTCTGCACTGCATGCAGCATCCACGGTGTTCAGACCCGTGAGTATGGTCACACGTCACGCAGTCCGCTGGATTCGCTGGAAAGCGCCATCGGCTTTCACATGCGCGACTGGTGGCAGCCGACAAAAGCAAACTTCTTCGGACACCTGAAAAAGCCGCAGATTATCGCAGCCCTGAATGAGGCAGGACTGTCCGGTGCTGCACGGGACGCGGAGAAGATGAAGAAAGGCGATGCGGCTGAACATGCAGAGCACCATATGAAAGACAACCGCTGGGTGCCTGGCTGGATGTGTGCACCACGCCCACAGACGGATGCCACTGAACGCACCGATAACCTGGCTGATGCCGCCTGATGAACAACCACACCGCCCCGCCGGAGACGGGGCGGCAGCAAGGGAGATACCGTGATGAAAACTGAACTGACCCTGAATGTATTACAGACCATGAACACACAGGAATATGAAGATATCCGGGCTGCCGGAAGTGATGAACGCCGTGAGCTGACACACGCCGTGATGCGGGAGCTGGATGCGCCGGACAACTGGACGATGAACGGCGAGTACGGCAGCGAGTTTGGCGGATTTTTCCCCGTCCAGGTCCGTTTCACGCCTGCCCACGAACGTTTTCACCTGGCGTTATGTTCACCGGGCGATGTCTCTCAGGTCTGGGTGCTGGTTCTGGTGAATGCCGGTGGTGAGCCGTTTGCAGTGGTTCAGGTACAGCGGCGGTTTGCACCGGAAGCCGTCAGCCATTCACTGGCACTGGCGGCGTCACTGGATACGCAGGGATACAGCGTTAACGACATCATCCATATCCTGATGGCGGAAGGAGGTCAGGTATGAGCGCACGTTCACAGGCACTGGTTCCCCTCAGCACAGAGCAACAGGCCGCATGGCGGGCGGTGGCGGAGACAGAAAAACGCCGCCATCAGGGAAACTTGCTGGCGGAATATCCGTATGCGGGGGCGTTTTTCCGCTGTCTGAACGGAAGCCGCAGGATGTCGTTGTCTGACCTGCGATTTTTCATGCCGTCCCTGACCGCAGAAGAACTGCGCGGCAACCGTTCTCAGTGGCTGTATGCCATCGATGTGCTGATTGAAACCCAGGGCGAGGTCTGCCTCCTTCCCCTTCCCGGCGATGCTGCAGAGCGGTTGTTTCCGTCGGTGCGGTTTCGTGTCAGGGAGCGCAGTCGCCATAAATCCGCGCTGGTCATGCAGAAGTACAGCCGCCAGCAGGCACGGGAGGCAGAGCAGAAAGCCCGTGCGTACCAGGCGCTGGTCGCCCAGGCTGAAATCGAACTGGCGTTCCATTCACCGGAAACAGTCGGAAGCTGGCATGCACGCTGGAGTGACCGGGTGGCAGAGCATGACCTGGAAACCCTGTTCTGGCAGTGGGGCGAGCGTTTTCCGTCACTGGCCGGAATGGAACGCTGGCAGTGGCAGGATATGCCGTTCTGGCAGGTTATTGCGGAAGCCAGTCTTGCAGCAAGAGAGGCCGGTCACGCTGTCCGTGAGATGGAGCGGTGGATGGTGCCGAACAAACTCCGGGAGGCAGCGTGATGCGGCAACAATCACACGGATTTCCCGTGAACGGTCTGAATGAGCGGATTATTTTCAGGGAAAGTGAGTGTGGTCAGCGTGCAGGTATATGGGCTATGATGTGCCCGGCGCTTGAGGCTTTCTGCCTCATGACGTGAAGGTGGTTTGTTGCCGTGTTGTGTGGCAGAAAGAAGATAGCCCCGTAGTAAGTTAATTTTCATTAACCACCACGAGGCATCCCTATGTCTAGTCCACATCAGGATAGCCTCTTACCGCGCTTTGCGCAAGGAGAAGAAGGCCATGAAACTACCACGAAGTTCCCTTGTCTGGTGTGTGTTGATCGTGTGTCTCACACTGTTGATATTCACTTATCTGACACGAAAATCGCTGTGCGAGATTCGTTACAGAGACGGACACAGGGAGGTGGCGGCTTTCATGGCTTACGAATCCGGTAAGTAGCAACCTGGAGGCGGGCGCAGGCCCGCCTTTTCAGGACTGATGCTGGTCTGACTACTGAAGCGCCTTTATAAAGGGGCTGCTGGTTCGCCGGTAGCCCCTTTCTCCTTGCTGATGTTGTACGGGCATGAACAACCTGACTTCAGGAAGGTCGTTTCCCTTCAGGAACGGGGATGAACGCGCGCCTGCGGCGCCCGTTCTTTTCCCCCGCCTTCTCTGGTTATGGCCTGTCAGAAATCACATCACCTTCCCTGTGATTATTCTCTTTTTCTTCCTGCTCTGATTCTGACTACTGCAGTGTTGTCCTGTCTGCCGGGCGCACCTTCGGCTCCCGGCTGCCTGGCGGCATCCGGTCGTCAGGCCCGACTCCGACAGGCAGCTGCTGGCGCACCTGCCAGTCTCCGCCGAACCCGCTGGCGCGGTTTCGGGCTGTCGCTACGGTCCGATGCGTGAAAACCCCGGGCTTGCAGCGACCGTTCCGGTCGCGCCGCCTCTGTCGCGCCGTGGCCTGCGCTCCTGGCATCCCGGCAAAAGGCCGCCGGGATGTAAGGCGCAACGCCGTTTCGCAAACCGCGCTTCACGTCGTTGCGGCGGGTCCCGAAACTCAACAGATGATGGGGGCTGAAAACCAGAGAGAGGAGAAAGCAGGATGAGTACCCGAAATATCCACGTTAACACCGCGTCGTACACGCTTCTTGTTGCCGGGAAGAAAAAAAACACCGGGGAAGAGTGGGACGTCCTGGAATTCAGCAGCCTGACTGAGCTGAAAAAATATCGCAAAAGCCACCCGGAAAAGATGGCCTTCAGTTATAGCTACGCGCTCAGTCAGGGTGTGGATAAGCAGTTCCGCCATATCAACATTGCGGAAGCCGATCACTTCAAACAGTTCCTGCGTCAGATTAAGCGTGCCGGCCTCGATATCCGGGCGATCTGCTGACCGGATGTGATGAATATCCCTCCTGATTATTGCAATCTTGTTAATGGAGATCGGGGGGGATGATATTAAGCGGAAAAATTTTTTATTAAATTTATTCTTTCATAAAGGAGTAGCTGTTATGCGATTAGCTTCCCGTTTTGGTCGGTATAACTCCATCCGCCGTGAACGTCCTTTAACGGATGATGAATTAATGCAGTTCGTGCCTTCGGTATTTTCCGGTGATAAACATGAGTCCCGGAGTGAACGTTATACGTATATTCCAACAATCAATATCATCAATAAGTTACGTGATGAAGGTTTCCAGCCATTCTTTGCCTGTCAGAGTCGGGTTCGTGATTTGGGACGTCGCGAATACAGTAAACATATGTTACGTCTTCGCAGGGAAGGGCATATTAACGGGCAGGAAGTTCCTGAAATTATCCTGCTTAATTCACATGATGGTTCATCCAGTTATCAGATGATCCCCGGAATTTTTCGTTTTGTCTGCACAAATGGCCTGGTGTGCGGAAATAATTTTGGCGAAATCCGCGTTCCACATAAAGGTGATATTGTCGGGCAGGTTATCGAGGGAGCGTATGAAGTACTCGGTGTCTTTGATAAGGTCACTGATAATATGGAGGCGATGAAAGAAATTCATCTTAACAGTGACGAGCAACATTTATTTGGCAGAGCTGCACTGATGGTCAGGTATGAAGATGAAAATAAAACGCCAGTGACGCCTGAACAGATAATTACTCCCCGTCGTCGGGAGGATAAACAGAACGATCTCTGGACAACCTGGCAGCGGGTTCAGGAGAATATGATAAAAGGTGGATTATCGGGGCGAAGTGCCTCCGGGAAAAATATCAGGACAAGAGCCATTACAGGTATTGATGGTGATATAAGAATCAACAAGGCGTTATGGGTGATTGCCGAACAGTTCAGAAAGTGGAAGTCATGATAATATAAGTAAAGCCCCGAAAATTTTTCGGGGCTTTACTTATATTATCATTCTTCGGCATCGCTGTGTCGTCTGATATACCTCAATTTCATCAGCTGGCTTTCCGGTTGTCTGTAAATATTGTGCCTGCGAAAAATGGTCTGGCAGGAGGCTGCGCAGTTACCGGGTATATATAAGATGGGTTCCCGCTTCGCGGGGCTTCGGCCAGTCAGTTTTGTCACTCATATGATATTTTTGTGTGTGGCCTTCCATGCCGCTTTTGCGGCATAACCGGTATCTGACAATGTCTGTAAGATTAATTATTCTGCACGCTGTTAATTTCCGGAAGTGATTTCTTCGTGGCCGGAAGCCGGATACCTTTACTGCTTTTTATCCCGGTATAAATCCGGTAAACCTCTGATGCGTAGGCAAGACGTCTCTGGTTCTGGCGTTCGGATTTCCTGAATCCTGCATTGTATGCACCAACGGCCTCCCAGGTGACGCCCCATTTTTTAAATGCTATTGCCAGATAATAAGCACCGGTATAAATGTTCATGCAGGGATCTGTTGTCAGATGTTCTGGCTTAATTCCGTAGCGGGCCAGTTCGTTAAAATGCTGGGAATCTACCTGCATCAGTCCGCTGCCATATCCCGTTACCGGATTAATACCGATGGCATTAACCCGGTAACGGGATTCTTTCCATGATATTGCTCTCAGTAAATCAGGATCTATTTTGTAATCCCGGCCTGCAAGATCAAAGCAATCAGTGGCCTGGCAGATCTCATTTATAAACATCAGGCAGATGGCTAACATCCATTTTTTCATTTTTCCACCTCTGGTGACTTTATCCGTAAATAATTTAACCCACTCCACAAAAAGGCTCAACAGGTTGGTGGTTCTCACCACCAAAAGCACCACACCCCACGCAAAAACAAGTTTTTGCTGATTTGTTTTTTGAATCATTAGCTTATGTTATAAATAATGTATTTTAATTTATTTTACATTATTAAATAGGGTCGTTGACGACCCTATGGCGACCCTATGACGACCCTTGTTAGGGTCAGTACTGACAATTTTCATGAAAAACATTTGGATATATTAGGGCCGCCCCTAGCAGCGCCGTGCGTTTTTTTATAGTATGACCCTAGGGGCGCTGCTAGGGGTGCTCTTCTTTTTTCAGACCATACTATGAGTAGATGAAATAAAACACTTATTTCAGAATCTAAAAGGTACTGTCTTATGGCCAGAGTAAATCTGTATATCAGTAATGAGGTTCATGAAAAAATTAACATGATTGTTGAAAAGCGTCGTCAGGAGGGAGCAAGAGATAAAGATATAAGCCTTTCAGGAACTGCTTCAATGCTTCTTGAATTAGGGCTTCGTGTATATGACGCCCAGATGGAGCGTAAAGAGTCTGCGTTTAACCAGACAGAGTTTAATAAACTTCTTCTTGAATGTGCTGTAAAAACACAGTCAACGGTAGCAAAGATTTTAGGTATTGAGTCTCTCAGCCCTCATGTCTCCGGAAACCCGAAGTTTGAATATGCCAGTATGGTTGACGATATCAGAGAGAAAGTGTCTGTTGAGATGGACCGGTTTTTTCCAAAAAATGATGGTGAATAAATGAAAATGAAGTTTGAGTTGGTTCAAATATAAGAATTTTTATGATTCAAAAAGATGACAATACGTCAGATAATTAGTATATTAATTACGTGGTTAATACCACGTTAAAATTTGAATTTGAAAATCGCCGATGCAGGGAGGTCTGAACTCCCTGCATCGACTGTCCATAGAATCCTTAACGGAGGTTCCTATGTGTGCGCTGGATCGTAGAGAAAGGCCACTTAACAGTCAATCTGTAAATAAATACATCCTTAACGTTCAGAATATCTACAGAAATTCTCCCGTTCCGGTTTGTGTCCGTAACAAAAACCGGAAAATCCTTTATGCCAATGGGGCTTTTATTGAACTCTTTTCCAGAGAAGATAAACCTTTATCCGGAGAGAGTTATATACGTCTGCAGGTTGAAATTTTTCTTTCATCACTTGAACTGGAATGCCAGGCTCTTGGACATGGCTCTGCATTTTGTCGTCGTTTTAATTTTCATGGCGAAATCTATCAGATAAGGATGGAGAATGTTTCTTTTTATAATGACGAATCTGTTGTTTTATGGCAAATTAATCCGTTTCCTGATTATCCATTTTTTGCGTTAAATCAGAGTGTAAGTAATACAAATACTTCTGGTCAATTAACGATATGGAATGATCTTTCTCCAGGAACATTGGTTGTTTTCTCTTTTTATATGCTGGGTGTTGGTCACGCAACAATTGCCAGAGAATTGGGTATTACAGACAGAGCATCTGAGGATCGAATTAAACCAGTTAAACGGAAAATAAAAGAGTTTTTTGAACACTTTGATTTATTCAGAGTGTCATGTATCTATAAGGGGGAAATAGATTCGCTATTAAGTATAATTCGTGAATTTTATAATGTTAAATAAATGTTAAATAAGACACGCCAGTTTTGGCGTGTTTTTTTTCGCCGGTTTCTGTGCAATCATAATTTTATTAGTCGGGAAACAGAGGTGAATTGAGTGAGGAGGCGTAACGCGAGAGGCGGGATAAGCAGAACAGTCTCAGTGTATCTCGATGAAGATACAAATAACCGACTTATTCGGGCCAAAGATCGTAGCGGTAGAAGTAAAACTATAGAGGTTCAGATCCGTCTCAGAGATCATCTGAAACGGTTTCCTGATTTCTATAATGAAGAAATATTCAGGGAGGTAATCGAAGAGAGCGAGTCAACATTTAAAGAACTTTAGTTTTCATCTGTCAATATTAATCAGAGGAATCATATGAATACTGTTTTAAGTGTTCAGGGTGCTTCTGCGCCCGTCGAAAAGAAATCGTTTTTTCCTAAATTCACGCGTCTGAATATGCTTCGCCTGGTTCGTGCAGTGATCCCGGCTGCTGTTCTGATGATGTTCTTCCCGCAACTGGCACTGGCCGCCCAGGGGGCAGGTCAGGACCTGATGGCCGGGGGTAACGCCACCGTCAAGGCCACCTTCGGTAAAGACTCCAGTGCGGTGAAATGGGTGATTCTGGCGGAAGTTCTCGTCGGGGCCATCATGTACATGATGACCAAAAACGTTAAGTTCCTCGCCGGTTTTGCCATTATCTCCGTGTTTATTACCGTGGGTATGGCAGTCGTCGGTCTCTGACAGGAAATAACGTCATGTCGGGAGACGAGAATAAACTCAAAAAATATCGTTTCCCGGAAACACTGACCAACCAGAGCCGCTGGTTTGGCCTGCCGCTGGATGAACTTATTCCTGCCGGAATTTGTATTGGCTGGGGAATGATGACATCAAAATATCTGTTTGGTATTGGTGCAGCGGTTCTGGTTTATTTCGGGATTAAAAAACTGAAAAAAGGGCGGGGCAGCTCCTGGTTACGTGACCTGATTTACTGGTATATGCCAACAGCCCTGTTGCGCGGTATTTTTCATAATGTTCCCGATTCGTGTTTCCGGCAGTGGATTAAATAGAACTGATACCAGGATTATTCTATGGAACACGGTGCCCGTTTAAGTACCAGTCGTGTAATGGCCATCGCCTTTATATTTATGTCGGTGCTTATTGTCCTCAGCCTCGCCGTTAACGTCATTCAGGGGATAAATAACTACCGTCTTCAGAATGAGCAACGCACTGCCGTGACCCCGATGGGATTTAATGTACCCTTTGCCGTGTCACAGAACAGTGCCGATGCCTCTTATTTACAGCAGATGGCACTGGCATTTATTGCCCTTCGTCTGAATGTTTCACCGGAAATCGTCGATGCCTCACATCAGGCGCTTCTGCAGTATATCCGTCCGGGCGCACAGAATCAGATGAAAGTTATTTTGGCTGAAGAAGCGAAACTTATTAAAAAAGATAACGTGAATTCTGCTTTTTTCCAGACCAGTGTCCGTGTCTGGCCACAATATGGTCGTGTGGAAATCCGTGGAATTCGGAAGACATGGATTGGTAACTCCGAACCTTTTACTGATATCAAACATTACATCCTTATTCTGAAGCGGGAAAACGGGGTGACCTGGCTGGATAATTTCGGGGAAACAGACGATGAGAAAAAATAATACAGCAATAATATTCGGCGGACTGTTTTTTTCCTGCAGCGTGATGGCCGGAGCCGGTACGCTGGCCCCCACCGTGGTGCCAATGGTGAACGGTGGTCAGGCCAGTATTGCTATCAGCAATACCAGCCCGAATCTGTTTACCGTTCCTGGTGACCGGATTATCGCCGTGAACAGTCTGGATGGTGCCCTGACCAATAATGAGCAGACCGCCTCCGGCGGTGTGGTGGTGGCCACCGTCAACAAAAAGCCTTTTACGTTCATTCTGGAAACAGAACGTGGTCTTAACCTTTCCATTCAGGCCGTTCCCCGTGAAGGCGCAGGGCGTACCATTCAGCTGGTCAGTGACCTGCGCGGAACCGGAGAAGAAGCCGGTGCGTGGGAAACGTCCACGCCTTACGAATCCCTGCTTGTGACCATCAGCCAGGCCGTCCGTGGCGGAAAATTACCCGCCGGCTGGTATCAGGTTCCTGTGACAAAGGAAACCCTGCAGGCCCCGGCGGGGCTGTCTTCAATGGCGGATGCGGTATGGACGGGGAATCACCTGAAGATGGTCCGCTTTGCTGTGGAAAATAAAACGCAGTCTGCCCTGAATATCCGGGAAAGTGACTTCTGGCAGCCGGGAACCCGTGCCGTGATGTTCAGCCAGCCTGCCAGTCAGTTACTGGCAGGTGCGCGCATGGATGTGTATGTCATCCGTGACGGGGAGGGCAACTGATGGCCAGTATCAATACCATTGTGAAACGCAAGCAGTACCTGTGGCTGGGGATTGTGGTTGTTGGTGCAGCCTCCGCGATTGGTGGGGCACTGTATCTGTCTGATGTGGACATGTCCGGTAACGGTGAAACCGTGGCTGAACAGGAGCCTGTGCCGGATATGACCGGTGTGGTGGATACGACCTTTGATGACAAAGTGCGTCAGCATGCCACCACAGAGATGCAGGTGACGGCAGCGCAGATGCAGAAGCAGTATGAGGAAATCCGTCGCGAGCTGGATGTTCTGAACAAACAGCGCGGTGATGACCAGCGTCGTATTGAAAAGTTGGGACAGGACAATGCCGCCCTGGCAGAGCAGGTAAAAGCCCTGGGTGCTAATCCCGTCACGGCGACCGGTGAGCCTGTACCGCAGATGCCTGCCTCACCGCCCGGCCCGGAAGGCGAACCACAGCCAGGAAACACCCCCGTATCCTTCCCGCCGCAGGGCAGCGTTGCTGTTCCACCGCCGACGGCGTTTTATCCCGGGAATGGTGTCACGCCACCACCACAGGTGACGTACCAGTCTGTGCCGGTGCCTAACCGGATACAGCGTAAGGTGTTTACCCGTAATGAGGGAAAACAGGGACCATCACTGCCGTACATTCCGTCAGGAAGTTTTGCGAAAGCCATGCTGATTGAAGGGGCGGATGCCAATGCCTCTGTCACCGGTAATGAATCCACGGTGCCGATGCAGCTGCGTATCACCGGCCTGGTGGAAATGCCGAACAGCAAGACGTATGACGCAACGGGATGTTTTGTGGGTCTGGAAGCCTGGGGGGATGTGTCCAGTGAGCGTGCCATTGTACGCACCCGCAATATCAGTTGCCTGAAGGACGGCAAAACTATTGATATGCCGATTAAGGGGCATGTCAGCTTCCGGGGTAAAAACGGTATCAAGGGCGAAGTGGTGATGCGTAACGGCAAAATCCTCGGCTGGGCATGGGGCGCGGGATTTGTTGACGGTATCGGTCAGGGAATGGAGCGCGCCTCCCAGCCGGCTGTCGGGCTGGGTGCCACAGCCGCTTACGGGGCTGGTGATGTCCTGAAAATGGGTATCGGTGGCGGCGCATCGAAAGCCGCACAGACGCTCAGTGACTACTACATCAAACGTGCCGAACAGTATCACCCGGTGATACCGATTGGTGCGGGCAACGAAGTGACCGTGGTGTTCCAGGACGGCTTCCAGCTGAAAACCGTGGAAGAGATGGCGCTGGAACGCACGCAGAGCAGAGCGGAAGAAGACAATCCGGAAAGTCCGGTTCCTGTTCCGCCATCGGCTGAAAGTCATCTTAACGGCTTTAATACTGACCAGATGCTGAAGCAGCTGGGCAACCTGAATCCGCAGCAGTTTATGTCCGGCAGTCAGGGAGGGGGCAATGATGGCAAATAATACGTCGTCCCGTCAGGCGGGCCATGCCACCCGGTATGTTGTCGCCCGGGTTCTGCGAGGACTGTTCTGGTGTCTGAAATACGCCGTCATTCTGCCACTGGCCACAATGGCCCTGATGGCTCTGTTTGTTTTATGGAAGGACAACACCACACCAGGAAAATTACTGGTTCAGGAAATTGACTTCGTAAGACAAACAGCTCCTGCCGGGCAGTTTCCTGTAAGAGAATGTCTGCCTTCTCTGCATGACCTTCCGGGAGAAGAAGAGAAAATCTGCCGTTACCGTGCTGCTGATGCTGCAGATTATGTCAGGGAGACTGACCGGTCTCTGATGCAACTGTTCACCGCATTCTGGGCAACGCTGGCACTGATGTATATGTCGTTTGCGGCAGGCACCGGGAAATATCCGATGTGGCCCGGAAAAATGAAATGTGTCCGGGTGGGAACCGCAGATGAACGACTGAAGGAAGTACTTGCTGAAGATGCTTCCCTGCCGGGAAAAATCAGGAAATGCCCTGTTTATCTTCCTGATGACAGAACAAACAGAAACAACGGAGATAAAAATGAACATGCGTAATATTAATGTTATTACAGCCCTCTCTGTGCCGGGTAAAACCGTGTCAGATGATTTTATTCATGCTGTTCTCAGTAACTGCGCCACAAGAATCGTACTTCCTGCACCGGAGAAATTCGGTTCTGAGTCATTGCCGGACAATTTTAATATGGCTGCTGTCGGTGTGATGAAGAAGGGTATGTCGATGAGTTTATTTTCTTCTCCGGGGCATATTGTGGTTGCCGGACAATCCGGTGGCGGAAAATCTGTTCCGGTGAAAGAACTAATCGACAGAATTATTCAGAAATATAAGGAGCCCTTCGATGAATAAGCTGGTTTCTGATGGCAGCGTCAAAAAAATAAATTATCCGGTGCTGTATGAGTCCGGAATAACACCTCCGTTATGTGAAGTCAGTGCACCAGAACCTGATGCGGGTGGGAAACGCATTGTGGCATATGTTTATAAATCATCACGGAGTACGGTTTTTGAAAATCCTGACATTGTAAAAACCTGTACGGTCAGGGATTTGAAGAAGGATTTTGTGAACTGCGATGAGAAAGGTGAGGGACAATGAAACAGATTTCTTTCTTTATTCCTCTGCTGGGGACCTTATTACTTTCCGGCTGTGCCGGAACCAGTACGGAATTTGAGTGTAACGCCACCACATCCGATACCTGTATGACGATGGAGCAGGCCAATGAGAAGGCCAAAAAACTGGAGCAGTCCTCAGAAGCAAAGCCGGTTGCGGCATCACTGCCGCGCCTGGCTGAAGGGAACTTCCGGACAATGCCGGTGCAGACCATCACCGCGACCACTCCGTCCGGCAGCAGACCTGCGGTGACGACACTTCCGGAGCAGAAACTGCTGACACCTCGCCCGCTGTTTACTGCAGCCCGGGAAGTGAAAACGGTTGTCCCGGTCAGTTCAGTTGCGCCGGTAACGCCTCCCCGTCCGTTAAGAACGGGTGAGCAGACGGCAGCATTATGGATAGCACCATATATTGATAATCAGGATGTTTATCATCAGCCATCCAGTGTGTTTTTTGTTATTAAACCGTCTGCGTGGGGAAAACCACGTATTAATTAACTTGCCCTGAAGTTGTATATCAGCCGGCAATGCCGGTGGGCTTTCTGTATTCATAATCTGCCTGTAAAACGAGTGCCCTGTGCGTGAAAAGGGATGGGCGGTAGCGTGTCAGAACATGTCGGGAGGAATATTCCGTGAGTGATGAAGCCGATGAAGCATATTCAGTGACAGAACAACTGACCATGACAGGAATAAACCGGATACGCCAGAAAATAAATGTTCATGGTATTCCTGTTTATCTTTGTGAAGCATGCGGAAATCCTATTCCGGAAGCCCGGCGGAAAATATTTCCCGGTGTGACGTTGTGCGTTGAATGTCAGACGTATCAGGAAAGGCAGAGGAAACACTATGCATAAATCAGAAAATGAAAAAATAGATTTTATTCTGGATGAGCATGAGCGGATATTCAGAAAACAGGGTTCTTTATGTATGGCACTGGGTAAGGGCTTTTTAGTTATAGCTATTCTTTGTGGTGTTGCCACATTCTGTGTTTCTGGCCTGTATCTGAAATCCCTGTGCCTGTCTGTTGCCTGCTGTTGTGGGGTATTCAGTCGTATTTTTAATTATTACAGCGTACCGGAGGAATCACGCATGGTACTCAGTCGTCAGGAATTACTCCGGCTTATGCGTCTGACTGAAGACGTACCAGATGTGAGACAGGAACTGCTTAACCGTTTGTTGTCCGGTAAAAAACTGACTGGTCGGGATGAACAGGATATCCGGCGTCTCTGGCAGGAAACGCAGAGGAAACACTATGCATAAATCAGAAGCTGAAAAAATAGATTCTATTCTGGATGAACATCAACAGATATATCGCAGACATAACCGAATAGATAACATCCTGGCGTATTGTGCGTGTATTGCATGGATTCCCTGTATTATTGCTGCGTTCGGCGTTGATGGTATATATCTGAAAATCCTGTTTGCGGTCCTTGCCTGCTGTGGTGCGGTATGCTTTTTTATTTTCTTCTTCACCCTCCTGCCGGAATCACTCATGGTCCTCAGCCGTCAGAGCCTGCTTCAGCTTATGCGTCTGACTGAAGACGTACCGGATGCGAGACAGGAACTGCTTAACCGTCTGCTGTCCGGTAAAAAACTGACTGGTCGGGATGAAAAGGATATCCGGCGTCTCTGGCAGGAGAAAGTGGATGCAATGCAGGAGTCTGCCACCCGTCAGCGTGAACAGGATACCATCCGGAAGTTTACCGAAGAGAGTAAATCCGAATGAAAATCTGCCGTGTCTTATGACCTCATAATTAACTGAAGGAATATTCAGTGATTAATATTTAACTGGAGGTAATAAAGAATGCATACCTTTATTTTTCTTGTGCTGATAAAAAATATTAACGGTGGCGGAAGCTGGAATGTTACCCCCCATGCCAAATACGGATGTATGCGTGCAGGTTCTTCGGATAATCGAAGCACACGGAGGCAGGGGCTTTGGAAATACAGGGGAGTGTATTGAAGTTAAAACAAATGAACCTTTGAACAACGTGATGGGAACAATGATTGAGGGTAGGTAAATGACTGAGTACCAGTTAAGTCTTGAGGGTAATCTGCGGCTGTTTTTTGCAATGGCAATCATTGTCTGTGGTTACGGCTATGTAATTATTTGTGTTTTTATAAAAGATATGCTTGCCTATATTTTAATGTTACTTGGCCTTGCAGGTCTCAGTTTTTTATTTTCTTTCATGTCGTTTAATGATGACAATATGTGGGGCGGTTCTCCTGATTTGACGCTATCAGTAATAAATGGTTCTTTTGCGGCCACAGTTATCTTTTATATGTTTTATTTCTTGAGTTATTCCTTTTGTCGGATGGGGGAAGGTGAATAGAAAGGCCGATGACCTGCATTAACAAAATTTACATGAATTTCAAATAAGCAGCACAGGGGATAAAATGAAATGAAGTCGATAGATTTAAAATCTGTTCTGGCTTTTATATTTGTTGGCGTTATGGCTATGTTGATATGTGGTCTTTTTTACAATGATTACCTTGAGCAACAACCTGCAACACCAGAACAACTGACAGAGATTATACAGGATACCCCCTGTGCAGCAGAAGCATTTAAGGAAGCTATTAAGTCTGACACATCTGATTATCAGCCTGAACCTTTAAGTCTTGGTAAGGCAAAAGAGCTTGCATCAGCGTGTAGAGAAAGAAACGAAATGGCAGAGGTGAAACGGGTAAGAGAAAATGAGCGCAATAAGATTCGCGAAAAACAAATTCAGGCATTAAATGATGCTCATTCAGTAAAGGAACGTTAATCCTGGTTTCCTGTTAAAAGCCTCCATCTCTTATTTGTGCTGTGGTTTCAGGAATGGCACTGCGTGATATATCCACGGCCACAGACTGATATTTTCCTTTTTTAAACGCACTAAGGAATACTCATATGAGTAATAACCCACTTGATGCCGTCACTCAGGCGGTTAACTCCCTCGTCACAGCACTGAAACTGCCTGACGAATCCGCAAAGGCCAATGAAGTTCTGGGCGAAATGAGCTTCCCGCAGTTCAGCCGTCTGCTGCCGTACCGTGATTATAACCAGGAATCCGGTCTGTTCATGAATGACACCACGATGGGCTTTATGCTGGAAGCCATTCCCATCAATGGGGCGAATGAGTCTATTGTGGAGGCGCTCGACCACATGCTGCGCACCAAACTGCCGCGCGGAGTGCCGTTCTGCATCCATCTGATGTCCAGTCAGCTTGTTGGTGACAGAATTGAATACGGGCTGCGTGAGTTCTCCTGGTCCGGTGAACAGGCTGAACGGTTTAACGCCATTACCCGTGCCTATTATATGAACGCGGCAGCGACACAGTTTCCGCTGCCGGAGGGGATGAATCTGCCCCTGACCCTGCGCCATTACCGGGTATTCTTCTCGTACTGTTCTCCCTCGAAGAAAAAAAGCCGGGCTGACATTCTGGAAATGGAAAACCTGGTGAAAATCATCCGGGCGTCGTTACAGGGGGCCAGTATCACCACACAGGCGGTGGATGCACAGGCCTTTATCGATATTGTCGGGGAGATGATTAACCATAACCCGGACTCCCTGTATCCGAAAAGACGTCAGCTGGACCCGTATTCTGATCTGAATTATCAGTGTGTGGAGGACAGTTTTGACCTGAAAGTCCGGGCGGATTACCTGACGCTGGGCCTGCGTGAGAACGGCAGGAACAGCACGGCCCGCATCCTGAATTTCCATCTGGCCCGTAACCCGGAAATCGCCTTCCTGTGGAACATGGCCGACAACTACAGCAACCTGCTGAACCCGGAACTGTCCATCTCCTGTCCGTTCATCCTGACGCTGACTCTGGTGGTGGAAGACCAGGTGAAAACTCACAGCGAAGCCAACCTGAAGTACATGGACCTGGAGAAAAAGTCGAAGACCTCCTATGCCAAATGGTTTCCGTCCGTGGAGAAAGAGGCGAAGGAGTGGGGGGAACTGCGTCAGCGGCTGGGCTCCGGTCAGTCCTCTGTCGTGTCCTACTTCCTCAACATCACAGCATTCTGCAAGGACAATAATGAAACGGCGCTGGAAGTGGAGCAGGACATCCTGAACAGCTTCCGTAAAAACGGTTTTGAGCTGATTTCACCGCGCTTTAACCACATGCGCAATTTCCTGACCTGTCTGCCCTTTATGGCCGGGAAAGGGTTGTTTAAACAGCTGAAAGAGGCCGGAGTGGTACAGCGCGCAGAGAGCTTTAATGTGGCCAACCTGATGCCGTTAGTGGCGGATAACCCCCTGACACCGGCAGGTCTGCTGGCACCCACCTACCGTAACCAGCTGGCGTTTATCGATATTTTCTTCCGGGGGATGAATAACACCAACTACAACATGGCGGTCTGTGGCACCTCCGGGGCCGGTAAAACCGGGCTGATACAGCCACTTATCCGCAGCGTGCTGGACTCCGGGGGCTTTGCCGTGGTGTTCGACATGGGGGATGGCTACAAGTCCCTGTGTGAGAACATGGGCGGGGTGTATCTGGACGGTGAAACCCTGCGTTTTAACCCGTTTGCGAACATCACCGATATTGACCAGTCAGCGGAGCGTGTCCGCGACCAGTTGTCGGTGATGGCCAGCCCCAACGGTAACCTGGATGAAGTGCATGAAGGTCTGCTGCTGCAGGCGGTCAGGGCCTCCTGGCTGGCTAAAAAGAATAAGGCGCGCATCGATGATGTGGTGGATTTCCTGAAAAACGCCCGTGATAACGACCAGTATGTAGAGTCACCGACTATCCGCAGCCGTCTGGACGAAATGATTGTGCTGCTTGACCAGTACACTGCTAACGGCACTTATGGCCAGTATTTCAACTCCGATGAGCCGTCCCTGCGGGATGATGCGAAAATGGTGGTGCTGGAGCTGGGCGGACTGGAAGACCGTCCGTCCCTGCTGGTTGCGGTGATGTTCAGCCTTATCATTTACATTGAGAACCGGATGTACCGCACGCCGCGTAACCTCAAGAAACTGAACGTTATTGATGAAGGCTGGCGTCTGCTGGACTTCAAAAATCACAAGGTCGGTGAATTTATTGAGAAAGGCTACCGTACGGCCCGCCGTCATACCGGTGCCTATATCACCATCACACAGAACATCGTCGACTTTGACTCTGATAAGGCCTCCAGTGCTGCCCGCGCGGCATGGGGTAACTCCTCCTACAAAATTATCCTCAAACAGAGTGCGAAGGAGTTCGCGAAATACAACCAGCTGTATCCGGACCAGTTCCTGCCACTGCAGCGCGACATGATTGGTAAGTTTGGTGCAGCCAAAGACCAGTGGTTCAGTTCCTTCCTGCTGCAGGTGGAAAACCATTCCTCCTGGCACCGTCTGTTTGTGGACCCGTTAAGCCGCGCCATGTACAGCTCTGACGGCCCGGATTTTGAGTTTGTGCAGCAGAAGCGTAAAGAGGGGCTGAGTATTCATGAGGCAGTGTGGCAGCTGGCGTGGAAGAAGTCAGGGCCGGAGATGGCTTCGCTGGAAGCCTGGCTGGAAGAACATGAGAAATACAGGAGTGTGGCATGAATTCAACGCAGAAACCCGCCGACGTCACGGCAGAACGACGCAGCCACTGGTGGTGGACGGTGCCGGGATGCCTGGCAATGGTGTTACTGAACGCAGCCGTCAGTTACGGCATTGTCAGACTGAATGCACCGGTGACTGTCGCCTTCAACATGAAACAGACCGTGGATGCGTTTTTTGACAGCGCCAGTCAGAAACAACTGTCAGAAGCGCAGTCAAAAGCCCTTTCAGCGCGTTTTAACACGGCACTGGAAGCCAGCCTGCAGGCGTGGCAGCAGAAACACCACGCGGTCATTCTGGTGTCGCCTGCTGTGGTACAGGGGGCACCGGATATCACCCGGGAAATCCAGCAGGATATTGCCCGGCGAATGAGGGCGGAACCATGAGATGCCGGGGGCTGATTGCCCTGCTGATATGGGGGCAGAGTGTGGCCGCCGCCGATCTTGGTACCTGGGGCGATCTGTGGCCGGTAAAGGAGCCGGACATGCTGACGGTGATCATGCAGCGCCTGACGGCACTGGAGCAGTCCGGTGAGATGGGCCGGAAAATGGATGCCTTTAAGGAGCGGGTGATCCGCAACAGTCTGCGGCCCCCTGCCGTGCCCGGTATCGGACGCACGGAGAAATACGGTAGCCGGTTGTTTGACCCGTCCGTCAGACTGGCTGCGGATATCCGGGATAACGAAGGGCGGGTGTTTGCCCGTCAGGGTGAAGTGATGAATCCGCTGCAGTATGTTCCTTTTAACCAGACGCTGTATTTCATCAATGGCGATGATCCGGCGCAGGTGGCCTGGATGAAACGCCAGACGCCGCCCACACTGGAGAGCAAAATCATCCTCGTGCAGGGCAGTATCCCGGAGATGCAGAAGTCTCTGGACAGCCGTGTTTACTTTGACCAGAACGGTGTGCTCTGCCAGCGCCTCGGCATTGATCAGGTCCCGGCACGGGTGAGCGCCGTTCCCGGCGATCGCTTCCTGAAGGTGGAATTTATTCCGGCAGAGGAGGGCAGAAAATGAAGCGAAGCCTGTGGCTGCTGATGTTATTCCTTCTCGCCGGTCATGTCCCTGCAGCGTCTGCGGATTCTGCCTGTGAGGGGCGTTTTGTAAACCCGATCACGGATATCTGCTGGAGCTGTATTTTCCCGCTCTCGCTGGGCAGTATCAAAGTCAGTCAGGGTAAGGTCCCCGACACGGCGAACCCGTCGATGCCCATTCAGATTTGTCCGGCACCGCCGCCGCTGTTCAGGCGTATCGGGCTGGCCATTGGTTACTGGGAGCCGATGGCGCTGACGGACGTCACCCGGTCACCGGGATGCATGGTTAACCTGGGCTTCAGCCTGCCGGCTTTTGGTAAAACGGCACAGGGAACGGCGAAAAAAGATGAGAAGCAGGTGAACGGGGCGTTCTATCACGTTCACTGGTACAAATACCCGCTGACGTACTGGCTTAACATCATCACATCGCTGGGCTGTCTGGAAGGTGGTGACCTGGATATCGCTTATCTTTCTGAAATTGACCCCACCTGGACGGACAGCAGCCTGACCACCATTCTCAATCCGGAAGCTGTCATCTTTGCCAATCCGATAGCACAGGGAGCCTGCGCAGCAGATGCGATTGCCAGCGCCTTTAATATGCCTCTCGATGTTCTGTTCTGGTGTGCCGGTTCGCAGGGAAGTATGTACCCGTTCAATGGCTGGGTGAGTAATGAGTCCAGTCCGTTGCAGTCCTCCCTGCTGGTCAGTGAACGCATGGCGTTCAAGCTGCACCGTCAGGGCATGATTATGGAAACCATCGGGAAAAATAACGCCGTCTGTAATGAATATCCGTCCCCAATCCTGCCCAAAGAACGCTGGCGTTACCAGATGGTGAATATGTATCCGGACAGCGGGCAGTGCCACCCGTTCGGGCGCAGCGTGACCCGCTGGGAAACCGGGAAAAATCCGCCCAACACAAAGAAAAACTTCGGCTACCTGATGTGGCGTAAACGTAACTGTGTTTTCCTGTAAAACTACTAATTCTGAAGGATTTTTTATGTATAAACAGGCAACAGAATTAATGCTGAACTTTAAAGACCGCATTCTGATTAAGGGGGAAGAAGATACCGGCAAGTCAACTCTCCTGACTGAAATAAGAATCAGTGATAGTGATTCCCGGTATTACAACTTTAAAACTCTTAACTCTGCGGGGTATAACCAGCTTTGTGATGAAAATATTGATGATTTTGATTTTCTGAATACACCTGAAAAGACGTTAATCCTTGATGGAGTCAGGCTGTGTGAAAAGAAAATGACATCAAAAGTTATCAGGTTAATTAAACAGGCCAGAAAATATCATAAACGCCTGGTTGTGGTTGCAGACTCATGTGAGTCTGAGTTTATCGAACTGTTGTTTGATGGTGTTATTGCATTGTCCTTCAATTCTGACAGAGAAAGGAGCTGCAATGTTTATACGCCATCAAGGTGTCGTAATACAGATAATATTTATGCCAGGTAAATGTGTAAACAAAAACAGAGGAGGGTGTAATGAGTAATAATATAAAATATGGCTCCAGAATACTTGATATGGGTGTTCTGCTGGAGATGAAAGCGCTTGTGAATGCAAATGGTGGTGTGTCACGGTGCATTATGGAGTGCCGGCAGCTTGCCTGTGAGGTCCGTCATTCGCAACAATTACTGGATAAGCTGTCATGTATTGACGACTGGCTGTGCCGGTTTTCCTCAATAATGTATCACCGTTTTGATAAAGAACAGATTCAGTGGCGGGAGGATGTGGACAGGAATTATCCCAGAGAAAAAGTTTATATTTTCAGTCCCGATGATGTCTCCGTCCATAATAATGATATTAAAGACTCTGCCAATAACACATCAGGAATAACCGTGTCGGTTACAGCCAGTAAAATATTTGCAGGTCAGAAAGAGTTTGATGCTTTTTTAAAACTGGCAGAAAAACTGAGAGAAAACCCTACGGGTAATTAAATTGTAATAATGCCATCAGGATATATCATGAACTGGAAAATATTTGCGCTTTTTGCCCTGACTGCAGGAATGCATATCACTGTTCATGCCTCAGACAATGTGAACACTCCTGAAAACCGCCAGTTCCTGAAGCAGCAGGAAAATTTAAGCAGACAACTGCGTGAAAAACCTGACCATCAGCTGAAGGCCTGGGCGGAGAAACAGGTGCTGGAGAACCCCCTTCAGCGTTCAGATAACCATTTCCTGGATGAGCTGGTTCGTAAACAGCAGGCTTCGCAGGACGGGAAACCCCGGCAGGGGGCCCTGTATTTTGTGTCGTTTTCCATTCCCGAAGAGGGGCTGAAACGGATGCTGGGCGAAACCCGGCACTACGGTATACCCGCCACACTGCGGGGCATGGTGAACAATGACCTGAAGACCACCGCTGAAGCCGTGCTGTCCCTGGTGAAAGACGGCGCGACTGATGGTGTTCAGATCGACCCGACGCTGTTTTCACAGTACGGCATTCGCAGCGTACCGACACTGGTGGTGTTCTGCAGTCAGGGATACGACATCATCCGGGGAAACCTGCGGGTCGGCCAGGCGCTGGAGAAAGTGGCCGCCACGGGTGACTGCCGGCAGGTGGCTCATGATTTACTGGCAGGGAAAGGAGATTCCGGGAAATGAAACGTATGTTACCTCTGATACTGGCTCTGGTTGCCGGCATGGCACAGGCTGACAGCAACAGTGATTACCGGGCCGGTTCTGATTTTGCTCACCAGATCAAAGGACAGGGAAGCAGCAGTATTCAGGGCTTTAAGCCACAGGAGAGTATCCCCGGCTATAACGCGCATCCGGACGAGACAAAATATTACGGTGGCGTGACTGCCGGCGGGGATGGCGGCCTGAAAAATGACGGCACCACGGAATGGGCGACCGGTGAAACCGGAAAAACCATCACAGAGTCCTTCATGAACAAGCCGAAAGACATTCTTTCACCGGATGCACCGTTCATTCAGACCGGCAGGGATGTGGTGAACCGGGCTGACAGCATTGTGGGAAACACAGGCCAGCAGTGTAGTGCACAGCAGATAAACCGCAGTGAATTCACAAACTATACCTGTGAACGGGACACGATGGTGGAGGAGTATTGCACACGGACTGCCAGGATCACCGGAGACTGGAAATACACAGATGAATATCGTGAGGTGACGATACCGCACTCACAGTTCCGGTTCAGTATGAACGGGCTGAAACTGGTGTTCAGTGTCACGGCTCCGGTAACCGGTACAGTGGAAAGTGCATCATTGTCTGTATACGCCGCTTTTTTCTTCCTGAACTCTCGTTATACCTTCATGAATTCAACGTTCAATGTTGGCCTGGTAAACGGGCAGTCGGGTACTTTCCCCCTGTCCGGGGCGACAGGTTTGCAGGTGACACAAGGGCAGGTTCTGACCGGCAGTGGCTGTACTGCTAACGGTAACTGTCTTTCTGGCGGGAACGGTGACCGACAGGTTTATGAGAAACTGGCCAGCGGCGCGTCCACCTTTACACTGAAACTCAGGATGAAGGTCCGTGATAAAGAATGGGTTCCACGGGTGGAGTGGGTGGAGAGTTGTCCGTTTAATAAAGCGGATGGCGTGCTGAAAGGCACTGAGTGTTCAGAGCCGGGTGGTACGAAAACTGGTGTGATGGAAGGTAAACCCTGGAGCATCACACAGGCGTGCTGGGCATACCGGGATAAATATGTCACACAGTCCGCAGATAATGGTACCTGTCAGAAATATGTCGATAATCCGGCCTGTACGCTGGCCTCACGTCAGTGCGCGTTTTATTCCGATGAGGGAACCTGTCTGCATGAGTATGCCACGTACTCCTGCGAGTCAAAAACATCAGGAAAAGTGATGGTCTGTGGTGGTGATGTCTTCTGCCTTGACGGTGAATGCGATAAGGCGCAGAGCGGAAAAAACAGTGATTTTGGTGCAGCCGTATCACAGCTGGCTGCGCTTGCCGCTGCTGGTAAGGATGTTGCCGCCCTGAATGGTGTGGATGTCAGGGCTTTCACCGGCGAGGCGAAATTCTGCCGTAAGGCCGCAGCCGGCTTCAGTAACTGCTGTAAGGATGGTGGCTGGGGTCAGGATGTGGGTCTGGCGAAGTGTAACAGTGAAGAAAAGGCGCTGGGAAAGGCAAAGGACAACAAACTGACGGTGAGTGTTGGCGAGTTCTGTTCGAAAAAGGTACTCGGTGTCTGCCTGCAGAAAAAGCGCAGCTACTGCCAGTTTGATTCGAAACTGGCGCAGATAGTCCAGCAGCAGGGGCGTAACGGGCAGCTGCGTATCGGGTTTGGCAGCGCCAAAAGTCCTGACTGTCGTGGAATAACCGTGGATGAACTGCAGCGTATTAAGTTCGACCAGCTGGACTTCACTAACTTCTACGAAGACCTGATGAATAACCAGAAAATCCCGGACAGTGGTGTTCTGACGCAGAAAGTGAAAGAACAGATTGCTGACCAGCTGAAACAGGCAGGACAGTAAAGCAGGGAAAATAACCGGGGAAAATGATGAAGGTCATATTCACTTCTAATCGTATTGTTGATTTTATTATCCGGCTTTTGATTACAGCGATTGTCATTTCTCCGGTAATTATCTGGTCGTGGGATACGGTAAAAGAAACCACGGCAGACGGGATGCTTGCCGCTGCTTTCGTTATCCTTTACTCCGGTGTGCTCCTGTTTATTCTGTATTTTTGTTTTTCTGCCCTGACTGACCTGCAGAAACCTGATGAAAGAAAAAGTGATGAAAGGAATGAAGATGAATAAAGCATTACTGCCACTGTTACTCTGCTGCTTTATTTTTCCGGCGTCAGGAAAAGATGCAGGCTGGCAGTGGTATAACGAGAAAATAAATCCGAAGGAAAAAGAAAATAAACCTGTACCTGCAGCCCCCCGTCAGGAACCGGATATTATGCAGAAACTGGCCGCACTGCAGACGGCAACAAAGCGGGCGCTGTACGAAGCCATTCTGTATCCCGGCGTGGATAATTTTGTGAAATATTTCCGGCTGCAAAATTACTGGACTCAGCAGGCCGGGCTTTTCACCATGAGCGCCAGAAAGGCCATGCTGGCACATCCTGAACTGGACTATAACCTGCAGTACAGCCATTACAACGGCACGGTACGGAACCAGCTGGCAGCAGACCAGGCGCAGCAGCGACAGGCCATTGCGAAACTGGCTGAACACTACGGCATCATGTTTTTTTACCGGGGGCAGGACCCCATCGACGGGCAACTGGCGCAGGTCATTAATGGCTTCCGGGATACGTATGGTCTGAGTGTTATTCCCGTTTCCGTGGATGGCGTGATTAATCCGCTGTTGCCGGATTCCCGGACTGACCAGGGGCAGGCGCAGCGCCTCGGCGTGAAATATTTCCCGGCCATGATGCTGGTTGACCCGAAACAGGGCAGTGTTCGCCCGTTATCATACGGCTTTATTTCGCAGGACGACCTGGCAAAACAGTTCCTGAACGTTTCTGAAGATTTTAAACCCAATTTTTAATCGCGGATTTGATTTATGAGTGAAGATTATTTGAAAATGTTTACAGGTGTTGTTCTGTTAATATTTGTCATTATTGCCGGTTATTTCTTTTCTGAGCGTAATGACAGGAAAATGTTTCTCCTGAGCTCACTGGTTTTCCTTGTTATTAATATCGCGTGTTTATATGTGCTTACCGCCAGTCTCTGGTTTCTGTGTGGTGCAATTATGAGTCAGGGTGCAGCAATGGTTGTTTCAATGGTTATTGGCTCATTACCGAACGTTACGAGCTTCGACAGGTTCAGAAGAATATTTGTCTGTATTATGTTGTCATCAGTATGGTCCGGAGTGATGTGGTCTTTTATAAATATGCTTACACAGCATGTGGGTAAATGAAAATGCTTTTTCTTCCCTCTTGGTTTCGTATCTGGCAGTGAATTGTTTTTTATTCAGACTGTTTGTTAAGTATTGTTTTATTTTTTCATGGTTAGAGAAAATATGAGTGTTTATAAAAAGTGTTTGATTATATTTGGCATTGTGGCTGTTTTGCTGACCTCATGGGCTTTTATGTGTTTTCCTGATCCAGATATCAGTATGAACAGGTATTATTCATGGTTGATGAACATACTGATCATTAGCGTGACTGGAGAGATGTATGTGGTACTTTCTGTTGTAATGACAATTCTTTTCTTTACTAACAAAAATAGCACAGGTAGCAGCAAAGTATTTTACTGTGTAATTCTTTCTGTGATATGCCTGAGCATATCAGTTAGTGTGTATATGCTCAGGTATTATGATTATATTCTGATAACGTCTGGTTGTTATGTTATTCTGTTTTTTTTGTGGGTGTTTTTTTACTTTTTGTTTTGTACTTACGAATATATCTTACACAGAAAATAAAATTAAAGGCCAGGTAAAGTGATATTGATAAACCAATCGAACTTTGTCTTTCAGATGGCGTGAGAGATATTCCAGATTTGGTAAGCATAATGTCTGTGTATAATATTATTTTGTTTTTTATGCCTGCCTGATTTTTCATGTACAGACACCCGGTATCACAATCATTATTATCAATCTGATTAAGATACATTCTGGCTTTTTCAGGATTGTCGTGAATTAACCAGTATCGTGATAAAGTTAACTTTTTATCAACAGAAGTAGGGTCTGATTTGAGTAGCTCTGACAGGTTTTTTATATCGTCAGTTGTCAGTTCTTCAACTGCATATGCATACCAGTAATCCGTTAATAAAGGGTTGTCAGGAAACTCCCTGCGAAGTTTTTCTAATAAAAATCCTCTTGTCTTATCATCCATATAGTCAAGAACAAGCGCCGGGTACAGGTGTTCAGCGAAATCCTGTGTCATGGGCGTATAATAGAAAGTATTAGGTGTGATTTTGTATAGCTCCGGGTTTTTCATATCAGAAACCTCTCCATGATTATGTCTGTGTGTGGTTTCCCAGAACTGGACGGAGTTATTACTTCCATCTGTGAAAGCAAGAAAAGCATGTCCTGGAGCATAAACTATTGATGAGTTTTTTCCGGCCTGTTTTAATGCATCCATAAGAAGATAAACATTAAGATCACAGTCAGAGTAATGGTTCGCCCATGCAAGTGATACCATTGGTGACTGATGATAATAGAAATTATCCCCAAGAATGTTATTGGCACACTCAAGAAAATTTGTTGTTTTAACGTTCGGGTTACATTTGGCTCTGACGGAATGTAGATATTTTAGTGTATTCCCATATGCCAGTGCGGCTGTTTCTGATGTAATTATATTATTCTCTTTGTCAAAGGATATCATTCTGTGACTCAGTAACGTTGGGTCTTTTTCGCCGGCAATGCTTTCTTTGTCTGAAAAGAATAAATGATAATTTATCCATTTCGCAGATGTCTGTATGGCAGGTGGAATGATAATGCTAAGAATAATGAGTGATATTTGTATAGTTAAAATTTTGAGTAACGCTTTCATTTACCGACTGGTCTCCTTTAACAACACATAACAGATATTACAAACAGGATATATTTATGTGCAAATATAAACTCTCTTTACCCCGGCTTGATATTACGGGAATGTGGGTATTTTCCCTGGGGGTCTGGTTTCATATCGTCGCCCGTCTTGTTTACAGCAAACCCTGGATGGCTTTTTTTCTGGCGGAGTTGATTGCGGCCATTCTCGTGCTGTTCGGCGCATACCTGGTGCTGGATGCATGGATTGCCCGTGTCAGCCGGGAAGAGCGTGAGGCGCTGGAAGCAAGACAACAGGCCATGATGGAAGGGCAGCAGGAGGGCGGACATGTCTCTCACTAAATTACTGCCGGTCATTCTGTTGATGATGGCTACAGGTGTGCAGGCCTCCACCCGGGATGAAATTGAACGACTCTGGAATCCGCAGGGTATGGCTGCGCAGCCTGCACAACCGGCAGCAGACACGCCAGCCAGGACAGACAAGACAGAAAAGCCGGCTCCCCGCTGGTTCCGCCTCAGCAACGGCAGGCAGGTTAACCTGGCCGACTGGAAGGTGGTGCTGTTTATGCAGGGGCATTGCCCTTACTGTCACCAGTTTGACCCGGTACTGAAACAGCTGGCACAGCAGTATGGCTTTTCCGTTTTTCCCTACACCCTGGATGGTCAGGGGGATACCGCCTTTCCGGAGGCATTGCCGGTGCCACCGGACGTGATGCAGACCTTCTTCCCGAATATCCCGGTGGCCACACCGACCACCTTCCTGGTCAACGTCAACACGCTTGAGGCATTACCGCTTTTACAGGGGGCAACGGATGCCGCCGGTTTTATGGCGCGGATGGATACCGTTCTGCAGATGTACGGAGGAAAAAAAGGTGCGAAATAAGCAGGTGGTGTTACTCATTGCCGGAATATCCGGCATCGCGACGGGAATAATCGTCAGCCTGAATATCCCCTTTATCCATCAGGGGCTTTTTTATCCCGCCAGCCCTGTAGAAATTGTCGTTTCGCTGTGCCTTACCTTTTCTGTTTCTGTTGTGTTTTTTGTGGGGGCAATTGTGGGATGGATTTCGGTGTCTGAAATATATTACAGCCGCAGGACTGGACGGAAATATCAGGATATTCCTGTTGAAACGCCGTATGCGCCGGGAGAACACATTAAGGGAGGGCAGCAATAATGCTTCGCATTAAGCCTCTTTTTATTCTTTGTGCCGCCTTACTGACGGTGACGCCTGCAGCGTCAGCGGATGTGAACAGCGACATGAATCAGTTCTTTAACAAGCTGGGCTTCGCCTCCAATACCACACAGCCGGGCGTCTGGCAGGGGCAGGCCGCCGGTTATGCTTACGGTGGCTCCCTGTATGCCCGTACTCAGGTCAAAAATGTTCAGCTGATTTCCATGACGCTGCCGGATATCAATGCCGGATGTGGCGGCATCGACGCTTATCTCGGTTCGTTCAGTTTTATTAATGGCGAGCAGCTGCAGCGTTTTGTTAAGCAGATTATGAGCAATGCTGCCGGTTACTTTTTTGACCTTGCCCTGCAGACAACGGTGCCGGAAATCAAAACCGCAAAAGACTTCCTGCAGAAAATGGCAAGCGACATTAACAGTATGAACCTCAGTTCCTGCCAGGCGGCACAGGGGATTATCGGCGGGCTCTTCCCCCGGACGCAGGTGTCCCAGCAGAAAGTCTGTCAGGACATTGCCGGTGAGAGCAATATTTTTGCTGACTGGGCGGCTTCCCGGCAGGGATGTACCGTTGGCGGGAAATCTGACAGTGTCAGGGATAAAGCCAGCGACAAGGATAAGGAGCGGGTGACCAAAAACATCAACATCATGTGGAATGCGCTTTCCAAAAACAGAATGTTTGACGGCAACAAAGAGCTGAAAGAGTTTGTGATGACGCTGACCGGCTCACTGGTGTTTGGTCCTAACGGCGAAATCACACCCTTGTCAGCCAGAACCACTGACCGCTCAATTATCCGGGCCATGATGGAAGGCGGCACAGCAAAAATTTATCACTGCAACGATTCTGATAAATGCCTGAAAGTGGTGGCAGACACACCGGTGACCATCAGCCGGGATAATGCACTGAAGTCTCAGATTACTAAACTTCTGGCCAGCATTCAGAACAAGGCGGTCAGTGACACGCCTCTGGATGACAAGGAAAAAGGCTTTATTTCCAGTACCACCATCCCCGTCTTCAAATACCTGGTTGACCCGCAGATGCTCGGTGTTTCCAACAGTATGATTTACCAGCTGACGGACTATATCGGTTACGACATCCTGCTGCAGTACATTCAGGAGCTGATACAGCAGGCCCGGGCGATGGTGGCCACGGGAAATTATGACGAAGCAGTTATCGAACATATTAACGACAACATGAATGATGCCACCCGGCAGATTGCGGCGTTTCAGTCACAGGTGCAGGTACAGCAGGATGCGCTGCTGGTTGTCGATCGTCAGATGAGCTACATGCGTCAGCAGCTTTCCGCCCGCATGCTCAGTCGTTACCAGAACAACTATCACTTCGGAGGGAGCACGCTGTGAATGAAGTTTATGTGATTGCCGGTGGTGAGTGGTTGCGGAATAACCTGAACGCCATTGCCGCCTTTATGGGAACCAGGACGTGGGATTCCATTGAAAAAATTGCGCTCACATTGTCTGTTCTCGCGGTGGCCGTGATGTGGGTACAGCGGCACAACGTGATGGATTTGCTGGGCTGGGTGGCCGTGTTTGTGCTTATCAGCCTGCTGGTTAATGTCCGCACATCGGTGCAGATTATTGATAACAGTGACCTGGTCAAAGTTCACCGGGTGGATAATGTACCGGTCGGACTGGCGATGCCACTTTCACTGACGACCCGTATCGGGCATGCAATGGTGGCCAGTTACGAGATGATCTTCACGCAACCGGACAGTGTCACCTATAGCAAAACGGGGATGCTGTTTGGCGCAGAACTGGTATCAAAAAGCACCGACTTTTTGTCCCGCAATCCGGAAATCGCCAATCTTTTCCAGGATTATGTGCAGAACTGCGTGATGGGGGATATTTACCTGAACCACAAATACACGCTGGAGGAGCTTATGGCCTCCGCTGATCCCTACACGCTGATTTTTTCCCGCCCCAGTCCGCTACGGGGCGTTTATGACAGCAATAATAATTTCGTAACCTGTAAGGACGCGTCGGTTTCGCTGAAAGACAAGCTGAATCTGGACACACAGAGTGGCGGAAAAACATGGCATTATTATGCCCAGCAGCTATTTGGTGGACGCCCTGATCCGAACCTGTTGTTCAGTACGCTGATTGGCGACAGTTACAGTTACTTCTATGGCTCAAGTAAATCAGCCAGCCAGATCATCCGCCAGAATGTCACCATCAATGCGCTGAAGGAGGGGATCACCAGTTATGCCGCACGTAATGGTGATTCGGCCAGCCTGGTGAATCTGGCCACCACATCATCGATGGAGAAGCAACGTCTGGCACATGTCTCCATCGGTCATGTGGCGATGCGGACACTGCCCATGACGCAGACCATCCTGACGGGGATCGCCATCGGTATTTTCCCGCTCCTGGTACTGGCGGCTGTCTTCAACAAACTGACGCTGTCCGTCCTGAAAGGCTATGTGTTTGCCCTGATGTGGTTGCAGTCATGGCCAATGTTGTACGCCATTCTGAACAGCGCCATGACATTTTATGCGAAGCAGAATGGTGCACCGGTGGTGCTCTCGGAAATTTCACAGATACAGCTGAAATACTCCGATCTGGCTTCCACTGCCGGGTATCTTTCCATGATGATCCCGCCATTATCCTGGATGATGGTCAGGGGACTCGGGGCAGGATTTTCCAGTGTGTACAGCCATTTCGCTTCCTCTGCTATCAGTCCGACCGCCAGTGCAGCAGGCAGTGTGGTTGACGGTAATTACTCCTACGGCAACATGCAGACGGAAAACGTGAACGGATTCAGCTGGAGCACCAACAGCACCACGTCGTTTGGTCAGATGATGTACCAGACCGGCAGTGGCGCAACCGCCACACAGACCCGTGACGGTAATATGGTGATGGATGCGAGCGGGGCGATGTCCCGTTTACCGGTCGGTATCAATGCAACGCGTCAGATTGCAGCGGCACAACAGGAAATGGCCAGGGAAGCATCGAACAGAGCAGAAAGCGCCCTGCATGGGTTCAGCAGCAGTATTGCCAGTGCCTGGAACACGCTCAGTCAGTTTGGTTCTAACCGGGGGAGCAGTGATTCTGTCACCGGTGGTGCTGACAGTACGATGAGTGCACAGGACTCCATGATGGCCAGCCGTATGCGCAGTGCAGTGGAAAGCTATGCGAAGGCGCATAATATCAGTAATGAGCAGGCGACTCAGGAACTGGCATCCAGAAGTACGAGAGCTTCTGCCGGGATGTATGGAGATGCTCATGCTGAATGGGGGGTTAAACCTAAAATTCTTGGTGTTGGTGGCGGCTTAGGTGTTAAAGGTGGTGGTCGCGCTGGTATTGATTGGGAAGATAATGATGCGCATACGGCAAGTAGTAATACTCAGTCGAGCCATAATGCTCGTCATGATATCGATGCCAGAGCTACACAAGACTTTAAAGAGGCCAGCGATTACTTTACCAGTCGCAAGGTCAGTGAGTCCGGCAGCCATACTGATAATAATGCTGATTCCCGTGTGGATCAGTTGTCTGCAGCCCTGAATTCAGCGAAGCAGAGTTACGACCAGTTCACGACGAATATGACCCGCAGCCATGAATATGCTGAAATGGCATCCCGTACTGAAAGCATGAGTGGGCAGATGAGTGAAGACTTGTCGCAACAGTTTGCACAGTATGTAATGAAACACGCGCCACAGGATGCAGAAGCTATTCTGACAAACACCAGTTCACCGGAGATTGCAGAACGTCGTCGGGCGATGGCCTGGTCTTTTGTGCAGGAACAGGTGCAGCCTGGTGTTGATAATGCCTGGCGGGAATCCCGTGGCGATATTGGTAAAGGAATGGAGAGCGTACCTTCGGGTGGTGGCAGTCAGGATATTATTGCTGACCATCAGGGACATCAGGCCATTATTGAGCAAAGAACGCAGGACAGTAATATCCGTAATGATGTAAAACATCAGGTTGATAATATGGTCACAGAATATAAAGGGAATATAGGTGATACTCAGAACAGCATACGTGGCGAGGAAAATATTGTAAGAGGACAGTATTCTGAACTGCAGAATCATCATAAAACAGAGGCATTATCTCAGGATAATAAATATAATGAAGAAAAGTCGGCTCAGGAAAGAATGCCCGGGGCTGACAGTCCACAGGAACTTATGAAAAGGGCAAAGGAATATCAGGATAAGTATAAGCAATAATGCTGTTTTTGGGAGATGATAATGAGATGTTTAACCCATATTGCTCTGGTAACGGTGATACAGTTTATCGCCTGTTATCTGGCTGGTTGGGGGAATGCCGAAACAATTTTTATGCTGTTCTTCATAGTACTATGGCAGGGACTGTTTATATGGTTGTTCTCTCAAATACGAAAAAAACGGAATGTGTCGGATGAGTTTAAGTTTAGTAAAGGCGTTTGGTATATAACGATGCCAGTATCTTCCTTACTCTCTCCATTATTAAGCTTGATGGTTTTTATCATTGGTACACTATACGAATTAAGGCGAGTTAGTGGTTGTGTAAGTGTAAGAGAATGGATGCAATCTCAGGTAAATGAACAAACTAATGAAGATTTGCATCTGGATTTTGATAATATGGATTTTCATCGTACTAATCCTGCAACAGGGTTACCTATGTCAGGTATTGGTGTGGATATCGGTGGTAATTCATATGGTTATAGTTCAAAACGATATGATGAGTGAATCTTAATTTGTATATTATGACGTTTTATTCAATATGAAGGAACATTGATGAAAATGAAAAAATTGATGATGGTTGCACTGGTCAGTTCCACTCTGGCCCTTTCAGGGTGTGGTGCGATGAGCACAGCAATCAAGAAGCGTAACCTTGAGGTGAAGACTCAGATGAGTGAGACCATCTGGCTTGAACCCGCCAGCGAACGCACGGTATTTCTGCAGATCAAAAACACGTCTGATAAAGACATGAGTGGGCTGCAGGGCAAAATTGCTGATGCTGTGAAAGCAAAAGGATATCAGGTGGTGACTTCTCCGGATAAAGCCTACTACTGGATTCAGGCGAATGTGCTGAAGGCCGATAAGATGGATCTGCGGGAGTCTCAGGGATGGCTGAACCGTGGTTATGAAGGCGCAGCAGTTGGTGCAGCGTTAGGTGCCGGTATCACCGGATATAATTCCAATTCTGCCGGTGCCACACTCGGTGTGGGCCTTGCTGCCGGTCTGGTGGGTATGGCTGCAGATGCGATGGTGGAAGATGTGAACTATACCATGATCACGGATGTGCAGATTGCAGAGCGTACTAAGGCAACGGTGACAACGGATAATGTTGCCGCCCTGCGTCAGGGCACATCAGGTGCGAAAATTCAGACCAGTACTGAAACAGGTAACCAGCATAAATACCAGACCCGTGTGGTCTCAAATGCGAACAAGGTTAACCTGAAATTTGAAGAGGCGAAGCCTGTTCTCGAAGATCAGCTGGCCAAATCAATCGCAAATATTCTCTGAACCTCGTCAGGAGGCTGGTCTGACCGGCCTCTTTGCTGACGCCTCGCGTTGCTCGTTGTCCAACCCCGGGACGTAACAAAATAAATTTTGTCACTTCCCGGCGTTTCCGAAATAAATATGAAAACACTGAGCGGTTGTGCAAATTCTTTGTGCGACCGTGAAGTGTTGCCGGCGAAGCCGGAAGCTTCCGGAGAAAGTCATTATGACATCAGACAATATCGCTGAATATGTTGGTGAGAATAATCAATTTACTGAGAAGCCTGTAACTGAATACCCCCCGGTGATACAGGATAATACAGCGACCACTAAACATTATCTGTACAGCAATAATAATATTGATGCTGACCTTTTAATGGTTATCGGAGGGCTTGTTGTTATATTGTTTCTCATGATGCTTGTCATGCACTTTATTAACTCTCTCAGGCATAAGGAATTAACTGAAATACTGACGAAAATATCTTTTCCTGAAAAATCCGGGAGCAGTCCGGTTAAACCGGAAGCGGTCAGCTGCAATTTGTTGTCCCTGTGTGTGCTGGCACCGGTATTCTGTACACCCAAAAAGCTGGCTGAAGTTTCCAGGGAGATCATCGTATCCGGCGCACACGAAATTGCCTGGACGCCGGGGAGCAGTCGTATTGATGGCCATCAGGCGGAGAATATCACCTGGGCGATTTCATCGCAGTCTCCTGCCGATAAGTATGATCTCATCAATAAAACGTCCCGTGTTTCTCCTGACAGTGGTCTGCTTTATGAACCGGATACAGTTCTGGATCATCGTGAACGGGTACGCCTTTTTATTCAGATCCAGTTTCCGCATGGGAGTGACTGGTCTGAAGTATTGCGCCTGACTGACATTGTTACAGAGAAGGTCTCTTCCGGCAGGACTGCAGGCGGGTATCATCACCGGCATACAGGGTACACCTGGTCTGTTTCTGTGAATTAATCCCACATCATCCTTTTCTGCCCTGTTCCCGATTTTCCCGGAGTTTCATCATGAGTTTTAACGCAAAGGATATGACCCAGGGCGGTCAGATTGCGTCCATGCGTATCCGCATGTTCAGCCAGATCGCCAATATCATGCTTTACTGCCTGTTTATTTTTTTCTGGATACTCGTTGGTCTGGTTTTATGGGTAAAAATAAGCTGGCAGACGTTTGTGAACGGCTGTATTTACTGGTGGTGTACCACGCTGGAAGGCATGCGGGATTTAATCAAGTCCCAGCCGGTATATGAGATCCAGTATTACGGCAAAACCTTCCGGATGAACGCTGCTCAGGTACTGCATGATAAATATATGATCTGGTGCGGAGAGCAGCTATGGTCCGCATTCGTTCTGGCTACAGTTGTGGCACTGGTTATTTGCCTGATTACCTTCTTTGTTGTCTCCTGGATTCTGGGGCGTCAGGGTAAACAACAGAGCGAAAATGAAGTCACAGGTGGTCGTCAGCTGACGGAGAACCCGAAAGACGTTGCCCGGATGCTGAAAAAAGACGGCAAGGACTCCGATATACGGATTGGCGACCTGCCGATTATCCGGGATTCCGAAATCCAGAACTTCTGTCTGCACGGCACGGTCGGGGCCGGTAAGTCGGAAGTTATCCGTCGTCTGGCCAACTACGCCCGTCAGCGTGGAGATATGGTGGTGATTTATGACCGTTCAGGGGAATTTGTTAAAAGTTACTATGATCCCTCCATCGATAAGATACTGAATCCGCTAGATGCCCGCTGTGCCGCCTGGGATTTATGGAAGGAGTGTCTGACACAGCCGGATTTTGATAATACGGCAAATACCCTGATCCCGATGGGCACAAAAGAGGACCCGTTCTGGCAGGGTTCAGGACGTACCATTTTTGCGGAAGCGGCGTACCTGATGCGTAATGACCCCAACCGCAGCTACAGCAAACTGGTGGACACACTGCTTTCCATCAAAATCGAAAAACTGCGTACCTTCCTGCGTAATTCACCGGCGGCCAACCTGGTGGAAGAGAAAATTGAGAAAACGGCGATTTCCATCCGTGCTGTGCTGACCAACTACGTGAAAGCCATCCGTTACCTGCAGGGGATTGAGCATAACGGTGAGTCTTTTACCATCCGTGACTGGATGCGGGGTGTCCGGGAAGATCAGAAAAACGGCTGGCTGTTTATCTCGTCGAATGCCGACACCCATGCCTCCCTGAAGCCGGTGATCTCCATGTGGCTGTCCATTGCCATTCGTGGTCTGCTGGCAATGGGAGAAAACCGTAACCGTCGTGTGTGGTTTTTCTGTGATGAGCTACCCACGTTACACAAACTGCCGGACCTGGTGGAGATCCTGCCGGAAGCCCGTAAGTTCGGTGGCTGTTATGTGTTTGGTATCCAGTCCTATGCCCAGCTGGAAGATATCTACGGTGAGAAAGCGGCTGCCACGCTGTTTGACGTCATGAACACTCGTGCCTTTTTCCGTTCTCCCAGCCATAAGATTGCAGAGTTCGCTGCCGGTGAGATTGGTGAGAAAGAGCACCTGAAAGCCAGCGAGCAGTATTCCTACGGTGCTGATCCGGTACGTGACGGGGTATCGACCGGTAAGGATATGGAGCGCCAGACGCTGGTCAGTTATTCCGACATTCAGTCTCTGCCGGATCTGACCTGTTATGTCACCCTGCCCGGACCGTATCCGGCAGTAAAACTCTCACTGAAATATCAGGCACGTCCGAAGGTTGCCCCTGAATTTATTCCGCGTGACATCAACCCGGAAATGGAGAACCGTCTGAGTGCCGTACTTGCCGCAAGGGAAGCAGAAGGTCGTCAGATGGCCAGCCTCTTCGAACCGGATGTGCCGGAAGTTGTTTCCGGAGAAGACGTGACTCAGACTGAACAGCCGCAACAGCCGCAACAGCCGCAACAGCCGCAACAGCCGCAACAGCCGCAACAGCCGCAACAGCCGCAACAGCCGCAACAGCCGGTGTCTCCTGCCATAAACGATAAGAAGTCAGATTCAGGTGTGAATGTTCCGGCAGGGGGGATCGAGCAGGAGCTGAAAATGAAACCGGAAGAAGAGATGGAACAGCAACTGCCACCCGGGATCAGTGAATCCGGTGAAGTGGTGGATATGGCCGCTTATGAGGCATGGCAACAGGAAAATCATCCGGACATCCAGCAGCAGATGCAGCGTCGTGAAGAGGTGAACATTAATGTGCACCGGGAGCGCGGGGAGGATGTTGAGCCGGGAGATGATTTCTGATGATGAGTATCGCGCAGGTCAGATCGGCCGGAAGTGCCGGTAACTATTATACCGACAAGGATAATTACTATGTGCTGGGCAGCATGGGAGAACGCTGGGCCGGCAGGGGGGCTGAACAGCTGGGACTGCAGGGCAGTGTCGATAAGGATGTTTTTACCCGTCTTCTGGAGGGAAGGCTGCCGGACGGAGCGGATCTAAGCCGCATGCAGGATGGCAGTAACAGGCATCGTCCCGGCTACGACCTGACCTTCTCCGCCCCCAAAAGTGTCTCCATGATGGCCATGTTAGGTGGCGATAAGCGCCTGATTGATGCACATAACCAGGCCGTGGACTTTGCTGTTCGTCAGGTGGAGGCGCTGGCCTCCACACGGGTGATGACGGACGGACAGTCAGAAACGGTGCTGACCGGTAATCTGGTGATGGCACTGTTTAACCACGACACCAGTCGCGATCAGGAACCACAGTTACACACGCATGCGGTGGTGGCTAATGTCACGCAGCATAACGGCGAATGGAAGACACTGAGCAGTGACAAAGTGGGGAAAACGGGGTTCATTGAGAATGTGTACGCTAATCAGATTGCCTTTGGCAGGCTCTACCGGGAAAAACTGAAAGAGCAGGTTGAGGCGCTGGGCTATGAAACCGAAGTGGTGGGTAAGCACGGTATGTGGGAGATGCCGGGCGTACCGGTGGAGGCCTTTTCCGGACGCTCACAGGCAATCCGGGAGGCCGTCGGGGAAGATGCCTCGCTGAAATCCCGGGATGTGGCGGCACTGGATACGCGAAAATCCAAACAGCACGTCGATCCTGAAGTCAGAATGGCTGAATGGATGCAGACGCTGAAGGAAACCGGGTTCGACATCCGGGCGTATCGTGACGCGGCGGACCAACGGGCGGAGACCCGCACGCAGACGCCCGGACCCGCTTCACAGGACGGGCCGGATGTGCAGCAGGCGGTGACACAGGCCATTGCCGGATTAAGTGAACGCAAAGTGCAGTTTACGTACACGGACGTGCTGGCCAGAACGGTCGGCATACTGCCGCCGGAAAATGGTGTGATTGAACGGGCACGCGCCGGTATCGATGAGGCCATCAGCCGTGAGCAGCTTATCCCCCTCGATCGTGAGAAGGGGCTGTTCACGTCCGGGATTCATGTGCTCGATGAGCTGTCAGTCCGGGCACTCAGTCGTGACATCATGAAACAGAACCGGGTGACCGTACATCCGGAGAAAAGTGTCCCCCGGACGGCCGGTTACAGCGATGCGGTCAGTGTTCTGGCACAGGATCGCCCGTCGCTGGCTATTGTGTCCGGGCAGGGCGGTGCAGCCGGGCAGCGTGAGCGGGTGGCGGAGCTGGTCATGATGGCCCGGGAGCAGGGGCGGGAGGTGCAGATTATCGCCGCTGACCGTCGCTCGCAGATGAACCTGAAGCAGGATGAACGGCTGTCCGGTGAGCTGATAACCGGACGTCGTCAGCTGCAGGAGGGCATGGCCTTCACGCCGGGCAATACTGTTATCGTTGACCAGGGCGAAAAACTCTCCCTGAAAGAGACGTTAACCCTGCTGGACGGTGCCGCACGTCATAACGTACAGGTCCTGATAACCGACAGCGGGCAGCGAACCGGTACAGGCAGTGCACTGATGGCCATGAAAGATGCCGGGGTGAACACATATCGCTGGCAGGGGGGAGAACAGCGGCCGGCCACCATCATCAGTGAACCGGACCGTAATGTCCGCTATGCCCGGCTGGCAGGAGATTTTGCTGCCAGCGTGAAAGCCGGAGAAGAGAGCGTGGCACAGGTCAGCGGGGTACGGGAACAGGCCATACTGACACAGGCCATTCGCAGTGAGCTGAAAACACAGGGCGTGCTCGGACGCCCGGAGGTAACCATGACCGCCCTGTCGCCGGTCTGGCTGGACAGCCGGAGCCGTTATCTGCGGGATATGTACCGTCCGGGGATGGTGATGGAGCAGTGGAACCCGGAGACACGCAGTCATGACCGCTATGTTATCGACCGGGTGACGGCGCAGAGTAACAGCCTGACCCTGCGGGATGCGCAGGGTGAAACGCAGGTGGTGCGTATTTCCTCCCTGGACAGCAGCTGGTCGCTGTTCCGGCCGGAAAAAATGCCGGTGGCAGACGGCGAGCGACTGAGGGTGACAGGGAAAATTCCCGGACTCCGCGTCTCCGGCGGTGACCGCCTGCAGGTGGCATCCGTCAGTGAAGATGCGATGACGGTTGTTGTGCCGGGGCGGGCTGAACCGGCCTCCCTGCCTGTGAGCGATTCACCATTCATGGCACTGAAGCTGGAGAACGGCTGGGTGGAAACGCCCGGGCATTCCGTCAGCGACAGTGCGAAGGTTTTTGCCTCCGTCACACAGATGGCAATGGACAACGCCACCCTGAACGGTCTGGCCCGCAGCGGTCGTGATGTCCGGCTGTATTCCTCACTGGATGAAACCCGTACTGCGGAAAAACTTGCCCGCCATCCCTCCTTTACGGTGGTTTCTGAGCAGATAAAGGCGCGTGCCGGTGAGACATTGCTGGAAACCGCTATCAGTCTGCAGAAAACCGGGCTTCACACGCCGGCACAGCAGGCTATTCATCTGGCGCTTCCTGTGGTGGAAAGTAAAAACCTGGCCTTCAGCATGGTGGACCTGCTGACAGAGGCGAAGTCGTTTGCTGCAGAAGGAACCAGTTTTACTGAACTGGGAGGGGAAATCAATGCGCAGATAAAACGCGGTGATTTACTGTATGTGGATGTGGCAAAAGGCTATGGCACAGGCCTGCTGGTTTCCCGTGCGTCGTATGAGGCAGAAAAGAGCATTCTTCGCCATATTCTCGAAGGTAAGGAGGCGGTCACGCCACTGATGGAGAGAGTACCTGGCGAACTCATGGAGAAACTGACATCAGGACAGCGTGCCGCTACCCGCATGATACTGGAAACGTCCGACCGTTTCACGGTGGTGCAGGGCTATGCCGGTGTGGGTAAGACCACACAGTTCCGGGCGGTGATGTCAGCCGTGAACATGCTGCCGGAGAGTGAACGTCCCCGTGTCGTGGGGCTGGGGCCCACGCACCGTGCGGTCGGTGAGATGCGCAGCGCCGGCGTGGATGCACAGACGCTGGCGTCCTTTCTGCATGACACGCAGCTGCTGCAGCGCAGCGGAGAAACGCCGGATTTCAGCAACACGTTGTTCCTGCTCGATGAGAGCTCTATGGTGGGCAATACCGACATGGCACGGGCATACGCCCTGATTGCGGCCGGTGGCGGTCGTGCCGTGGCCAGTGGTGACACGGACCAGTTGCAGGCCATCGCGCCCGGTCAGCCTTTCCGTCTCCAGCAGACGCGCAGTGCTGCCGATGTGGCCATCATGAAGGAGATTGTGCGCCAGACGCCGGAGCTGCGGGAGGCGGTATACAGCCTGATTAACCGGGATGTGGAAAGGGCACTGTCCGGGCTTGAGAGTGTGAAACCGTCTCAGGTGCCACGTCAGGAGGGCGCATGGGTACCGGAGCACTCCGTGACGGAGTTCAGTCACAGCCAGGAAGCGAAACTGGCAGAAGCGCAGCAGAAGGCGATGCTGAAAGGTGAGGCTTTTCCGGATATTCCCATGACACTGTATGAAGCCATTGTCCGCGATTATACCGGCAGGACGCCGGAAGCACGGGAGCAGACGCTGATTGTCACGCATCTGAATGAGGACCGGCGCGTACTGAACAGCATGATTCATGATGCACGGGAAAAGGCCGGTGAGCTGGGAAAAGAGCAGGTCATGGTGCCTGTCCTGAACACAGCGAATATACGCGACGGGGAGTTGCGTCGTCTCTCCACCTGGGAGACACATCGGGACGCACTTGCCCTGGTGGATAATGTGTATCACCGGATTGCCGGTATCAGCAAGGATGACGGGCTGATAACCCTGCAGGATGCGGAAGGTAACACGCGGCTGATTTCGCCCCGGGAGGCGGTGGCTGAAGGCGTCACACTGTACACTCCGGACACCATCCGGGTGGGAACCGGTGACCGGATGCGCTTCACGAAGAGTGACCGGGAGCGCGGTTATGTGGCCAACAGCGTCTGGACGGTGACAGCGGTTTCCGGTGACAGTGTCACGCTGTCGGACGGACAGCAGACCCGGGTGATTCGCCCCGGTCAGGAGCGGGCAGAGCAACATATTGACCTGGCCTATGCCATCACCGCCCACGGTGCGCAGGGGGCAAGTGAAACCTTTGCCATTGCGCTTGAAGGCACGGAAGGTAACCGGAAACAGATGGCCGGCTTTGAGTCAGCCTACGTGGCCCTGTCGCGTATGAAGCAGCATGTGCAGGTGTATACCGATAACCGTCAGGGCTGGACGGATGCCATTAACAATGCCGTACAGAAAGGAACTGCCCACGATGTGCTAGAGCCGAAATCGGACCGGGAGGTCATGAATGCAGAGCGGCTGTTCAGTACGGCGCGGGAGCTGCGGGACGTGGTGGCCGGCCGTGCCGTTCTCCGTCAGGCAGGGCTGGCCGGGGGAGACAGTCCTGCACGGTTTATTGCACCCGGGCGCAAATATCCGCAGCCGTATGTGGCACTGCCGGCTTTTGACCGTAACGGCAAGTCAGCTGGTATCTGGCTGAACCCGCTGACCACGGATGACGGAAACGGGCTGCGGGGCTTCAGTGGTGAAGGCCGGGTGAAAGGCAGCGGGGATGCGCAGTTCGTGGCCCTGCAGGGCAGCCGTAACGGAGAGAGCCTGCTGGCTGATAATATGCAGGATGGTGTCCGGATTGCCCGTGATAATCCTGACAGCGGTGTGGTGGTAAGAATCGCCGGTGAAGGTCGTCCGTGGAATCCCGGTACCATCACCGGTGGTCGCGTGTGGGGGGATATCCCGGACAACAGCGTTCAGCCGGGAGCCGGAAATGGCGAACCGGTCACGGCAGAGGTACTGGCACAGCGGCAGGCTGAAGAGGCCATCCGCCGTGAAACGGAACGCCGTGCGGATGAAATTGTCCGTAAAATGGCAGAGAACAAACCTGACCTGCCGGACGGCAAAACAGAGCAGGCTGTCAGGGATATTGCCGGGCTGGAGCGTGACCGGTCTGCCATATCTGAACGGGAAGCCGCGCTGCCGGAGAGTGTACTGCGTGAACCACAACGGGTGCGGGAAGCGGTCCGGGAGGTTGCCCGGGAAAATCTGCTGCAGGAGCGACTGCAGCAGATGGAGCGGGATATGGTTCGTGACCTGCAGAAAGAGAAAACCCTGGGCGGAGACTGACACAGGAAGATAAACGCTGATGACAACGGATAACACGAACACAACACGTAATGATTCACTGGCTGCCCGGACCGATACCTGGTTGCAGTCGTTGCTGGTCTGGTCACCCGGACAGCGGGATATCATCAAAACGGTGGCACTGGTGCTGATGGTTCTGGACCATGCAAACCGCATTCTGCATCTGGACCAGTCGTGGATGTTTCTGGTCGGGCGTGGGGCCTTTCCGCTGTTTGCCCTGGTGTGGGGGCTGAATCTGTCCCGTCATACGCATATCCGGCAGGAGGCCATTAACCGGCTGTGGGGATGGGCGGTGATTGCCCAGTTCGCATATTATCTGGCCGGCTTTCCCTGGTATGAGGGGAATATCCTGTTTGCCTTTGCAGTTGCGGCACAGGTGCTGACATGGTGTGAAACGCGCACCTGGTGGCGTTCCGCAGAGACCATGTTGCTTCTGGCAATGTGGTTGCCTTTCTCCGGCACCAGTTACGGCATTGCCGGGCTGCTGATGCTGGCAGTCAGCCACAGGCTGTACCGGGCGGAAGACAGAATGGAACGTCTGGCGCTGGTCGCCTGCCTGCTGGCTGTTATTCCGGCGCTTAACCTTGCCACCAGTGATGCAGCGGCGGTGGCCGGCCTTGTGATGACGGTGCTGACTGTTGGTCTGGTGTCCTGTACAGGGAAATCACTACCCCGTTTCTGGTACGGGGATTTTTTCCCGACGTTCTATGCCTGTCATCTGGCTGTGCTGGGCGTTCTGGCACTGTGACGGGTGTGGTATCTTTGGCCGCAAGAGGATGATTCGTCAGAGGCAGAACACAGCATGACAGAGCAGAAGCGACCGGTACTGACACTGAAGCGGAAAACAGAAGGAGAGACGCCTGTCCGCAGCCGGAAAACCATCATCAATGTCACCACGCCACCAAAATGGAAGGTGAAAAAGCAGAAACTGGCCGAGAAAGCGGCCCGGGAAGCAGAGCTGGCGGCAAAAAAAGCGCAGGCCAGACAGGCGCTGTCCATTTATCTGAACCTGCCCTCACTGGATGAGGCCGTGAATACCCTGAAGCCCTGGTGGCCGGAATTATTTGACGGTGACACCCCCCGGCTTCTGGCCTGCGGTATCCGGGACGTGTTACTGGAAGACGTGGCGCAGCGGAATATCCCGCTCTCGCATAAAAAACTGCGCAGGGCGCTGAAGGCCATCACCCGTTCAGAAAGCTATCTGTGTGCCATGAAAGCCGGTGCCTGCCGGTATGACACGGAAGGGTATGTAACGGAGCATATTTCTCAGGAAGAGGAAGCGTATGCGGCAGAGCGTCTGGCGAAAATTCGCCGCCAGAACCGGATAAAGGCAGAACTTCAGGCCGTACTTAATGAGAAATAAAAAAAGCCTCCCCGAAGAACTTCAGGAGGCTGAAACAATAAGGCTTAAAAGGAAATAACTTCCATGCCCGAAAGGAAATCGGTCCACTGAATTATTTACCACAATAATACTGACAACTAAAAGGGAGGGGCAGAAAAATGAATGGATTCAGAAACAGTTCACGGAACGGTCAGGTCTGGCGCTGGCAGCGTGCCGGAAGCCGGGCCGTTATTCTGGAGGTCAGTGGACGCTGGATGGAAGCGGCAGAAGCATGGCGACGGGCTGCCGGTGTTGCGCCCCGGACAGACTGGCAGCAGTTTGCCCGAAAAAGGGCTGCACACTGCCACCGGCGCTGCCGGGGAAGGGTGTAACGAAAAAAGCAGCTTTCATTACTCCAGGAGTCAGAAGGCTGAATAATGCATGAGATTTACTTTTTTAATCTCCGGTCGGGCAGTATGACCGGACAGTTCTGAATAGCACAGAGTTTTTTCCGTATTAAGTCGTGATTTTATATTTTGTGATTGATTTCACAAAATAAGGTCTTATTCAATGTGTGCTGCGATATTCAGGGGGGGGCTGAAATACAGGTGCCATTTATCTGATATGGAGAATAACATGAGGAAATATATTCCACTGGTATTATTTATCTTTTCATGGCCGGTATTGTCTGCAGATATTCAAGGACGGGTTGTTCGTGTACTGGACGGTGATACCATCGAGGTAATGGACTCACGGAAGGCGGTGCGGATCAGGCTGGTAAATATTGATGCACCGGAAAAGAAACAGGATTATGGCCGGTGGTCAACAGACATGATGAAATCACTGGTCGCAGGAAAAACGGTTACCGTCACATATTTTCAGCGAGATCGTTATGGTCGTATTCTCGGGCAGGTTTATGCACCAGACGGAATGAATATTAATCAGTTTATGGTTCGGGCCGGGGCTGCCTGGGTATATGAGCAGTACAACACAGATCCCGTGCTGCCTGTCCTTCAGAACGAAGCCAGACAACAAAAACGTGGGCTCTGGTCAGATGCTGATCCGGTTCCACCCTGGATATGGAGACACCGTAAATAAAGCGATGGCAATCTTATCATTTATCTGTTCTCAGCAGGAATAAAAATGGCAAAAACAAAACAGGAATGGCTGTATCAGTTACGGCGATGTTCATCAGTCAATACGCTGGAAAAAATTATTCATAAAAACAGAGACAGTTTATCAAACAGTGAACGTGAATCATTTAATTCAGCAGCAGACCACCGGTTAGCAGAATTAATCACCGGAAAGTTATATGACAGGATACCAAAAGAAATATGGAAATATGTAAGGTAATAATTCAGCAATAATTAATTATCAGGAGCAGATAAACAATGAAGCTGATTATTTTTATTCTTATTGTTCTGATTATTGCAGCGTTACTTATCCGGATTATCCTCAGAAGTGTAAATCAGCATTCTCCTTTGCTGATGCAATTGCATGCGGCAGGTATACGGACCGGTGATGCAGAGCGAATACTGTCCAGCGGTGAATACTGGCAACGTCAGAAGACGCTGATGACAGAAAGGGAAGTCAGTTTTATGAAAGGACTGTTCAGAATTGTGGATATGAAGAGGTGGTATCTGTGTCCGCAGGTACGGGTCGCGGATATCGTCCAGCTGAACGGGAATATCCGGCCACGATCACGCCAGTGGTGGCAGTTATTCAGGATGGTGTCTCAGTGGCATGTTGATGTGGTTATCGTTGAGCGGCGTTCGTTCAGTATTGTTGCAGCAGTAGAGCTGGATGATGCCAGCCATTTAGGGCTCCGTTTGGGAAACGGAAAATATTGTACGTTAAGGCTGTTTTTTAATCAG